>Ga0154562_146_pt1 | contig 1509 bp, 1 predicted proteins | sample RifGroF2_FD_105705 | JGI IMG/M metagenome (GOLD analysis project Ga0154562, IMG submission 105705) | Lentisphaerae bacterium GWF2_57_35 | reverse complement strand
CCCGTATATAACGATTCCTCTGGACTGACCATCACTCCGGGGGTTGGCATCAGTAACATTGTTGAAATTGGGATGTCTCGTTCAGCGATAATAAATGCCACACGAGATTTGGTGCCGACCAGTAGTCAAAATAAAGACAGATATTACATCCCCTCTTTGGGGTTGGTTGTTTTTTTAGATGCGGACGGTATCGTTTATAAGATCGATGCTGTCGTTGATTTGTCCCGGCATCATGAGACAAGTCCAACCAGAATCCTTACTCCCTTCTGTGGCAAGCTTTCAGGTCTCTCATTTCATAAGTCGCATGTTAATCGAGCGGCTGTAGTACGATTGCTTGGATATCCGTCATACTTTACAAATTATGACAAGCAGATGCCTCGTGAAGAGCGAGAAAGAACAATAAAGTGTACTAATCGCATTTTGGCTAAAGGACAGTCTGTTTCAATTCAAGAAGGTGATACTGAAGCATTGTGTTATCCACAAAACGGTATATCGGTAGACCTCGATAATGATCGCATTAGTAATGTGCGTGTTTTACAAACCAATTCAATTATCTGGCGTTCTGGGTGGATGTAAGGGCTGATAGGAGAAGGGCCATCAGGGTCAAGGGCCATCAGGGTCAGAGGCCGCCGGGGTCAGGCGTAGACAATAGACAGTGAGATGAAGGAAGCTGTTTTTTCAGGTCTTTACTTTCCACCCCGGCGCGGCGTGAGCCGCGCCTCGGGAAATCCCCGTGACAGGCCAAGCCTGGTTGGCGAGTCCACCCGCCCCGCGCATCGCCGAAAAGTTGCGGGGCAACTTTGCAGCCATGCGCTGCGCCACCCGCTGCGGACTCGCTCCCGTTGGTCGCTCGGACCCGCCGCGCGCCAGCACAAGCCGCGCCAAACAGCCGTTGAAGACGCAGCCATCAGGGTCAGGCGTAGACAATAGACAGTGAGACGAAGGGATCTGTTTTTCAGGTCTGTACTGCCCACCTCGGCGCGGCGTCGCGCCTCGGGAAATCCCCGTTCGCTGCAAGCCTGGCGGCGAGTCCTACCCGCCCCGCTTCGAAGGGCCATCAGGGTCAGGCGTAGACAATAGACAGTGAGGCGAAGGGATCTGTTTTTAAGGTCTGTACTGCCCACCTCGAAAGCATAGGGGTCCTTGCATTGTAGCATTATGAGGCTGGCCGTGTTCTTCTGTTTCTGAGACGCTGCTCTCGCCATGCCGAGGGGAGCTAAGGGGTCCCGGCATATGTGCACAAGTCTTTTTTTTGTCGAAGACTTCTCACATGTGCGGCGCTTTCCCTCGTTGCGGGGACCCCCTCCGGGGCCATCGGGGACACGGCTCGACAATTGAGTGATATGTCGTCATGGGCGAATACCTCATGGACGAAACCGACTTATCGGTGAAGGTATCTGGCGGAATGGCGGAGCTCGTCCGGCTCTATCGCCATCGACGATGGTATTTCGAACCGGAAAACAAAAGCCTCTCTTTTGCCTATGGATTCGATACGAATACGATCGAGTC
>Ga0154562_111_pt1 | contig 7624 bp, 2 predicted proteins | sample RifGroF2_FD_105705 | JGI IMG/M metagenome (GOLD analysis project Ga0154562, IMG submission 105705) | Lentisphaerae bacterium GWF2_57_35 | reverse complement strand
CTATCGGATGAAAGAACAAATCTGACCGCTCTCAAGCCCCGCCAGCCCGCACCCCGCTGCGCTGGCGGTTTTTAAACCGATGACTTTTGTCGCATCTTTCCACCGGCGCGGACAAAGGGGGCTCATCTATCCTGTGTGTAGCGCATCAGTCGGCTTCAGGTGTTGGGTGCATAGCCGGTGGCTTGTCCGCGTCTATCAAAACAGGCGTTTAATTGTATTTGAATGACAGCAGAAAGACGTCAACCCTCTTCAGGGGCTTATTGTCGCACGATTTGTATCGTACGACATCCTGACGTAAAGTGCTAAAACCGCATGAATTCGCTTGCGGTTAATGGGATGAATATGGTTAGGTACGCATCCTTATGGGATTTAAGTGGGCTTTTACCCATATGGAACAGCAAGATTAAAGGCCTGGAAATCAAACAAGTTAGTTATGGAAAACGTAAAACCAAAAAAGAAGCAGATCGACCTCAATCCAAAACAGTTCGAGGGCGATGAACGCGCCGCCATGACGGCGATGTACGAAGAGACTCTTAAGCATTTTTCTGAGGGGTCCATTGTCAGGGGAACCGTGCTTGAAGTCCGTCCTACCGAAGTCTTGGTCGATATCGGATACAAATCCGAGGGTCTGATCCCGGCTAATGAATTCCGAGATATTTCCGCCATCAAGCCTGGGGATCATCTTGAAGTTCTTCTCGAAAATCTGGAAGACGATGACGGCATGGTCATTCTCAGCAAGCAGCGCGCAGAGCAACAGAGGAATTGGGATCGCGTGTTGGAGACCTGTGTAGAAGGCAGCATGATTGAAGGTGTCGTCAAGGGCCGCGTCAAGGGCGGGCTGTTGGTCGATGTCGGCGTCGATGCATTTCTTCCGGGCTCTCAGATCGATGTTGTGCCTGTTCGTAATCTCGACGACATGATCAACAAGACGTACGACTTCAAAATTTTGAAGATCAACAAGGATCGCCGGAACATCGTGCTGTCCCGCAGAGAGCTGCTGGAAGAGCGTCGCCGCGATCAGAAGAAACGTCTGCTTACCGAAATTCAGGTGGGTCAGGCTCGCAAGGGTGTGGTCAAGAACATCACCGACTTCGGCGCCTTCGTCGATCTCGCCGGCATGGATGGCTTGCTCCATATCACGGATATGAGCTGGGGCCGCATCAATCATCCGTCCGAGGTGGTGCATGTCGGACAGGAAATCGAAGTCGTCATTCTCGACGTCAATCTGGAGAAGGAACGAATTTCGCTGGGTCTCAAACAGAAGCAGCAAAATCCGTGGGACGAGATCGAAGCCAAGTATCCCATTGGAACCCGGGTTCGCGGTCGCGTGGTCAATCTGGTTCCTTATGGCGCCTTCGTTCAGTTGGAAGAAGGAGTCGAGGGTTTGGTTCACGTCTCGGAAATTTCCTGGACCAAGCGTGTGGCTCGGGCCTCCGATGTGCTCACCGTGGGCGATACCGTCGAAGCGGTCGTACTGAACGTCAACAAAGACGAACAGAAGATCTCGCTGGGCATTCGTCAAACGGAAGCCAATCCTTGGGATCTGGTGGCTGAGAAGTATCCGATCGGCGCCCGCGTGCGCGGCAAGGTGCGCAACTTCACGAACTACGGCGCGTTTGTCGAACTGCAGGAAGGCGTGGATGGAATGATTCACGTTTCCGACATGTCCTGGACCCGCAAGGTCAACCATCCTTCGGAAGTTTTGAAGAAGGGCGACGAGATCGATGCGGTGGTTTTGGAAGTCGATTCGACGAATCAGCGGATCAGTTTGGGGCTCAAGCAGGCCCAGGACGATCCCTGGACGAGCATTTCTTCCCGTTACACCATTGGTCAGATGGTGAAGGGCAAGGTGACCAAGTTGGCCTCCTTCGGCGCCTTTGTTGAAATCGAAGAAGGGGTCGATGGCTTGGTGCATATCAGCCAGATCAGCGAAGAACGCGTCCAGAAGGTGCGCGATGTTCTTCAGCCGGGTCAGGAAGTGGAAGCCCGCGTGATCAAGATCGATCCGGTTGAACGCCGGATTGGTTTGAGCATCAAGGCGGCCAAGATGGCCGACGAGGAATTCCACGTTAGCGAGGAAATGCTCGAAGGTCTACGTCCGGGTGAAGATCTGGTGGATCTCGCCGGCGCCTTCGATGCCGCCATGGGAGCCTCTTCCGAATCCAAGGAAGAATGGCGTCCGGGCGACAAGGGCGAAGATCGACGCTAATTAAGAAGTATCAAGTTATTCAGAATCAGCCGGGAGAATATTCTCCCGGCTGATTTGTTTTATCAGGGTCGATGCCTGAACCAGCTCGACGTCGGGATGTTTTTCAATAAATATCTTCAGGGCCTTGAGCATCGGCGTGCGGGTTGCATGTCCAATCCCAACGGCATATCCGCGTTTGCGGGCAACTTGAGTCAGGTTTTTCAAGTATCACGATGAACGGCATTAAATAGAATCGCTTGTATTGCATGGGTCTTCGCGTATATGCTCCCACAGATTTCTGACTTTAAAGGGCATGGGTATATGAAAATGGATGTACAACAGCAATTAAATTATTTGGCGCATCGATCTGTTGATTTGCATTCAGCGGATGAATTAAAGGCTAAGCTGGAAGCCAGCGTGAAAGAAAGCCGGCCTCTTCGCATCAAATACGGCGCCGATCCGTCGGCTCCGGACATTCATCTCGGCCATGTTGTGGGCTTGAACAAACTTCGCGAGTTTCAGGATTGCGGACACACGGTTGTTTTTATCATTGGCGATTTTACGGGCATGATTGGCGATCCTTCGGGTCGCTCCCAGACGCGTAAATCTCTTTCGCGCGAACAAGTACAGGTTAATGCGAAATCTTATCAGGAACAGGTCTTTAAAATCCTGGATCCTGCCCGCACGGAGACCCGTTTCAACTCTGAGTGGCTGTCTCCGATGCATTTCGAAGACGTGATCCGGCTATCTGCGCACGTAACCGTGGCGCAAATGTTGGCTCGCGACGATTTTTCCAAGCGCTATGCCGCACAGCAGCCCATTTCACTGGTCGAGTTTCTGTATCCTCTGGTGCAGGCCTACGATTCCGTGATGGTGAACGCCGATGTTGAGTTGGGTGGGACCGATCAGCTTTTTAATTTACTCCTCGGCCGCGAGCTGCAGAAAGTTTATGGGCAGCCTGCACAGGTTGCCATGACGCTTCCTTTGCTCGAAGGGTTGGATGGCGTCAATAAGATGAGCAAGAGCCTGGGTAATTACATCGGCGTCAATGAAGCTTCTCGGGAAATCTTCGGCAAAACCATGTCCGTCAGCGACGACCTGATGTGGCGTTATTTCTCATTGGTCCTTTGCATGCCGCGGGATGAGTTGTCCACTTTGCAGCAGTCGGTGGCGTCAGGTCAGCGGCATCCTCGTGATGTAAAAGACGAGCTGGCCCGGAAAGTGGTTGCGAAATTCCATGGGGAAACGGCAGCCCAGGAAGCATCTTCCGAGTTTGCTCGTATTTTTTCCAAAAACCAATTGCCGGACGATATTCCGACGATCACGTTGCCATCAGAACTCGTTCATGATGGGAAGGTGGGTATTCTCGCCCTCATTGTTCACGCCGGTCTGGCCGCGAGCAATGGAGAAGCGCGACGCCTGGTTCAGCAGGGGGCCGTTCATGTCGATGACCAGAAAATAATCGATTTCAAGGAACCGATTGAAGTCAAACCTGGCTGTGTGATTCGATGTGGCAAGCGAGGTTTTGCCCGGCTCGCGTGAGACCCCTAACTTTCCAATCATTGGAAAAGTCTTGCAGATGTTTTCCAATGATTGGACTTTTCTCTTTCTTGTTTAGCAATCCTTGGAAAGGTCTAACCCCCATTCCGATTCAGATCCACATTGTAGAATTTTACTTGGCTGGTACTTCCGCTTTTCTTTGCAAGGTATGCTTTGATAGATTCATTCGATTGTTAAATATCAGAGTAATAAGCATTTTTTTACGTAGGATGTAGGTAAATTCATTACAAGCTATTGCCGCTTAAGTCGATTGCTACTGAAGCATTTTTAGGCAAACGCGATTTATTTCTTGAATTCATCCGTGTTTAGACGTTACTTTTGAATCCCCATCGGGAGGTTCTGGTTAATCCACCTCGCAAATTCACCTTAAGGTTCGGTTACAGAAGGGAAAAGGTATGCATTCTTCACGCACGTTTTCAGCGCTGTTTCATCATGATCATAAAAAGAATTTTTGTAGCGGAAGAATGCGTTGTCACGCAACGGTCGCATTGGCATGGATAGTATTTCTGTTTTCGTTGCAGATGTCTTCTTTGGCCGGCAGCGTATCGAAGCCGGTAGGGTTTATCCGCTTGGGCATTCCTCCCAGCAGCGATGTTCTAACTTCCACGCCGTTTAATATGTCTAGCAACTCGATTAACGAGGTCATGCGAGGACAGTTGACGGGATCGTCGAATGAGCTGAATGCCGATCATGTCATTAAATGGGACGCCGTCAATCAACAGTATGAAACGGCCTTTAAAGCGGATGGAACGGGGTTATCCAGCTTGGATGGATACTGGTTTAGCGATGGGGAGACTTGGACCCCTTCAACCTTGTCGTTATTGCCCGGCGAAGCGTTTTGGATCGAGAGCCGTCAGATCTCGACTCAACACGTTTTTTTGGTCGGACATCTTGTCCTCGCAGAAACGAATTCCGTGACTCTATTCCCTGCACTCAATCTTTTCAGTTATCCCTTCAGCTCGAAGATTGCGCTTAATTCCACGCGATTGGCGGCTCACGGCGCTCATGGCGCGTTGAACCTGACGAACTCCGATAAGATCACGGAATCGCTTCATGGCCGGAACTTCTGGCTGTTGGACGATGCAGTATCTTCGAATCATCTCAAGTGGTTGGATGAGGATAACGTGCTGGCCAACGAGGAGCTGACGCTGGGAAAAGGTTATTGGTACAATCGAGCGGCGACCAATTTCTTTGCCTGGAATGAATCGAGACCCTATCCGGATGTTTTTTCATCCAATTCGCTGCCTCCGCAGGTAACGGGCTTTGCCCTGAATTCGGCAGGAGACGAACTCACTTTGTCCATCTGCGCTGAAGGAACCACGGGAGAAGTATTGGAGATTTTCTGCCAGGATGTCGACCCGACGGGGCTTTTTGACAGCACCAATGGTTGGACGATCGCCGCCTCGGCCCTTGCCACGGGCGGAAGCACCAATTTGAACTGGACGGATAACGGCTCGGACGGACGAGGGAAAGTCAATACGGTCTTTGCGCGATTCTATCTGGTTGGACGAGCGGATATCGATGCGGATGCGGATGGCGTATCGGATGCGAGGGAGATTTTCATTACGCATAAGAATCCATTGGCGGCGAACAGCTATTCTTTTGCGGATAGTGCGCCCAGGACTCCTTGCCGGATTGAAGCGGAAGATTTCAACAGGGGTGGAAGAGGGGTGGCGTATAACGATACGTCTTTAGGCAATGCCGGGGGCCAATACCGGACGAACGAAAGCGTGGACATCTATACGACGGCGGATGCCGGCGAAGGCTATCACGTCTACTGCAACGCGAATGCGGAATGGATGGATTATACGATTAATGTAGCGGCCTCGGGAACGTATGACCTGGCCTTGAGAGTGGCGACGCCTTACGCCGACCGCAAGGCCCGGATCTGGATCGACGGCACGGATGTCAGCGGAGCGGTGACGCTGCCTCAGACGGGAAGCTGGGAGATCTTCCAGGACGCGGTGATTGCCGGGCTTAATCTTTCGGCCGGGCCGCACGTCGTGCGGGTGGAGACGGTCAATTACCTCTTTTATCTGAATCGAATCGATATTGGGACTCCGGGCACGGTAGGGCCGGAAGCGCAAGGTTCGTGGGGTGGGGGCGCCTGGGCCGTGCCTGGACGCATCGAAGCGGAAGCGTTCGATGTCGGGGGAGCAGGACGTGCGTACTTGGACACGACGAAAGGCAATGCCGGAGGGCAGTGCCGGACCAACGACCATGTGGACATTTATACGACGGCGGACGTGAGCGGGGATTATCACGTTTACTGCAACGCGAATACGGAATGGATGGAATATTCGGTCGATGTGGCGGTCTCGGGAACGTATGACCTGGCCTTGAGAGTGGCAACGCCTTACGCCGACCGCAAGGCCCGGATCTGGATCGACGGCACGGATGTCAGCGGAGCGGTGACGCTGCCTCAGACGGGAAGCTGGGAGATCTTCCAGGATGCGGTGGTTGCCGGGCTTAATCTTGCGGCCGGACCGCACGTCGTGCGGGTGGAGACGGTCAATTACCTCTTTTATCTGAATCGAATCGATATTGGGACTCCGGGCACGGTAGGGCCGGAAGCGCAAGGTTCGTGGGGTGGGGGCGCCTGGGCCGTGCCTGGACGCATCGAAGCGGAAGCGTTCGATGTCGGGGGAGCAGGACGTGCGTACTTGGACACGACGAAAGGCAATGCCGGAGGGCAGTGCCGGACCAACGACCATGTGGACATTTATACGACGGCGGACGTGAGCGGGGATTATCACGTTTACTGCAACGCGAATACGGAATGGATGGAATATTCGGTCGATGTGGCGGTCTCGGGAACGTATGACCTGGCCTTGAGAGTGGCAACGCCTTACGCCGACCGCAAGGCCCGGATCTGGATCGACGGCACGGATGTCAGCGGAGCGGTGACGCTGCCTCAGACGGGAAGCTGGGAGATCTTCCAGGACGCGGTGATTGCCGGGCTTAATCTTTCGGCCGGGCCGCACGTCGTGCGGGTGGAGACGGTCAATTACCTCTTTTATCTGAATCGAATCGATATTGGGACTCCGGGCACGGTAGGGCCGGATGCGCAAGGGCCGTTGGGGGGAAGCGCCTGGGCCGTGCCTGGACGCATCGAAGCGGAAGCGTTCGATGTCGGGGGAGCAGGAAGTGCGTACTTGGACACGACGAAAGGCAACGCCGGAGGGCAGTGCCGGACGAACGAGCATGTGGACGTTTATGCAACGGCAGATGTGGGGGGCGGCTATCACGTCTACTGCAATGCAAATACGGAATGGCTGGAATACACCGTCGATGTGGCGGTTTCAGGAACGTATGACCTGGCCTTGAGAGTGGCGACGCCTTACGCCGACCGCAAGGCCCGGGTTTGGATCGACGGCGCGGACGTCAGCGGCGTAGTGCTGTTGCCTCAGACCGGCAGTTGGCAAATTTATCAAGATGCTTTGATCGAAGGTTTGAACCTGACCGAGGGGCCGCATGTAATGCGTGTTGAAACGGTTAATTACCTCTTCTATTTAAATCGAGTAGATATCGGTTTGCCTGGAACCGTCGGTTCTGAAGCTCGTCGTCCATTTGGCGGAGTGGCTCGTGCTGTGCCGGGAGTGATCGAGGCAGAAGACTTCGATACGGGTGGAGCTGATGCGGCCTATTTAGACACGACGGCAGGCAATGCCGGAGGCCAGTACCGGACGAACGAGCATGTGGACGTCTATACGACGGCGGACGTGGGCGAAGGTTATCTCGTCTATTGTAATGCAAACACGGAATGGCTGGAATATACCGTTGATGTGGCCGCCTCGGGAACTTACGATTTAGCCTTGAGAGTGGCGACGCCTTACGCCGACCGCAAGGCCCGGATCTGGATCGATGGCGCCGATG
>Ga0154562_160_pt2 | contig 7985 bp, 7 predicted proteins | sample RifGroF2_FD_105705 | JGI IMG/M metagenome (GOLD analysis project Ga0154562, IMG submission 105705) | Lentisphaerae bacterium GWF2_57_35 | reverse complement strand
ATATGAAGGGCTGGATTCTGTAGGTGGGCCGCGTTCTCCGTAACGCGGCTTCCGGACCCGAAGAGCCCGTCTTCGGAGAAGCCGGGCCACCTGTTGTTTCACCAGAATAGTTTCATCCGAAGGCCTTGCAGAAAATGACCGCCTCAAATCTGTGTATAAAAGACAGGCGACTCGCCCCGGTCTTTGCCGTTGCAAGCCCATTCGAACGCCGATCTATTCGAAGATCACGGTCTTGTTGTTGTACACCAGGATCTGGCGATTGAGGTGGCTCCAGATTGCGCGCGCCAGGACAATTTTTTCCAGGTCCTTGCCCTTGCGGACCAAGTCCTCCACCGCATCCTTGTGGCTTACGCGGATGACGTCCTGGTCGATGATGGGACCTTGATCCAGCTCGTTGGTTACGTAATGGCTGGTGGCGCCGACGATCTTCACGCCGCGCGCATGGGCGGCATGATAGGGTTTCGCTCCGACAAAGGCGGGTAGAAACGAATGATGGATGTTGATGATCCGGTTCGGGAAATGCGCAATAAATTCCGGGGATACGACCTGCATGTAACGGGCCAACACCACGAAATCGATGCGGTTCTGCTCCAGCAACGCCAACTGCTCTTGCTCCGCTTGAACTCTAGTTTCCGGCGTCATGGGAATATGACGATAATCGATGCCGAACGGCCGGACCACGGTTTCGACTTCAGGATGATTCCCGATCACCAACGGGATATCCACTCGCCACTCTCCCGATTGCTGCCGGGCCAGCAGATCGTACAGGCAGTGCGTCTGCCGGGAAACAAAGATGGCCATGCGCGGAACCGCTTCGGAAAAATGCAGGTTCCAGGTCATCGCAAAACGATTCGCAATCGGCTTGAAAGCCGCTTCGATTTCCTCGCGCGGCAACGCGAATCCCTTCAGTTCCCATTCGATGCGGACAAAGAACACGCCTTGCTCGCTGTCGACGTGCTGAACGTAGTCGATGATGTTGCCGTTGTGCTCGCTGATGAAATGCGTGATGGCCGAGTTGATGCCCTTGCGATCCGGGCAGTGCCCCAGGATGACCGCCGAGGGCTCCGGCGTTGAATTTGGTTGTTCGGATTTATTGGGATCCATAAATCATCTCGCTTTTGGAAATGTAGAGGCTGAAACGTAGAAGACAACCTTTATGTCGGCAAAAAGTTTGGGTGGAGGGGTATCCAAGAGAGGGATCATCCCTAGCTTGCTGGGGCGGTCGGCTTCTCCAGATCATAAAGCCCGCCGACGACGGTGGTCTTATTGAAGAAATCGATCTCTTTTTGGTCGGTGGAGGCAATCTCGCCGATGCTGAGCGCTCCCTCGGCGACCAGGGTCGGCCCGCTCATGCGCAGGGAGTTGTGGATCATGTCCAATTCCTTGGAATAGGCTTGGTCCAGATAGAGAGAACGGGAGACGCAATCGAACAGCAGGCATTGCCGATACGGCGGGCCCTTTTTGCACAAATAGCCGGCGGCGCGTCCAGCTGCGGCCACTAACGCGCTTTTCTGTCCCTTCAAGACATTCAGCGCGGCGTTTTCAGGAATGTCGCCGATGCAGATCAATTCGCCCTCGGCGCCCACGGCAATCGGATCGCGCACCAGATCCTCATCGCTGTCCAAGACGATTCCAAATGGATATTCCTTCGCTACGGCATAAAATTGGTCCGGCGACAGTTTGCGTCGGCTGTCTTTTTCGACAATATCCCGGTAGACGTCGAAGGCTTTTTGGCCGTTCAGTTGGCGGATGACGTTGCGGTCGGTTTGGGTTGCCGCCAGAGGACCGGTCAGGCGCCGCCAGCCATGTTGGATGCCGATGGAGCAGCCCAGGTCGAGCGTCAGCGCCAGAGCCGCGTTTTCGAAAACGCCCTCTGCGGAGAATAGACAGGGCTCCTGTCGCAATGAAGCGGAGCCGCAACCGCCGCCCAGATAATGCGCCGAAGAGCCGAGGGCTGCGAACAAGCCGTTCAACAAGTGGGAGATGTTGGGGGCAAAGCCGTCCACCAGCACGAGCACCGTGGGGCAGGCCAGAGGGCTCCGGGGTTCGCTGCCGGGGTGGTTGGACGGCGAGAGGCATTGCGTTGCGACGTTTTCGAAATCCGTTATGACCATTGGGCCTTTGCACGCCGGAACTTGAAGGATGACGGCCCCTTCGCGATAAAGCTTCCGATGGATCACTCCGGGAAAGACGCCGCCCATGAATCGAATGTGGGCCTCTTTCAGGGCGGCGACCAGTTCGGCTAAATCGGGTTTGGTCTTCTCGGCGAGGAAAATGAGGAATACGTCTTCAGGTTTCGAGGGCCTATCCAAAATATGGCTGAGGATTGTCCGAATCTCGACATCGCCAAGGTACATAAGCGCTCCGCTTTTTTGTTAGAATATCATGAGCCTCCGCGAGATCAAGGATGGAAAGCAGGTAGATTGAATTCAAGGCGTGGGCTCCTCTCTTTTGGAGACGGGGCCACCTGGCCCCGTTCTTTTTATCCCATCCGATGATAGTCGATTTTTGGAAAGGTCTCGCCGAATAGGACGTGTTTTCCCTTTTCCAGGAAATCGTGGGGAAAGCCCAAGTCGATCTGGCTGGCCCGATCCAATTGGGCTAGTTGCTCTTCCGTCAATTGGAAGTCGAGGCAGGCCAGATTGTCATGGAGTTGATCGACAGTTCTCGCTCCAATAATGGGGATGAGCTGGGCTTTCTTCTGCTGCCGGATCCAGTTGATAGCGATCTGGGAGCAACTGTGGTTGATTTGCTGGGAGAGCTTTACGACTTCCTCGGCAATGTGCAGGTTTCGTTCGGTGAGGAACGTATCGCCCCAGGCGCCTTCTGAAAATCGCGTGCCTTTGGGCCGTTCCTGCCCGAGCCGGTACTTGCCGCTGAGGACGCCGCCGCCGATGGCGCCCCAGGGCGTTACGGCCATGTCAAAGGCCTTGGCCATGGGCAGCAGATCCCGCTCCACGGCTCGCTCGATGAGGCTGTATTGGATTTGCAGGCCGACAAACGGGCTCCAGCCTTGAAGCATGGCTAAAGTGTTGGCCTGGGACACGATCCAGGCGGGGGTATCGGAGATGCCGACATAAAGAATCTTGCCGGCGCGAACCAGATCGTCGAGCGCGCGCATCACTTCCTCGACCGGCGTCATGAAATCCCAGGCGTGCAGCCAGAGCAGATCGATGTAGTCGGTTTGCAGCCGCTTCACATGATAACTTGTATCGCATGATGGCTCTCCTCTCCGGTGGTTGATTTGCCGGAATAAGATACGTCGGGATGGTTGGATTGCAAAGAGGTTGCCGGGCGGCCACAATAAACGACGCCGGTTTTCGTTATTTGTGGATGGCCGGTTACGCCCGTTTGGTCTAAGGTCGTCGGTTTCAGCTTTATGAAACAGCTTATGAATTGGATATTTCCGGACATGGGAGGGCGTCAGCTGACGAAGCGGCTGAGCTTATCGTTTTTGGGTCTGGCGCTTATGCTGGCGACCGGCTGCGCCACGGTGCGTCGGGCCCGGGAGGTTCAAGCCGATCGGAATCCTCCGCCGGGGGAACGGACCGTGAGCGCGGCCGAAGTGGGCTTGACGTCCAATTCGACGCTCAACTTGCAGGAGGCGTTGCGGATCGCTTTGACGTACCAGCCGGTCGTGGCGCAGGCGCAGCAAAACCTGGCGGCGGCTTCCGCCCAGTTGCGGCAGTCCCGGTCGGCCTATGCGCCGACGGTGGATGCCCGGGCGGGATACCAGCGCGGCACGTCGAACACCGGATTGGAGCCGGCGAACAACGATTCCAAGAATTCCTACAGCGGCAGCATCGGCTTGGATTGGCTGGTGTACGATTTTGGCAAGACGCCGGCGGTGGTCCGTCAGGCCTACGCCCGCCAGTCGGCGGCCGCCGCTTCCTTGAAGGCGGCGCGCAATAACGCGGCGTTCAATGTCCGTACGGCGTTTTTCGCGCTCCGGCAAAACGAGGAACTGCTGGCGGTGGCCCATGAGGCCGAACGGCAATTCCGTCAGCACCTGGAGCAGGTGACGGCGTTTATGGAAGTGGGCCGGAGAACGCAGTACGACGTCACCAAGGCCGAGGTCGATTTGGGCAATGCCCAACTGGAATTGATCTTCGCCCGCAATGCGGTGAAGACGGCCCGTGCGGGGTTGAACCGCAGTTTGGGGCTGGCGGAAGATCCGGGATATCGGCTGGGGGAATTGATGGACATGGCGAGCTCGACGAACCTAACCGAACTCATGACGCTGGCCCGACAGCAGCAGCCCGAGTTGCTGGTCTTGAAGGCGCAGGAGCGCGTGGCATTCGCCGCAGTGGATGAAGCCATTGCCAATCTTTATCCTTCGCTGAGTTTGCAGGCGCAATACGGGGGGAGCGGCTCGCAATTTCCCTTGGTGTGGAATTGGTGGGGCGCCTTGCAGTCGGCTGTGCCGCTGTTCAGCGGGCGGGCGAAAACGGGACGGATCGACGAATCCGTGGCGCAACTGCGCGCCGCGCGGGCCCAAACGGCCGATCGCGAACAGCAGATTTACCAGGATCTGGAAAATTCCTTAAGCGGGCTGCACAGCGCCCTGCAACGGCAGGCGCTGACGGAACTCATCCTGCGGCAGGCCCAGGAGAGCTTGGATTTGATTAGCGAGCAGTATCGCATTGGACGGGCCTCCTCGGTGGATGTCACGGATGCGCAGGTGGCGTGGGCCCGTGCGAAAGCCGATCAGGTGAAGGCCCGGTTCGAGCATCTAACGGCCGTGGCCCAAATTTGGAATACGGTGGGAGAGGAATAAGCATGAAGCGATGGTGGATATATTTGCTGGCGGCGGCGGCGCTCGCCGGAATCGGATATGCCTGGAAAACAACCCGCAAGAATGCCGGCGGGCCGTTCTATCGCATGGCTCCCGTCGAACGGGGCGATCTTCTGCAAGTGGTGCGGGCGACCGGTGTGATCAAGCCGACCAAACTGGTAGACGTGGGCACGCAGGTCAACGGCCCGGTGATCGAATTGTACGTGGATTTCAACGACCGGGTGAAGGCGGGCGAGCTCGTGGCGCAGATCGATCCGACGGTGTACGAAGCGCGGCTGGCCCAGGATCAGGCCAATCTGGCGCAGAGCGAAGCGAATGTGGAGGAAACGCAGGCCAAGCTGTTGCAAGCGGAAAAAGAGCTGGTCCGTTCACAGGAATTGATGCGGCGAAAGATGCTTTCCGAGACCGAATACGAGGCCGCCCTTGCCAACCGAGACACGCTGGCGGCGCACCTGAAAGTGGCGCGGGCTTCCGTGGAACTCAGCCAGGCTTCCTTGCGGCTCTCCAAGGCCAATCTGGGCTATACGACCATTCGCTCGCCGGTGGACGGCGTGGTCATTGCCCGGAACGTGGACGAGGGCCAGACCGTGGTCGCCAGCATGACCGCCCAGGTGCTCTATCGCATCGCCACGGATTTGCAGCAGATTCAGGTCGAGGCGAGCATTCCGGAAGCGGATATCGGCAGCATCCGCGAAGGGCAGCCCGTGACGTTTACCGTGGATGCTTACGAACAGACCTTTACCGGCGTGGTGCAGCAAGTCCGCATGGCCGCGTCCACCGTTCAAAATGTGGTGACCTATCCGGTGATCGTCAGCGCCGCCAACGAAGAAGGAAAGCTCTTTCCCGGCATGACGGCGAATATCGCCTGTGAAATTTCGCACCGGAAGGATGTGCTCAAAATTCCCAATGCCGCCCTGCGCTTCAAGCCTTCCGGGGAAAAATCGGCCGATGCAAAGTCCGGGGCGAGAGTCTGGATTCAACCCAAACCGGGCGCCGGGCTGGCGCCGGTTCGTGTGGAGACGGGCTTTTCCGATGGGTCCTTTTCGGAACTGAAGGAGCCGTCCGAGCTGCGGGAAGGACAAGACGTGGTGGTCGGGCTGGCGGAAGCCGGCGGCGCCGCGGGAACGGTAAATCCTTTCGCCCCGCGCTTCCCGGGCCGCGGAGGCCGTCGTTAAGAGGTCGTATGCTGATCCGCCTTCAACAAATTTCCAAGACGTATCGGGTGGGAGAGATCGACATTCCCGCCCTGCGCGCCATCGATTTGGAAATCGCGCGCGGCGAATTTTTGGCCATTATGGGGGCTTCCGGTTCGGGCAAAAGCACGCTGCTGAATCTGCTGGGCTGCCTGGACCGCCCGACGGGAGGAACCTACGAGCTGGATGGGCAGGAGATCAGCCGGTTGAGCGGCGACGCGTTGGCCCACATTCGCAATCGCAAGATCGGGTTTGTGTTTCAGAACTTCAATTTACTCACGCGCACCACGGCGCTGGAAAATGTGGAATTGCCTTTGTATTACGGCCCCTGGCTCAGCACTTCGGCCAAGCAAAAGAAAGCGACGGAATTGCTCGTGCGGCTGGGGCTGGGCGATCGCCTGCATCATCATCCCAGCCAGCTTTCGGGCGGGCAACAGCAGCGGGTGGCCATCGCGCGGGCGCTCGTCAACGAGCCGCCGCTGATCCTGGCCGACGAGCCCACCGGCAACCTCGACAGTCGTTCGGGCGATGAAATCATGGCGCTGTTCCATGAGCTGAATGCCGCCGGCATTACCCTGATCATGGTGACCCACGAACCGGATATTGCCGGCCATGCCCACCGGATCATTCACATGAAGGACGGCGCCGTGCTATGAACGCTTTGGCCATATTCCGAATTGCCGCGCGGGCCCTTTTTCGCAACAAGGGGCGGTCGCTGTTGACCGCGTTGGGGATCATCATCGGCATTGCCGCGGTGATTGCCGTGGTGGCCGTGGGGCAGGGGGCGGCGGTCACGATGCAGACGCAAATCAGCAGCATGGGCAACAATCTGGCCATGGTGTTTCCGGGCAGCATGCACATGGGCGGGTTTCGCGGCGGGGCGGGTACTCGCCATACGTTGACGGCCGACGATGGCGAAGCCATTTTGCGGGAAAGCCCGTATGCGGTTGCGGTCACACCGGTCGTGCGAAGCGGCGCCCAGGTCATTTACCGGGAAAACGATTGGGCCACTTCCATTCAAGGGGTGGGCGTCAGCTATCCCGAAGTGCGCAGTTGGTCCATGAAGGAGGGGGATTTCTTTACCGAATCCGAGGTGCGCAGCGGAAGCCGCGTTGGCGTGCTGGGCGCCACGGTGGCGGAGCAGCTCTTTGCCGGAGAGGACCCGGTCGGCAAAAGCATCCGCATCCGGAACATGTCGTTTCGCGTTTTGGGCGTGTTGGCCCGGAAAGGCAGCGCCGCCTGGGGGCAGGATCAGGACGATATGATCGTCATCCCCTGGACGACCGCCCGGCGCGTCCTGGAGAACTCGCCGTTCAGCCATGTGAATCAACTGTTGATCAGCCTGACCTCGATGGACGATTTGCCGCAGGCCCGCGAAGACATCTCCAACATCCTGCGTCAGCGGCATCGGCTGGCCGCGGGGGCGGACGACGATTTTACCGTTACGGACATGACCGAAGTCACGCAGATGATCACGCAGGTGTCCAGTTTGATGAGCATGCTGCTCACGGTGATTGCGTCGATTTCCCTGATTGTGGGCGGGATTGGAATCATGAACATCATGCTGGTTTCGGTCACGGAGCGCACGCGGGAAATCGGCTTGCGAATGGCCGTGGGCGCGCGCCGAAGGGATATTCTCATGCAGTTTGTGGTGGAAGCGATTACGTTGGCGGGCGCAGGGGGCATCCTGGGCATTATCCTCGGCATTGTGGTCGCCAAAGGGGTGGCCGGCGCCAATAACTGGCCCGTGGTCGTTTCCCCTGGCGCTGTGTTGCTGGCCCTGTCTTTTTCCGCAGGCATCGGCATCTTCTTCGGATTCTATCCGGCATGGCGCGCCTCCCGGCTCAATCCCATCGAGAGCCTGCGGCACGAGTAAGCGCCTGTTTCAGCAGGCCGCCTTCTCTCTTTGCTTTATCGAAGGGCCAAGCGACAGCCACCCCATGCCAGTAAACTGGACATGGGGTTCCATTGCGGTAGTTGTTTTCTTTAGAGCCGGG
>Ga0154562_163_pt1 | contig 10866 bp, 11 predicted proteins | sample RifGroF2_FD_105705 | JGI IMG/M metagenome (GOLD analysis project Ga0154562, IMG submission 105705) | Lentisphaerae bacterium GWF2_57_35 | reverse complement strand
CCGTGCGCCTTCAGCCCCCTTTTCGGATAGACTAACTGCACCCCAGGCTCACTTACTCCGCCAAAGGCTAACTTACTTTGTCAATCGACCGTTTTTCTCTGGGATTGTTGACCTATCAGCGTATATCTTGAACCGACCTCCAGGCCTCTACAGCCGGCAGGAACAAAGGGCGGCCAGGGATGATGTGCCGATCGGAAAAGAGGCAGCCCCACGGATGGCAAAGCGGTCCCACGGATCGTCAAGTCTGAGCCTTAAGGTCATGCCACCGATCCGAAGTGAACCTGAAGGCGGACAGGCTCTTCGGCTTTGGAAACTCAAACCAAGAGAGGTGGCAGCGAATAGGATAAGCAACGAATGAAAGACGCGTATGGAACGGCTCTTTATTCGTTGCCCAATCCGAAAAGATCGAAAATAGGCTGGAGGGTTCCGCTCTGTCGGAACCGGCTTCTTTCGGTCGCGACGGAGCGCGCCCCTCCAAAACACAAGTCTTCTTGTAGCAGCAACTCTTTGCGGCGATCCTTCTTGGCCCCGCTCTACAGGAAGGAGGATTTGCGTATAAAAGACAGGCGACCTCGCCCCGGCAGCGGGGCCAGGCGGCCCCGCCTCCAGCCGTCACGGGCCAGTTTATCCCCAGGTGCGGAAAAATAAAAGGAATGCGCTCCTACGCATTCCTTCACAAACAACAGATGACGGGTTGGTTCGTTGACTACCCCACGGCAACCAAAGCGGTTGACGCGACAACTTTCGCGCCGTTCTTTCTGCCTTCCAACAATTCGTTCAGTTCCATGACCAGGCCATGCAAATCCTGCGCATTGTCCGAAATCTCTATGGACGTGCTGGAAGACTCCTCGGCGGTGGCCGCCGTCTGCTGCACTACCGACTCCATCTCCGAAACGGCCTTGCCGACCTGCTCGATCCCCAACGCCTGCCCCTTGGAATCCGTCGAAACTTCCCCCATCAAAGCCGCCACTTTCAGCGCGCTTTCCTGAATCGTAGATAACGCTTTCTCCACTTCCTGGGTGACGGCATGCCCGTCTTCCGCATTTTTTTGAGCTTCCTGGATCAAATCGGCGGTGTTGCGAGCCGCATCGGCGCTGCGACGCGCCAGATTGCGAACCTCCTCTGCCACCACGGCAAAACCCTTGCCTGCCTCGCCGGCGCGCGCCGCTTCCACGGCGGCATTCAACGCCAGCAGATTGGTTTGGAAAGCGATTTCGTCGATGGTTTTTATGATCTTGGCCGTCTCCGTGGTGGAATTCTTGATCCGGTCAATGGAACCGGTCATTCGTTGCATGGAGCCGACGCCGGTGTCGATGGCCAGCTTGGTCTTCTGCATGAGCGAGTCCGCTTGCGAAGTGTTGTCCGCATTCTGCTTCGTCCGGGAAGACATTTCCATCAGCGAAGCCGAGGTTTCCTCCAAACTGGCCGCTTGTTCGTTGGAGCCTTGCGCCAACGACTGGCTGGTGGAAGAGATCTCGCTCGATGACATCGCCAATTGTTCCGCCCTGGAAGTCAGGCGGCTGATAATGTCTTTCAGCGGTCGGGCAATTTTCTTCGCTACCGTGACCGAAAGGAACAATCCTGCGATCAACGCGACGGAGAAAATCACGATAAAGGTCGAGACCGCTGTTTTGACAAATTGCTTGCAGACCTCAAGTTTGGCCTGGCTTAAAGTGGTTTCCAGTTCGCAGAGCTGGCCTAACACCGCCTTCGATTCTTGAAAAGCATCCTCCGCAGAACCCATCATCATGGACGCCGTAGCCACATCGACGGAGGCCATGTCGGCAACCTTGACGGCCCAATCCTGATACTTCAAAAGGGAAGGCAAGGCCTTTCCCCCCAGGGCTTTTTCCTCCTCATCCGTTCCAGCGTTTTCGGGCGCCTGCAATTGCGTCAACTGCTGAATCACACGGGTTAATTCCGCGAGTTGCGACTTAAACAGCTCTTCGACCTGCGCGGCGTCGTAATCCGAGGAGGCCCACGCCAAGCCTTTGTATATGTTAAGTTGAACGTCCGTCAGCCGCAGGACAATATCCGCGCTCTCGTTTTGATTTTTAAACCGGGAAGCAATCTCCGCCAAACTTTTTTTCTGGTACGACAAACCGCTGAAGTAATAGATGCCGAGGATGGCCATGAAAAAAATCGTTATCAAAGATACGGACGTGATTTTGGACTGCAGTTTCATGGGAACTCCTTGGAATCAGACGGCCATCCGGACAGACGTTCCCGTCCGGATGGCCAAGATCATTCTATTTGTAAATACCGCAACCCAGAAAGGCCTGCATGCCTTCAATAGGTTTTACGAAAGTCGATTTGTCCTGAACCTTTTTGGTCTCAGGATTGGTCCATTTGTAATCTACCCAGCCCCCGCCCGTCTGGGCCAAGTCGATCATTTCCTTGATAAAAAGCTTGCCGTTGGCGTCTTTTAGTTCCGCCATGTTTTTACCGATCAATTTGGGATTGCCGCCATGCGCAAGGGTCAAGCCCTGATTTTCCACAATGAAGAGATACAAATCGCCTTTAACGAATTCGCCGGTGGGATTACTAAAGGCCTCGACGGCTTTCTCTTTTCCATTGGCTTTAATAAAATCCAAACCCTTCTGTACCATTTCCTCCGCTTCCGGCGCCGTTCCTCCAGCCCAAAGCGTCTGTCCGCCCAACGTCAACGCAAGAACCAACAATCCGACGAGATGCTTATACACGTTGCTTTCTCTCCTTTGTTTTGCTGAAAATATACGACTTGTTAGGTAACAATCCGGTGGGCAACCTCATTTGTTTTCCAGAAACCTCCTTCCCTCAAATGCTCAAATACGTCATACTAAATACTCGTTTAGACCGCTCCTGTAAATTGCGATTCGCTTATGATTTGCAGAACAGATCGCCCACCCTATCCATTTTTGCCGGTTGCGCGCAGGATGTATTGTCCAGTTTAACTTTCGGGACAGCTCTTCCGATATCAATAAATGTAGACAAAGCGCGGGACCGGAAAAAATCGCGGAGACGACGATATGCAAAAACGATCTCCAAAAAACTTGTCGCGAAAAGCCCAGGTCGAGCTGAAGTTCCTTGAAGCCCTCCAACAGCGCCTGCCAGAAAACATCCGGATACTCGAAGGTCTTCTGGAATTGAACAATTCCAACGGGCGCCATGACGAGGGATTGAGAATCGCTCAGCATGTGGTGGCCATGATCCCCGATCAGGCCGACGCCTGGTACAACCTGGGCGCCTGCTATGCCATGACGGGAAAGACCACCGAGGCGGTCGCCGCACTAAGCAAAGCGGTCAGCATGGGTTACGACGATTATCGCTGGATGCAGACCGATCAGGAATTGCTCCCTTTACGAAACGATCCCCGCTTCAAACGACTGCTGTCCAAGATCAAGCAGTTGACCGCCGAGGAACGGGCGCTGAAGTCCAAGGTCGATTCCATTTAGCCTGGGTTAGAAAGCCACGCCGATTCCGTTCATCGGCGTTACTTGCTTTCATATACAATCCATTCCGCTTCCGGTATATTGACTCCGCCATTCGATGGGGTTCTTCCACGGATTGAAGACCGACTTGTTGCACGGACGCGATGTTTTCAGTCAGAGCAGCGCGACAAGGAGAACGTCATGGACGTCCAATTCAGCGGCGCGGTCGATTTTGCACCCCTCTTCAACAATCGGTACGCCCCCGCCGCAGCGCCCGCCCCGAACAGGAACACCTCTTTCCAAAGCGACATGCTGCACTCCCAAAACGCGATTTTGGGGCCGTTGAATCAGGAAGAAGTGCCCTGGATGTCCGGTTCGCTCGAGACGGGGACCATCGTCGACATTACCGCTTGAAGAGATTTTCTTTTTATCCGATTTGCATCGCCAGCGCCCGCACATCGGCAGGATCGGGCAGAGGCCGATTCGACGCCCAAGCCACGGGATAGTCCGATCCGGCGCGACCATGCGAGCCGCGGATTCTTGAGGGATCGGAACCGATGCTCATCGGAGGCCAGCCAAAGAACAATTCGCAGGGGTCGTAGCCGGGCTTATTGTGAATGTCCACGTGCGAGGCATAGTCCGGGGCTTCGCGTTTCTCGGTCCACCACGGATAGGCAAACCAAGATCCTTTTTCGGCCAGCAAGACCAGCTCGCCCGAGCGGGCATGCTGGAGCCCGGCCTTCTGCCGGCCGTTCGCATCCAAAACAGCCGCCACGCCCGGCAAGCCGGAAAGCGCGTCCCGCACAGCCGGCACATCCGCCGGAGACGGGATGTAGACCTGCGCAATTTGATGATCGACCAAGGCGAAGGCCCGGCCGGCAAAGAGATCGGGATAAGCCATTCCGCGAATGCTTCGCGTGAGCATGAAACCCTTCTCCCGAAGCAGACGGTTGGGATAAACGACGCGGGAAACCGGCTCGATCGCATAATCGCCGAAGATCAGGATGTCATAGCCGGTTTCCTGCGCGGTTTTCCAAAGGTTGGAAAGAAGGGCATAGGTTTTTTCCAATGCTTGGAAAGCCTGCCGGCTTTCGGGGCCGTACCGCTGCAGGTCGTAGTCGAGGTGCGGCAGATAGGTCAACAACAGGTCGGGCGTCAGCGAATCGTCCCTCATGACCAGCTCGGTCGCGGACGCGATCCATTCGCTGGATTTTTGGGAAGCCAGGGGGCCCCAATAATGCATGAGGTTGAAGGGACGTCCGATTTGCGCGGACAAGCGTTCGTACAAATCCGCGGGCTGGCTATAGCAGTCCTGGATCATTCCGCCGTGATGCTTGTGAATGGGGCGCGGCGACAACACGATGTCCGCCGCCTCTCCCAGGCTTTGCTGCCAGAACAACAGGCCGACCTTCCGACCCTCGGCGCGCAGCCGGCTCCAGATGCGATCCCCCTCGACCAATCGCGCCGATTGCTCCCAGAAGAGCGGCTTGTTCAATTCGCGAACGTAAAGGCCGTTGGCAACCATGCCGTGTTGCGAAGGCAGGGCGGCGGTGCGAAAGGAAGCCTGCACCGTGCAGGTCAGCGCCGGAAAGATCGTTTCCGTTTTCCGAAACGTCAGCCCGGCCATCGCTGGAAAATGGCGTTGAACCAAGTCCCAGCCTAGGGCAGCGACCTGGATCACGAGGAGCTTTGTTCCTGTTTGGTTCATAACCGTTTTCTTAACTCGAATAAAACACCCGCCCCACCATCCGGTTCACCGGCCACAGGGCGATCAACGCGGCGCCCATCCAAAGCGTCGGCATATTCCAGGCGGCCGACATGCAGAAGGCGGCCTGAACGAACAGGAGATTGCTGATGAGCAGGCCGATAGTGGCGGGAAACACGCCGCCGGCGATCGTCGCTTCGCTGACGCCAACCCGCTCGTCCTCCGACCAGCGTTCTTCCACCGCCTTGGCCATTTTGGCGGGGTAGACAATCAACCGGTAGGCCGCCGTGAGCCCCAGCAGAATCGACGTCAACCCGGCGCCGATAAATCCGAGCCAGGCGGTACTGTTCAGCGGGGGCGCGAGCGCCAGGAAAACCAGATAGCCGGCCACGAGCACGCCAACGTGCAGGGAACGCCAGCGGCCGGTGCGTTCCGGGGCGGTTTCGTGGCGAGCCAATTGAGTGACGGCCGCGATGTACGCCAGGATCGTCAGTGCGGCGATGAGGACCTGCGGAAAAAAAGCCGGCGTCGTCGAGGCCGCCGCCGCGCCCAGCAGGACGCTAAGTCCTCGGCAGGCGCCCATCGTCAGCGGTCCGGCCACGGGAATTTTTTTCACGCCGAAATTGTAGAGCAGGATGGCGGCGATCAAAGCCAGGCCGACGCGGCTGGCCATCGGACCGAGCTGCGCGCAAAGAATCGCGCCCAGGGCGATCAGCACGGCGCCCAGCAGGCTCACGCTCCGGCGTGTTGCCCGGCCGGAGGGCAACGGGCGGTCGGGCCGGGCTTGCAAATCCTCCTGGTAATCCGCCGCGTCGTTCAGAAGCAGGCCGGCGCCGTAGAAGCACAGGCTCGCGGTCGCGGCCCAAGCCGCGCGCTTCATGTCGCCGCCCGGCGCAGCCAGGAGAAATCCGGCCAGCGGATCGCCGGGCACGGTCAGCAGATTCGGCGCGCGAAACAACTGAAGCCACGTTCGTATGAAGGAGAAAGGCTTCATCGCTGATACTGGCTGGGATCGATGTACGGCAGGTCGAACTCCGGCTTGAACTTCTGGGACTGCCGGTAAAACGCCAGCGGATTGTCGAACAGCAATTTGTCGATCTGTTTGGTTTGAAAGTTTTGCAGTTGCATGAACTTCGCCACCTTGGGCAAGCTGGTCGGATCGGAGACGCCCCAATCCGCCGAACTGTTCACCAGCGTTTGCTCGATGCCCCACTTCTTGAGGATCTCCGCCACGCGCTCGGGGTTAAGCTTGGAATAGGGATAAACCGTCAACCCCGCCCAAACGTCCAGCTTGCGCGTCAGGTCCATCGTGTTTTCGGTGTTGTGATCGACAATGATCTTGTGGTTCTCGTAATTCAGCTCGCGCAAGATCGCAAGCGTCCGTTCGACGCCTTTGCGTTTGCTGACTTCCGGCGTATCGTGCGGAGTATGAATAAGCACCAGCATTCCGCGATTCTTGGCGATTTCCAACTGGCGTTGAAAGACGAGTTCCTCGTGCGGCGTGATGCGGTTGAAGCCGATTTCGCCGATGGCCACGCAGCGTTCGTGGTTGAGGTATTCGTCCATGCCGTCGATCACCTCGTTGGCCAGGTCCAGATTTTCGGCCTCCTTGGGATTCACCGAAACGCAGGCATAGTGATCGATGCCGTAACGTTTGGCGCGCAGGGTTTCGAAGTCGAGGATCAAGTTGAAATAGTCCCAAAACGTCCCGGCATAGCGCCGATTGGCGCCGAGCCAGAACGAGGGCTCCACCGCCACACGAATTCCCTGCTTATACATCTCCGTATAATCGTCGGTCGTCCGCGAATACATATGAATATGAGGTTCGATAATCATAGGTCGATACTATCTCAATTGGAACAGAATGCAACTGCGAGCAGCCATTGTAATCAGGCCTCAGGCTTTGCCTCATAGGGAGTTTCTTATAGGAATTAGAGGTCATCAATGCGTATAAGCGCCAGACCTCGCCCAACGGTTCATTCAAATACAGAAAAGTTTATTCTCATCCCTTTTGCATTGATCTTCCAGCCAAAACTTGGAATGCAAAGGAGGATGCACGAGTTGTCCGACTTCGAACTGATGGACCAAATCAAGGAGGGCGTACAGGAATCCTTTGCGATCCTGATCCGCCGCCATCAGGATTCCCTACTGAACTTTTTCCGCCGCTTGGGCGCTAATAACGATGCGGAAGATCTGGTCCAGGAGACCTTCTTGAAGTTGTTCCGGTATCGGTTTGAGTACCGGCCTTCGGCGAAGTTTACGACCTTTCTGTATACGCTGGCGCGACATGCCTGGGCCGACCGTTGGAGAAAGACGGAACGCAGGGAGCGCTTGTACGGGCTCTTGGAAAGCGAAGCTTGCGAAACCGACGACGGCTGCATGTCGCCGACGAGAGCACGTCTCGACGCCCAGGAGGCGCTGAAGCGGCTGCCGGACAAATTGAGGATGGTGTTGGTCATGAGCCTTTATCAGGGACTGAACTACGAAGAAATCGCCCAAGCGCTCGACATCCCGCTGGGCACCGTCAAATCGCGCGTTTTTACTGCCCTTAACCGGCTGAAGGAACTGTTTCATGAAAAACCCAACGATTGACCAACCGGCCTGCCTATTTGCCGTGGACGTACCCGCTTATCTCCGGGGCCAACTATCGCCGGAAGAAAAGACCTCGTTCGAACGGCATGTGCAGGAATGTTCGACTTGCAGGGGGTATGTCGAGGACTTCAAACCGTTGCTGAACGAATTATCCCAACCGCCGGCAAATTCCCCCTCCCGGGATCTCGCGCCGGACATCCTGGCCCGGATTCCCACGGAAGCGTGGAAGAAACCGCGCCTGATATATTTTGCAACGCTCCTTCGTATCGCTGCGCTTTTCCTGTGTCTGCTGGCCGGCGGGTACGGCCTGATTGCACATCACCGAACGGCTGGCGCCGCGACGGCTCCCGAAAACAAGCGCTTCCTCCAGGCGGCCTTGACTTGGCTGCTGAAAACCCAGGAAGCCGACGGCCGCTGGGAAGCGGCGAAATGGGGCGCGCAAAAACATTATACCGTCGGCATCACCGCCTTGGCGCTCATTGCCTGTTTGAAAACCGACTCGGACATTCTCTACGGCCCCCAGGCGTCCGCCGTCGAAAACGGCCTTCGCTACTTGATCGCGCAGCAAAACACGGAAGGCCGTCTGGGCTCGCTCAACAGCGGTACGCCCTATAATCACGGCCTTGGAACCCTCGCGCTCCTGGAAGCGTTTGAAGTCCAGGATCGGCCCGAATGGAAAGAAGCGATCGGACGGGCGCTGGCCTATATTCGGACCACCCAACGAACGTCGGGCGCCTGGGGTTATCCCCGCGAGCCGGACGCCGCCGGCAACACCTCCATCACCGCCTGGCAGATACAAGCCCTGCTCAAGGCCGCGGAACTCGGTTGGGACACGCGCCCGCAAATCGACCGCGCCCTGGCCTGGCTCGACGGCATGAGCGATCCATCCGGCCGCATCGGCTACAGCCGCCGCAACGAATATCCCAACGGCCATGAAACCCTGACCGCCGCCGGCGCCTGGTGCCTGCTGAATAGCCGTCCAGAAACAACTCCTGACCGATTGTCGCGCATTCTGAACGCCGTTCACACCGTCGCTCAGAGCACCGACCAAGTCGACTATTACCGCTGCTATTTCCTCACCCGCGCCCTGCAAGCCGAAGGCAGCCGGCAAGCCGCCGTCCTGAAAACCCGCATCCAGCAACTCCTGCTCGCCCGCCAAACCCGCTCCGGCGAACACACCGGCAGTTGCGAACCCACCGATTCATGGAGTTCAGCCGGAGGCCGGGTTTACACCACCGCAATGGCCGTTCTCGCGTTGCAGTAGGCCGCTTTGAAATGGCCGCGAAAAGGCACAAAAGACGCAAAAAAAATGGGCAAAAACCGCGTTGGCAGGCGCTTCAGAAGACAAATCGCCCGCTAAACACGCGAAAAGTGTCCTGGAGTGCTAGTTTCTAGGTTTGACCCTAATAGCTCTCAGGAATAGCTTGATTAGCCAAACCTTGGTCTTGACCTCCTCGTGTGACGAAGCTATGGGTAAAGGGGTTATGAGCAAATGGAAATATAGAAATCCGGAAGATGTGATTACTGCTCTTCGCGAACGGCACGCGATTGGCTTGCCGATCTCCTCAGATCAAGTGCAACGCGGACCTCAACCGGATCGAGGATTATACACGGCCGTTATACGATTATGCGGGACATGGTCAACGGCTCTCCAAATGGCGGGCTTGGCCCATTGCGCCTTACGGCAAGTAGGACTGTATTCGAGCCCCGAATCTGTAATAGAGGGGATTCGACACCGCCACAACCAAGGTTTGTCGCTTCTCTCTTCCGAGACACGGGATGGCGCCAACGGCGATAACGCATTATGGTATGCGGCCAGGAAGCACTTTGGCTCCTGGTATGCCGCTCTCGCAAAAGCCGGAGTCGTGGACCAGACGCCTAAAGATAAACAACCGGACGATCGCCCCATGCCAAACGAACGACTCCCGTCCAATGAACAGCGAGTACTGCAAGTAAACTTGCGTAAACTCGTGAATTATCCTGACGCCGCTTCCGTCGTAACGGCGATTCAGCGCCGCCGCGACGAGGGCATGGGGCTGAAAAGGCGCGAGCTTACCGTGGGAGCGCACACCGATCCGGCCCTTTTGCGAGCGGTCATTCGCGAGTTCGAGAGCTGGCCGGCTGCATTGCAAGCAGCGGGCATCGATCCGGCGCGAAAGCGGCCGCGGGCGTTCGTCTACGAAAACGAAAAAGCCGTCGCGGAACGCGTTCGCGAACTGCATACCCAAGGCTCGCCGCTGAATGCAACGTCCGTGCGAAAGACGGAAAATACGCTCTATAAGTCCGCGCGCAGACTATTCGGTTCGTGGGAGAAATGCTTAACGCTCGCAGGACTCTCGTGCGACGAAATCCCCGGCAAAAAACAACCCCGTTTTGCCGGGAAGGAAGAGATTCTGGAGGCGATTTGCGGGCGTAAAAAAGCCGGCTTGCCGCTCAACGCCCAGGCGCTTCGGTCGAGAGAAAAAGCGAATTGCGATCCCGGTCTTTTTTATACCGCCCGCAAAATTTTCGGCTCGTGGCCCAAGGCCGTTCAAGCAGCGGGCTTGGCTTGCGAAACCGCCCCCGAATACAAACGATCTTCGCGCGGTTTCCTGTGGGCATATCCCAGTCCGGCAGACGTGATCGCAGCCATCAGAGAGAGCACTTGCCGTGTGGAGGATTGGCCGGACGACCTGAAGGAAGCCGCTCGGCACCATTTCGGTACGACCTCCAACGCCCTGGTTGCCGTACAATAACACCCCTCTGAAGCTGGGCGCCCAGGATTCGGGTGCATCTTGACACGGCCCCTCCTCAACGTCTGGCACTGGAAAGAAACCACCGGCTTACGCCCTGTCTTTTATACACAAATTCTGCCAGGCATCAGAATTCCTTATTTGCGGGGCTGCTTCTAACTCTGGAAGAGCGGCCCCACGGATGGCAAAGCGGTCCCACGGATAAAAGAGTATCCAGAAGAGTCATCCTTTCATGGCGGCCTCAGAAAGCCGAAGAGCCCGTCTTCGCCCGCCTGCGCATCGCTACGCGAAGCGTTGCGGGCAGGGAGAAGCCGGGCCACCTTCAGGTCCACTTTGGGCGGTGGCATGTCCCTTAAGCCTCAGACTTGACGATCCGTGGGACCGCTTTGCCATCCGTGGGGTAAATCTTCTCGAATTAGTAGGATAA
>Ga0154562_162_pt1 | contig 20096 bp, 17 predicted proteins | sample RifGroF2_FD_105705 | JGI IMG/M metagenome (GOLD analysis project Ga0154562, IMG submission 105705) | Lentisphaerae bacterium GWF2_57_35 | reverse complement strand
AGCTTGGAGTCAATGTAGAGCCATCGGGCGAGTCCTGGACGGGAATTTTATTCCGATCCCCTTCCGCGTTAGCGGTTCCGTTCAACAGTATTTATTGACCGTACTTTAAGTAGTCTTTATGCAACGGTCGCTTAAGCATGTTTCGCCCTTGAGGGTACAGGATGGCGTCGAGGCGGGTCAAGGGTGAAAAGGCTTGGAGTCAACTATTTATAAACATTAATAAGCATCGGCTCCCTGGCAGTCTGACGGGCGCAGTAGTCTTTAGGTGATGAGCGAGCAGAAGGGCAAAGACTACCTTTTGATCCTCTGTTCTCCAAGTAGTCTTTATGCAGCGGGCGTTTTCGGATTCTGCCCCTGCGGCTAACAAATGGAACGAGGGCTGGGGCGTGAAGGAAAAGAGCTTGTCGTCAATTGGTTGTGAACGTACGTTCACTTTTAGTCTTGTAAGCGTAGTAGTCTTTATGTAGGGAGGAGTCAGTTGGCCAAGGACTCTTTGTATAAAGACTACTTCGGAGGAAGATATGGACGAGTTGATTGTGGAATTCGAGGAGTGAGAGAAGGCCTTGAAGGACACGGTGTGTAACGGCGAGAAGCGGAGCGAATCGCCATTTTTTTATGCGCAAAGACTGCTGGGGCAAGAAGGATTGCAGCGAAGAGTTGTCGCGACAAGAAGGTTTGTTATTTTGGGATGGGCGCGCTCTGTCGCGACCGGAAGAAGATGGTTCCTACAGAGCGGAACCATCCAAAATCGTGGATCTTTTTTGGCGAACGACAGGCGACTGCGTAGCGGATGCTGCGTTGACCATGCACCCCCCTCTTCTTTCCACAGCCATTGTAATTATGACAATCTCCACAGGTGGACCGCGTTCTCACTGCCCGCAACGCTTCGCGTAGCGATGCGCAGGCGGGCGAACGCGGTTTGACCTGAAAATGAGCCCGTCTTCGGAGAAGCCGGGCCACCTTTTGGTTCATAATTACAATGGCTGTTCTTTCCGTGTGTTCCGTGGGACCGCTTTGTCATCCGTGGGGTAACTCTTCTCGGGGTAGAAGGAGCCGCACGGATAGAGTCGGCCTACAGCAGGCCGTTAATGTTTGGAGCGGGCCTGGGATTTTCCAATGTTTGGAAAAAATTGCGCCTATTTTTACAACCCTTGGAAAAGCGGAATTTCTTCCTGTTTATTTGAGTGCAATTGGCCGGAAAGCGCGGTAGGATCGAACGCAACTTTTTTAAGCAGGCAATCACGACATGGCAAAATATATATTCATCACTGGCGGCGTAGTTTCCTCTCTCGGTAAAGGTTTAACCTCGGCTTCCTTGGGCAGATTGTTGATCAGTCGGGGGTTAAGCATTCGGATGCTTAAAGTGGATCCTTATCTCAATGTGGATCCGGGCACGATGAGCCCCTATCAGCATGGCGAAGTCTATGTGACGGACGATGGCGCCGAGGCGGATTTGGACTTGGGGCATTACGAGCGGTTCACGGGCCAGCCTACGTCGCGCAAAAGTAATTTCACGGCGGGGCGGATTTACTGGGAAGTGCTGAAGAAGGAGCGTCACGGCGACTACCTGGGCGGCACGGTCCAGATGATTCCCCATATTACGGACGAGATCAAAGCCCGCATTCGCGCACTGGACGAAAAGGGCGTCGATATCATCCTGGTCGAGATCGGCGGCACGGTCGGCGACATCGAGGGGCTGACTTTCCTGGAAGCGATCCGGCAAATCGGCCTGGAGGAAGGCCGCGACAGCGTCATGTACATTCATTTGACGTACGTGCCTTTTATCAAGGCCGCCAAGGAAGTGAAGACGAAGCCGTCCCAGCAAAGCGTGGCCAAGCTGCGCGAGATCGGCATTTTGCCCGACGCGCTGATCTGCCGTTCGGAAGTCGAGCTGCCGGACGATGTGCGCAAAAAGCTGTCGTTGTTCTGCAATGTGCCCCTGCATGCGGTCATTGAGGAGCAGGATGTCCAGCACACGATTTATGAGCTGCCGTTGGTCCTGTCGGAGCAAGGGCTGGACGAATTGATTCTGGTCCATTTCCGAATGGCGCGGCCGCCGGCCAAGATGGCGCCGTGGCGGAAAATGGTCGACGCGATCATTAACCCGGAAAAGAAGGTCCGCATTGCGGTAGTGGGCAAATATTCCGAGCTGCAGGACGCTTATAAATCCATTTTTGAAGCCATTCAGCATGGCGGCATTGCGCACAAAGCCGAGGTGGAGGTCATTAAGATTGCGGCCGAGGATGTCGAAAGCGGAAAAGGCCTGCATTTGCTGAAAGAAGTTTCAGGCATCCTGGTGCCTGGCGGATTCGGCGAGCGCGGGATCGAAGGTAAGATTGAGGTCATTCGGTATGCGCGCGAACACGGCATTCCTTATTTTGGAATTTGCCTGGGCATGCAGATGGCCGTGGTGGAGTTTGCGCGAAACGTCTGCGGCTTGAAAGGCTCCCATACGACCGAAGTGGACAAGAAGGCGGTGCATCCGGTGGTCTGTTTGATGGAAGAGCAGGAAAAGGTGGTCGACTTGGGAGCGACGATGCGACTCGGGGCCTGGCCTTGCGTCCTCAAGAAGAGCTCCAAAGCGGCGAAGGCCTATAGCGGCGCGGCTCAAATCAGCGAGCGGCATCGCCACCGGTTTGAAGTCAATAATGCGTATCGCGAGCGATTTGAAGAAAAAGGCTTGATTTTGTCCGGGCTATCTCCCGACAAAAATCTTGTAGAAGTTGTTGAGCTGGAAGGTCATCCTTGGTTTGTCGGTTGTCAATTCCACCCGGAATTGAAATCCCAGCCCATGGTGCCGCATCCGTTATTTAAGGCATTTATTGGCGCGGCCTTGGAATATGTTCCGACCTCCAATGGGAAGGCAAAATCCCGCCGAAAAGCCGCCACAAAGAGATAGCAGGCGTTTTTCCTGCTTTTTTTGCGTGAAATTTTTCCCATTCATGAGTATTAACGTCCGACTCTAGTGACGTTGACACCGAACGGGTCGATAGGAGACAGATTTTGAAGGCAATTATAGCGTTGGAAGACGGAACCTGTTTTGAAGGTCGGGCTTTTGCCGGCCAGGGTGAAGTCTATGGAGAGTTAGTGTTTAACACCTCCATGATGGGCTATCAGGAAATCCTGACGGATCCTTCCTATCACGGGCAGATTGTTACGTTGACTTATCCTCTCATTGGAAATTACGGCATCACCCTCGAAGACATCGAATCGTCCCGAGCCCAGGCCGCCGCATTGGTCATTGGCGAGTGCAGCCGGATTCCCAGCAACTGGCGCTGCCGCAAGACCCTGCCGCAATATTTGAACGAAAACGGCGTCATGGGCATCGATCAAATCGATACGCGCGCCGTCACCCTGCACATCCGCTCCAAAGGCGCGATGAAGTGCGTCATTTCCACGACCGATTTGGACCGCGAAAGCCTGGTGAAAAAAGCCAAAGCGTCCTTGGGCTTGGTTGGCCGCGACATCGCCACGGAAGTCAGCACGAAGGAACAATATACGTGGCCCGGCCCGTACAAAGCCTATCAGCAGTTTTCCCCGGTGGCCGAAGGTTTGCTGGCATACGACAACTTCCTGGGCAAGCCGTCCGAGAAGGATCTTTATAAGGTCGCGGTGCTCGACTGCGGCATCAAGTTGAACCAGCTCCGCTTGTTGGAGCGGATGGGTTGCCGGTTGGAGGTTTATCCCAACGGCAGCACGGCCTCCGATATCCTGGCGAAAAAGCCCGATGGATTTTTCATCTCCAACGGCCCCGGCGATCCCGAAGGCGTTCCGCATGTCGTGAAACAAATCAGCGACATCGTCCAGAGCGGCCTGCCGACGTTCGGCATCTGCTTCGGGCATCAGCTTCTGGGGTTGGCCTTGGGCGGACGGACCTACAAGCTGAAGTTCGGTCATCGCGGCGGCAATCAGCCGGTCAAAGATCTGACCACCGGCAAGGTGGAAATCACCTCGCAGAATCATGGGTTCTGCGTCGACAAAGATTCGTTGGATCCCGCGTTGGTCGAAACGACGCACATCAATTTGAACGATCAGACCTCGGAAGGCATGAGGCATTTGAAGTTGCCGGTATTTTCAGTGCAGTATCATCCGGAAGCCAGCCCGGGACCTCATGATTCCACTTATTTATTTCAACGATTCATCAAATTGATGTCGGAGCGCCGGTAAGCATGAAACAGCACGATTGGATTGCCATATTAGATTTCGGGTCGCAGTACACCCAATTGATCGCCCGGCGCATTCGGGAACAACAGGTCTATTGCGAAATCGTACGTTTCAACACCCCGGCGGTCGAACTGGCCAAGCGCAAGCCCAAGGGAATCATCCTGTCCGGCGGGCCGGCCAGCGTGCTGGCCGACGGGTCGCCCTCCGTCGATCTCGCGATCTACGAAATGGGCGTGCCCGTGCTGGGGATTTGCTACGGCATGCAACTCATGGGCCGCGATTTGAAGGGCCGGGTTCGCCCTGGAAAAGCGCGCGAATACGGCAGCGCGACCATTTCGGTGACGGACCCGGATTTGCTGTTCAAGGATCTTCCCAACATTCTCGAAGTGTGGATGAGCCACGGCGACCAGGTCGAAGAACTTCCGCCGGGCTTCAGCGTCCTGGCCAAGACCGGCACCTGCCCCATCGCGGCCATGGCCGATCGGAAGCGCAATTTGTACGGACTGCAATTTCATCCGGAGGTGGTGCACACACCCCGGGGAGTAGAGATCTTGCGTCATTTCATCGTCGACGCCTGCGGTTGCGCTTGCAACTGGAAGATGTCGGCCTTCGTCGAAGAAAGCATCCAGGCCATTCGGCAAAAGGTAGGCAGCGATCATGTCCTGTGCGGCTTGAGCGGCGGAGTCGATTCCTCCGTGGTGGCCGCCCTACTCCACAAGGCCATCGGCAAACAACTGCATTGCGTTTTCGTCGATAACGGATTGCTCCGCTTCAAGGAAGCCGAACAGGTGGAAGACACCTTCGGCAAGACCTTCGGCATGGATTTGCATGTGGCCCACGCCCAGGACTTATTCCTCGGCCGTTTGGCGGGCGTCACGGATCCTGAAAAGAAACGCAAGATCATCGGCGCGACTTTCATCGACGTTTTTGCCGAAGAAGCCCGCAAGCTGGGCCAGGTGAAGTATCTGGCGCAAGGAACGCTTTATCCCGACGTCATCGAAAGCGTCTCCCCGCTGGGAGGCCCCTCGGTCACGATCAAGAGCCATCACAACGTCGGCGGGCTGCCCCCCGATCTGCAATTTTCGTTGATCGAACCGCTTCGCGAACTGTTCAAGGACGAAGTTCGCGAATTGGGCCGCGAACTGGAATTGCCCGATTTTATCATCAATCGCCAACCTTTCCCAGGTCCCGGAATGGCCGTGCGCATCATCGGCGAGGTTTGCAAAGACCGCGTGGATCTGTTGCAACAGGCCGATCTGCGCGTGCAGGACGAAATTTTGAAGCTCAGCAATTACAAAGATATCTGGCAGGCGTTTGCGGTCCTGCTGCCGGTGCAATCCGTCGGCGTCATGGGCGACGAGAGAACGTACGAAAACGTCGTGGCGGTCCGCGCCGTCCAAAGCTTGGACGGCATGACGGCCGACTGGTTCCGCCTCCCCTACGAGACTCTGGACCGGATTTCGACAAGAATTATCAACGAAGTGCGCGGCGTAAATCGCGTGGTCTACGACATCAGCTCGAAACCGCCGAGCACGATCGAATGGGAATAGCGACGTTAACAAAAGAAGAAGACAAACCACGAATGAACACGAATAGACACGAATAAAGAACCACTGATTTCATTTGTGTGAATTCGTGTTCATTCGTGGTTGAAAAATGTTTTAAAAACCAGGTCTGACTATGCCAAAACGTACTGACATCAAAACTATCATGCTGATCGGGTCCGGACCGATCGTTATCGGACAGGCCTGTGAATTTGACTATTCGGGCACGCAGGCTTGCAAGGCGCTGCGGGAAGAAGGGTATCGGATTGTGCTGATCAACAGCAATCCGGCCACGATCATGACCGATCCGCAGGTGGCGGATCGCACGTATGTCGAGCCCATCACGCCGGAAGCCGTGGAAAAGATCATCGCCAAGGAACGTCCGGAAGCCCTCCTGCCCACCTTGGGCGGACAGACCGCATTGAACGTTGCGTTGGAAGTGGCCGAGCGCGGCATCTTGGAAAAATACGGCGTGGAAATGATCGGCGCCAATGCCGAAGTCATCAAGCGCGCAGAAGATCGACAGCTTTTCAAGGCGGCCATGCAGGAAGCGGGCCTGGAATGCCTGAAGAGCAAGATGGTAAGCAATCTGCAAGAAGTCGAGGCGGTCGCCAAGGAAATCGGATTCCCCATCATCGTGCGGCCCAGCTTCACGCTCGGGGGCACCGGCGGCGGCACGGCCGAGAACATGAAAGAGCTGCTTCACATCGCCGCCAATGGCTTGAAGGCCAGTTTGAAGCATACCGTCCTGCTTGAAGAGTCCGTCGTAGGTTGGAAGGAATTCGAGTTGGAAGTGATGCGCGACCGCAAGGATAACGTCGTCATCATCTGCTCGATCGAAAATCTCGATCCGATGGGCATCCATACCGGCGACAGCATCACCGTTGCCCCGGCCCAAACCCTGACCGATGCCGAATATCAAGAGATGCGCGATGCCACGATCAAGGTCATGCGCGCGATCGGCGTGGAGACCGGCGGTTCCAACGTGCAGTACGCGGTCAACCCGAAGACCGGCCGCATGGTGGTCATCGAGATGAATCCCCGCGTGTCCCGCAGTTCGGCCCTGGCCAGCAAGGCGACCGGCTTCCCCATCGCCAAGATCGCGGCCAAGCTGGCGGTCGGCTATACGCTGGACGAACTTCGCAACGACATCACCCGGGAGACCCCGGCGAGTTTCGAACCGACCCTCGACTATTGCGTGGTCAAGGTGCCCCGTTTTGCCTTCGAAAAATTCCCCGGCGCCGATCCTAAATTGGGCGTCAGCATGAAATCCGTCGGCGAGACCATGGCCATCGGACGCAACCTCCGCGAGGCCTTGCAGAAGGCATTCCGCGGATTGGAAATTGGCGTCGATGGATTGGATTTGAAGGCCGAGGAACGCATCGTCAAAGAGAATCTGGAGCACCTGCTCGGGTTGACCGAAACCGACCGGCACGTCACCAGCAAGTACGCGCTCAAGCAAGGGATGTCGGTCGAGAAAATTTCCGCCATCACGAACATCGATCCCTGGTTCATCGACAACATTGCCCAGATCGTGGAGATCGAGAAGGAACTGATGGACGCGCCCAAGGACCAACCCTTGGACCGCGATTTGCTCAAGAAAGCCAAAATGTCCGGCTTTTCGGACCGTCAGATTGCGGCCTTGCGCCCGGGCGAGACGGAACTCAGCATCCGGAAATATCGGTTGGATCTGGGCATCAAGCCGGTGTATCGATTGGTCGACACCTGCGCGGCCGAATTTGAAGCCTATACCCCCTACTTCTATTCCAGCTATGCGGAAGCGGATCAGTCCCGCGTGACCGATAAGAAAAAAGTCATGATCCTCGGCGGCGGCCCCAACCGTATCGGACAGGGCATTGAATTCGATTATTGCTGCGTGCACACCGTCCAGGCATTGCGTGAACTGGGCTATGAAACCATCATGGTCAACAGCAATCCCGAAACGGTCAGCACCGATTACGACACCGCGGACAAACTTTATTTCGAGCCGTTGACGTTCGAAGACGTCATGAACATTTACGAAAACGAGAAGCCCTTGGGCGTCATCGTGCAGATGGGCGGCCAAACTCCATTAAATCTGGCCGTGCCTCTGATGAAAGCCGGCGTTCCCATCCTGGGCACTTCGCCGCAGAGCATCGACAAAGCCGAAGACCGCGAGCAATGCCGGGTGTTGCTGGATGAGTTGAAGTTAAAGCAGGCGGACAGCGGAACGGCCATGACCGAAGACGAAGCGGTGGAAGTCGCCGCGCGCATCGGTTTCCCCGTCATGATCCGGCCTTCCTATGTCTTGGGCGGACGCGCCATGATCGTGGCCAACAACAAGACCGAAGCCCGGCCGTTCATCCGCGCGGCCTTCAAGGCCAGCCCCGGCTTCCCCGTCTTGATCGACCGCTATCTCGACCACGCGACGGAAATCGACGTCGACGTCGTCTGCGATGGCGAGTCGGTTTATATTGGCGGCATCATGCAGCACATCGAGGAAGCGGGCATTCACTCCGGCGACAGCGCCTGCGCCACGCCTCCGCATACGCTGCACCCGGCGCTGCAACGATTGATCGAAGACGCCTGCTCCCGCGTCGCCCTCGCGCTGAACGTCAAAGGCTTGATGAACGTCCAGATGGCCGTCAAAAATGGCGAGCTGTACATCCTGGAAATCAACCCGCGCGCATCCCGAACCGTACCTTTCATCAGCAAAGCCACGGGCGTTCCCCTGGCCAAGGTTGCGGCTCGAATCGCCGTAGGCATGAAACTGAAGGATATGGGCTTGGAGGCCCGCGCGCCGAAAATGCCTTGGTACGCGGTCAAGGAAGCCGTGTTGCCTTTCAATCGCTTTGCCGGCGTAGATCCCATTCTCGGCCCCGAAATGAAGTCGACCGGCGAAGTCATGGGCATCGATCCTTCATTTGAATTGGCCTACTGGAAGAGCCAGTTGGCGGCCGGACAGATTCTCCCCACCGAGGGAACGATCTTTCTGAGCGCGGCCAACAAGGACAAGTCCTGGATGGTCGAAATCGGCTGGGAGCTGAAGGAAATGGGCTTCCAACTGGTTGCCACGGAAGGCACGGCGGAAGTGCTGAAATCCGCAGGCATCGAAACCGAGGTCTTGAAGAAACTGGCCGAAAAGCAGAGCCCGAATGTTCTCGATCTGATGCGTGAAGGCAAGATCAGCCTGCTTATCAACACCCCTAGCGGCTCCAAGGCTCGTTTGGACGAAGTCGTCATCCGATCCGAAGCCATCTTACGCAGTGTGCCCATCGTAACCACCGAAGCCGGCGCCCGCGCGACGGTTTCGTCCATTGGATACATGAAAACCCACGGCTGGGATGTCTTTGCCTTGCAGGATTATCTCTCGAAGCCGCTGTAAGACCCGGTCTTTTCTTTTGAAGAAAAACCAACGGCTTGTTGGCAAATCCCTGACTTGGATGGTTCCGACAGAGCGGAACCATCCAAACCCTGTCTCTTATACACAGATTTGAGGCGGTCATTTTCTGCAATGCCTTCGGATGAAACTGTTCGGATGAAACAACAGGTGGCCCGGCTTCTCCCTGCCCGCAACGCTTCGCGTAGCGATGCGCAGGCGGGCGAAGACGGGCTCTTCTGGTCCGGAAGCCGCGTTACGCCCGCCGGCATGGCTACGCCATGTTGCGGGCAGGGAGAACGCGGCCCACCTACAGAATCTAGCTCTTTACTTCTCTTATCGATGTTACAGATGAATTCCGTGCCATCAATTTGTGTATAAGAGACAGCCCTCCAAACCCCTTCCAGACTTTGGACCTTGGACTCTTTGGACTTCTTGGACCTTGGACTTTGGACTCAAGAATGATGCAGGGTCACCGGGTGCTCTTCGTCCTCGTCTTCGTCAGCCGGCGCCAAGACCAGATGCTGCCGGCGGAAGAAGGGGGAGACGAAGGCGAACCAGAAGCCATAGGCGGCCATCATCAAGGCCGATCCAATCGCCAGGGGGCCATTGAAAAACAACAGGATGAGGCTTACGGTGAACGGCACAAAAACCAAGGGGTTCTTGGTGGGCTTCGAATACCGCACCAGGGACACCTGCAACAAGATCATGGCCAGGGTGGATATCCAGAACAGCGTGGCCACAGGGCCATGATCCAAAGACAGCCAAATTTGGTCAACCGGGGCATTCTGCGTAGCGATGACAAAGGCGGTAATCCAGCCGGCCGCCGTGGTGATGGGCAAACCCAAATAGCCGTGCTGCCCCCGGAACGGATCGACCACCCGGAAGCGGGACAATCGGATCACGCCGGAAAGGACAATTGCAGACACCATCATCAAGCCCAGGATGCCTTCGTTTTTAAGGATCAACTCGTACAGCAAAAAAGCAGGAGCAAGGCCGAAGCTGGTCATATCCACATAGGTATCCAACTCGGCGCCGAACTTGGTGGTGGCCCGCAAGAGCCGGGCCAGGGTGCCGTCGATGCCGTCCAGGATCATCGAGACCAGGATTAATTGGGCCGCCAAAACGAATTCGCCTTCGGCGCTGGCCAGCATGCTGGAAAAACCGGCCAGCATAGCCGCAGCGGTAAATAAGCTGGGAACAACTTGCTTGAACGTCATGTTCCATTTTCCTTAGTTAAGGTAGCCACCACCGTGAGTCCCGCCCTGACTTGATCGCCTTTTTTAACACAAACCCGAACATCCGACTTCAAAAAATACATATCCATTCGCGAGCCAAACTTCATCATGCCAATACGCTCGCCGCGGGCCAGGGACTGCTCCAGCGACAGCCAGTAGACCACCCTCCGGACGATGGGGCCCACGATCTGTTTGACCAGGCAACGCGTCTTGCTGTTTTCGATCAAAATGGAACTGTGTTCGTTGAATTCCGAGGCCGCATTTTGAAAAGTCAGCAGGTGGCGGCCCGGCGTGTAATTCAAGGCTTTGACCACGCCCGCCATCGGAGTACGGTTGACATGAACGTTAAAGGGATTAAGGAAAATGCTGATTCGAACCGTTTCCGCCTTCAAATAATTGTCTTCGCGAATGAATTCCACCGCACGAACCACTCCATCGGCCCCGGAAAGAAATTCATTTTCCGACGCGGAAGATTCGCGCTCAGGATCCCGGAAAAAATAAACCATGAAGCCGGAAGAAATCACCGCCAGCGCATAAAAAAGAGTGCTCAGCCCAGGGCATCCGAAGAAATCAAAAAGAACGCCCATGACTCCAAACCCGGCCAGAAGCCCAGCAATCGGAAGATATCCATCTTTTACCAATAACGGTCGCATCACAGTATCCTTATAATCCTATTTGAATTGACTCATAATAAGCCGTCAAATCGGATACGTAAACACATATATGCGATTCCTTATGCTCTTGGGCTCTTGGGTGCATCTTGACGGCCCCTCCTCAACGTCTGGCACTGGAAAGAAACCACCGGCTTACGCCCTGTCTTTTATACACATATTTTGCGCTTCGTGTTCGGCTAAGCTCAAATCGCCGCAAAGGGTTGCGGCTCCTACCGGAAGGCCATTGATTTTTGTAGGAGCCGCACCCCGTGCGGCGATCCAGCGCTGGGTGGAGCAGTTCTTTATTCGTTGCTTATCCTTCTAATCCGAGAAGATTTACCCCACGGATGGCAAAGCGTCCCACGGATAAGGAATTAGGACTTGGTTGAAGGCCAGACTCTCTTGGAGAATTTTGTGTATAAGAGACAGGGCTTACGCCGGCGGCTACGTAGCCGCGTCCGTAAGGACGTGGATTCTTATTCGTATGCGCGGGGGCCGCGTCAAGATGCACCCATCCAAAAGAGCTTGAGGGCATGCGACTTGCCATATGAACGCAATCGGGTTACTATTCTTCTTCTCAAGATGTCCGTGCGTCTTTAAGGAGTTCATCATGACCATATCGTTGCGAAAAGTACGAGCCGAGGCACAAATCAAGCACATCGAAAAACAACTGGAAGCCATTCATGAGCAGGAAGCTCAAGACAGTTTGAATCCTATTGAACGCACTGACGAGACGTTCGTAATCGTCACGAATGCGGATGAAAAGAAAAAATTGCAGGACGAGTTGGAAAAGTGCCGCAAAATAGTCGCCGAAGAATCGAAATAGCCGATTTTTTGAGGTTGTAAGGCCACACGGGGCTTCATTGCGGCAAAAAGAGCCCTTTCGGGGCTCAGACGCGTCGATTGCGGCCGATTCGCTTAAGACGCAAGCCCAACAGCCGATTTCGTGACGATAATCCACGGGAGATCGGTTATGAGTAGTATTCCTCTTATATCGTCGGAAGAACCGCAAGACGAGCAATCGCGCTTGGAAGCTTATTACCGGAACCTTCTTCAAGAGCAGATGCAGAAAAAGAAGGCGGCGCCCATTCAGGAAGTGGAAAAAGGTCAGAACGGTCCTTCCAGCGAAGACGACGAGAGTTCTCAGCAGCAACAAGCAGGCGCGCAGGGCGATCGATTTAAGCCAGCCGACAAGGAAACCCCATCGGCCACCTATTCCCGCAAGAATCTGCTCACCCAGACGCTCAAAGAAGCTTCCACCACGAAGCTGCCCTCCATGAAAAAGGAATTGAGCGAAGAAGACAAGGACTTGATCCGCCGGCTTCAAGCCCGGGATGCGGAGGTTCGTTCCCACGAAATGCGCCATGTGGCCGCGCTGGGACCGTATGCCGGGTCCATGCACTTTGATTATCAAGTCGGCCCTGACGGCAGAGCTTATGCCATTGGAGGCACTACGGAAGTTCGAAATACAGGCTCGTCCGATCCTAAAGCGTCCGCTCAAAGAGCCCGCATCATCCGCCAGGCCGCCATGGCCGGCGGCGACCCGTCGCATGCCGATATGTCAGTGGCGGCGTCAGCGACTCAAACCGAACAGTCCTCGATGGCGAAGCAGAGTTAAAGATGGGAGTGTTGGTTTAAGAAAAACACACCACTCCATCGCTCCATTTTCTTACGACCCCACGTTGAAATCGTCGAACGGCGTCATATCGCTGACGACTTTCGAGCCCTGCAGCGTTGGGAAATAATCCACGCGCGGCATGCCGTTTTTAGCCATGAAGGCATCCAGTTCACGGCCTTGCTTGGGACAATAGAGCATGACAAAGCCGCCGCCGCCCGCGCCGATGATCTTTCCGCCCAGCACGCCGAATTGCTTTTTGACTTCGTCGTACAGGTTGTCGAGCACGCTCAGGCTGATGCTCCGGGACATCTTCTGCTTGTACATCCAGTGCTCGTCCATCATCCGGCCGAAGGCGTCGAGATCGCGGTCTTCAAAAGCCTTCTGGATGCGGTAACCCAGTTCCTTGATCTGGCACAGACTTTCGACCACCCGGGCATGATCCGGGCTTTCCTTTTTACGGGCGGCGTCATCCTGCCCTTTGAGCACGGCGGTGGCCGAGCGTTGAACGCCGGTGTAATAAATCCGGGCCTTGCTCACCAGTTCGTTGACCGTCATGAAATCCACCGGCACAACGCCCACCTGCACCTGGCCCTCTTTGGAAATAGTCAACGTCCGGAAGCCGCCGAAAGCCGCCATGTACTGATCCTGCTTGCCCACGGGTTCCTTGAGAATCTCCATCTCGATGCGGCAGGCCTCCTCGGCCAAGACGGCCGCGGGAGCCACCTCGCATTTATAGGCGCGAATGGCGGACAACAGCCCCACCAGATACGAACCGGACGAACCCAACCCGGACTTGGCGGGCATGTCCGCTATGCTGGTCAATTCAATGTTCTCCTTCACGCCGTGGAGACGCAAGGCCTCGCGCGCCAGCGGATGCTTGATTTCGTCCACGCTGTCCACCGTTTCCACCTGGCTGTAACGGATGACGATTTTCCGATCGGCGACCGACCTGCGATTGAGCATCAAATACATGTATTTGTTGATGCTCATGGCGAAGACAAACCCGCCGTTTTCGCGATAGAACGAAGGCAGATCGGTCCCGCCGCCGCCCAAGGTGATTCGAAATGGTGTCCGTGTAATGATCATGATGTGCCTCTGGAGTAATGGAGTGTTGGAGTGATGGAGCGTTGGGAAGACGGAGTTTCTTCCAGGGCAACTTCTCCGTAAATTGCGTTGCTTTCTTTGACTATCAAATGGTCAATCCACTGTCCTGTTTCCCTCTTGCTTTCCATGCTGCCTCAGATCTGAAACCCGCTCTTTCGCGCGTCGTTGTAAAACATTTTCACGGTCTCGAGGGAGAAATCTTCGAGGGCCTTTCCGAAGTTGGCGGATTTTGCCAACAGGTCGGGAGTGACGGTGATGATATGGCATCCGATCGCGTCGGCTTGAATGATGTTCAGCGCTTCGCGGGGACTGGCCCATAACAATTCGGCCTGGGGCAACGGCTGCAGAATCTTCAACGCTTCCTGCATGATGGGCATCGGGTCCAAGCCGCTGTCGGCAATGCGTCCGGCGAAAACGGAAACGATCGCGGGAACGGAAGGGTTCAAGGCCTCGGCCACTTCCTGCACCTGGCGCAGGGAGAAAATCGCCGTGACGTTCAGCTTCAGGCCTCGGGCGGCCAGATCGCGAATCAGGGGCGCCGCCGATTTCCGTTCGGTGTTCGTGACGGGGATTTTCACATAGACGTTATCCCCCAGCGCCGCCAGGCGCAGGGCCTGCTCGCGCATCTCGTCGAAGTCGTCCGAAAAAACTTCGAACGATACGGAGCGGTCGGTCACGACGCGCAACACTTCCTCGGCAAAAGCCAGGTAGTTGGTAATGCCCGCTTTGGCCATCAGGGTGGGATTGGTTGTGAAACCTTTAACCACCCCGCGGTTGTAAGCGTCGATGATCGAATCGAGATCGGCGCCGTCGGAATAGATTTTGATTTTCAGGTCCTGAAGTTTGGGTACGGATTGTCCGCTGCTCATGATGATTTCCAGGGGTTCTATTTCACAGCCGATTCCCATTTGGTGGGAGCGGCTTTCAGATTGGGATGCGAAACCAAAAGGTGTCCGACGACGGAATGAAAAGCTTCGGTATGCGGAGTGATGTGCTGGGCATTGACCACCGGAACGATCACGCAAGCGTCGGCCACCTGGGCGGTATAGCCGCCATTGCGTCCGACCACGCCCACGATGCCGGCGCCGACTTCGCGGGCATATTTCAAGGCTTCGACCAGGTTCGGGCTGATGTTTTTCTCCGCGTCGCCGCCGCCCACGGACAAGATAAAAACGACATCGGTCTTGCACAGGCGGCTGACCTTCAACCAGCCGATAAAACTGCTGGCCCAGCCTTCGTCGTTGGTCCGCGCGGTCAATTCGGAAACGTTATCCGTGGGCGCATAGGTTTCGATCTGGCACAATTTGCGGAGATCGTTGACCAGGTGGGAAGCCGACGCGGCGCTGCCCCCTACCCCCAGCACGAACACCCGGCCCTGCTCGGCACGACAACGAGCCAAGCGCTCGGTCAACGCCTCGATAGGAGCAACCGGAAGAGCTTGAATCACATCGATACATTCCTTCAGATACTGGCTTGAAAAATTCATACGATGATTAATGCAGAGCCCGAACTCCTTGTCAATGACGGACCGTTGCTCTATAGTGCCCCGCCGAGCCCGATGCAAAGAGCCGCGCTCAAACAACAAAGATGACAGACATGGCGAAAAACAAATCGTTACGAATAGGCGTCGATTTCGACAATACCATTGTCAATTACGACGGCGTATTCCATCGCGTCGCACGGGAAAAGAATCTCATTCCGGCGGACTTGCCGGCCACCAAGGGCCATGTCCGCGATTATCTGCGCCGCATCGATCGGGAAGACGAATGGACGCTGATGCAGGGCTATGTGTACGGCGCGCGCATGAGCGACGTCGACATGTTTCCCGGGGCGCTCGATTTCTTCGTCCGGCGCCGGGAATGGAACGTGCCCCTCTTCATCATCAGCCATAAAACGCGCACGCCGTACATGGGCCCGTCTTACGATTTACACGCGGCGGCCCGGCAATGGATCGAAGCCAATGGGTTTCTGGACGGGCAAAAAGGCGGGCTTTCGTCCGACGACGTTTTTTTCGAGCTGACCAAGAACGCCAAATTCGAACGCATCGCCGCCCAGCAATGCACCCTGTTTCTGGACGATCTGCCGGAGTTCCTGCTGGACCCGGGTTTCCCGTCCGGCGTGGAGCGCATTCTGTTCGATCCCTCGGCATCCGCGCCCGTCGACGACCGGCTACGGCGCGTGACGTCGTGGGCGGAATTCTCCAGGCTGGTGCAAGACAGGATGAAAGATTGTGAATAACGAAACGCTGATCCAGGCCGTCAGGGAGCAACTGAACGGAACCGGCTTTTCGCCGGACATCGAGTTGTTGCCGGTTTCCGGCGGCGGCAACAATCGCGCGCACGAGGTGCGCTCCGGCGACCGGTCGCTTTTCCTGAAGGAATATTTCCAGCACCCGAACGACCGCCGGGACCGGCTCGGCGCCGAGTATGCCTTCACGCGGTTCGCCTGGGATCGGGGGCTTCGTTGCATTCCCCAACCGTTTGCCATGAACCGCAGCCACGGGTTTGCGCTGTATGAATTTATCCGGGGCCGGAAAATCACGCCCGAGGAAGTTCAAGCCGACGCCGTCGCGCAAGCCGCCCGCTTTTTCAGCCGGCTTAACGAGTTCGTCAATGATCCCGACGCTCAGCAGCTTCCCCGGGCCTCGGAATCGTGCTTTACCGTCGAGGACCACCTCGCTTGCGTGGACCGCCGGGTTTCGCGACTGGACCGGATCGCCGAGACGTCTGTCATCGACCGGGAAGCGGGTCGATTTATCCGGGAAGAGTTGCGGCCCATCTGGGATCGGCTGGGCGCATCGATACGACAACAATGCGCTTCCGGCGAAACCGCCCGGGAAGCCGTTCCCTGCCTTTCGCCCTCCGACTTCGGCTTTCACAATGCCTTGCTGGAGCCCAGCGGGCAATTTCGTTTCATCGACTTCGAATACGCCGGCCTGGACGACCCCGCCAAGATGGTGTGCGATTTCTTTTGCCAGGTGGCCGTGCCCGCGCCGGCCGACTCGGCGGCCGAGTTCATGAAACGGACGATCGACGGGCTTCGAGACGCCGAAACCTGCCGGCAACGCATCAAGCTGCTCATGCCGGCGTACCAAATCAAATGGTGCTGCATCATCCTGAACGACTTCCTGCCGACGGATTCCGCGCGCCGGAAATTTGCCGGCCAGGGCTCGGACGAGGAAACCCGCAAGCGGATGCAGCTCGACAAGGCCATCCACAAATTCGCCGCCCTGGATAATGGAGGAATTCTTCTGCCATGAAAGGCTTGATCGTATCGCTGATTATTTTTGCGGTCTACGTGCTATCCACCATCGTACTGTCGCACATCCTGAAACCGAAAACCCACGGGAAAATACTGTTGTATCCCATCTTCGCCTGGATGCCGGTTTATTTCCTGGTCTATTTCCTGACACCCGCCAACTTCCCAGGCCTTCCGTCCGCTTGGATGGCCAAAACGGTTTGGCTCGATGTGACTTTCGGCTTCGTCGTCTACGTCCTGAACTGCCATAGCTTTTTCGATTTCTTCTACGGGTTCAACGGCGGATTTTCCATGTCCCTCATGCTGGAAATCCTGCGCGCCGAACCGTCCGGAATCGTATCGGACGAGATCGTGAAGGGTTATTACAACCCGGACGGCACGGACAAGATTTACGGCTGGAGAGTCCCCCACCTCATCGAGACGGGCTGCATCCGCATCGAACCGGCCACGGGCGCCTGCCGCCTCACCACCAAGGGGCTGGTGATCGCGCGAACGGCGATCGCGTTGAAAGGAATGTTAAATCTGGGAGCAGGAGGCTGACATGGAACGAGGACTACTCACGGCTATCATCGTCTCGGCCGCCTGGATGCTTGTTCACCTGCTGCTCATGCAGCGGCGTCCCGCGGAAAACCGGTTCAAGGCCATGACGGTTTGCTGGCTCTTCAGCTTGCCTTTCATCCCGGCGTTTTATTTTCTCGCGCCCTCCGGGCTGACGCCGCATCCGGCAGACGTCGGCGATTCAATCTGGATGGGATTGCTCCAGGCCGGGCTGTCCAGCGTACTGCTGTACTTTCTTTTCGTCGAATGCTTCTATCACGTCGAACGCGCCGTGACCTTGCGCATCCTGATCGAACTGCTCAACGACGCGAAGAGCAATCCCACCATCGAGTCGGTCCGAAGCAAATACGACGTCGACGAGATGATCCGCCGCCGCCTGGATGTCCTTGCGGACCGGCATTTCATTGCACGCCGGGACGATCGCTGGCACTTGCTGCCCAAGGGGCGTCTCTTTGCCCGGACCATGCAATTTTCCTGCTGGCTCTTTCAATGCAAGGGACAGAAAGACCGCGGCTAATGCGGGTGGTCTGACAGTCTCTAAGACATTCTTTTGTTGTTCCTCAGGCTCTCCCTTATGGCAACAACCCTACAAGCGGCCTATTTAGTATGGCGAAGTATGGATTGTGATCAACCTGAAGGAGAAACTTATGAGAGACGACAACATAGAGAATCGCAACAACAAATCAAATACAACCGAATATGAAATCGTGACGTCAGAATGCAGGCCGCTGTCGTGGGGGGCCATATTCGCAGGCGTTGCGGTTGCCATGGTAATTTACATGATGCTGACGTTGCTGGGCATTGGCATTGGGGCCAGTACGCTGGACATCCAGGAAGGCGACGTTCCATCCGGCAAGGCCTTGGGAATTGGAACGGTTATCTGGGCTTTTGCTTCCGCCTTGATCGCTCTATTTACTGGAAGCTGGGTGACGGGACGATTTACGTATCTCTACGATCATGCAATGGCCAGGGCCTTGCATGGCGTAGTCGTCTGGAGCCTGGTATACTTGATTTCGGCTTTGATCGTTACCACCACGGCAGGAAAAATCGCCGGAGGGGCTGCGTCCATGTTGGGGAAAGGACTCTCGGCAGCCGGGCAAGGCGTTGCGTCGGTCGGGCGTGGCGCAGCGAAGGCGGCCTCCGAGAATCCGCAACAAGCACAAGGATTGTTGCAGAATATGGGAATCAATCCCGAAGAATTGTTGAAGAATATCGTTCCTGCCGGACAAACCAACGCGCAGGAAGTCGCAACCAATCTCAAAGAAGCCGCTACAAAGTTTTTTAGCGCAGACAGCCGGGACAATCAACAGGCGCGAACCGATTTGGTGCAAGCGCTGACGAAAACGGGACGATCGGAGACGGAAGCCAATCAAATGGTGAATCGATGGGAACAGACTTATCAGCAAGCCAAGGAGCAAGCGAAAGAAGCGGCCGATGCAGCCGCTAAGGCAACCGCCATGGCGGCCTTCTGGGCTTTTATCACCATGGTGGCGGGTTTGATCGCCTCCATAGCAGGGAGCCTTCTGGGCAAGCAACGATACGAGCCTGAAAGCAAGATCGTGTAGCCCTTGTAAAGGGCCTGTCTTTTATACACAAATTGATGGCAGGGAATTCATCTGTAATCATAGATAAGAGAAGTGAAGGACTGGATTCTGTAGGTGGGCCGCGTTCTCCCTGCCCGCAACATGGCGTAGCCATGCCGGCGGGCGTAACGCGGCTTCCGGACCCGAAGAGCCCGTCTTCGCCCGCCTGCGCATCGCTACACGAAGCGTTGCGGGCAGGGAGAAGCCGGGCCACCTTTGTTCACCTGAATGGTTTCATCTGAAGGTCTTGAAGAAATAAGACTGCCTCAATTCTGTGTATAAAAAACGGGTAAAGAGCCCAATCAAAGTTTTGAGCGCCAGATGAGGGAGCGCGCCTCCCTCATCTGGCGCTCATGTTTTTGGTCTGTAAGCTCTATAAAAAAGCCCGGAAGACGATACGACGATCTTCCGGGCCGTCAGGTCATTGGCCGTTGTAATTTATTGAATTTCTCCTATCGCTTTCGTCACATCGGCCGCCGTTTCGTAGGATTCGTCGGGAAGCTGATTAAGAATCGAAATCACCTCGTCCGGAGCTTCAAGATCTTCCGCATGTTCGATCAAATCCTCTTTTCCAGCCGGATAATCCATCCCTTTGAGATACTTCTCCACGGTAATCGGGCCTGATTTTTCTTTCTTGGGTCGCGCCATACATCACCTCCAGGATTGTTATGTGATAGGCTACCATGTTTCCGGCCATAGCGTAATAAGGAGAGGCCTTATAACCGCCTTCCTTTCGCCTGACTAAGACGCCTTGCCCGAAATGCGTTCAGAAGGTTTCCGAAAAAGCCATAATCGTTTGGCCTGGTATTTTCTGCCCCCGACAAAAACGGAGCAAATAGCCAGCTTTTATGTTGAAAGCCCGTAAAGAGGACCGCGGGGCCGCGGTCCCTCCCGTCAAAACCGCCATCTGCACGATCGTATATCGGATAGGGGTAGGGACGGCTCATTGGGTTGAGCCGCCCCTCCCTCCGAACCGGACGTGCAGATTTCCCGCATCCGGCTCTCCCGTCACCAAGTG
>Ga0154562_138_pt1 | contig 20627 bp, 15 predicted proteins | sample RifGroF2_FD_105705 | JGI IMG/M metagenome (GOLD analysis project Ga0154562, IMG submission 105705) | Lentisphaerae bacterium GWF2_57_35 | reverse complement strand
ACCCCAGGCTCACTTACTCCGCCAAAGGCTAACTTACTTTGTCAATCGACCATTAGTTTTAGTTTTTTGGAGAGGCCAAATAGATGAGGGATTTGCCCTGCTGGTCCGATTGCCAGACCACCATGCCTTTGCCGGTTCTCGGATCTCGTTCTTCGAACTCGTTATCGGTCAGTCGGATAGCTTGGGGGCCGCCGTCCCAGACAAAAATTTCCGAATCCCAATTGTCGAAGTATCCCATCCAACAGATGAGGTCGTCCTGGATATGGGGATTGACGTCGTCGTAGGTATTGCTGGTTAGTTTGATGGTCTTGACTCCGTCGTAGAGATAAATCTCGAAATCGTCGCCGTCGAAACCCTGCCAGACCACCTGTCCGTTCCAGACTCTGGGATTAAGATCGTCTTCAATGTTGTCGCTGACCTTCTGGATTTTTCCTTCTTTCCAGATGAAAACATCGGCATCGACGCCGGCATATCCTTCCCAGGCCAGCGTGTCGCCCCAAATGACCGGCGAGACGTCGTCATATTGATTACTGGTGATTTGGGAAACGCCGCCCAGAGTGTCGTACAGATAAATCTCGAAATCATGGCCATCCCATCCGTACCAGACGACTCGGTCTTTATGAACTTTCGGGGCCATGTCATAATAATAATTCGTGGTCAGTTGCTGCTGGACTCCGTCATTCCAGATCATGATTTCCCATCCAAAAGGCCAGCCCTTGGCTTTTTGCCATGACACAAGCTGGCCCCAAACGCTGGGAGCCAAGTCGTTGCGGGCGTCGTGGGAAAGGCGTTTGAATTCAATCGCCAGATCAGAATCCCATCGGCAAATTTCTGCGTCGCCGCTGGGAGTGCGCCGGCTTGTGTCTTGCGGAGCCGGGATTTCGTTAGTTGAAGCCGCTGGCGCATTTGTTGAGCCGGAGGCCTCTGCCGTCAGTCCATTGGTATTTTCAGACGACGAAACTGAACTGCTTTTTTCAAATACCTGTTTCCCATCTTTGTCGATGCGAATATTGTATGTGGCATCCAATTCCTTCACAGGGCTGTTATCTTCAGGCACTTCGCGCAATACCCAGTCAACATCGCTGTCGCCAAGACCTTGGAACGTTCCCGACCAGACGACAATGTTGCTTTGAATTTCCGGTTTGATGTTGGATTTGGGGGCGCCGACCTGCCCTTGTGTGATCGAGGAAGGCGTTCCGTTGGTGTAGACATAAATCTCGGAACCCACTTCGCCTTTATCGTTGTTGACATACGCCGACCAAGCCGCCAACCCTGTTTCTCCAATGACCGGTTCCCTATTGTACATTTTTTCATCGGATATTTGAATGACCGTGAATTCCTTGGCTGGGGCGATATCGATCCGGAACAAGGAAAATAGGAGCGCAAAGGCAAGAGCCCAATGGCTTCCTTGGCTTGCTCCCAAAAAATATATCCGGTTGTGCAGTGAACACATCGATATCTTCTCTTGTCGGATCGCCGAAATAACCGCCCTATATGCGACAGAACGGCACGAATTTATGCGCCGCAGTGTAGAAAACCATCGGAATAATGGCAATCTTTTGTAAAGAGTTTATCGCATAAGCTACCCATCGAACGTATTCCGATGAAGAATGCGGCAGGTCCTGCCACAGAGGCAAGGGGGCTGTCTATTTATACGCAAATCCTTCTTCATGTAGAGTTGGGTCAAGAAAGATCACCGCAAAGAGTTGCAGATGCAAGACGATTTGTACTCTGGAGGGAGGGCCGCGCTCCGTCGCGACCGGAAGAAGAAGGTTCCAGCAGAGCGGAACCCTCCAAAATCTTTGAGATCCTTTATGGCGAACGATAGGTCCTTAAGAATTATGTGTAAAAGGCAGGGCAGGGGGGCATACATCAAGGAGTTGTCGGCGCCGATGGCTGTACTTGTGCAGTGGTCACAGGAACGTTGGTCGTTCCGAGTTCCGGCATCACCGCCTGTTCGTTGGTGTTGGCGGGGGGAGGAATTGGCCAATCGGGACCCCATTGGTGGGGTTCGCTCCAATAGTGGAGCGGTTTTTGAGTTTTCAGACGCGCATCGACGACGCGCGGATCGAGTCGATCCTCGAAGGTGCCTTTGAGCGCGGCCAGATCGCGGCTCATGCGTTCGATGCTTTTCAGGCAGACGTTTACCATGACTCGTCCGAATTCGGTTTTTATACGAACAAGGATCTCTTCGGTTTCGAGTTTGGTTTCTTCCAGCGTTCGAACCATTTCGTAAGCCCACCAGCTGCCGACCATGGGCCCCCATGCCGTTTGAACCACGGCGCCGCCCCAGCGGGTCTTCAGGCCGAGATCGGCCATCTTTTTCATGTCGCTCACAATGGCATGCACATAGGCCGCCGATTTTTGGTTTGGGCACAACAGCAGGGTTTCGAAGTGTCCTTTTTGGAAACCCAGCGAACCCTTGATGACAACCGCCTGAATGTGTCCCCTGAGTTGAGAGGGAACAATGCGTTTCGGGTCAGGGAACACGGCCGTAAAGAACATGGGCTTTTCCAGACCTTTCACCAAAAGGCTGATGTCGCCCGAGAAAATGGATTCGAGGAGTTCGTGCTGGGTTTGGGCCACCTCGTCTTCGGCAAAAAGCACCATGTCGCGTCCCAGGAAGCTGATCACGACATTGCCCATGTTCCACAAATTGCGATCGATTTGTCTGGCAAAATAGCCGTCGCGATGGAAGCCCATTTTCATTTTGCCGAGTGGGAAGCCTCCGACTGCATGCGCCACGACATTATCGACTTTGTCTTCTGCGCTTTTGTTGTAGGTGACGATCATGGCGCTTACTTCACCCAGATTCAAGGTGGGTTCATCGGACAGGCCTTTGCTGACGATCGTCTTGAGCTGGTCCAACAAGTCGGGATTGTCGCCGAAGATGGCTTCCAGATAATCCGTGGAAAAGGTTTCGGTGGCAGGGGCTTCGCCAATGGTGCCGCCGTTTTCGATCAAGTAACGGACTTGCTCCCGGAAATCGTTGGCGACTCGAACGGCCCGGTAGGCGCGAAAAGTCATGTAACCTGTTCCCGCTCCTGCAACGAGAAGAACGGCTAGAATCGTTAAGCCGATTGTTTTCGCTTTTTTCACAGTTTCCCCTCAACGGACGATAACAGATTTTCTAGCTAACAGAGTACCCCTGAAAGCCTGTTTTCGGCAAGGCCAATCCGGCGAAGTTTTTCCGACGGGACGCATGACCGTTCTGCGTGTTTTGGCTGACGGGCGGTTTTCCAATGGTTGGAAAGACGGACTCTTCGGCTTTTTGAGCCTTCTGAATACTCATTTTCCGTGGGGCCCATCACCGTTGGAGGGCGATTTCCAAAGCCAGCAGCGAATAGGAGGTGACGAGCACCGGGTCGGCTTCCCACCAGCGGCCTTCGGGGTTCACCCAATAGCCGGTTCCATCGGGCTCGATTTTTTGTACGCTGACGAGTTTTTTGACGAGTTCTTCGCGCCAGTGCAGGGTGCGGCCGTCCTGGACGCTCAGGATGTCCTGGCCGTAAAGGGCAAGGGCTTTCGAAAGCACGTTGTAAAAATAGTACAGGCCTTGCTGCCCCATGCCGGGATTTTCGTCGAGGGACCAATGCCGGGAGGCCCAGTCGAAGGCGGAGGCGACGCGGGGATCGGTTTTATCGGTCTGGGCATAAATGAAGCTGAGCAGGCCGGCGTAAGTCATGCTGGCGTACGAGCGGAAACGGATCGTGCCGTCTTCGTTGGTGAAGGCTCCGGCTTGGCTGCTGTCCGGCTTGTAGGCGAAGCCGCCTTTTTGATCCGGCGAGTCGTCGGCCCACGGCTGATCGTTGCTGCCGGGAAGATTCTGGACGCGCTGGATGAATTGTTGCGCGGCCTTCCAGTCGAGATCGGCTTTGGGATCTCCGCTCCGGCGAAGGTCCTCGACGTTTTCGGTCAGGCGCATGGCTTCGTAGGAAATGTAGGAGTTGGACAAATCGGCGTAGGGCCGGCCGGTGTCGGGATCGTAGCCCATGCCGCCGCGGTAAAGGTCGTCGCCCAAATGTTGCGACGCGGCAATGAAGCGGCGGGCTTTTTGGATTACGGGAACCAGCTCCGGTTTTCCAACGGCATGCAGGGCAACCATGCAGAGGGCCGTATTGTAGTTCGCGAGTCCGCCGCCCTTTTGCCGGACCGCCGGCTCGCGCCAGATGGAGCCGTCGTCGTGCGTGCAGGACAGGATGTACTGCACCGCGCGGCCGATGGCGCCGGTCTCCGTGCCTCCGGCCTTGACCAGCGCCCACAACGGCAATGCGGTTAGCGCGGGAAAGTCCTTGTTCGACCAATATCCATCGGGGTTTTGTTTGGCCAGGAGCCATTGCGCCGAGCGCTGCGCCGCCGCCGCGCCTTCATGGGCGAGCGATTCGCTGACTGGGCCGGCGGCGGTTGTGCGGCCTTGCAGCACGATGGGTTCCGGCTCGCCGGAAACGGAATGAACGCCTGCCGCGATCAACAACCACGCCAACCATATTTTTTTCATGCTTTTCCTCTTGGGTTCGATGGCCGCTTTCATAGCACAAACTCGGAAACAAATTCAACTGATCCTTCGATTTCTTCCGTATGGGCAAGGGCGGGATGGGGATGACCATAAAAAAATCTAAGAAAAACCGTGATTCGGTATTGCCAACCCACTGATTTTGCAGGATATTCATGACCCAACAAAGGCCAACGGTTGGTCTTCAACTTACTGAAAGGAGAGTTGCACTATGGGTAAGCCGATGACGAAGAGTCAGATCATTGCGGGTGTGGCTGAGAAGGCCGAAATCACAAAGAAGCAGGCGGGGATTGCCATCGAAGCGCTCGTCGCGATGGCCTATAAAGGCGCCAAGGATGCCTTCACGGTTCCTGGGCTCGGCAAGTTGGTTCTGGTTAACCGAAAGGCCCGCATGGGGCGTAATCCTGCCACCGGCGAAACGATCAAGATTCCTGCTAAGAAGGTTTTGAAGTTCCGCGTTGCTAAAGTTGCCAAGGATGCGATTCTCGGCAAGAAATAATTAGCGATGTTGTTTATTTGAAGGGCCGCGAACTTGTTCGCGGCCTTTCTTTTTTTTCAACGACTCATTTGGATTCGATCCGGACATCGACCTTTGCGCCTTGCGTGACGGTGTTGAAGACGGGGGAAAATTCCGTCAGCTTTTTCAGCCGATCCAGGTTGTGTTCGTCGGATTTTATTCTAAAGGTCACGCGGATGTTGGTGTAGCCTTTCGGGACGTCGTCGGCCAAACCGAAGAACCCGCGCAGATCGATGTCTCCCTCCAGGTCGGATTCCAATTCTTCGATGTGAATGCCGCGTACGGCGGCATGCGCCACCAAGGTGGTGGTCAAACAGGCCGCCAGGGCGTTGAGCAGATGCTCGACCGGATTGGGGGCCTCATCCTGCCCGGCGAGAAGGACCGGTTCGTCCGCGTGCAGTTCGAAGCGTTGCTTGTGCGGAATTTCCTGGCGGGCGCCGAAGAAGCCGGCGATCGCCGTACGGTTATGGGCGGCTTCCATCCATTTGTTGCGCGCCCTGAATTTGCATTTCCCAAGCTCCGGATCTTGTTCGATATCTGCGACGGTTTTTTGCAGTAGGTCCATATCGATGCCGTTGATTCGGTGTTCGGTTTGCGTCGTCATGTTTCAATTCCTCCATCGGGTCGGCGTTGTTTGCTCGTATCTCCATTGCCATCGACACACCAGCTTATGTTGGTCGGTCCGGGCAAAACATCGGGCGTCGCCTGAGTTGAAGAGGCGAAATGCATGAAGCGGCGTTCCGGTCTGGATAGCTCCTTAAGCGCCGACGATAGGCGGCGGCCCCACCCCTTTGGCGTCATCAGGTTTTACGAGTGCAAAAGTGAGAGGCTGCCCGATATGGCGTTGGGCGTTCGTATGGTACAGAAATCAGGACAGTCTACAAACAAACGATGGCCGCTGCATGACAAAAGAACGGAATGGATCGAGCGGCTTCTGCGTGAGCTGAAACGGGGGGGAGAATGAAAGAGATTGTAGCGCCAGCCTCAATGGGAACTGGGATTCGAAATGGAATGTTGTCGGCCGAAGACGTCTTGTCGCAAAACGTGTTGCTGGGAAGGCTTCAGGATTGGGTCGCGTGGAACCGGCAAAAGGCAGGGTGGCCATTTCGGTTTGGGCTGTCCTGCTGCTATGCGGAAATGAAAGCGGATGAGCCGGTGCAGCACGGGGCTGTGTGCCTGGAATCGGATATCGCCCGCGTATCGCCGCAGGATGCCGACAGCATGGCGATCGCCGGCACAGTCAGTCTCAAGATGGCTCCCTTGCTTCGGCGACTTTACGAACAAATGAAAAATTCCCGCTGGGTTATCTCCCTGGGAACCTGCGCCAATTCCGGCGGGATGTACGACATCTACAGCGTGGTCCAAGGCATCGATCGGATTCTGCCGGTCGATCTCTACGTGCCGGGCTGTCCTCCGAGCCTCGATGCGCTCAAGGAGGGCCTGGCAGCCCTTGCGGAATTCCAAGGCGAGGAGAAACGTCCGCTCGGTTGGATGATGGGACCCCGGGGCCTTCGCCGGGGACCGAGCCCGGAGCAAAGGGATTTGCAGCAAGCTCGAAGCGCGCGGTTTTGCATATCTCATACCGGATCGGGGCTGACGCGATGAATAAACGATCTCACATTGCCGATGAATTGCGTACCCATCTGCGTACGATTGACCAGCAGGAACAGGAAACCATCGACGGAATTCCAACGCTCTGGGTGGACGCCGAGAATGTGCGTCCCGTATTGCTCTATTTGAAGACCGAAGCCCGTGCGCCGTATCGCATGCTGTACGATCTGACGGCCATCGACGAGCGCGAACGCATACACCGGAAAGGACAACCGGCTTGCGATTTTTCGGTGGTCTATCATTTGATGTCGTTTGAGCGCAATGAAGATGTACGCCTGAAAGTGCCGTTGCGGCAGGAACGACTTTCGGTTCGGAGCGTTACGGATCTGTGGCCGGGAGCGAACTGGTACGAACGAGAAATGTGGGACCTGTTCGGCATTCAAGTCGAAGCTCATCCTAGCCTGAGCCGGCTTTTGCTTCCGGACGGGTGGGTGGGGCACCCGCTGCGCAAAGATCATCCCGCCCGGGCATGCGACCTGGATCCGATGGAATGGCCTGAAGAAGAATCGGGGAGCGACAGGGCTTCCTTTTTGTTTCGTCCGGAGGACTGGGGCTTTAAGCGTACGGGGGAACACAACGAGTTCATGATGCTTCATCTGGGGTCTCCTCAGGCGGGCGTACATGGTCTTTTCCGTCTCGCCGTGCAAGTAGATGGAGAAACCATTATCGCGGCGGCGCCGGAAATCGGATTTCATCACCGGGGCGCGGAGAAAATGGGCGAAAGCCAATCGTGGCATGGCTACATTCCCTATACCGACCGCATCGATTATGCGAGCGGCATGGCCAACAATCTGGCGTATCTGCTGGCGGTCGAAAAACTGGCCGGCATCGAAACGCCGGAGCGCGTTCAGGTCATTCGCATCCTGATGTGCGAATTATTCCGCATAGCCAGCCACCTGGATTGGCTGGGTTCTTTCGTCGGCGATATGGGAGGGACCTTGCCTCTATGCAATATCGTCAAGGATCGCGAACGGATTTCCGATCTGGTCGAGCAACTGGCCGGCGCCCGGCTGCATTCGCGCTGGTTTCGGATCGGAGGGCTTTCCCAGGATCTGCCGCCGAGATGGGACGCCCTGGTCTGGGAGTTTCTGACCTACATGACCCCCCGTTTGGGGGAATATGACAGCTTGCTCATGAATCACGGCCTCTTCAAAATGCGCACCAAGGGGGTGGGCCGTTATACCTTGGATGACGCCCTCGATTGGGGCGTTACGGGACCGGGCTTGCGCGCCTGCGGGTATGCGTGGGATTTCCGCAAGGCGCGGCCCTATTCGGGCTACGATCAATTTGACTTCGAAATCCCGACGGCGACGGAGGGCGATGGCTATGCCCGCAGCCGCGTGAGGATCGAAGAAATGCGGCAAAGCCTGTACCTCATTCATCAATGCCTCGATAACATGCCGGCGGGGCCTTGCATGACGGATCATCCGATTTCCACGCCGCCGCTGAAAGCCCGGACCTTGCAAGACGTCGAGACCTTGATCTCCCAGTTCCTCAGTGTGGGCTGGGGCCCGGTAATTCCAGCCGGCGAAGCCTTTCACGGCATTGAAACCGCCAAAGGAAGCAACGGATATTATTTGATCAGCGACGGGGGCACGATGGCGTACCGGGCACGAATTCGCACGCCGTCCTTTCCCCATGTTCAAATGATGTCGTACCTCAGCCTCGGCGCTTCGGTAGCCGATTTGCCGGCCATCCTGGGCAGCATCGATTTTCTTCTGAACGATGTGGACCGTTGACCATCCCGCTTATATGCATACTAATCGAAAGCCGATATTGGGAGGGACGGCGGCCTCGCCGTCCTCTTCGCTTTATCAAACACCACTAAAATGCACCTGTCGGAAGAGCGCGCGTCAAACGAAAAAGTCCTCGTCGAACTGGCGAAGGTTTTTCTTCGGCTGGGGGCCACCGCCTTTGGCGGGCCAGCGGCGCACATTGCCATGATGGAGCAGGAATTCGTGCAGAGGCGCCGTTGGCTGACTCCCGATGAGTTCCTGGACATGTTGGGCCTCTCTCAAACAAAAGTTTCTGGCCGCGGGTTTCCTTCCTTGGTTGATTCGCTGACCGTGGGGTTGGCGGGGGGAGCCGTTGTCTTGCTGTTTTGACGGCGGCTTAACACCGCTTGGCTGGTGCTGGCCGGCGCCGTTGTTGGGCGGTAGTGTCAAGCGCCCCATGATGGGCTTGACGGAAATTCGCGATAAACGTACAAGCGAATAGGTATTAGAAAGGTGAACCATGACATCCAAGAAAAAGTCTTTGAGCCCTGAAGAACAAGCCCGGGTCTTGGGCGAGCTGCGGCGCGATGTGGAAACCCGGCAGAAGAGTTATCGGGAGCGGGCGCTTCAGATGTTTCCGCACCTGTGCGCGAGTTGTGGGCGCGAGTTCGACGGCAAACGGCTGCGCGAATTGACGGTGCATCACAAGGATCACAATCACGACAACAACCCGCCCGACGGCAGCAACTGGGAATTGTTGTGCATGTATTGCCATGACCACGAGCATGAAAAATACTTGATGGCAGGCCACTCCGGCGGTTCGGGCGGTGAAATCCAGCTTGCTCCCTCCATCTTTTCTCCCTTCGCCGCGCTGGACAGCCTCCTGAAACCCGCCCCTGACGAAGCAAAGATCGAAGAGACCGCCAGGACGACAAATGAAGGAACTGCTTCCCCGCCCGATCCTTCCAAACCCTGACAGCTCCCAACATGCTTCAAACTGATCACTGATTACTGATCACTGATAACTGATTACTGCTCATGCTCCCCAATCCCGATCCTTCTTTACTGATTCTCCCGATCCCTTCTTGACCCTTTTCGTGGCGTTGACTACAGTGTGCGCTGCTTTTTTGTTACCGGAAAGTAAAGGCTGGAAAGGGACGCGCGGCGTCCCTGGATTTGACGCGAAGCAATAATTAAGGAGACGGCAAATGGCGGAAATGAATTATGGCCTGACAGAGACCCAGTTGGAAATTCGGGATATGGTTCGGGAGTTTGCTCAGGAACGGGTCAAACCAGTCCGCGCCGAGTTGGACGAAAAGGAAATCTTTCCGCGCGAATTACTGAACGAACTGGGCCGCATGGATCTCATGGGGCTGTACATTCCTTCTGAGTACGGCGGCTTTGGCGCCGAAAGCATGATGGACTTTTTGATCGCCATCGAGGAGCTCAGCCGCGTTTGCATCGGCGTTTCCGTCTCCTATGCCGCCAATGCGCTCGGCGCCGACCCGATCATCATCGGCGGCTCGGACGAACAGAAGAAGAAGTATCTCACGCCGCTGGCCAAGGGCGAAAAGCTCGCGGCCTTCGCCCTGACGGAGCCCAATGCCGGCAGCGACGCCGGCGGCATCCAGACCACCGCGGTCCTCAAAGGCGACAAGTACATCCTCAACGGCACCAAGCAATGGATCACCAACGGCGGCGAAGCGGATATTTATTCCGTGCTGGCCGTGACGAACAAGAACAAAGGCGCGCGCGGCGTGTCCTGCTTCGTGCTCGAAAAGGGCATGCCGGGCTTCTCCTTCGGCAAGAAGGAAAACAAGCTGGGCATTCGCGCCTCCGCCACGCGGGAACTGATTTTCGAAAACTGCGAAGTGCCGAAGGAAAACCTGCTCGGCCGCGAGGGCATGGGTTTCATCATCGCCATGAAGACCTTCGACGTCTCCCGTCCGGGCATTGCCGCCCAGGGCGTGGGCCTGGCGCAGGGCGCGCTCGATGAAGCCTGCAGCTACGCCCGCGAGCGCATTCAGTTCGGCCGGCCCGTCATTGCCAATCAGGGTCTGCAATGGATGCTGGCCGATATGGCCACCAAGGTCGAATCGGCGCGTGCGCTGGTCTATGCCGTGGCCCGCACCTTCGACTCCGGCGCCAAGGACATTTCCAAGCTCTCCGCCATGTGCAAGCTGTATGCGACCGATGTCGCCATGAGCGTGACCACCGACGCCGTCCAAGTCCTCGGCGGTTACGGCTACATGCGCGAATATCCGGTCGAAAAAATGATGCGCGACGCCAAGATCCTCCAGATTTACGAGGGCACCAACCAGATTCAGCGCGAAGTCATCGGACTGTCGCTGGTGAAGGAATACGCGTCGGTAAAATAATGCGTAGTTCTACAAGGCAGGACGAAAGAGCCTGCCATCCATAAATTGCAAATCGGATTGCGGGCGCGGCCCGCATAAGGAAAGGGTATCGACGTGCATGTAGTGGTGTGTATCAAGCAGGTGCCGAATACGACTGAGGTGAAGATCAATCCCGAGACCAACACCCTCATTCGCGACGGCGTGGAATCGATCATCAATCCTTTCGACGAAAACGCGCTCGAGGCCGCGCTGGTCCTGAAAGACAAGACCGGCTGCAAGGTCACGGTGCTGACCATGGGGCCTCCGCAGGCCGAAGCCGCGCTTCGCGAAGCCCTTTCGCGCGGCGTCGACGACGTGGTCCTGCTCTGCGATCGCGCCTTTGCCGGCTCCGATACCTGGGCGACGTCGTACGCCATCGCCCAAGCCATCCGCAACCTTGAGAAGGCCGACCTGATCCTGTTCGGCAAGCAGGCCATCGACGGGGACACCGCTCAGGTAGGTCCCGGAGTGGCCGAGATGCTGGATCTGCCCGTCATCACCTATGTCCGTAAACTTGAAGTCGAAGGCGACAAGGTCAAAGTGGAGCGGGTGTTCGAGGATGGCTACGAACGGATGGAAGTCCCCATGCCTGCCGTCATCACCGTCCTTAAGGAGATGAACGTGCCCCGCATGGCCTCCCTGAAGGGCCGCATGCGCGCCAAGAAGGCCGAGATCAAAATGCTGACGGCGGCGGCCATTAATGCCGATCCGGAAAAGGTCGGTTTGAAGGGCTCTCCGACCCGCGTGGTCAAGATTTTCTCCCCGCCCGCGAAAATGGGCGGCATGAAGATTGAAGGCGGCGAGCCCCAGGAAATGGCGGACGTTCTGGTGTCGAAGCTCCGGGAAAGAAAAATCATTTAACGGCAGGTGGAATCAACATGGCCTTGAAAATTACAGAAGAAAAATGTGCGGGTTGCGGACTTTGCATCCAGGCCTGTCCCTTCGGGGCGTTGGTCGTGGAGTCTCGTGAAAAGCTGAATAAGCCCCACAGCAAGTTTAAGAAGCTCGTTACCGTCAGCGCGGCCTGCACGGTGTGCGGCGCCTGCGTGTCGACCTGCAAATTCGATGCGCTGAAGGTCGAAGAAGAACAACGCGCCAAGCCGGTTGCCAACCTGGGCGATTACAAGGGACTCTGGGTGTTCGCCGAACAGCGGGGTGGGGTGATCCAGGATGTCGCCTACGAACTCCTCGGCAAGGGCCGCGAGCTGGCCGACGAACTCGGCGTGGAGCTCTCCGCCGTGTTGATGGGACATCAAATGAAGGACAAGGCGTCCGCCTTGTTCGAGCACGGCGCCGACAAAGTCTATTACGTGGACGATCCCGGCCTGGCCGAATACAACACCGAGCCTTATACGGACGTTTTCTCGGATCTTATCAACAAGTACAAACCCGAAGCGGTCCTGGCCGGCGCCACCAGCATTGGCCGAGCCTTTGTCGCCCGCGTCGCGGTGCGCATCAAGACCGGTTTGACGGCCGATTGCACGGAGCTGGGCGTCGATACGGATAAGCGGCTTCTGTTGCAGACCCGCCCGGCCTTCGGCGGCAACATTATGGCGACGATCATTTGCCCTGATTATCGTCCGCAGATGGCCACGGTTCGTCACAAAGTCTTTAAGAAGCCCGTGCCTCATCAGGGTCGTACCGGCCAAGTAATCGAGGAAAAAGCGGTCATTAAGGATTGCCGCGCCAAGGTGCTGGAAGTGCTGCACGAAATGCAGAACCAGGTCAACCTGACCGAAGCCGACATCATTGTGTCCGGCGGCCGCGGCCTGGGCAAGCCCGAGAATTTCAAAGTGATCGAGGAACTGGCCAACGAACTCAACGCAGCGGTTGGCGCCTCGCGCGCAGCGGTCGATGCGGGCTGGATTTCGTCCTATCACCAAGTCGGCCAGACGGGCAAAACCGTCCGCCCGAAAATCTACATCGCCTGCGGCATCTCCGGAGCCATTCAACATCTGGTTGGCATGAACTCCTCGGATACCATCGTCGCCATCAACAAAGACCCCGACGCGCCGATTTTCAAGATCGCCGATTACGGTATCGTCGGCGACTTGTTCGAAGTCGTGCCGGCCATGGTGAAGGCCATCAGAAACCGGTAAAGAGATTGCCGATTTGAAAGAGGAAGTAAATCGCCGCACGCCCGTGCGGCGATCTTCTTTTCCATCCGGGCAAAGGCCGCAAAGAAGAACAACCACAGATAAACACAGATTCACACGGATAAAGAAAGTTTCCAACGAATAGGAAGCGCCTAAGAGTATATTTCGGTTCAGCCCCCAACGCAGGCTCAAACTGCAGGATCGCCGCTACAAGAAAATTTGTTTTTTGGAGGGTCGCGCTCCGTCGCGACCGGAAGAAGAAGATTCCGACAGAGCGGAACCCTGCAAAATCTTTGAAGTCATGATTTTTTGGGCGAACAAGCGTCCATAAAATTTGTGTGTAAGAGGCAGACGACCTTGCTCCGGATATGAACGAACGGGGCCAGTCGGCCCCGTCTCCAAATCATTCCGAACGTCAGTCTAGGGAGCGGGAACGGTTACGCCTACGCCATAGGCTCTGAATCCGTTGGTGGGCTCGCCGCCGGTCGTATTGGCGGAGTAGTCGTCGGTGAAGGTGTGAGAGGTTGAAACCTCGCTGGTCTCGGACCATTTTCCGACCAGGGGGCTGGCAAATCCGTTCCAGGCGGTATTTCCCGTCAGCCCGTCCGAAAAATAAATCGTGTAATCGCGTTGGGGTTCGGTGGCTACTGTGATGGCATAGTTGGAGCTTTCGCCGGGGTTCAGGGTTTGCAGCGCGAACACGGAGAGGGCGTTGGTGGGGTTCGTGCCGGCGACGTATTCCTGCCACGCTTCCATCCGATCGTCATCCGTATCGCTGAGCGAGGCATTTTCGTAGTCATTGGTCGTGGGATAATACTGGTGCAACCAGGTTTTGGGCACGGACACGGGGGTATTGGTTACGAGCTGGGCGGTAAATGTGGAGGCGATGGCGCCGTCGGCCTGTACGTTCTGCCAGGTTTGCGTATAGATGACGTCGTTATTTCCGAATGCGTGAGCGATCGGCGCCGAGTTGGTGGTCACGGCGGCGATCCGATAGAAGTTGGAGGCGACGATGACAAACGCCTGGTTGCTGCCGGACCCTACGCTGACGGCGCCGGCGGGGGTCATGGTTCCGTTGGCGCCTGCCGTGGCGGTAATGGTGTGAAAGCCGCCGGCATTTCCTGAATAGTACTCGCTGGGATCGGCATCGGGAGCGAGCAGATGGAGCTCGACCACCGCTCCGTCGTTTTTGGTTTGAACGACCACCTTTTCGCCTCCGAAGGGATTGCCATCCGAATAGCCCATGCCGTACGAGTCGGAGTTCTGTACGATGGTGTTGTTGTACATATTCACTTGATAGGGCGGCGACTGCCAGGTATTCGTTTCCGAGTGCACCAGCGCCGCGTCGCCGCTGAAGGTAAAGACCTGCGTCGGATTGGAATTGGTCGGTATCAGCCCTGCATTCAGCGAATAGCAGAGCTTGTTGGCCAGGCTGGCGATCCAGTCTTCGAACAGCGAAGGATTTGTGGTGGAAACGCAGTTTAGATGTCGATTGGTCATTAACCATACCCAGGTGTTGGCGTTGGTATCCGTGCAATATCGCACCCACAGGCCGGCATCGCTATCGTTTCGATAGATGGTGGCGGGATTGACGCCGTCGACGGAGTAGTAGATTTCGGTTTTGCACGCATCGTTCGTGAGGACCAGCACTATTTGGTTGGTTTGTCCAGGACCTGGAAGCATCGGATTTACCATGAGCTGCGTGGCGCTATGAAAACGTCCGATGAAGACCGCTGGATTATTGTTCAAGGCGGCAATCCGGTTGGTCCAGTGGATCGGATTGGGGCCGTTAAAGTGGGCCGGGTCGTTCGAAGGGCGGTTGGCTTTGAGGACGATCGGCACGCCATTGGATTGCAGGCGATACATGTAGTCCACCAAATTGGATTTCCCGCTCGGGGAGTAAGCGTATTCGTCGTGTTGGATGTTGGGCGCCATCAGCTTGATCCAGGTGTTCGACCAGACATTGGAAGTCATCATCACATTCGCGGCCTGGGCCGCATCGAATTGGTACAGATTGGTGATCATGCCGATCAGCTCGGAGGACTTTTTGTTGTATCCGATCTGCCATGTGGCATGGGGATGTCCGCCCGTAATGCAGCGTACGCCGCACAGCATGCCGACCCAGTCCACATTGGAAATGTCCCAATAGCCCACATCGCCGGTCAACAGGCTGAATTCGAACAACCCGTTATACATCTTATGCACATCCGGTGCGCCGGTCTTCGAGTAGGCTTCCATTGTATGCGAGGGATCCAATCCGTATCTCAGATTGCCGGCGGTGATGTTGGTGACGATCAACGTCCAGACGTTCGTTGTGGTTGTGAACGGATAGACCACTTCAAAATTTGTCAGCGCCGGTTTGATGGAGGCCGCGGCGTACTGCAATTGGATGAAGACATTGGAAGGCGCCGTTACGGAAGAGGGGACATCGTTATAGATTCTCAGCACATTTGCGGCTTGAACATTTCCACACCAGCAAAGCACCAACAACGCGGCTAGCTTTCTCATTCTGTATCCTTTCGCATCTAATAGCGACCGGGGCGATCCGATCGGAGCGGTTCCGTAGCCTTAACAAATTTTTTGATAGCGAGTGGGCTCAAAGTTGGTTGCCATGGTCCACACGGCGGCTTGGCACTGGGTCAACCGAAACACGATAAACAAGTCATACCCGTGTTTTTCGATCCAAGGCTTCATAAAGGGGCGTGCTTCGACAATTTCTTTTTTCAGGTCGAGATCCTCAACGATCTCCGCAAGACCTGCAACTCGAATCTGAGTGTCGGGGCTGTTGAAACAAACTTCCACGTGTTTGTTCAGCAGAATCTGTTTGGCAAGAGCCTTCGCTTTCCCTGTATGGAAAATCAGGCCCGACGAGTCAGCCCTGTACGCGAGCATGCCGCGAACCCGTGGTTGATCTCCCTCAACCGTGGCTAAATGACACGCCGGATTTGAATTGATGAATTGAAGAATCTGTTCTTGAGTCATGTGCGTTCCTTTTTTGTGATATCCAACGATCGGCTCTTGAAGAGCGGTCTTGTTTGTTTCCGCTAAGTTGTTTTCGAACATTATGAATTATAATGCGGCTTGTCGATTTCCGATTTCCGAGTCTATTCGCGTGGGGTGCATCTCGACACGGCCGCAGGTCGTATGGGAAAAGAAGGCGCTCAGCGGAGTGAGCGCCCTACCCACAGCAAAGAAAGGTAGATATCCCGCCGGATCGGGACGCACCCAGGGCCGACTCTGTCAGCCTGCGTTTGTTATGCCTTTCAAAGGCTGGCTGGGAAAGCCCGTCTTCGGAGAAGCCGGGCCACCTTCTTTCGGCAAGGGGCCCGTTCAGATTCCTTCCAGCGTTTTTCGAAGTTGGTGGATGAAGTTGGTGCCGACGGGAGTGATTTTTGGAGTGATGGAGGGGTAGGGGGCGACGGTTTCTCCGGTCAGATTGGTGGTTTCGGCGATGGTCAGGTAGAGGTTGGTGAAGTAGCCGGCGCGGATGGGGGTTTGATGGGGGGTGATGGCTTCCCAGTGGTTGGTGGGCAAGACGCGGCAGGCGCGGGCGTAGTTGGCTTCTTCGCGCAGTTCGTCGAGGTAGATTTTTCGGATAAGGGTTGTGAGGGGGGGAAGGTTGGGATCGGTCCAGGTGCGGAGGCCGATCACAAAGCGGTTGGTGGAGGAGGACAGACTGGTCATTTCGCTGTCGTGTGCGGTGACGCGCCAGTAATAGCTGGTTCCTGTCGGCAGGGGAGCTGCGGGTTTAAAGCGGATTTTGCCGTTGCTGTTGTCGCCGGGCGCGCCGGTCGGCGGAAAACTTCCCCAGGATGTTCCATCGAAATATTCAAATCCGGCTACGCTGTTGCTCGAATTGGCTGCGAGGAGCGAGGCGTTGGTTGTATCGCAATAAATTTGAAAATGGAGATTTTCGCCATCGGGGTCGAGAGGTGCATGCCAGATTAAACGAGGACTGGGATTGAGCGTGCGGCCGTACAGCGCAAAATCGTCGTTATCGATCAGGCCGTCGTTCAGGTAGTCGGGACAGTTCGCAGGCGAATGAAGGATGGGAGCGGCCGGCGGGGAATTGCTGGCGGGTTTCAGGCCGCCGGAATAGGCCACACCCCAAGTTACCGGCGCGTGGGAGAGGTGGGCGGCCGAAACGGCGAGCGTCCACGCGCCTGTGGCGGGTCGATCGACGAAGATGCCTTCGACGGTGTTGACGTGGTCGTTGGTCAGGGCTGTGCCGAAGACGTGAATCCAAAGATCGCCGTAGTTGTCCGGAGAGGTCCAGGCGCCGCCCGACGAGTAGGCGGTGCGCGTGGATTTGCCGCCGGAGTCCCGGGGCTGCCGGATGCGGCTGCCGGTGATTTGCTTCGAGCCGACGAAGAAATAGCGGGTGGTGATGACGATGTTCATGGGGACATCCAGATGCCAGATGCCTCCGCCGGCGGGGACGGTATTGGTTTGCGCAAAGAGCACGGCGCGAGGCGCGCCGCCGGTATCGCTGCCCGCCCAGACAAACGTGGCGATGTCGCCGCCGAGGGTGTTGGTGTCGTAGGCGATTTGCTGGATATGGGTCAGCGTCAACGGCAGTTCCGGGGCTCGACAAAGTTCCGCCTGGGAAAACTCGGCGTTGTTGAACCAACTAAGGCGGCTGTTGTTGGTGTAGTAATAGAGTCCCACGCGAGTGTCGCGCTCCTGCGGCCATTGCGGGCTGCCGTCGGGCGCGACGAGGATCAGGTCGAGATCGTTCACGAGGCCTCCACCCGCGGTCGTGGAGAAATTGGTGTCGAACGTTTTCCAGGAGCCGGGGAAGTCGGTCCAGGCCAGGTGAACGCGCAACGGCAGATTGCTGTCGTGCACGATCATGTTCGTGCTGAAGGCCGCCTCGTTGGTGAAGGGCTGGAGTGCGCCGTTGACGTAGCGCATTTCGTACGAGGAGGACCCTGTGAAAAGAGGACTCAAGGCCAGCCGGCCCCAGCCTTCAACGCAGTTCGGGGCGTTGGTGGTCTCGCGGGCGGCTCCTGTGCCGTACTGGCCGGGGCTCATGTCGATGGTTCCGTTGAGCAGGATGGCCTTCATCAAGGCAGCCGGCGGATTGGTCAGGCCCCGCTGGAGCCGCAAATATTCGCGCAAGACGGCGGCGGCGCCGGATACCAGCGGCGACGACATGCTGGTGCCGCCGCTCCAATTGTAGTTGGTGTTGCCGGAGACGATGCCCCACAGGATGTTCGAAGCGGAGGGGATGGCATGCGATCGGGCCGAGGCGATGTAGGCGCCGGGCGCGACGAGGTCCGGCTTGATGCGTCCGTCGGCGCAGGGCCCCCGGCTGGAAAAGGCCGCCATGCCATTGGTTTGGTTCGCGACGCGATCGGAGGCGATCGGGTCGGCGGGAAAGTCGGCCGGCCAACCGCTGCCGTAGGTCATGGTGAAGGTGGATCGATCGTTTTCCGAGGCCCCGACGGTGAGGCAATTCTTGGCGCTGCCCGGGCTGCCGATGGAGCCCAGATCGACCACGCCATCGGAGTTGCCGTCCACTCCGGCATTGCCGGCAGAATAGCACACGAGCATTTCCGGATTGTTGAAGGTGAACTCATCCACTTCGCGTGTCTGGGCTTCGTAGGCTCCGTCGGCGTCGGAGCCCCAACTGTTTTGATGGATGCGCGCGCCATTGGTGTAGGCGGCTTGAAACATCATGTTGAGATTGGTGGGGGGATAGATGGCCGAGGAGTTGGTGCTGCGGCCCAAAGCTTGAAAGACCAGCCGCGCTTCGGGCGCGCTGCCGGCATAACTTGTGGCCGGATAGGTATGTGTGGCAGGGTCGGCCCCGGAGTAAAAGCCGTTTCCGAGCACGGAGCCGGCCACATGCGTGCCGTGGCCTGAGATGGGGTCGTGTGCTCCGTCGCCGGAGTAGTCTTGCAGAAAAACCACGCGCGCATTGCCGGCGCCGTCGCGAAACTCGCCCTGCAGTTGGTCGGTGCTGTTACTGCACACATCCAAGCCGCTGTCGGCCACGGCCACGGTTTCGTTGCTGCCGAAGTAACCGAACTGGGTCCAGACCGGGCGTGTTAAAACGATATCGGCCGCCACGTTGTTCATACTATGCGGCTGGGGCGCGTAATCCAGGCCCGCCACGCCGGGCAAGGCGGCCAGATCCATTAGTTGGGAGCCCCGTACCTTGGCCTCCAAGATGGCGCCGGAAGCCGTATGGCCAATATAATCCGCGCCGCCCAATGCGCGTGCGGAGGTCAACGTTTGCATGGCGTCGTAACCGGGCGCCAGAAATATCCGGACATTGAATTCGCGCTCGTAGCCCGGCCGGGCCGGCCGCCGCATCGCTTTGTTCAAGCGTTCCGAGAATCGATATTCCGGCGCGTAATTTCCCAGCCAGCGCACTTGTTGAAGGTTTCGGGCGGCCGTTATGCGTGATTCCTGCAACTCCACGATCAACGTGTTTTCCGGAATGAAGCCGAGCACTTTCACGCCGGCGGCGCGCAGTTGTCCGGCAATGGCGTCGTTGAGCGGTTCGTTCAATTGAATAAGACGAAGCGAGTCGCTCACAGGAGCCTGAGACGCGCTTAAGTCGGCTGCGCGGCCTTCTCGATCGCGTTCCGAGACCGGGTCGAGCCATTGGCCGCTCAGTTGCACGAGGGTGGAGGTCGAAGCGGATATTTTTACTACGCGCAAAGGATGATTGAATGGTGGAACCTCGGCTGCATCCTGTGGTGGAACTTTGGCGGCGGGGGCATTCAAGGCGGCGGCGAGGAAAATGGAGACGGCAATTTTTCCAATCGTTGGACAAATGCTATCCCTGAAGGGAAGCCACCGGCTTACGCCGGCGGCTACATCGCGCTGATGAAGAAAAGGTGGAAGGCTCATGGTCAGCGGTTCCTTATTCGGAGAAGGTGTTGACGTTGACCCATTGCGAGCCGTTGTAGACTTGGAGATAGCCGTTGGTATAAATCAGCGCGCCTATTTGCGGAGAGGCGATTTGATCGGCCAGCGCGATGGCGGTTGTGCCGGATACAATCAACTGGCCGGCGACGATCAGGTTGCCGCTTAAGGTTCCTCCTGTTACGCGGACGAAACTGTTCGAGGCGCTTTGGCCGGTGATATAGCCATTGGTCGCGTGGTCGCCCCGGGCATAGGCCTGCGACCATTCTTGTGTTTGGCTCATGGTGATGTCCGAAGCGACGCTGGCAGAAAATGCAGGATCGCTCTCCGCGTAGATGGGCGTTCCTGTGGCGTAGTTGGATTTGTCAGCCAGCCACACCGGATCCGATTCAATATATACGGGAGAGCCGGTGGCGTAGTTGGCGCGTTCGGCGAGCCAGATTGGATCGGCTTCGGAATAGCCGTAGAGAGGACTGCCCGTGGCATAGAGGCTCTTCTCGGTCGCCCAGACGGGATCGGCTTCGGTGAAGCCGTAGAGAGGGGTTCCGGTGGCGTAGCTGGATTTCTGGGCGTTCCATAGCGGGTCGGCTTCCGCATAAACCGGAGAGCCGGTGGCGTAGTTGGCGCGTTCGGCGAGCCAGATTGGATCGGCTTCGGAATAGCCGTAGAGAGGACTGCCCGTGGCATAGAGGCTCTTCTCGGTCGCCCAGACGGGATCGGCTTCGGTGAAGCCGTAGAGAGGGGTTCCGGTGGCGTAGCTGGATTTCTGGGCGTTCCATAGCGGGTCGGCTTCCGCATAAACCGGAGAGCCGGTGGCGTAGTTGGCGCGTTCGGCGAGCCAGATTGGATCGGCTTCGGAATAGCCGTAGAGAGGACTGCCCGTGGCATAGAGGCTCTTCT
>Ga0154562_141_pt1 | contig 20709 bp, 14 predicted proteins | sample RifGroF2_FD_105705 | JGI IMG/M metagenome (GOLD analysis project Ga0154562, IMG submission 105705) | Lentisphaerae bacterium GWF2_57_35 | reverse complement strand
CCGAACTTGACTACATTCAACTACGACGCTCCCCCCGCGGCCCAGGCAAGCTACAATAACTTTGCCCCGGTCTTCAATCAGGTGTCCCTCTATTGTCGCACCCCGGCCAACCTGGACGAACTCCGTATCCTGGCCCAAGTTCCTGAGCCGACCACCCTCTCGCTCATCCTCGTCAGCATGCTGTTAATACGGCCTCGACGCAAAAATATGGACTGACCATCCAAACCACGGCGGCAAGTCCTGCGCGCCAAATCCCGGGCCCGTGATCGGACCGGAGGAAATCATTTTAAACGAGTCGCCCGCTTTCGGAACGGATCCGCGCACGCGGTCCACTCGCAGGGTCCCTCCGACGGCAATGCCGGCGGAAAGTAAGAGCGGGTAAAAATATGCGTAATGGCCAGCGCGAAAGCATATTGCCGGCGAGAAGCGTCGGCAGAAAAAGCCGCCGCCGTGAAGTCCGTCCTCCGCTTCGCCTTGGCCGTCGTCTTGGATGGTCAGGGTGGTCGAAGCAACGGTATGAAGCAACGCGATCTCAATCCGGCGGCAGCGCGCCAGGCCTGCGTATGGGCGTTGACCTCATCGGCTATGGTCGAGTTTTCGGCTAAGCCGAATCCCAGCGGGGATAACTTTTTTCTCGATCCATAAAACACAATGAGTCAGTGCGACCCCAAAACGTCGTCATTCCGCTTCGTTCGGCACGGGCGAATATATGCCGGATTGCGGGGTCATCGGAGGCGGCATGAATAATTCCATACATGCCTCCGGAAAGGCTTTCATTGGCGACGGCGCTCGCAATGTGATTCAGTCTGGGGCGCAATGGGCCGTCATTGTCGGCGGCGATCTGAATGTGATCGAGGCGGGTTCCGCTGCCTACAGCGCCATCGTAGGCGGCGGAGGCCATACCATCGGATATGCCGGACGTTATTCGACTATCGCGGGCGGATACCAGAACCGAATCAACACGTCATACGCCTGCATCCCGAACGGGTACCAAAGCAGCGTAACCGGCACGTATGGTTTTGCCGCGGGGATGTTTGCCCATGCCGATGATGTCGGGTCGTTCGTCTGGGGCGACAGCCAGAACACGACCGTGCATTCGTGGGGCAACGACACGGTCACCTTCCGGTGCAACGGCGGGGTGAAATTCCAGAATGCCGCGGTCGCCCAGTACGCCCAGTGGATACCGGGCAGCGCGAGCTGGACCATTGTCTCCGACCGGAATCTCAAAGAAAACATACAACCGGTCGACGCTGTCAGCGCTGGCCGAACAAGTGGGCCAACTGCCCCTGGCCAAATGGAATTACAAGGGGTATGGCCAGCGGCACATCGGCCCGATGGCGCAAGACTTTCAAGCCGCCTTTGCCTTGAACGACAACCGAAGGCCATCGACAGCGGCGAGCTCCAAGGCGTCACGCTGGCCGCCGTCCAAGGCCTCTATCAGATGGTCAAGGACCTTCAAACGGAAAACCAGCTCATGCGCGATGAAAACCGGCAGCTTCACCAACGCCAGCAGCCTTGACGCCATGTAGGCCGCCAGATAGCGAAAGAGAGCCCTCTCGCTCATGCAAAAACAGCCTATCGACGAGACCCGACGCAGAGAGGGCACTGTCTTATCAATTCGCTACAAATCGCCATTTTCCAATCATCGAATAAAACGACTGACAAGAATCCCCGGCTGTAAGATTTCGCGCACCGCCATCGATTCTTGAATCTGGAGCTGGGACACTTATGCAGCCCGTTCTGCCACTCTGACATGCTGATGGTAAGAATCAATTTTTGAGCTCAAAAATCGCTCCATACGTGGTTTTGGAAGCGATCTCATTTGTGTAGACCTATAAGGGCTAACAAGTTGCCGCGGTCCGACCCGAATTGACGCTTTACTGGCATGGGGTGGCTGTCGCTTGCCCTTCGGCCAGCTCAGGACAGGGCGCATGGGGTCGAGCCGAAGGCTCCAAAACGGGGACGCGTCAGTTGGGGTTGGCTGCAAGGCGTCGCAAGCTGGGCTGGACTCTTGTCCGCCCAGCTTGCGACAACGCAGCAGACGAACCCAACTGACGCGTCCCCGTTTTGCCCCATGCGGCCCGTCCTGAGCTGGCCGAAGGGCAAGCGGGACTTGCGCTGGAGCGCTAATCCACCCTCTCAACCACTCCCCCCACCTGCGGATCGCCCAGGGAGAGGAAAAGGGGTCGGAAGAGGAAATGGGGTCGGTTCTCGTATTGCAGTAAAAAATATTGTTGCGATCAAGACTTACAAGGAATGCATAAATACGAGAACCGACTTTTTTATTCCTCTTGGCAAAACAGGGACTATTTCATTTCATCGATCGTGAGCCGTCCGTCGCGGTCCGCGTCATGTTTTTCATGCATGCGTTGACGGGAAGCCTTGAATTCTTCTTGGGTGACCTTGCCATCCTGGTCCGCATCCATCTGCTGGAAGCGGGCTTTGACCACCGGAACGAATTCCTCGATAACGACCACGCCGTCGCCATTCTGGTCGACGGCCTCGACCACATAGATGCTTACGGGATATTCCCCGGCTTCGATCGCCTTGTATTGTTCCAATTTTTCCGGCCCGACAAAAAACACGGCCAGTTCTTCTTCGGTAATGAGGCCGTCCTGATCCGCCCCGTCCATCTCGGAGAAGCTTCCGGCCTGCATTTCTTCCACCAGCACAACCCCGTCGCCATCCGCATCGAGGACGGCAAACCATTCGGCTTGGCGGGCCTTCATCTCGTCGGCCGTGATTTTTCCATCTTGATCCGCGCCATCCATTTTTTGAAAGATAGACGGCCCGGCCACGACGGAGCCGGAAAACAAAACGACAAAACCCAGCGACAGACACGACACTCTCAGAACCTTGCTCAGCTTCTTCATGACTATACCTCCCGTTTGGGTTGAACCATCTCTTTAGAAACGATCTCCTTACGACGGGGCAAGAAGACAACAATAGGCGCCCTTCGTCAAACAGAATGTGAAGGGGTTAGGGGTCGGACCAAAACCACTCTAGTTATCTTTCCTTATGATTTCATATCTTCGCGCCATGGAATCGATGCGGTGCACATAAGCGTCGAAAATCTCCCGGGAATACCCCGACGTGGCGGAGCCCTGGCTTGACAGGGCTCGTTCAAAGAAATCGTTGAGCCCTCCTTCGAACATCCACAGCTTGCGGGGCGCCCAAAAAACAGTGGCCGGGAGATGTCCCTCCGGAGCGGACGGGTTGAAGATCAGCTCGCCATAGTTCAACCACTTCCCCTGCTGGCGCCAGCCGACGCGATCGCCGAAGCGGCACAGGTCATCGTAGTTGACGGGATATCCGCGCGACGCGTCAACCAGGCTTTCCCAGATGCGTTTCTGTACGCAGAAGCCGAAACGCGCGTTGGAACAGATCTCCCAGAGCCAATCGATCGTACAAAGATCCTTGCCGGGAAGCTGCGCGATGTCGGCAGGCCAGAGCACCTGATCGTCCTCTTTGCGGCCCAGGACCCGCATGAGCCGGCTCGTTTCCTGGTCGGCCTCCTGCCATTTGCCCTCCGCGAGAAAATCGCGCAAGGAGGCATAATCGACCCCTCGCTCCGATGGCGGCTTCACGATGCGGCGAATGAGCTCTTGATCGAGTTCCATGCTGGGCGCCCCTTGCTGCGATGATCTACAAATACCTTCGCTCCAAGAAAGCCTCCGGTCAAGGGGGAGAGCTCTTGATCAGCCCTTATAATGCTGAAAAGAAACCACCGGCTTACGAGACAGAAGGCGGACGACCGACGTTGTCACGGGTGACGGGTTCGGCCGGCCAGGTCGCATCGAAATCGAATACGCCTTCGGCGCTGAGGGAGAGGATACGGGCTTTGATGTGAGCCCAAACACGCGGGCAGGCGATTCCGATGGCCTCGTTAACCGCCAAAACCTTGCTCAGCGGGACGGCATGCTCGCGCCAGCTTTGTCCGCGGCCGTGAATGCTTTGCACAACCGGCATCAACCGGTCGATGGCATAAGCGTACTGCGCCTCCGGGGACTGGCGCGCAACAAACTCTTCCCAACGAGCCATAAACATGCTCGCCTGCGGCTCGGGCAACAAATCGAAGATACGCGCGGCCGCGCGACGCTCTTTGACCTCCTGCTCTGCGGCATTGCGGTCATACACGAGGCAGTCGCCGGCATCGATTTCCGGGATGTCGTGAACCAGAAGCATCTCCACAACCCTGATCGGATCGACCGGCGGCTCGGCATAGCGCGTCAACGCCAACGCCAGCAAACAGATTTGCCAGCTATGTTCGGCGCTGTTCTCGTACCGATCCAGCCCGACGGGTTTGCTCTTGCGCAGTACGGCCTTGAGCTTGTCCAACTCGATGATAAACGTAAATATATGATCAAGTTTGGAATTCATGCATCGCCCTCGATTATCCCTGTATTGTTGTCTCTTCGAAACGAACTTGCATCCGTCGTTTTGATTCCCGCTCTTGAATTAAACCGCCCGCCAGACCCCTTTTCGTTTTGCACATGTCCGGCGAGAAAGGGATTTGTAATGGATTGGGCGCTGAAGAACAAGACCGGAGAAGAAACGAATAAAGAGCCGTTCCCTCCGCTACAAAAGGATTTCACGTCACGCTTTGCATAAAGACCGCCGGATCGCCGCACGGGGTGCGGCTCCTACAAAAATCGAAGGCCTTTCCGGTAGGAGCCGCAACCCTTTGCGGCGATGTTGCCGTTGAATTCCAGGAAGAGAAATAGCATTACAGCCGACTATCATTGTATAATTGTCTTTTACAAACAAAGAGACGCCAAACCATGAAAAAAACACTCCTGTTCTTTCTGTCGATGGTCTGTGCAGGGTCCGCATCGGCCACCGTCTATGAAGTGGGTCCCGACAAATCCTGCACCTCTATTTCCAACGTCCCATGGCAGTCGCTTTCCGCCGGAGATCAAGTTCTAATACATTGGAGAGATACCCCTTACAAAGAGAAATGGGTCCTGTGCGCGGTGGGAGCCTCCCATGCGCCCATTGTGGTTAAAGGCGTACCCAATCGATTCGGCGAACGGCCGGTCATTGACGGCAACGGCGCCACGACGCCCGCCGCGTTGAATTATTGGGGCGAACAACGCGGCGTCATCAAGATCGGGGGAGCCAACATACCCGCAGACGCCCAGCCCGCTTACATCACCGTGGAGAACCTCGACATCCGAAATGGACGAACCCCTTTCTACTTTACCGGACGAAACGGCCTGACGGCTTATGCGAACAATTCGGCCGCCATCTATATCGAAAAAGGTCACCACCTCACGATCCGCAACTGCATACTTCATGACTGCGGAAACGGACTCTTCGCAGGAGCTGCCGAAGGCGCCACCAGCAACCTTCTCGTTGAAGGCTGTTACCTTTACGGCAACGGGAACACGAATAGCGTCTACGAGCACAACAATTACACCGAAGCCAACGGCATCATCTTTCAGTATAACTATTTCGGAGCGCTTCGCGCCGGTTGCAGCGGCAACAATCTCAAGGACCGCTCGGCGGGATGCGTAGTACGCTACAATTGGATTGAAGCCGGCAACCGGCAACTCGATCTCGTGGACAGCGAGTATTTCTTTTCCCTGTCCGCCTATTCGAACACTTACGTGTACGGCAACTATCTGATCGAACCCGGCGATATCGGCAACAGCCAGATCACTCATTACGGGGGCGACAGCGGCAATGAGGATATATATCGCAAAGGGACCCTGCATTTTTTCAACAACACGATCGTCTCCAGAAGAACCGGCAACACAACGCTGTTTCGCATCTCGTCAGCCGGTGAAACCGTCGACAGCCGCAACAACATCGCCTATGTAACCGCCGCAGGCTCCTATCTGGCCATGCTGGACGCCGATGGAGTTCTTAACCTCTCGCATAACTGGTTCAAATCCGGCTGGGTCGATTCTCACAGTGGACTCAACGGCTCCATCCACGATCTTGGAGGCCATATCGCAGGATCGGCGCCCGGCTTTGCCGACAGTTCGACGTTAGCCCAAGACTACCGGATCACGAATGGCTCCGCCTGCCTAAACGCAGGAACGGGAACGACCTGCCCGGTCACCCGACAATATGCCAAGCATCAGACCAGCGAACCCCGAACCGCGGACGAGGTCTTGGATATCGGCGCCTATGAGTTCAGCGCCCAGGCATCAAGCCAGGACGATTTATTGTTCATCCATCATTCCTGCGGCGCCAACTGGCTGGCCAACAGCTTGAACCAGGCGCTCATCCACAAAGATTTCATCGACGAACGAAACGACATCACCTATGGCTCCGATCTTCCGCCCGATGCAGGGCGCCCCGATTCGCTGGCTTCGACGCCCGGCGATGCCACCGACATGAACCACTGGATACGCTGGTTCAACGATTACCTTCAAGGGATTCGTACGTTTGGATGCGCCAACGGAACGAATCGCATTATTCTGTTCAAGAGTTGCTATCCCATAAGCGGCATCACCGCCGACGGCGCCGAACCTGGAGATCCCTTTAATGCCGCCCAAACCTTGGCCAACTACAAAGCCCTATATCGCCATCCCAACGGGGCCGGCGGCGTTTACACTAACACGGGCTATATTTACCGCACGCTCGAAGACCTCTTTGCCTCCAATCCAAACATCCTGTTCATACCCATCGCCGCGCCCCCGCTGACCTATGCCGGAACGACCGATGCCCAGGCTCATCGCGCCCGCCTATTCAACGACTGGCTAAAAAACGATTGGCTTCCCTCCTACAACACCGCGCACCCGGAACTTAACAATGTCGCCGTATTCGACTGGTTCGACTATCTCACCTACCCGGATCATCATACGAATCATCCCAATCGCTTGAAGGAGGAATACGGCGGCGCCGGCGGCGACGCACACCCCAACGCGCTGGCCAACACCAACTCGACTTGGGTTTTTGCCGCCGGCCAGAACAGCTTTGTCGACCAGGCGTGGAGTGCATTCAAAAATGCCGACAACGACGCGGACAAGATGCCCGACTGGTGGGAATCCCTGCATGACCCGGACCTGGCGAACATGGATTCGTCGACAGACGCCGACGGCGACGGAGCCCTGGACTGGGAAGAATACTGGGCAGGAACCGTTCCAACCAATGCCTCATCGATCTTCGCCGTCGATCAAGCCCAAGCCGCCGCATCCGACGGACTCGTCCTGCAATGGCCCAGCAGGACGAACCGGATATACTCCGTGGCCTATTCGACGAATCTCATGCTGAATCACTGGATAACGGCTATGACGAACATCCCGGCTACCCCGCCGGCCAATGTGTACACCTGCACGGTAAATTCCGCATCGGAGTCCATTTACCAACTCAGGGTATGCCCCATCCGATAGCTCAACTTCTGCAGCTCCGTCGCGACCGATAGAAAAAGGTTCCGACAGAGCGGAACCCTACAAAAATCACAGGCCTTCCGGCAGGAGCAGCAACCCTTTGCGGCAATTCAAGCAAGACTGCCAGCGTTTATTTCTTTCGCGTGGCCATATCCACCCAAACGGCAAGCAGGAGGATCAGGCCTTTGATGACGTATTGGTAGGTGATGTTGGTGTCCAGCAGGCTCATGCCGTTGTCGAGGCTGGCCATGATCAAGGCGCCCACGAGCGAGCCGAGAATGGTCCCCTCGCCGCCCAGCAGGCTCGTTCCGCCGATCACCACGGCGGCGATGACGTCGAGTTCCATGCCCTGCCCCGCGGAGGTCGTAGCCGCATTCAGGCGGGACGTCAGCACCAAGCCGCCCAACGCCGTCACCCCGCCAAAAACGGTGAACAACTGAAGAATGCGTTTCTTGTTGTTAATGCCGGAAAGCTTGGCCGCATCCGCATTGCCGCCGATGGCATACAGATGCCGGCCAAATACGGTGTGGTTGGAGACAAAGTGGAAAATCACCGCCAGCACCAACACCAGCATGACGGAATACGGCACGCCTTCGTTGAATACCAAAATCCCGAAGAACGCCGCCATGACCGCCGCCCCCAGCGCCAGCTTCAGCAGTTGCAGAGGCCATGAAGGCACGGTGAAGCTGTATTTCACCCGCCGGAAACGTCTTCGCAGATCGAAAAAACAGAACAAGAGAATGGCTATAATGCCAACGGCCGCGCTCACGATAGGATCGAGGTAACTTTGCCCAAGCGCCTTGAAACTCTCGGAAAGAGGAGCAATCGTTGTTCCGCCGGTCACGCCCAACACCGCTCCCCGGAAGATCAACATGCTGGCCAGCGTGACGATGAAGGAAGGCACCATGCGATACGCGATCCAGAAGCCGTGCCACAGCCCGATCAAGAGCCCACACCCCACCGCGGCTACCAGCGCCGGAGCCGTGTCCCATCCCAACCGAACCTGGCAATAAGCCCCCACGGCGCCCGCCAGAGCCGCCACCGAGCCCACCGACAAATCGATGTTCCCGGTGACGATAACCAAGGTCATGCCGACCGCCACCACCCCCACGGTCATGGTCTGCAGAAACAGGTTCGACAGGTTTCCCGGCCTAATGAAAATACCCTCGGTCAAGACCGTGAAAATCACCCAAATCGCCACCAACGCAAACAGCATGGTGTATTGACGGATGTTCTTTTGAAACGCATCCCGCATGAATCCGCTTTTGTTATCCATAGTGACCTCAACTTTTCCTGACCGGGTTATTTGCCGCCGGTCGCATAATGCATGATCTTTTCCTGGGTGGCCTCTGCCCGCATCAGTTCCCCGGTAAACCGGCCTTCGTGCATGACCAGAATCCGGTCGCTCATCCCGAGAATTTCCGGAAGCTCCGACGAAATCATGATCACGCCGACCCCCTGATCCACCAATTCGTTGACAATGTTATAGATTTCCACCTTGGCCCCGACATCGATGCCCCGGGTGGGTTCGTCCAAAATCAAAACCTTCGGCATGGTCATCAGCCACTTGCCAAGCACGACCTTCTGCTGATTGCCCCCGCTGAGATTCATCGTTTTTTGTTCGATGGACGGGGTCTTGATCCGGAGGTCGTGCGTGTATTTCTCCGCGGCGACAATTTCTTCGTTTCCATTGACTACGGAATACTTGGAAATCCGCGGCAAGCTGGCCAGAGACGTGTTTCGCCGGATGTCCTGGGTCAAGACCAGGCCGTAGCGCTTGCGGTCTTCCGAGGCCAGGCTGATTCCGGCCTGGATCGCGTCGCTCGCGCTGTTCAACGAAAGCTTCCTCCCTTCCAGAAAAATTTCGCCCCCGGTGACGCGCCCCCAAATGTTGAACAGGCTCATCACCAATTCCGTCCGGCCCGCGCCCACCAGCCCCGCCACCCCGAGAATCTCGTTCTGCCGCACGGTAAAGCTGACATCCGCGATCGTCTTGTTGATGGCCGCGTCGTACACGCTCCAGCTTTTCACTTCCAGGATCGACTTTCCAGCTTCGCGCTTTTTCCACGGATAAACGTTGGTCAGATCGCGGCCGACCATCAGAGAAATGAGCTTGTCTTCGTTGAGGTCCGCTTTGTTGCGCGTTGCGACGGTCCGTCCGTCGCGCAGAATGGTGATCCGATCCGCCAGCTCGAACACCTCGCGCAGGCGATGCGAAATGTAAATGCAGGTCACGCCTTTCTCGCGCAGGTTCTTGAGGATCTTCAGCAGATTCGCCGCCTCGCCTTCGGCCAGGGCCGCCGTCGGCTCGTCCAGGATGAGAATCCGGGCATTCTTGGCCAGCGCCTTGGCGATTTCGACCAACTGCTGTTCGCCTACGCCAAGATGCTGAATCGGCATCGACGGATTGATCGAAAGGCCTACCATGTCGAGCGCCTTTTTGGCCTTCAGGTGCGCTTCGTCCCAGCTAATCACGCCATGACGCGCGGTCTCGTGTCCCAGGCAGATGTTTTCCATGATGCTGAGCTGTTTGACTAGCGCCAGCTCCTGGTAAATGATCGCCACCCCGGCCTGCTCGCTGTCCCGAATGCTGTGAAATGGCTGCTCCTGCCCGTTGATGAGGATCTTGCCTTGATAGGTTCCAAAGGGATAGACGCCGCTAAGCACCTTCATCAAGGTCGACTTGCCGGCGCCATTTTCCCCAACCAGGGCGTGAACTTCCCCCGGCCGTACGCTGAAGGTTACATTGTCCAGCGCCTTAACCCCGGGGAATTCCTTCACAATTCCCTGCATCTCGAGGATGTGTTCGCTCATAGTGCTGTTCCAGTTTTGCAGATTGAGGCCAGTGGTCAGTAAACAGTAATCAGTTATCAGTTATCAGTTATCAGTGATCAGTAATCAGTTATCAGTGATCAGTGATCAGTATTGAATAGCTATTGTCTTGGCTGGTTACTGTTCACTGATCGCTGTTTACTGATCACTTCTTCACTGTTCACTGATCACTTCTTCACTGTTTACTGATCACTGTTTACTGATTACTTCTTCACTGATTACTTCTTCACTGATCACTTCTTCACTGATCACTGATTACTTCTTATAAACGTCTTCCCGCTTCAAATAACCGCTATCGATTAACACCGCGTCGATGTTGTCCTTATCCACGATCACGGGCGTGAGCAAAATGGACGGGACATCGATTTTGTTATTATTAATCTTGGACGTCGCGCCGGGGTCCTCGTCTTTGACCATCTTCAACGCGGCCCCGATCGCCTCGCTCGCCAGTTGGCGGGTATCTTTGAAAATCGTCATCGACTGCGTCCCCTCAACGATCCGTTGGGCGGCCGTTACTTCGGCATCCTGGCCGGTCACCGGGATTTTTCCGGCCAGCCCGACTTGCGAAAGCGCCTGGATGATGCCCCCGGCGGTGTTGTCGTTGGGCGCGAGCACGGCATCGATCTTGTTGCCGCTGGCCGTCAGCGCGTTCTGCATCAGATTCATGGCCACGGTCGGCTGCCAATCTTGAATCCATTGATCCATAACGACTTTGACGTCGCCCTTGTCGATCAACGGTTGAATGACGCTCAGGGCGCCCTGCTTGAAGAGCTTGGCGTTGTTGTCGGTCGGCGCGCCGCCCAAAAGGACGTAATGGCCCTTGGGTACGCGATCGACCAGGAATTTACCCTGCAACTCGCCCACCTTGACGTTGTCGAAGGAAATATAAAGATCCACGTCCGAATTCAGCACGAGACGGTCATAGGAGATCACCTTGATCTTGAGCCGCTTGGCCTTGTCGACAATCGACGCCGCGCTGGTCGCATCGTGGGGCGCCAGGATCAGGATGTCGATGCCCTGCGCAAACAGATTTTCGCATTGCGACATTTGCTTGGAGGCGTCGTTGTCCGAGATTTGCATCCTCAGCTCGACCTCAGCCTCCTTCGCCGCCTCTTTCATCCGCTGGGCATCGCGCACCCAACGCTCGTCGCGCTGCGTAGGCAGGGAAACTCCGATACGCATCTTTTTGGCGCCTTTCGCCCCGCCGCAGCCGGTCATGGAAAACAAAATGCCCGCCATCAACAATAGGGAAAACAACTTGAGAGCTCGCTTCATATTTAAGCCCCTCCATTTGGCTTGGTTTTGCGTTAAACGCATCAATGCGTTTAGTATGCACCCATTCCAAGCCGGTTGCCAATGGGAAAAAGGTGAAAAAACTGGCTTGGCTTCGCGCGCCTACGTCAGAAGTTGAAACCCAGGCGACGAAGTTTGGCCGTCAACAGACGATCCAGGCCGGGCAAATCTTTAGGATATACAGAAACCAGCCGCTTGCCTTCCTGCTGATAGAGCGTCTGCTTTTTGTACATGCTCATCTTGTACTGCGGCGTGTCGAGGCCCCAGTATTCGATATACACATCAAACTCGGGCAAATAGAAATCGGGCCGGATCTGAAACTCGGCGATGATGCGAAACTTGGCATCGTAACGATAGGCGATCCCTTGCACGGTGAGCCAGTCGGCGATGCGGCGCTCCCCCTCCGACTGCACCACCGTTCCGTCGCGCGCCTGAATGGTCTTGTTGATCTCAACTTGCGTCTCGAAATTCCGTCGCTCCAAAAACACCTCGTCGAAGCACCGATCGCAGAACACGCGCTGGAACGCCTGTTGTGAACGGGCATATTCATCCGCTGTGACTTGTGCGTTGCATCGCTGACAATGATGTTCGGCGGCTGATGCGGCAATACGAACCGCTTCTTCGATGAATTGCGCCGCGGCAGCCGCGTCGCGTTGGATGTAGTCTTTCTCGGATGGATTGCGAGCCATGTCGCGCAAGTCGCTCAGGCAACTCTTTGCTGTCGCGCCGTAAGCCTTTAGCGCCTTGATCGCATATTGCCGGGTTTGCGGATGAGGATCGCGGCGCGCCACCGGCGCGAGCGCCGCCACAGCCGCTGCCTGATCCACCCCCATCCAGGCCAGCTTGCCCAGCGCCGAGGCCGACAACCGCCGTGCATTAGCAGAGGAGGAGCGCAACAGGTCCAACAGCTCTCCAAAAGCCGCCGCTTCCCCCTGTCGTCCAATAGCAACCGCGCGGTCAGAAAGTCGTTTTTCAAGCTGCCGATCCATCGGATTCTTCATCCCCCCTACCTCCCCCATCGCGCTAACGCGCGAAGCAAAGTCAGCCCTTAACCGCACCCTCGGTCAATCCCTTGATGAAAAGCTTCATCGAAAAGACAAACAGAATGATGATGGGAATACTCGCAATGGCATAGCCGGCCATGAGCGGTCCCCAAAGCTTGATATACTCTCCGGCCATGCGGATCAACTGCACCATGACCGGCAGGCGGGCGTGGTCGCGCATGACGATCAACGGCAACACGAAATCGTTCCACGCGCCGATGAAATGCATCACGCCGACGGTGCCGAGGATGGGGCCGGACAGCGGAATGACGATCATCTTCAACTGCTGGAAGTGATTGGCGCCGTCGATTTCGGCGGCCTCGAAAAGATCCTGGGGCGTGTCGCTGATGAAATTCCTGAGCACGAAGATGCCGAAGATTTGCCCTCCGGAGGCGCCAACGATGATCAGCGCCGAGAGCGTATTGAGCAGGTTCATGTCGCGCAGCAGAATGAACAACGGCACCAGGTTCGCGATGGCGGGCATCATCATCAAAAGCAACAAGGCATTCCAGAGGAAACCCGAGGCCGGCACCCGCAGGCGGGCAAAGAAGTACGCCCCGCACAGCGCCAGGGCCAGGGTGACCATGGTCGAACTTGTCGATATGAACAAGCTGTTGGCGACGGTCGGCGTGACCATTTCCCAGGCCGTTTTCCAATTATCCCAATGCAGCGGGCTCGTGATGGCGGCCGGGGCCAGATAGAACTGTTCGTTGTTTTTCACGCTGACGATGATCATCAGGTAAAGCGGTAGAAAGGCAAAAGCCAGCACCAGCCAGATGTAGCTGTGCTTGACGAACCGCAGGCCCCACGAACCAAACTCGCTCAAGGCCCGGTAAAAAGGGGTGCTCTGGCGGGCGAAGGCCCGGGCCACGTATTGGTCGCCCCGGCTGGGACCGCCATAATTGGGCGCTTCCCGCGTCGGCAGCCGCAGACGTTTCAGAAAATCGAAAAACTTTCCATACGGCAGGGACAGAAGGATGATCACCACCGCCACCGATACCATGTTCTGCACGTCGGAGAGCTTGCTCCAAATCAACAAAGCACAGCCGCCCACCATCATGCTCCACCGAAAGACGCGCTGTTGCCCGCTGTTCATGGAACCGGAATCCATGAGCATGTTGCTGACTTTTTGAAGGATCATGACCACGAGGGTCAGGATGATGCCCACGGCGCAGGCGTAGCCCATCTGCTGATCGAGAAAGGCTTTGCGAATCATGAACAAGGCGGGCACCGTGGCTTTGCCGCCCGGTCCGCCGAAGATGCCGGCCAAAGCCAGGATCATGCCGGCATCCTTGACTGTATCGATAATTACGAACACCAGCAGCAGGTAAATCGACCCCATAATCAGCGGCAACTCGATCTTCGTGAATTTGGACCACCACGTCACGCCGTCGATCTCCGCGGCCTCGTAAACGTCCTTGGAAATGTTCTGCAATTTGGCCAGGTGCGTGAGCACGGCAAAGGACCCGACCCACGGAAAGCCCCAGACGATGCAGGCCGTCACGATCAGCCGCGGGTCGCCCAGCCACGCGGGCATCTTGCCCGGCACGAAGATGCCGCCCCAATGGAACCATTGATCGAATCGGACGAGGACATCGAACAACCCCGACCAGAGCATAAACTGATTCAGATAGCCCGAGGTCGCCTCAAAGAAAAACGATCGCCAAATCAGGACAACGACCAGGCCCGGGATAACCATCGGCACCACAAAAAGGGTCCGGTACAAAAACTGCATCTTATCGCTCTTACACCGGTGAATTGCCACGGCCACAAAAAGGGCCGGGATCATCTTGAGCACATTCCAGCCGCCAAGGATGAACGCCAGCTTGAACGAATTCCAGAACTCGGTGTTCTTCATCAGGTCGATGTAGTTGCCGAACCCCACGAACTCGGAAATATCCGCCCCGTTCCATCGGAAGAAGCTGTGAAAAATCCCGCTGCTGGCGGGATAATACTGAAACAACGCCACCAGGATCACCGTAGGGATGATGAAAAGATAAATCTCCCAGTGATGCTTGATCTGACTCCACTTGACCGGTTTCGGATTCATGTTAGTACATTATTCCCCATCTTAAAAAACACAGAACAACCACGAATGAACACGAATAGACACGAATTATGTCTTGGGATACCTTTTGTCTCCCCTGTCTTCATTCGTGTGTATTCGTGTTCATTCGTGGTTCGGTTTTCTCTTACTTCGTCATGGATTTTTTAACCCGCTCCTTGATTTTCGCCAGCACTGCGGGGCTGTACTCGTAGGGGCCGACGGCTTTGGCGTCGGGGCCTTTTTCCATCAACTGGAGCTGGCGGCTGTGGTTCAGTTCGGACCAGACCTGGCGATCCTTGGTCAGGGCGCGGTATTTGACCCACGCGGAGACGGCCTCGTCGCCGGTGGCCGCCAGGGCCTTGGCGCGGATGCCGGCCAGGAAGCGCTCGTTCTGAACCATGCCGCGACGCCAGTCGCGCTGCTGTTCCAGGAAATCCTTGAGGCCGCGGTCGAGATAGAACGAGGAGAATTGGGCTACCATGTCGCTGTAGGAAATCTGGTTGACCCGGTACAGCGAGAGCATCTGCTCCCACTTGGTCGTGGTTTCGCCGCCCAAAATAAAATTCATGGCGCCGTACACGCCTTCCAAGTGCGGATCGAAGGCTTCCAGGAAGGGGTCCATCTGGGTGTCAATAATGCAAGGGATCCAGCCGATGATGCGGTTAAGTTCCTCGTTCTGCTTTTGCGAGGCCATGAACAACATGAAATCGAGCGCGACCTCGGGATGCCGGCTGGTCCGGGTGATGCCGAAGCGGAAGCCCGTGCCCGGCGTTTCAAAGAGAGGGCCTTCCACCACCGGCCCGTAGAAAGGATCGTCCTTCGTGGGCAACGGAAAATCCATGACGCCGACTTCGAACTGGCCCTGCGCCTGCTGCTGGAGGCTGCGAGCATCCCAGGTGCCGGTGGTCATGAACACGGCCTTCTGCTGGGCAAACAGGAAAACCGCCTCGTCGCGCGTGAGGCCGGTGTAGCCCGTCTGGAAGTGGTCGGTGACTTCGCGCATCATCTTGAATTTGGCGGCGTAGGGCGGAAAGTCGAAATCGATTCGGCCGGTCTTGAAGGCGACGAAGAGTTCGTCGTTGCCCACATTGCCGTCGCGATTGAAATCGGCCCGGCGGATCGCCCCGTAGGTCAACGGGTCGAACATATTGCCTTCCCACATGGCCACGTGATACTGGGACGCGGCGATCGGCACGAAGAAATTTCCGAATTCGTTGGTTTGGGATTCGATTTTTTGGCAGGCCGCCAGGAAGTCCCGGTAATTGCGGGGCGCTTCGTCCAGGCCCGTAAGTTTTTTCAGCAGGTCCTTGTTGTAGAAGATGCGCACGCCGAACACGGATAGCGGGATGCTCATGTATTCCTGCATCTCGTCGACATACCCCGTACGCATGCCGTCCTTGTAGGTTTGCCGCAGCTTGGTGTCTTCCAGCTTGGTCCCCTTGTTGTAAGGATTGGGACGGTAAACCTCGCGGCTCAGCGGGACAAAGTAGCGATTGTAATAAGACAGCCAGATGTTGCCCGGCAGATTGGCGCCCACCTGCAAGATGTCCGGGGCCGTCCCGCCCATGAGCTGCGTGCTGACCCACTGGCCGTAAACGCCTTCCGGGATCGCGTCCTGCACCAGGAAAACGTTCGGGTGGATCTTGCGATACTCTTCGGCCATGAGGTCGATCGCATCCCGCACGCTGGCCTCCAATTGCCAGTGCCCGAGCCGCAGGATCACGGCGCCCGGCGGGGTGGTTTGACTCCGATAGACCGCAATCATCGTCGCGGACCACGCAAACGTGGCAAACACGACGATTAATGCGAAGTACTGCTTGATGAAACCGAACAGCTTGTGCATCACGGGTTGCCTGCTTCCTTCAATTCCTCACGAATCTTCGCTTCCATCGCATCCATTCTCTGCAGGGCCTGCTTGGCGCCATAAATCTTTTGGTCTTTCGGATATTCGGCGATGAGCTTGCGGTAATACAGGCGGGCCTGGTCGAAGTCGCCCAATTCGAATTCCGCGATGGTGGCCAGATTCCAATACTGATAAGCAAATTCCGTGAACGGATTGGTCGGATCGATCTCGGTGGTTTCGAGGGACTTGACCTCCGCTTCAAAGCGGCGCTCCTGATTCCCCAACGTGGTGTTCCCCACCGCAATCAGCGACCAGGACGGCCCCAGGAAGGTGTTGGAAGGATTCTTCACGTATTCGTCCAACGAGGCCAGAGCCCGGCGCGTCTCGGGTTCTTTCAGCGTGGCCACCAGGATGGAATTCAAATAAAGAAAAGCCTCTTTGGCGGCCAGACGATCGGGATAGCGATCGATGACGTCCTGGTAAGCCTTGTAGACCTGCTCATAGTCGGGATCGTCTCCGACGGGGACCAGATGCTGCATGCGGGCCAGGGCCAGCAGACTCCACGCCGCCAGATCGTTGGCCGGCGCCGTGTCGAGAATCCGGCGATACAGCTCTTGAGCCCGTTCAGGATCTTCGCCCGGTCGGCGCAAGTTCAGCGTGGTGGCCAAGCCGTACAGGGCGGTGAGCTGTGCATCGCTGTCCTTCGGGGCCTCGGCCACGGCCTGTTCAAAGAAAAATTGAGCCTGATCAAATTCTCCCAGCGAATAATTATTCCAGCCCGCATGAAGGGGATCGTCGCTTTGGAGGAGAGTCGCGTTCTGCTTGCAGGATGAACCCAGCAACACAATCAGCGCCGCTTGCACCATGAATAGTCGACAACTCAGTTTCCGCATGCTTACTCCGGTCCGTCGTGAACAAAAACGTTTTACCAATGATTACCCTTATATAAGAAAAAGGGACAGCGGACTGCAACTTCTATCGTGTTTTTTCTTCCGGGCGAACACGGTTTTTTTTTGTGCACCGCAACTTGTTGGATGGCAAAACGGATTCGGCACGCCATCGAGCAATCCAAGCACATGATTTCTGGAGGGTTCCGCTCTGTCGGAACCTTTTCTTCCGGTCGCGACGGAGCGCGACCCTCCAAAATACGAATCTACCGGCAAATCGATAAGTTATCGTTTCACATAAAAAGACCGTGTCCGGGCAAAAGGCATCGAGACTTTTGCCGGCTCGCAGTTCCGGCCTACGGCGTCGAAAGGCCGAACAACTGGATCACGCCAGCCGTGTCGAAAAGATTCTCCAGCGCGTGATCGGCGCCGGCTTTTTGCAGGTCCGCGAGGGTAAATTTCCCGGTAGCGACGCCGACGGCCAGGGCGCCGATGTTTCTGGCCGCGGCCACGTCGTACGGCGTATCGCCCACCAGGACGCACCGCAGGATCTGCTGCCCCGGTTGAAGCCGCTCGCGCACCAGCTCCAAGGCATGCCGAGCAATGTCGGTGCGGTCGGAAAACCGGTCGCCGTAGCCGCCCAGCACAAAATGGCCATGCAAATCGAATTGCTGCAATTTGATTTTTGCGCAGGCTTCGATATTGCCGGTGACCAAGCCCAGCACCGCCCGCTCGTCGGCCGCCAAGGTTTCCAGCAAGGGCCGCACCCCCGGATACAAAACAAGTTCGGCTTCTTGCGCCTCCCGTTCCAACTCCTGCGGCACGCGGGCGAAAAAGGCGGCGATGTCCTGCTCGCTCAGATGGACCTGACGATGCGCCAGCACCTGCTGCAACACGTTCAGATCGGTATTCCCGGCAAAATTGATGTAGTCCAGATTGTCCTTCCAGCCAAAGAGATGTTCCAAAGCCAGGGCAAACGACCTCCGCCCGGCGCCCCGCATATCCAGCAAGGTTCCGTCGATATCGAATAAAACGGCCGTGATGTCTGCCATGCTTTTTCCTCTAGCCTCTTTCCGAACAAAGACCCATTACCTGCGGAAAGTATTCTTCACGCGGACAGAAACCGTCACATAAAGAATCCAAATCATGGAGCCCAGCGCTTGTCCGATGGCCTGCGCCATTCGCGGCCTCAGCGGGTTATCCTCAGGAACTTCCATATACTTCAATAAGGCGGAGGAAATAATTCCCCACAGCACCCCTACCACAAAAATGGCGACGAAAAGGCGCGGAAACATCCGTTTTTTGGAAAAAAACAAGGGAATGGACAGAAGAGAAAACACAAAGCACGCGATGACGATCGAATCTTCGACGAGCAAAAGCGGCGCCCATAGCGCATGATACGATTCGGAGCCGGGCGCCGTTAAGGCATGCCAAACGGAAAGCCGCATATAGGTCATGGAACTGACGGATTGGGCGACAATGATCAGCGGCTTCAGGCAGACCAGCAAACAAACCACGACCAACCAGCCGGCAATGCCTTGCACCTGATCCGGAAGCGCCGGAGGCAACGGCGGCAGCAGACTATTCTGTTTTTTCCACAGGACGATCGCCGCCGAACCGGCCATCGCCAACGCCATGAGGCTCCACAGCACATACATCCAATTGAGTTCCTCCCAAAACGGCAACTGGCCGACCGGCGAGGTGAATCGCAGATAAAGGAAATCCTTCATTTCCGAAGTTTGCCGAATATATTCCGGCATTTCGTCCGGCGAGATGAAATCACGCGTCGTGGCATAGTCGTAAGCGCATCGGACAAATTGTCCGGTATGCGTGATCGCATAGGACAGTCTGGAGGCCTTCGTCGAGATCGTCCCGATATCGTCCTGCATGGGCCAGGGACACGGAAGGAAGAAATCCGATTGCAGACTCAGGCGCGAGGGGTGGGGAATTCTCAAAGGCATGTTGCGGGTTGCGACGGAAGGCAGCTCCAGCATATCGCCAATTAACCGGCCCTGAATATCGGCATACCACCGTCCCGTCTTGGGCTCGTCGCGCCAGAAATTCGTAATCGCATAGTGTTCGTCGATCGTCAATCGGTTCTGCTGCCGGTTGTCGTTGCAGACGACCGGATCGACCACGCGAATTTGGGGATATTGCGGCACATAATACTTCATGTAGTCCTGCTTGAATTTCCCCATGCCCGACGCCGCCATCTGCCGGCGAATCTGGTCGGCCGAACTGCCGGTATAGACGGAACGCACCTTCAAATCCACGTCTTCGCCGAAGACCTCGCTGCGATACGTTTCCTGAACGGACACCTCCCCCACCATTTCTTCGGAAGGCTCGGTCAATCGGCAAAGAGAGAAAGCCGCATCGTTAAGCGGCAGCCCAACGCGATAATTCGCAACCGCCATTTCCGCGCAGGAGCCGCCTTGGAGGCACGCCGTGGCATCGATCAATTTCACTCCGCCGCCGACATCGTAGGCCAATATGACATGGTCGAAGGCGCGATGCGAAGGCAGCCATTGATGAATCCGATCTCTGAAATAGGAGTTTACCAACACGGGATAACTGGTGACGTTCAACGCGCGCAGGAGCGAATTCAGCAGGAAGGTCTTATCTTTGCAGTCGCCGTAACGCCGGGCATAGACCTTATCAGGCGCCGAAGGTTGATAGGCAAATATGCCCGACTCCACGCCGAGATAACGCACTTCGTCCTGCACAAAGCGAATGGCCGCCAAGGCGCGGTCTTCGACGTTCGAATAAGCGGAGGTCCAATCCCCGGCTTTCCGCAAAAGGTCCTGACCCAAGGAGGGCGCCTTGTATATTTCGCGAGCCCAGCGTTGAACCTCCTCCCAATCGTCGAAATCCGAAAACTCCACCCACGCGTAAGGCGTATACCAGGAGGGCGTGTTTCCTTCATGATGAATGGCCGGAATATCTTTTAGAACCAAGCTCCAATCCATCTGTCTTCCCCGCTGCAACACCGAAGGGGTAACGGTGCTGGAATATTCGGAGAACCGATATCGGAGTTTCTTATCCGAGGGATAAATCAGGCGCACCCGCTCGAACGAAACAGGAACGCCCCAGGAAAGCATGAAGGCCCGCGCATAATGACCGTTCATGATCGGATTGGCGCCGCGAACCGTGAAAGCATAGTCGACAATATCGCCCTCCCGGATGTCGTTTAAGACAAGATAGGAGGTCAGCGATCCGTTCAATTGCTGCTGCTCCAGGCTTTCCTCGCGGCGCATGACCAGCAGGGCGTCGCGATTCAAGACGTTCCTTACAACGCCGTCCCGTTCGATATTCGCAAAGTGCCAGGTCACGTGTTGATATTCGATTCTGCTGAAAAAGTCGACGACACCCCCCTGACTATACTCACACGAGCGCGTCCGCGCGAAGAAGATTTATAGATGGATTC
>Ga0154562_146_pt2 | contig 21544 bp, 6 predicted proteins | sample RifGroF2_FD_105705 | JGI IMG/M metagenome (GOLD analysis project Ga0154562, IMG submission 105705) | Lentisphaerae bacterium GWF2_57_35 | reverse complement strand
TTGCCTCGGCGACCAACATGGTTTTTAGCTCCAACGCCCAGTGCTCGGTCGTTTTCACCCATAACGCCTTTTACAATTCGACCACCTCCTTCGTGGGCAGCTCCTCCATCGGCGTCACCGGCCAGCCCTTCCAAGTCGGCGCCCAGGGCTCCAACTATCTCAACCAGGGCGTCGGCCTGGTCGACGTCGGCAGCGCCTCGGCCGATGCCTTGAGCCTCTACCACTTCACCACCGCCGTCGACCAGCACAAGGAAACCAACAGCCAGGTCGATATTGGTTTCCACTACGCCGCCCCGGGCGATGCCGATAACGATGGCCTTAACGATTTTATCGAAGACGCCAACGGCAACGGCGTAGCGGACGCCGGAGAATGCAACTGGAGCGGCGACGACGACAGCGACAACGACGGCCTGGGCGACGGCGAGGAAACCTGGCGCTACGGAACTGATCCGCTGCGCGCCGACACCGACGCCGACGGCTCCCTCGACGGGGCCGAAGTGCTCAACGGCTCCAATCCGCTGGACGTCGGCTCTTTCCTGGCCTCGATCTCCGGGACCCTCTCCTATGCCGGCCCTCAAACCGGCCCGATTCGCATCCGGGCCTATCCCGCCGTCGGCGACGAAAGCAGCGTTTTGTACCTGCCCTTCGAGCCCGTCCGCACCAATATCTGCTACGACGGCAGCCGTTTTGGAAATGCCGTTTTCATGAACGGGACGGTTTCAGGGGAGGGACGGATAGGCAAGGGAGCAAGCTTTAACGGCAGCAGCGATTATATGCGGATACCGACGGCCTCGCGTTTTCAACTGACGTCCTTCACCCTGAGCGCCTGGATCAAGACGGCCAATGCCGGGTCCAGTCGCCGCCGCATCGTCAGCCAGCAGGGCGCCGGTGGTTACTGGATTATGGCGCTCAATAATAACCTGCTCGATTTCGGCATGTGTCAGGTCGGTGTGGAGGAATTTGTGGAAACCCGGGGCGTCACGCTTAACGACAACGCCTGGCATTTTGTGGCCGTGGTACGGGATATTGCCGGCAGCAAAGCCCGATGGTACGTCGATGGAATCGAGATCGGCTCGCGTAACATTTTCGGAACGGGCACGATCGCGGTGACCAATCAGGACGTATTTGTAGGCAAAGTATACGACAATCCGGAATACTTCACCGGCCTGATGGACGAAGTGGCTGTGATGAACCGGGCGGTTGCTTCCAACGAATTGCTTCATCTTTTCCATCGCGGCGTTCTAACCAACAGCGTCAAGGAAACCGTTCTGGAAAACCCCGGCGCCTACGGCATCTCCAATCTGCCGTCCGGTCAGAGCTATTCGTTGCGCGCCTATCGCGATTCGGATTCCAACTTCTGCCAAACCGCATCGGAAGCCTATGGCCTCAGCAATCGATTCGTTTTGGCCGCCTCCGCGGATGTCGATATCGCTTTGATAGACCCGGACAACGACGGGGACGGCTTCTCCGACGCCGACGAGGATGTTTACGGCTCCGATTCTTTGAACTCCAATTCCATCCTTTGCTCCATCTCCGGAACCGTCTCCTACAGCGGCCAACAAACCGGCTCGATTCCCGTTGAAGCCACTTCTTCGTATGCCCTGCAAAACGGCCTGGCGCTGCATTACTCCTTCAATGTGGACAGCGGCAGCAACATTCTCAATCAATCTTCCTCGACCAACAACGGCTTTGTCTATGGGCCGGCCCAGTTCCTCTACGGACGCAAGAAGGCTGCATTTTCCTTTGACGGGGTAAACGACTATCTTCGAACCCCTCGCAGCAGCACCTTCCAACTCAAAGACTTTACCCTGATGGCCTGGATCAAATCGTCCAACTTCGGCTCCAGTCGCCGCCGTATCGTCAGCCAGCAAGGGAACACCGGCAACTGGATTCTATCGCTGCTTAATAATCAACTCGAAATGGGTTTTTGGGTCAGCGGCGGGGAGGGAATGATGGGAACTAAAGGCCCCGCCCTGAACAACAACGCCTGGCATCTGGTCGCGGTTATTCGCGACACCACGAATCGCCTGGCTCGCTGGAACATCGACGGGATCGAAATCGGCACGCAGGCCATTGGCTCCAACGGGACCATCAACGTAACCGACCAGGACGTGTATTTCGGCCGCGTGTACAACGCCGGAGAATTTTTCACTGGCTCGATGGACGAAGTCATGGTCTTTAACCGGGCTCTTGCCTCCAACGAAATCGTCGAGATTCTTTATAACGGCACGACCACCGGGTCGGCCTGCCGGACCTCGATTCCTGCCCCCGGCGCCTACTCGATCTCCAACGCCCCCACCTGGAGAAAGTATTCCGTCTCCGCGTTCCGGGACTCCAATGCCAACGGCCTAAGCGACGCGACCGAAGCCCAAGGAGCCTACCCGAACAATCCCCTCCACCTGACCGGGTCCAGCTCGGGCGTGAATGTCGAACTGACCGATCCCGACACCGATGCCGACGGCATGCCGGATTGGTGGGAACTGAACTATGGATTCAATCCAACGTCCAGCGTTCCCAATGGCCTGGTCGGTTGGTGGAAACTAGACGAGACCAACGGCCTTAGCGCTTTTGACTCCACCATCAACACCAATCATGGCGTTCTCAATAATTTCAGCGCCAATCCCGCCCCCTGGGTGGCGGGCCTAATCGACAAAGCCCTCGATTTCGATGGGACCAACGATTACGTGCAATTGGCCAATAGCGCCGCGCTCAAGCCCACTAATGTGACCATGAGCGTATGGATTCGTCCGGATCAGACCTATTCCAACCGATCGGTGACCCTCTTCACTACGGAACAGCCGGGGGCGACGGCGGGGTACTCGCTTCGATACTTTTCGTGGGGCGCTTTGGACTTTCTGATTTGTACTGACTCCTCTTTGGACGTTTATTGCGTGACCACCCTGCAGGCGGGTGCGACCTATCATGTGGTTGGAACCTATGATGGCGCTTATCAACGGCTGTATGTCAATGGCCAGAAGGTGGCGGAAACGGCCCGTGCCGTCACCTTAACTCACTCCGACTCGTCGCCCCGGATGGGCGCCAGCGCAGACAACCCGCCGGGCTACTACTTCGACGGACTCCTCGACGACGCCCGAATTTACAACAACGGCCTTTCCAGCCAACAGGTCTCCGGCCTTTACGAATGGGGCGCGGATTCCGACGGCGATGGCCTTGGCAATCTCTATGAATATCAACTCGGAACCAATCCAACCAACAGCGATACCGATGGCGACGGCGTGTCCGATGGGCTCGAAAGTATGCGAAACACAAATCCTTTCGATCCGTTAAGCCTGAATATCACGCTCTTTACTGACAGCCTTGTTGGCCTCAACATCTATGACGGCTATTCGCCTTCGATGGCCAATGGGCATGGACCCAAACTCAATATTCAGTCGGGTATTATGTCCTCCATCAGCGGGGATGTGGTTCAGAGTGCAGAGGGCATCTATACCGAGTCGTTTTTCGATCCGGAATCCAAAAGTCTTCAATTGTTGCCAATCGGGCATGTGGAAATTCAATAGTGGGCGATATCGTTTTTTCTAAAAGGAGCGGTTGATGAAAAAAATGCGAATAAGGTCGATTATTCAGTGTGCTGTCTTTGTGGTTGTGGCGTTTTGGGGCAGGGGTTCTGTTGCCGGCGATTTAACCGTACGAAGCGAGTTGTTTGTGAACAGTAATCTCACCGCCAGAGGCGATGCATCTATCCAATCGAATCTTACGGTGAACGGCGTGATATATGGCAATGGAGTCGGCCTAACGAATATTCCATCCGCGGTCGTTGTCGGATTGGGTTCTGCGGCAACGAGCCCGGCAGACGCTTTTGCGCCCTCGAATCTGTCATCCTATGCAGGTTCAAATCTGGAATACTCCGATGGAAAATTCAATGCCCTGCCGGGTTACTCGGATGCAGATGCAACAAACGCGGTAATGACGGCCTGGCCAAATCTAGATATGGATCAATCCGATGACCTGCATATATCCGACGGAGCATTGAATATGAGCTCCAATCGGATTTCCAATTTGGCCAATCCGTTATCCGATGCCGATGCCATTCATAAAGAATTTCTAAAATCGGTAGTGTCTTGTTTGGAGCCCCAAGGCGATCTGACTATGGGCATTTATACAAATGGTAAAACAGGTGCATTTCCCCTTGATTGATTCTCGTTTTTCAATGCAAAACATGATTTCAAGAATGGGCGGAAGATTCGCGGTTCTTCTGATGCTCGGATGCAATTATGAATCCTTTTCGGACGTTGTTATTTCTCGTCCGATTTGTGACTTCGGAGAAATCGCGTCGACTTCCATCGTGATGCGTTCGTACGAGATCGTTAATGAATCGGAATCCATAATGGGTATTGCAGATATCCAATCGTCCTGTGATTGCCTTCACATTCTGAAATATCCACAAAGCCTGTATCCAAGATCTACCAACTATGTCGATGTTGTCTTGCAGCCGGTCGTGACGGGCGATGTGTCATATATCGTAACGATTAATCTAGCCGATAGCAGTTCTTCATCTTGTAGTTTTGAATTGAGAGGCGTTGTTCATGCGACAGACCAGGGACTATTGCCAAAGGACCGCTCAACAGACATTTCAACCGAATTGCTCACCCAAAAAATGTTGTCGAGAGATCTCCAAGCCTATATGGGACCCGCAGAAGCAATAGCCCTTAGTAAAAAGACGCAATGCGCCATACTGGATGTTAGAAGCGGCGATGAATATGATGCCGTGCATATTCCTGGGTCGCTCCATGTTCCTTTATATGCTATCCAGACAAAAAATTATCTCAGAGATAGATCTCTTCTATTGGTTGACGGTTATGGGTTGACTTCATCATTGGAAGAGAAGTGCAGGCAATTACGGGCTATGGGTTTTAAATCCGTTCGTATTCTCTATGGGGGACTCAGTGCCTGGAAACGAGTCGGAGGTCCGTTGCAAGGACATCCGCGCGCCATAGCTGAATTAGATTCCATCGACGCGGCCCTGTTTTATAGTGCTCGGCAATATGACGATTGTATGGTCATAGATGCTTCTACTAATGCGTCGAAGGTTTCGCCGTGGTTGATTCCGGGGGCCATGCCGCAAACGAACCTCGCCAACGTCGTAGCGAGTTCTTCGGCCGGTTGGCCGTCCAGTAATCGCTTTCTCACCGCTCTCATCGTAGATGACCATGGACGGTCTTCTTCCAGCCGCGTCATGGAATGGCCCGCCTTTACATCCGTTGTTGTTCTTGCAGGCGGACTGGATGGTTATAGACAATTCTTGCGGAAAGCGACGGCTCAGCTTTCTCCCAGGACGATGACCCTCACCCGTGTCGCCGGCTCTGCAAATGTAAAAAGCCCTGTTTCAATGCCCTCATCGATTAAGAAAAGCTGTGGCAGCTGTCGAGGCAAATGATGGAATATAAGAACATACAAGCGATACTGTTTTCGTTTTTAACCGCCGTAGTCCTGGCCGGCGGCCGCTGCAATCCATGCATGGCGGAAACGATTTTCGAATCTCATTGGGAAAATGCAACCAATGGAATTACCCGCGAGATTCGATACAGTTATACGATTCAGAATACAAAGCCAGTTGTGCTCAACCATGCGGAAGTATTCCTTTATGCGCCTGTTAAAGAGTCTATTTGCCAGCGTTGCTTGCGCGTAGAAGTTTCCAGTCCCGCCAAGCTGATTGTTGACGAAGAAGGAAACCAGATCCTGCACTTTTCATTTGACGCCATTCCTCCGTATGGGGCGTTGGTTTTGACGATCAAGGCGTCTGTATTCTTCGATTCATCCGGTTTGCGGGATCGAAAGAACCCTTCAATGAAATGTACAAAAGCCGGGCCGGGGATCGAATGCGATGCGCCGGAAATTCAAAGGCTCGCGCTGGAATTACATGACGCAACGCCTGACAAGACCGCCAGGAAAGCGAATGACTGGATATCCAGACGAATTAACGATGTCGGGTATATCAGTAGAAGTCGGGGCGCATTATATGCATTGCGATATCAAAAAGGGGATTGCACGGAGCAGGCCTCCCTTTTCGTTGCTTTATGCCGAGCCAACGGAATTCCTGCCCGAATGGCGGGCGGATATTTCTGTCCCGCAAATATGATCCTGTCTCCCTCTTCTTTTCACAACTGGGCCGAGTTCTACGATGGGGAGGGCTGGTGCTTGGCGGATCCTTCCAAAAACGCGATCTCTCAACAAGGTCATGACTACATTGCCATGAATGTTGGGAGCCCTGATGAAGGACGTAATCCCATCGGGATTGATCGGCGGCACCGAGTTATTGGGGATGGATTGACGATCCGGATGGAAAACTAGGAAAAGATTGCCAAGGGATAAACCTTTTACAAGGCGGAATGCATATGCCATCAATGAACAGATACCTAAGCACGAGCGGATGCCGATTCATATGGATGCGGTTGATTTGGTTTTGCCTGATCATGCTGAAGTGGCCGGCGCTCGCGGAGGATTCCTTGTGCCAGTCGGTTCAACTCGAAATTATTCAGAATCTTACTTTGGAACGGCAGGCCTTTGAAGCCACCTTGCGCATTAACAACGGGTACGACGACGCCGTGCTGTCGAATGTTACGATTAACTTGCAGTTCTCGGATGCAAATAATCAGCCTGTATCGAGTTCGTCAGATACCAACGATGTTGCGCTATTCTATGTTAAGCCTCCTGTCCTGACGGATATCGACGCCATCGATAACGGAACCATCCAAGAAGCAAAATCGGCTATAATAAAATGGCTGATCATTCCCGTTCCGGGAGCGGCAAATTCAAACAGTGCGGGGACGGTATATAATATCGGAGCCCGTCTCGCGTATTGGGCGAATGGACAGGAGCAATTGGTGGATGTGCAACCGGATTCGATCAATGTTCGTCCTCTTCCTTCTCTCCAATTGCATTACTTCCTGCCGGGTGACGTCTATGGCGACGATCCCTTCACGCAAGACATCGAACCACCCATCGCTTTTTCGTTGGGCTTAAGAATTAAGAACATTGGTTATGGCGCTGCAAATCAGGTTCGAATCGATTCGGGGCAGCCGCAAATTACCGCCAATTCCAATGGGTTGCTTGTCGCTTTTGCCATCCTAACGGGAGACCTGCATGGGCGTTCCACGGGCAAGAGCTTGTTGCTGAATTATGGGAGCCTCGCCGCGCAGGAATCCATTATGGGCCGTTGGGTTATGACGGCCTCGCTATGCGGCCGGTTTACAAATTTTTCCGCTGCAATCTCTCATGACGACGAACTGGGCGGACGCCTGACTTCTCTTATTCAAGCCACGAATATGTATACGCATTTGCATCTGCATGATGTCCTGGTTGATCTTCCGGATCGGGATCGCGTTCGTGATTTCCTGACCAGCGATTACGTTTATGAATCGGATGGAGAAGATTCGCCCGTATCGAATTTGAGCGATTCCGTCTCGTTTGCGGGAACCGGAGGGCAATATACACTCATGGTCTCTAACACCCCATCGGGTTTCTTCTACATCCGCACCCAAAATCCTTTGGGCGGCCAGGACATGGTCGTTAAACAGGTCACGCGATCGGATGGAAAACGAATGGATCTTGCCAACGTGTGGCTATCGAAAACTCGCGACGGAAGCGATCCCTGGCAGCATTTTTTCCAATTGTTCGATGCAGGCTTGTCCAATCGGACTCAGACGTATTTTGTAGTATTCGAGAATTCCGCCAATGCCAACAGCGCGCCCGTTCTTCACTACATCGGCCCCAGAACGGCTTATGCAGGACAGAATCTTATGTTTGCCGTTTCCGCGTATGATCCGGACGGCCATCCTCTTTTATCGACAGGTCCCTTGCCGGCTAATGCAAGCCTTACAAACAATGTGAACAGTTCAGCCGTATTCAGTTGGACTCCTTCGGCGACGCAAATTGGGCAGTACCGGATTAAGTTTATGGCGTCGGATGGGTTGTCCGGCGATTCTGAGTATGTAACCCTAAACGTCAAGGAAGGATGTCCTGCGCGCTATCCGGAGTGGTGGGACGCCTGTGGAGCGATCGCAACCAATGCCGAGCCTAACGATTATGCCTTCGTGAATCTTGGACAAGTCCACAACCTGGCCGTCCAAGCGTATCGGTTGTTTACCAATCTTCCCGGAGGCGCCGGTTTTGATATTCAGTGGTCGTCGCAGAATGATTTTTCCGCAGTGAATATCGGCCAGCTCAAACAGATCTCCACCGGGTTCTACGATCAACTCTATTCGCCTTATCCATGGCTCGGAGGATTTTCGACCAATGACTATGCCATCGCCAATATCGGACAAGTTAAAAACCTGTTTAGTTTTAATCCATTACAGGATTCGGACTTCGATGGGATGCCCGATTGGTGGGAAATGAATTTCTGCGGTTCTGCAACCGAATTGGATCCCGATGCGGATCCGAATACTAACGAGGTCTCGAATTTAAGAGAATATTTGCGCAATACCAATCCGCTTTAAATGAAGGGCATGTGTATATGGATTTCCCTATGAACCGAGTCTTCCGGGCAGGCAAGGATAAGAGCATAATGAAAACATGGATTCCGTTAGTTTGGGTATTGTTCCTGGCATTGAACGCAGCCGCGCAGACGCCGCAATCTTTTTCTTTAACCAATCCGGCAAACCAGGCTGTTTATATCGGCATAAATACGTCGATTCAATGGCAGGCGTCGGCAAATGCAACGGGCTATGAGGTCTATTGGGGGACCAACGAAAGCCCGGCTTTCGCTGCCCAAACGAATGGGACTGAATACGTGTTGAGCGGACTGGAATCCAACGCCATTTACTATTGGTATGTGGTTGCAACCAACGATCAGGGTTCGCTCAGAACTCCAGCCGCCGGCGCTTGGAGTTTTAAAACCGTTTGGAATTACGACACGCAACTATCCAGCAAAATTACTATCGATGCGGATAATTTCTCATACGACAACAAGAGTATTCTCGTCAACGCGACGACGGTAACGGTCAATGGCGCGCATAGCTTTGACAATATTTATCTTGTTCGTGGGGCTAAGCTGACGCACTCGGCCTGCACCACGAATAACGAATACTTCATGGATTTGACGATAGCGAACGAGTTGTTTATCGACGTCGAGTGCGCCATTGACGTTAGTAGTAATGGCTATCGTCGGGGCCGGACGCTTGGGAACCTTGTAAACACAAATCTCGGAGAGTACACCGGAGGCAGCTATGGCGGGTTTGGGGGAAAGGGGCTGGCTAATGGCTTGCGGAGTCCTGTGTATGGAGATTTTCGTTATCCCAACGAACTTGGAAGCGGCGCTGCGACCAATGTAGCGGGCGGAAGCGGGGGCGGTTTGGCGAGAATCGCCGCCGCTCAAGTCAACGTGGATGGGCGGATCGTGGCCAACGGCGGCAACTATGACGTATACTCCAATTCGGGCGGCGGAAGTGGAGGCGGACTTTACATTTGTACGGAGCTCTTAAGTGGGCAGGGGACTATTTCTGCCAATGGGGGGGCGGCAGGATACGGGTCGCCGTTCATGGGCGGCGGCGGAGGAGGTGGGCGAATCGCTGTTTATTATACGACTAATCGGAACTTCGATTTAGAAACTCAGGTGACCGCCTATGGCGGTTTTGGCCGAATCACGGACGGGGGCGGCGGCGCCGGCACGATTTATCTAAAGCAACTCGATCAGCCGGGCGAGTTGATCGTCAATAGCTTCAACATCAGCACAAATGGTCTTACCCCGATTTGGATACCCGATCATACAAACTACTATGAGCATATTTCTATTAAAGGAACAGGCCAGGTGGTCTATATTCTGGCCGATAATGTAATCCCCTCCAATCTTGTGCTGTCTTCAGGAGCCGAGCTCTCGCATCCTCCCTGTACATCGAATGCCGAATACAAATTGAATCTAGTCGTAAGCGGTCTGCTTGCGGTTGAAACGAACGGCTGTATTAATGCGAATGGCCGTGGCTATCTGGAAGGACGAACGTTTGGCAACACAACGGTCAGCGCGAGCACGTATCAATGTGGGGGAAGTTATGGAGGTTTAGGCGGCACGATTGGGCTAACCGGGCGCGTCAACGAAACGTATGGCGATTTTAAGTCGCCGCATGAATATGGCAGCGGCGGCGCAAAAGGACACGAAAGTGACGGGCCCTTTGGTCCAGGCGGAGGATTGATTCATATAACGGCTAATGAACTGGAGTTAAACGGCGTACTTTCGGCCAACGGCGGCAGTTGCGGCGGCAATTCGTATAACAGCGGTGGAAGCGGGGGCGCTATATTTGTCGATGCCGGTGTTTTGAGAGGCGACGGGCGGGTTGATGCAAATGGCGGCAATGGAAGTTCAACAAATAGATCATCCGGCGGCGGCGGCGGGCGGGTAGCCGTCTATTGTGCCTCGATGCAGGGCGCTTCTGTATTGGATCATGTCCAACTATCGGGAGGAATCGGCAAGTCGAACGGCGCACCAGGAACCATCTACTATACAAATCATGTTGCTCCTGTCCGTATAGAATCCATAACGCCAACGGGACGAGTCGTTGGAACGGTCCATCAGCTTCAACTGGTATTTCTGACTCCGCTGCGGGATCATACGTTATATCCGGACGATATTCAGATTCTTGATCCTGATTCCAATCTGGTCGCAGTCAGCGAGATCGCGGCGGTGACTCCATTTAAATACATCGTTGCCGTCTCAACCTCCATCGTTGCGGCAGGAACCTACAAAGTCGGCATCCAAACCAATGTGGTCACTTGGCTGGGGGGGGCCTCCGAAGCGGTGCATGAACATTTCTTCTGGATCGATAATTCCCTGCCGCCATCAATCGGCGATCTGTCGGCTGCGGTCGAAGGAACAGGGATGGACGTGACGCTGTCATGGACAAATTACAACGAATCCTTAAGCAGTGGCGGCATCGATAAATATGTGGTGTATCGATCCGATCTTCCATTTACGAATGTAACAGACGCCGTCGCGATATTCACAAACGCCGCTGGCAACAAGTCGCGCCATGTGACGGGGCTTGCCCGGCAAACAACAAATTGTTTTGCCGTCGTTGCCATCGATCGGCAAGGGCTGGAAAGCACGAATGCCGGATCGATAAGTTGCATGCCGATCGATACGATGGCTCCGCCCAATCCCGCTCAAACACGGTTTATTTGTTTCGATGCCAGCCTGACGGTGGTCTGGACAAATGTAGCCGATGCCGATGGAGACTTGGCGGCATACGAAGTGTTTGTCGACGATGTATCGCAAGGATCGGTGGTTTACCCGGATTGTTCCTACACTAAAACAGAGTTGTCGCCGGCCTCGTCCTATGTATTCAGAATTAAATCCAGGGATTTGGATGGCAATACGAGCACCGGGATCGTGTTGACGGGATATACGCTTCTTTCCAATCCTGACGATCTCACGGTTGTTCCGTATGACGGATATGTGCGCTTAATCTGGAATGGAGCAACGCCGGCTCAGAATGTGCACAGCTATGCGGTCTATAGCAGTACCAACAGCTTCTCGAACGTGTCCGGGATGCCGCGGCGAACCGCAACCTTGTATACGAATATTCCGGTTGCAGGCATCAAGAATAACGTGACGAACTACTTTGCCGTCACAACGATCAACAAATCGGGCGGCGAGGATACGTCCGTGACGGCGGTCGGCGTTGTTACGTCTCCCGATACGGCGGGGCCGGTCCTGACCAATCTTCGATGGCAGAATGCCGCCTTAAGCGGATGCCTGTCGTCTTCGGGTACTTTCGCCGTAACCGCCAACGATCCGGCGATGGTGGGGCGTGCGGATTTCTACATTAACGGCGCGCTCATTGGATCGGATACAAGAAATTCGTCCGTCTATTCGTCATTTTGGAATGTTTATGCAACGACGAACGATGGAGAACACACCTTGGATATCCATGCTTATGACACGCATGGAAACGAAGCCGTATTCACGACCAATGTGATCGTTGAGCTGGGGCCATTGCCGACCCCGACCATTACCTCGCCCGTCCATATGGCGTTGCTCAATCGAACCGAGCTTTTGCTCAGCGGTGTTGGAGCCCTCTACGCCACGTCCGTGGAGGTCCGCATTAATGGCGTTCTGTCCACCGGCCATCAAGCGAATGTGAATGCGAGTGGAACGTTCTCGGCGCCGGTAGATCTCTCAAATGGCAGCAATGTAATCACCGTGACGTCGGTAAATCGCAAAGGGATTGGAAGCGAATCGGCTCCCGTTACGGTGATTTGCGATGCGTCGGTTCCTTTGCCGCCGGCCAGGCTAACGGCATTGCCGCGAGAAAATGGCGTTATCCGTCTCGGGTGGGTTAGTCCTCCGGGCGTTTCCGTGAAGGGTTACAATATTTATCGTTCCAGCAGCTCGTTTACAGAGACATCCCAGGCGACCTGGATCAATCCGTCGAATATCGTCTCGTTGCTTTCGTATAGCGATTATCCCTCAAATGGCGACGGCACTTATTATTACCGCCTCTCAACGATCAATCAGGCCGGAACGACCAGTTCGCTGTCCGATGAAGTCTCTGCCGCATCGGATGGAACTCCGCCCGCTGTGGTCGCGATACAGTATCAGGCTCAAGGATGCAGCGATCCTGGACAGAATCGATTTTCCCGTGGGCGCATGGCCGTCGATTTGCTAACCAGCGAACCCTTGCTGACTACCCCGTTCTTTAGCTTGGCGCCGGAAAACAGCGTGCCGATTCCTGTTTCGTTAAGTAAAACAGACGCCACCCGGTATTCCGGATGGTTTGACATTACGGATCAGACTCCCGCGGGGCCTGCCTGGATCAACTTTTCGGGACGAGACTTGTTGAATAATCGGGGCGTCGGCTTGTCCAATGGAGTGCCGTCCTACATTACCATCGATAATCGGGGACCGAGCATTAGCGCCCTGGTTGTCGAACCCTCCGACCCCATCCAGAACTCGACATCCACGCCGGTGACGGTTTCCGTGACGGTTTCTTTCGAATCCAATAACGTTCCGGTCTCGGTTCCTGAACTCAGTTATTCGTTAAGCCTGTCTCAAACGAATCCCGCGGCCATCAGCCTTACCAACCTCACTTCAACAACGTGGTGCAGCGCCTTTGTCCTGTCGGAAGCCGCCGGCTCGAATACCGAAAATCTGGTATTTCACTACAAGGGATATGACGACCTGTGCAACACGGGCGCAAACATATCGGTAAAACACGACTTTCAAGTCTATCAAGGCGATTTGGCGCCTCTCGCGCCGCCCGAGGATATAACGCCCCGAGCATTGGCGGATGGACAGATTTCTCTGGCATGGAGCGCCGTGGAAGGCGCGGTCCATTATGTCGTCTATAAGGGGGCCGCCAGCAATTCCCTGGTCTTCCATCACGAGGCGGATGATTTGATCTGGACGGAAAACAATGGCAATAGCACCGATTGGTATGCCGTAGCCAGCGTTCGCATGGCCAATAACCAGTGGGCGACCAGTACGCTCAGCCGGGCGTATGAAATCGTCGCCGATGCCAACGATCCCTTGCCGCCATCCGATCTGGCGTTGTCTCTTCAGGGCAAAGGATTGGAAATTTCATGGCAGTATGAAGCCGCGGAGCCGGTCACATTCTCCCTATATCGCAATACAGACCCCTATACGCCTCCCGACCAATTAACAGCGCTAAGCTCCAACATCTCGACGCCGAATGCGATGGATTCAAGTCCGCTCAAGGGGCCGGCCTATTATAATGTGGTCGCCAGCGACCAGGCCGGCAATCGGTCGGAACCGTCGGCCTGGGCTGTTACCAACATTGCATTGCTTCCCGTCGGCAGTCTTCATGCCGTTCGGGTGGAAGGCGAATTCCCCAGAATCTCGTGGTCATATGCGGGCTCAGGGATTTCAGGTTTCATGCTTTATGAAGGCGAAGGGGACGATAAGCAGTTATTGGCCGACGCCTTGGGCCCCAATGAAACCAACTATCAGGACATCGGCTATTCCGAGGCGGATCGTCATTATTCGATGGTGGCCTACGATCCTTCGGGCGCCAGCGTAACTCGTTCCTTGACTCTGCCGTCCATGACCGCCCTGCTGCAAACGAACGCAACCCTTCTGCGGGGCGTTATGAATCGGCTGAAGTACGATGTTATAAACAACTCTCCGGAGGTGGTTTCAAATGTTCAACTTAAGGTTGGGATGCAGAGCTATTCCTATACGTCCGCCGTTTTCGCGGCGGCGGCCTGTTCCACCTCGACGATCTCCCTGGTTGTGGGCGGTTATTCCAATCTCAATGACTGGATTGTTTTGACCAACTCCCTTCACATCGCACCTGCCATCGGCGAATCGGCAACCTTTGTGGGGACCCATGAACTCGAAGTGGGCGATGAAGTTTTAGTGGGAGAGATTGTGAACGAATCCTTCGCTCGCGGCGCTATGGGGCGAGTGCGGTTTACCTTGCACAACACCTCTTCGGAAACCATCGATCTGCTGATGGCCGGACAGGGAACCAACGATTCGCCTGATGTTCGCTTCCGTTTTGAAACCGTGGACGGCATGGTGCTTTCGGAAGCGCGCGCCAACCAACGCATGGGCAATGGATTCGTAGGGCAGCCGGATGGATCGGCGATTGCGAGATTTCCTGCCGGCCAAAGTATTGCTTCGGGAGAGATTTCGATCCCGGTTCCCACCAATTGCCCAAGAGAAGCGGTCCTGAAGCTTGTGATCGATCGCCTGCATTATCGTTATGGAGATCCCGATCATATCTGCATACCGGGTTTGACCACCGCCCGTCGCATCAGTCTTTTGGAGACTCGATATACCGCCCTGGTCACCAATGTGTCGCCGGCTATATCCATTGGAAGCACCAACATTTTCATTCAGGGACAAGCCCTTAACCGCGTATCCCAGAACGCCGAGCCCAACGTTCCGGTGAAAATAGCGATCTCGCTCAATGGCTTTGAACGTACCCGAACGATCTATTCCGATGCGGCGGGCAATTGGCAGTACGAATTTACACCCAATGCCCTTGAGGGCGGGGTGTACAAAGTATGGGCTGTCCATCCCGATTCCCTTGACAAACCGGAACAAGCTTCCTTTACGGTCGCCCAATTGGGAGTGCGGCCTGCTCTGTTCCTGCTCGATATCCCCAGAAATTATGAGCAGAAATGCAGCGTTCAAATCGTTTCCAGCGCCGGCAGCTCCTTTACCAACCTGCAACTTAAGCTTAATGCGGCGGATCAACCGGGCGGCGTTTTGCCTGTCGGCATCCATGTTTCCACCCCTTCGGCCATGCCGGTGCTGGCAGGCGGAACCCCCGTTTCTCTCGAATATTCGGTTTGGGCGGACAACACCGCCGCCGCGACCGGAAGTTTTGTAATCGCGGTCGAAAGCGCGGAGGCCCTCGACGGGGTGTGGAGCTGGATTACCAACAAGTATACGCTCTTTGACTCCACCCCCGATCTGCGGTGCAAGCCGTCGGAATTGGATACCGGCGTTTGCATCGACCATTCGATCACGGAAACTCTGATTTGGACGAATTGCGGTTTCCAAGCCTTGGAAGGCCTCGAATTCGAATTGCTTACGGCTGGGGAGAACCCGGAGCCCGCGCCTTCATGGATTCGACTGGACTCGGCACCCGAACTCGGTGAACTCGCCGCAGGAGATTTCTGCGAGGTCTTTCTAACCATTGCCCCGCCTCAGGGCGTTCAGGTTAATCAGACTCACCTGTTCATGCTGAAAGCGACAGCGGAGAATTATCCTGAAATGCTGACCCCCATACAGGTCTTTGTCGCCTCCGATCAAAAGGGCAGTTTGCTTTTCAAGGTGGATGACAATAGATCCCTGGAAGGCCTGGGCAGTAATTTTATCGCACAGATCTTCCTTCAAAAAGACGCCTTGCCGGCCTTTGAAACCAATGTGTTTGTTGTGGCCTCGAACGTCAACGAAGCGCTGGTGGCCGATCTGCCTGAAGGCGTTTATTCCTACAACATTTCGGCCGACAAACACAAGACCGTCAGGGGCTATGTTCTGGTCAAGGCCGGCGTTTGCACGCCGTTGGAGGTTTTCCTCGAAAATGTTTTTGTCACGATCGATTGGTCCGTCGTCTCCACGGAGATCCAGGATCGCTATACCATCGTGCTATCAACCACCTTTGAAACCGCCGTTCCCGCCCCCGTGCTCGTCATCGATCCTCCCATGTCCGATGTGCCCGAGATGGCGGCCGGCGATGTGGTGTATGGGGAATTCACCCTCAAGAATCATGGCCTGATTCGGGCCGAACAAGTCCAAATGACCATGCCTCAGCTTCCCGACTACAAATTCGAACTGCTGAGCGAGTTGCCCTCGGTCTTGGAAGCCGAACAAAGCGTGCGCATTCCCTACCGGATCACCTGCCTAAGCGATGCGCAGGATACGGGCGGCGCTCTCTACGAGATCGTCGGCTACAGCGCCTTCGCTTGCGCCGATGGGTTTGGCCTCTACAAATGCAAGCAGGCGAGCGGTCATGCAGGATTTACGACCTGCTGGCGAAAACTGATTGCGATGCACGGCGCTACCGATCCGGTGACTTTGGGCTGGTATCATTATGGCGACGATAATGTGCCGGTCGGTCACGGCGCCGCCTCGGGCGACGGCGGCGGCGGCGGCAATCGAGCGTGCGTTCCCAAATGCATGGGAACTTGTTGCGGCGCCTACGAAACGGTTGGCAGCGTCGTGAATATCGTCTCGGGCGAATACCTCATGGACGAAACCGATTTGTCGGTGAAGGCATCTGGCGGAATGGCGGAGCTTGTCCGGCTCTATCGCCATCGACGATGGTATTTCGAACCGGAAAACAAAAGCCTCTCTTTTGCCTATGGATTCGATACGAATACGATCGAGTCCATCCTATGCGAGAACGCGCTCTTCCAGAAAACGGATGAACAGGAAGCCGTCTATGCCTACAAAAAGTCCCGGAAGATTCTTGTGCAGACGAATGGGTATTATTGGACGCGGCCTTCCGGCGATTGGCGGCAGTACGACTTGAACGGACGCATGACCGCCTATGGCGACCGCAACGGCGCGCGCGTGATTTACCAATACGATGCGTCCGGAAAGCTAAGCGGCCTGTTCGACCGGCAAACCAACCAACTGCTTTGGCTGGTATATTCGAACGATTTGTTGCATTCCGCCCGCGATCAAAACGAAGGCGGGCGTCAGGCAACCTACGAGTACGACTCGCGCGGCAACTTGACCAATGTCGTGAATGTCCTGGGTCATGCCGTCGCATTCGGCTACGACCAGACCAATCGGCTGGTTTACAAGCGCCTGCCCAATGGACGGGAACGGATTATTCATTACGACCGCGATAATTCCGTAAGCTCCGTCGTAAACGGCCAGAATATCGGCAAAGTCATCCGCTACACCTATGGCATCGCCAATAAAATCAATCACATCCTGGTGAGAACGCCCGCCGGACGAATCAAGGAATATTTCTTCGACTGGCAATGGGCGCCGGCCGGGGGAGGCGACGAAGACCAGAATTATGCTTTCAACCCGCAGGTCGAAAGCGACGAAGACAGCCGGCCCACGCGCATCGATTACCCGGATGGGACCTTCAGGCTTTTTGAGTATAACGGTCCCTATGCCCAGATAACCAAGGAAGTCAATGAAGCCGGTGTCACGAATCTGTACGAATACGACGAGCGCGGCAATCTGACCAATCGGATCGAAGCCGCCGGAACCCCGGTGGAGCGGACTTCGCGCATCGCCTTCGATCCGGCCGGCAATTTGTTAAGCCAAACGGTCGTCGGCCAGGCGACAAACTTGCTGACGCAGTGGACGTACGATGCCTTCGGCAATGTGCTGACGGAAACGGATTCCGCCGGTCAGGCGACCAGCAATTCCTACGATCGGATGGGAAATCTTCTGACGACCGCCGATCCCCTCGACCGCACCTGGCGCTACGCCTACGATGCCGCCGGGCGCCTGCTCACGGTTACGGATCCGATGAATCGGATCGTCAGCCGCAATGCGTACGATTTCGAAGGGCATCTGACCACGAATATCGACGTGCTCGGGCGGGCGACCAGCTATCAATACGACATCGAGGGCAATTTGATTAAGATCGTCGACCCGTTCGGGCGGCTGGAGACCCGGTCGTATGACCTGGACGGGCAGTTGATCAAGGTGCTCGATGCGCAAGGCAAGGAAACCCGCCTCGAATACGACGCCAGCAACCGGGTGAGCCGGATTTCCGATTCCGAAGGGTTGACGCTTTCGGCGGTTTATGACGGACGAGGCCGCCTGACCGAAGTGGTCGACGGCAACGGCCGGGCCGTCAGCAATCGGTACGATGCCGTCACGGGGCTCCAGACGGTCAGTTGGTATCCCGAGTTCACCCGCCAGTACAGCTATACGCCGAGGCAACGGCTTGCCGCCGTCGTCGACCGGCTTGGAGCCCGGATCGTTACCAATAGCTATGCCTACGATGCGGTCGGGAATTTGATCGGCTCCACGGATGGAGAAGGGCGGAGCACGGCGTGGCGCTACGACGAGTTGGGCCGCAAATATCAAACCGTCGACGCCCTGGGCCAGACTAATGCGCTGGACTTCGATCTGTTCGACAATATCGTGGAGCTGGAGGATTCAAAAGACCAGGCGACCCGCTTCGAGTACGACGCCAACCGGCGGCTGGTCAGGAAGACCTACGCGGACGAAAGCAGCCTGCGCTATGAATACGACGCGGCCGGACAACTCGTCCGGCGGGTCGACGCCGGCGGCCGGATGACTTGCTACGCGTACGACGCCCTGGGACGGCTTGCGACCAACGAGTATTACCTTTCCACGAACGCCCTCTCGGCGCAGAAGAGCGTTCGTTACTCCTACGACGACTATGGACGGCTGAGCACTTACGAAGACGACGCCACGCAAGGCGCCTATCTCTACGACGACAGCAACCGGACGCTGCGGGTGGAGGTGAACTATGGGCCGTTCACGCAGGCTTATGAGTATCGGTACGACGCCTATGGCCGAAAGATCGGCTTCTGCGGCCCCGACGGCGTGACCAACCGCTACGCCTACAACAAGGACAAGGTCCTTAGCAGCATCGATATTCCCGGCGAAGGAGCCTTCACCTATGGCCAGTACTGGAACGACTTCCCGGAAGAAGTGATGCTGCCGGGCGGCACGACAAAGCGCTTTGCCTACGATCCGCTCTTTGGTATGGTCTCCAACCGGGTAACGGATGTGGGGGAAAATGCGCTTATGGATCGAACCTACCAGCGAAACCAGGTCGGCAATATCGTCGGCAGCGGGACCGAAGAGGGGCACTTCTCCTACGCCTACGACCCCGTCGATCAGCTCACCAACGCCGTTTCTCCCGTGCTGGGCGAAGAGCGCTTCGCCTACGATGCCGCCGGCAACCGCACGCAATCGTTGGACCTTGGACTTGGGACTTTGGACTACGCCGCCAACCCTCTCAATCAGTACACCCAAATCACCAATCTACAATCCCAAATCTCTTTGGCCTACGATTTGAACGGCAACCTGACGCAAAAGGTCCTCAACGGCGCGACCAATGACTTCATGTGGGACGGAGAAAACCGCCTCGCCGCCTACAGCAATTCCGCCGGCGGGGCGAGCGCTGCGTACGCCTACGACCCCTTCGGACGCCGGATCATGAAAACGGTGGGCGGCGTCACGACCTGGTACCTCTACGCCGACGAGGGCCTGATCGCCGAAATCGACCAAGCCGGAAAGGTCGTCCGCACCTACGGCTACGCCCCCGATGCCCTTTGGAACAACAATACGCTTTACCTCCGAACGCTCGGCGAGACCTCCAATTACTATTACTACCTCAACGATCACCTCGGCGCCCCGCAAAAACTCGTCGGCAAAAACGGAGAAGTCGTCTGGAGCGCAAGCTTCGAATCCTTCGGCAAAGCGACGGTCTCGACCAATTCAACCGTGGCCAATAATCTCCGATTCTCGTCGCAATACTTCGACGAGGAATCGGGGCTGCATTACAACACATATCGATATTACGACTCCGACATGGGGAGGTATATCAGTAGAGATCCGATCGGGGAAATCCTCAATGGCGGGGCCGCTGATGAGTACGCTTCAGGGCAAGGCTGGTGGGGTGGTGGTGCCGCATATGATGAACTAAATCTATTTCGTTTTTGCGCCAATAGTTCAGGTAACGCTGTGGATTTTGATGGCCTAAAAACATGTGTATGTAGGGGTGCCATTATGGGTGATCTGGAAGTCAATTCTTTGGTTGCTCTGGTAAGATGGAATGCGAATCCAAAAGACTTCAATTGTTCGAGAGGCTCTAGGGCTAGACCTGAACATGTCTGGGTGATTTGGCCTCGGGGCAGTATTGATGTGAATGCGGAAGAATGGATTTTCAAGAGACCAGAAGGCGATAATAAAATCAGATGCCCTGCGGGTCCGGTGGGTGAATTTCAATCATTCTATTCACAATCCGCATCGAAAAAGGAATATATCTACCTGTCTCTTTGTGAATACGACATTGTCGCCTTCTGGGATTGTCTTAAGCGTCGAAGCGGGGCGTTGAAGGAACTAGGAAGTTGGGGCGATAGTGAGTGCCAACCGTTTGCGGATGATATGGTGATCGATTATTGCAAGAAAAAAAGTCGAGGCTGTACCGGCCCTAATGATATACGGGCAAACATACATAGGTTTGGGAATGGTTCTGGGTGGAGTAGTTTTTAAGCGAGTAGAGTCAAGAAAGGCAAAATGAGCAGGATTTCACAGCACATTATGAATACACTGCAATCTGCTTTTTTCATTAGCGTCTTTGTAACGATGTGTGGTTGTTCAAGACCCGTATATAACGATTCCTCTGGACTGACCATCACTCCGGGGGTTGGCATCAGTAACATTGTTGAAATTGGGATGTCTCGTTCAGCGATAAGAAATGCCACACGAGATTTGGTGCCGATCAGAAAGCAGAAAAAGAATGGATATCGCGTCCCCTCTTTGGGTTTGGTTGTTTTTCTCGATGAAAATGATAACGTTTATACAATAGATGCTGTCGTTGACTTGTCCCGGCATCATGAGACAAGTCCCACCAGAATCCTTACTCCCTTTTGTGGCAAAATTTCAGGAGGGATATCCTTCCATAATGAAAAAAGTGTTTGCCGGACAGATATTGTGCGTGTCTTTGGGGAACCGCTTCATCCAATGGGCAATCAGAAAGATTTCGATATAAAGACATATGCTTATATCAACAAGCTCTCTGACCAAGGAAAATCTTATTCAAAATATGAAGATTGGAGAGAATCCTTGTGTTATCCTGATAAAGGAATTTTTATCAATATTGATGACGGCACTGTCAGTGGATTCCGATTATATGAGCCTGTCCAGAGTAGCAATTAAAGCCAACAGCGGGCCATCAGTCGGCCATCAGGGTCACGGCCATCAGGGTCAACGGCCATCAGGGTCAAACGGCCATCAGGGTCAAACGGCCATCAGAGGGGCCGCCGGGGTCAGAGGGGCCGCCGGGGTCAGGCGTAGACAATAGACAAATGACGAGAGGTCACATCTCCAGATTCAAGAATACAATTATTGCATGAGAGAATTATGGCCTTCAATTCTGTAATCTGG
>Ga0154562_126_pt1 | contig 26359 bp, 17 predicted proteins | sample RifGroF2_FD_105705 | JGI IMG/M metagenome (GOLD analysis project Ga0154562, IMG submission 105705) | Lentisphaerae bacterium GWF2_57_35 | reverse complement strand
ACGACACGGTTATTGCGCCCTCATCCCTTGGCAGACTGAATGCGCCTACCCGGCTCCGCCGGGGGCGCATTCAGTTTGCCAATCGAGCGGCTGTTACGACGATTGAAATGATTTTCTTGCGGGCTTGAATTGCCGGACGCGTGTCGCTACATTATGCGGGTTTCACAAACATGAATAAGCGCGTATGAAGCTATGAGGAGGGAACGCAACCATGTCGAGAGTTTATAATTTCAGTGCCGGGCCGGCGATTTTGCCGTTGGATGTGCTCAAACAAGCCCAGGAAGAATTGGTCGATTACAAAGGCTGCGGGATGTCCCTGCTCGAAGTCAGCCATCGCGGCAAGGAATACGACGCCGTGCATCAGGAAGCCGTGGCGAACGTCACCAAGCTGATGGGCTTGCCGGAGGATTATTCGGTGCTCTTCCTGCAAGGCGGCGCCAGCGGACAATTCGCCATGGTGCCCATGAACCTGTTGGGCGAGGGCCAAGTGGCCGACTATGCGAATTCCGGCGCCTGGGCCTCCAAGGCCATCAAGGAAGCCAAGATCGTCGGTAAAGTCAACGTCGTGGCCGATACCTCCAAGGCTCTTCCGACCCGCGTTCCCCAGCCGGAAGATCTCAAGCTGACGCCGGGCGCGGCTTATGTGCACATCACCTCCAACGAAACCATTTCCGGCGCACAGTGGAAGACCTTCCCGACGACCGAAGCGCCCCTGGTGGCGGACATGTCCTCCGACATGCTTTCCCGGCCCTTCGACGCCAAGCAATTCGGATTGATCTATGCCGGCGCGCAGAAAAACCTGGGTCCCGCGGGCGTCGTGCTGGTGGTCATGAAGAAGGACCTGGCCGAGCGCGTCTCCGACAAAGTGCCGGTCTACTACCGTTATAAAACGCACCTCGAGGAAAACTCGCTGTATAACACGCCCCCTTGCTACAGCATCTATATCCTGATGCTGGTGACGCGCTGGCTGCTCAAGCTTGGCGGGGTGGAAGCCATCGCCAAGATCAACCGCGAAAAAGCCGGACGTCTGTATGCCGCCATCGACGCCACGCCGTTTTATCGCGGCACCGCGGAACCGAGCTGCCGTTCCGACATGAACGTCACCTTTCGCCTGCCGAGCGAGCCGTTGGAGGAAACCTTCATTAAGGAAGCCTCCGCGCAGGGCTTCAAGGGTTTGAAGGGTCATCGAGCCGTCGGCGGCATCCGTGCGTCCATTTATAACGCCTTCCCTGCAGAAGGTGTTGACGCGCTGGTGTCCTTCATGAAAGAATTTGAAAAACGCAACGGATAGTCCGTTGCCGCCGTTTTCCGTGCCTGTAGCTCAATTGGATAGAGCGTCAGCCTCCGAAGCTGAAGGTTGTGGGTTCGACCCCCGCCAGGCACACCATTCCCATTTGCAGCGCAAATGGGAATGAGTCCAAGGACCAAAGTCCAAGGGGTCCAAAGCTGTATCGGATTCTACTGCACAGCAGTTTCTCCGCGATTTGGAATAAGCCATCCAGGAAGATCTTGGGAGGCCGAATAAGGGACCTCAAGGACGCCAAGGACTATACCCCGCGCCCGCCTACTTTCGTCCTTTGCGTCCCTTCTGTCCTTGCTCCACGGATAATCAAGTTTCCAGAGTATCTGAGGCTGTCGCGATCTGGCGCATTTTCCAATGATTGGAAAATTTTTGCCCGCCTTTTCCAATCGTTGGAAAAACTTCCCGGTCATTTTTTCTGATAGAAATGCGCGCTTTGGCCGAAGAAGACTTCGGCGGCTTCCATGACGGTTTCGGAGAGGGTGGGGTGGGGGTGAATGGTTAGTTTCAGGTCGGAGACGACGGCGCCCATTTCGATGGCGAGGACGGCTTCGGCTATGAGGTCGCCGGCGCCGGAGCCGGCGATGCCGACGCCGAGGATGCGCTGGGATTCGGGGTCGACCACGAGTTTGGTTGCGCCGTCGTTGCGGTTCAGGGTGGTGGCCCGCCCGGAGGCGCCCCAGGGGAATTTGGCGGTCTTGATGTCGCGGCCTTCGGCTTTGGCCTGGGTTTCGGTGAGGCCGCACCAGGCGATTTCAGGATCGGTGAAGACCACCGCGGGAATCGCGCGCGGCTCGAAGGCTACTTTATGCCCGGCGATGGCCTCGACGGCGAGCCGGCCTTCGTGGGTGGCTTTGTGGGCCAGCATGGGTTCGCCGGCCACGTCGCCGATGGCGTAAATGGACGGTTCGTCGGTTTGCCGCTGGAGATTGACTTTTACGAAGCCTTTGGCGTCGATTTGCACCTTGGTGTTTTCGAGGCCCAGGTCGCTGGTGTTGGGTTTGCGTCCGACCGATACGAGGACTTTTTCAAAGAGCTGTTCCGGTTCTTTTACGTCGGGGCCTTCGAATTTTACGCGCACGCCGGCGTCGGTTTTGGACATTTCGATCACGCGCGTATTCAGCAAAATCGATTGGAAGGCGCCTTTGAGCCGCTTGGCGAGGACGGCGACGAGGTCCCGGTCGGCGCCGGGCAAGAGACCGGGCATCATTTCGACGACGGTGACTTTACTGCCGAGCGAGGCGTAGACGGAGCCTAATTCCAAGCCGATATATCCGCCGCCGACCACGAGCAGGGAGGCGGGCACGGCTTCAAGATTAAGCGCCGTGGTGGAGTCCCAGATGCAGGACGGTTCGACGGGGAAGTTCGGGATGACGGCCGGCCGCGAGCCGGTGGCCAACAGGGCTTGTTGGAACGTCAGGGTTTCCTCGGCGCCATCGGGGTGTTTGATGGAAAGCGTTTGGGCGTCCGTGAAGCGCGCGCGGCCCTGGATGTATCGCACTTTTCGCGCTTTGCTGAGCTGGCCCAGGCCGCCGGTCAGCTTGCCGACCACGCTCTCCTTCCAGGCGCGCAGTTTCGGTACGTCGATTTTGGGAGCTTCGAAATGGATGCCGATTTCCGAGGCTTCGCGGGCTTCGGTAAGAAGCTTCGAGGCGTGGAGGAGGGCCTTGGAGGGGATGCAGCCGCGATAAAGGCAGACGCCCCCGGGATTGGGTTCCATGTCCACGAGCGTGACTTCCATGCCGAGATCCGCCGCGAGAAAAGCCGCTGGGTATCCGCCCGGTCCGGCGCCGACGACAACGAGTTGTGTGGTCATGTTTGGCATTTTACCTCTCTTTTTTTACGAAACTATTTCAATCGGCCGGTCTATTTCGCGCAGCCAACGTCTATGCATTCTTCTCTTTTTTCTTAATCTTAATCGTAATCTTAATCATAATCTCTCTTTCTTCCGCCTACTCTTGAGTTGGGTTGGGATTAAGATTACGATTAAGATTAAGAATAGGATGGGGAGTTTTTTTATCCCTCTAGCGAAATCATCAGCGGTTCTTCAATGGCTTCGACGACCCATTTCAGGAAGCGGGCGCCGTCGGCGCCGTCGATCAGGCGGTGATCGTAGGAAAGAGAGAGCGGGAGCATTAAGCGCGGTTGGCAAAGGCCGTCCTTGCCGCCGCAGGTGGGCTCCAGTTTGCCTCGTCCGACGCCGAGGATGGCCACTTCGGGGCCATTGATGATGGGCGTAAAGAACGAGCCGCCGATCCCTCCGAGATTGGTCAGGGTGAAGGAGCCGCCGGTGATCTGATCCATAGTGATTTTTCCGTCGCGCGCGAGGCCGGCGAGTTGATTCAGTTCGCCGGCGAGTTGAATGATGTTTTTGCGGTCGGCGTCGCGCAGGACGGGTACGAGCAGGCCGCGCGGGGTATCCACGGCCACGCCGATGTTGAAGTATTTCTTGTAGACGACTTCGTTGTTCGCCAGGTCGATGCTGGCGTTGAATTTGGGAAATACCTTCAATGCGGCGGCAAGAATTTTCAGCAGGATGGCGGTCAGGGTCAGTTTGCCGCCGGCGGCTTCGGCTCGCGGGGCAAACCGCTTGCGGAGGGCTTCCAGCTCGGTGATGTTGGCCGAGTCGTGTTGCGTGACGTGTGGAATGGTGGTCCAGCAGAGGGCCATGTGTTCCGCGGTTTTACGGCGGATCGTGCTCATGGCCTCGCGCTGCGTTTCGCCCCACTTGGCGAAATCGGGCAGGGGTATGCCGGCGGAAAGCTCCGGCCCCACGCCCGCGGCACGCCGGGTGTTGAGTTGTTTGGCAAAGGCCTTGACGTCGTCGATGGAAATTCGGCCCTGGGGACCCGAGCCGGGCGTTTGATCGATGTCGATGCCGATTTCCCTCGCAAAGAGCCGGACGGAAGGTGCGGCGGCAACGGGTATGCGGTCCTTGCCCGGGGCCGCGGCGCGCGGCTCCGGTGCGGCCGGGGCCGCAGCCGGGGCGGGAGGCGGCTTGGCCTCGGGCGTGGCGGCTTCGGGCTTGGCCGCCGGGACGGGTGCGGGTTTTTCCGCGGCTTTTTCAGCCTTGGGTTCAGGGGCTGGGGCGGAGCCCTCGCCGTCCAAGACGATAATGGTTTGCCCGACTTTGACTTTGTCGCCGGCTTTGATGTTGATTTGCGCGACGGTTCCTGCCGCGGTGGACGGCACTTCGACGCTGGCCTTGCCGGTTTCGATTTCGACGACGGGTTGGTCTTTGACGACGGGATCGCCCGTTTTTACCAACAGCCGGACGACGTCGCCCTCTTTGATGTTTTCGCCCAGTTCCGGGATCTTAATTTCATGTGCCATAACGTTGATTTTCCCCTATTCAAATACTCCTTGTTCCCCCTCGCTTACGCCAGGAGGGGACTTATCTTTTCCGGGTCGATGGACAAGTCTTTCATGGCTTGCACGACCACGTCCGGCTGGATCTTTTTCTCCCGGTTGGCGAGATCCGACAGCGTTGCCAGGGTGATATAGCGCGCATCGACCTCGAAGAAATTCCGCAAGGCGTCGCGGCCATCGCTGCGTCCAAAGCCGTCGGCGCCGAGAACCATGAGCGGGCGGGGCATCCAGCGGCAGATGGAATCGGGAAGCATCTTGATGTAATCCGACGCGGCCACGATGGGCCCTTGCGTCTGGCTGAGGGCTTGAGAAACGTAGGGCACGCGCTGGGGTTGACCTGGATGCAGGAGGTTCCAGCGGTCGATCTCCATCGCGTCGCGGTGCAGTTCCTTGTAGCTGGTCACGGACCAGACATCGGCGGCGACGTTGTATTTCTCCGCCAGAATCTTCTGCGCCTTGACGGCTTCGTTGAGAATGGCGCCGCTCCCGAGCAGTTGGGCCTTGAGCGGGGCGTCCGGATTTTCGGCGGACTTGAATTTATAGAGGCCTTTAAGGATGCCTTCGCGCGCGCCTTCGGGCATGGGGGGCTGCAAGTAATTCTCGTTCATGACGGTCAGGTAATAAAAGATGTCCTCGCCCTTTTCGTACATGCGGTGAATGCCGTCCTGAACGATCACGGCCAGTTCGTAGGCGTAGGCCGGGTCGTAGGCCATCAGGTTGGGCACTGGCATGGCCAGGATGTGGCTGTTGCCGTCCTGATGCTGGAGTCCTTCGCCGGCGAGGGTGGTGCGTCCGGCCGTGCCGCCCACCAGAAAGCCCTTGCAGCGCATGTCGCCGGCGGCCCAGACCAGATCGCCGACCCGTTGCAGGCCGAACATCGAGTAGTAGATGAAGAATGGAATCATGTTGATCCCGTGCGTCGCGTAGGCGGTTCCCGCCGCGAGAAACGACGACATGGAGCCCGCTTCGGTGATCCCTTCCTCCAGAATCTGCCCGTTCTTCGCTTCCTTGTAATACAGCAGGCTGGCCGCGTCGACCGGTTCGTAAAGCTGGCCCGCGTGCGAGTAAATGCCGCACTGCCGGAACAACGATTCCATGCCGAAGGTACGGGCTTCGTCCGGGACGATCGGGACGACCAGCTTCCCGAGCTCCGGATCTTTCAGCAGCTTGCTGAGGATGCGCACGAAGACCATGGTGGTGGATACTTCGCGATCGGAGCCTTTCCGGAATTCTTCGAACAAGCTTTCGTCCGGGGGTTTTACGCTGACCTTCGCCGTCGATCGTTTCGGCAGATACCCTCCCAGTTTTTCACGGCGCGCCCGCAGGTACTGCATTTCCGGCGAATCTTCGGGCGGTCGATAAAACGGCAAGTCGTTGAGGTCCTCGTCGGAAATCGGAATGCCGAACCGGTTGCGGAATTCGCGCAGCTCCGCTTCGTTCATTTTCTTTTGGGAGTGCGTGATGTTTTTGCCTTCGCCGCCTTCGCCCAAGCCGTAGCCCTTGATGGTCTTGGCCAGGATGACGGTCGGCGTGCCGGTGTTTTCCACGGCGGCTTTGTACGCGGCGTAAACCTTCTCGGGATCGTGTCCGCCGCGCCGCATCTTTTGCAGTTGCTCGTCGGACAAGTGCTTGGCCATCTCAAGCAACTCGGGGTATTTTCCGAAAAAGTGCTGCCGGATGTAAGCGCCGCTTTCCACCACATATTTCTGATAGTCGCCGTCGACCACTTCGGTCATGCGGCGGACCAGCAGGCCTTGTTTGTCCTTGGCCAGCAGGGGATCCCAGTCGTCGCCCCAGATGACCTTGATGACGTTCCAGCCCGCCCCGCGGAAGGCGGCTTCAAGTTCCTGGATGATCTTGCCGTTGCCGCGCACGGGGCCGTCGAGGCGTTGCAGGTTGCAGTTGACCACGAAGATCAGGTTGTCGAGTTTTTCGCGCGAAGCGAGGGTGATGGCGCCCAGGGTTTCGGGCTCGTCGGTTTCGCCGTCGCCGACGAAGGCCCATACCTTTTGATCGGTCGGCGCCTTCAATCCGCGGTCTTCCAGATAGCGGATGAAGCGGGCGTGATAGATCGCCATAATGGGGCCCAAGCCCATCGACACGGTCGGAAACTGCCAGAAATCGGGCATCAGCCAGGGATGGGGATAGGAGGACAGCCCCGGTTGCTCGTGCAATTCATGGCGGAAATTCTTCAGCCGTTCGATCGGAAGCCGGCCTTCCATAAACGCTCGCGCGTAAATGCCCGGCGAGGCATGGCCCTGGAAATACACGACGTCGGCGGGTTGTTGGTCCGTTTGGCCCCGGAAGAAATGATTGAAGGCCACTTCGTAAAGGGTCGCCGACGAAGCATACGTGGAGATATGTCCGCCGATGCCTTCCTCTTCGCGGTTCGCGCGAACGACCATCGCCATGGCATTCCAACGCACGATGCTTTTAATCCGTCGCTCGATTTCACGATGGCCCGGGAAGATCGGCTGTTTTTCCGCCGAAATCGTGTTGATGTAAGGGGTATTGGCCGAAAAAGGCATCTGGACGCCTATTTGTTGGGCATGAATTTGAAGCTCTCGCAACGTTTTCTGAGCCCGCTCCACCCCGGACCGCGCGATGAGATCGTCCAAGGATGCCAGCCAGTCGTTGATTTCCTGGGTTTCAGGATCCAGCTCTCTTGAAATTCTATCGCTCATGTTCTACGCCTCATGGATTTACGCCGTTTGGACTTTTTCGATCCTGTTTACGCATAACGAGTAAACAGTAATCCATAAATCAATTGCCGCAACTTAAAAAATGTGGCATTTTTTAAGCTCTAGAAAGAGGCCGATGCATCGCTTCATCATCCATTTTTGCGTTTTGTTGACCTTCTGGCGTCCGTTGGCTTGGGCGGATCTTTCTGACGGTTCTGTCCTGGCCCGGGTCGAATTGGCTGGTCCCGTCGAGGCGTTTCAGTTGCCGGTTCATGCCTTCTTGCAGGATTCGGACGGCCGGGAATATCTGCTGGTCGTGGCGACGGGCGACCGATTAAAGGCCGTCGGTTGGCCTTATGAGATCTTGGACCCCTTCGATCGACTCAGCTCCTACGCGGTAGCCCGGGAACAAAAACCAGGCGCGAGAGCACAGGCGGGATTGCAGGTCCTGCACGACGACGGACGAAATCTCGTCGTGCGTTTGCAACCCGGCGATTGGGAAACGCTGAGCGGGCAGGGGCTGATCCTGGCGCCTTTGAGCGCCGTTCCCCTGGTCTGGGCGCCGCCTGGTTTACAAGGGAAAGAGCGCGCTCTATTGGCCGCCGAAGCTTACTCTCCAATGGTCGCGGCGATGATCGGCCGCATCCGGGCGACCAATCTCTTTCAGCAGGTCGCGCAACTCAGCGGCGTTCAAGCCGCCGTGGCCGACGGCCGCTACACGAACATCCTCACGCGCAAAACTACCTCGGGAACGCCGATTCAGCGCGCGACGCAATATGCCTACGACCGGTTCAGCGCCTTGGGCTTTACAACGATTTTTCATCCCTGGACCAACGGGGGCTATTCGGGCCGCAATGTGGTCGCGACTCAGACGGGCGTTTCTTCTCCCGCGGAAATCGTCTTGATGGTCGCGCACATCGACTCCTATGCCTCCGGCTCCATCGCCCCGGGCGCCGACGACAATGCCAGCGGGAGCGCCGCCGTCCTGGAGTCCGCCGGCTTGCTGGCCCGGCATCGCTTCGAGCGGACCGTGCGGCTCGTTCTGTTTACCGGCGAAGAACAAGGCTTGCTGGGCAGCGATCGCTACGCCGCCGCCGCGGCGGCCGCCGGCGATCAAATCGTCGGGGTCATCAATCTGGATATGATCGCCTGGAGTTCGCTGCCAACGCCCGCCTTGCGCATCCACACGCGCACTTCGGGCAATCCGGGCTATGCCGCAGACTTGCAGTTGTATTCGACGTTTACCAATGTAGCTGCGCTCTATGGTTTGGCTGCCGGGGTCCAGTCCATTTTGACCGCCGATGGCGAGACCGCCAGCGACCATTCTTGCTTCTGGTCACGGGGCTATTCCGCCATCCTGGCGATCGAGGACGACTACTCAAATTTCAATCCGTATTACCATTCGACCAGCGATCTTCTTTCCAACCTGAACCTCGATTACTTCACGCGCTTTACTCAAATCTCGCTGGGAACGGTGGCCCATCTGGCCCGGGTGGTCGAAGCCGCGGCGATGGATGCCGTGGAGATCGTCAATGCCGATCCCCAGCCCGGCAGTACGATGAGCTTGTCGCGGTTCGTTGCGCGTCACTTGGACGGCGCCACGGAAACCGGCGCCGATCCTTATGACGGCGTTTGGACGAATTCTCCGGCCCCGTTTATGGGTAACGGGCTGAAGATTATTTCCGTCCCGTATGACATCGATCTGAATATCGATGCGCGCCCGCTCGGCAGCGAAACGATTTTTCACGGCGTACTCTCCGCCGTCAGCACAGGCAGCACGCCCCTGGCCTGCGCGAATCGACTGCGATTTGGCTTTGTCGGCCCGTCGGAAACCAGCCGCGTCTACACGGCCAAAGTTCAGATTCATGCAACTTACGCGGACGATTCCAACGCCTTTCTCTGTGTGACCAACGTTCGCGCGCTGGCGGCCGGCGGCGGTTGGATGAGTTTGCCCAATCTCGCACGTTTGACCAACGGGGCGGTATATGGAACGGTCGAATTGCTGACGGGCACGGTCTCGCAGAATCCTTCCAATTTCCCGGCGGCGATCCGACAGGGGACGAATGGCGCTCCCGTCTTTGAGGCGTCCGCACAGGCCGGATGTCGGGTGGTCGATACGGTATTGGCGAGCACGAATCTGCTCGATGCCGCCGGCTGGAGTGTGTTTCAACGCGTGACCAACGACGTGCCGCCACAAGCCGCAAATTTCGAAAGCGGCTGGGTGACGCTTTCGTACCCAGCCCTCCCAGGCTCCAATATGGAGTGCTACCTTCGCTTCGAACGCTCCTGGATCGCGTTCCCCGCCGATTAAGAATCTATTTCTGTAGGCCCCCCTCTGCCTCCTAATCGTAATCTTAATCGTAATCATAATCTCTTCATCGATAGAACAATGAGAGATTAAGATTACGATTAAGATTATGATTATGAGGAAGATAAAAAGGGGCTGACGCGAGTCGATGCGTTACGAATGAAAATATGCACGCTTGAGCCTACCGAAATAGGCTCTAAGAATCTATTATGGATGTTTAACAGTCGTGGCGGCCACCGATATGATATTCCATGTCGGGAACCATCATGGAAACGATCTCGTCCATTCATTCGCGGGAGAGGGCTCCATCGTCCGTTCTGAAGAAGAATGCTCCTGCGGCGGAATCAAGTGAAGCCCCTGGGGATCGTTTTACGCCTCACCAGCCTGAAATCGAAGCGCCCGCATACTCGGCTGCGAGCGTACGGCTGCAGTTTCAAACCGCGGCGCGCCTGCCGTCTCCGCCGGAAGCCTCGCTCCAACCGCGCCTCGACGAGGATGAAGCCCGCGAAGTCAAACGGCTTCAGGAACGCGACCGGTATGTTCGCATCCATGAAGGCCGTCATGCCGCCGCGCTGGGGGCGTATGCCGGCGCCGTACATTACAACTATGAAGCGGGACCCGATCGGCGGCTGTACGCCGTCGGCGGATACACCGAAGTCAACACCATGCCCGCGCCAACCCCCGAGGCCGCCGCCGCCAAGGCCCGAATCATTCGAAACGCCGCCCTGGCTCCCGGCGCCGTCTCCGGAACCGACTTTATGGTAGCCACTTCCGCCGCCAACATGGAACGCATGGCCATGGACAGCCAGCCCGCCTGATTTCATTCCTCCTAATACGAGAAGAGTTGCCCCACGGATCAGGCTTCATCACGGCGGAAGGACCAATTTTACAAAACCGGCATTAAGGGGTTAATTAGTAAAAAGTTTCAAAAAGAATTTAGCGCGATGTTAAGCGCTTGAACGGCACATAAGATAAAGTATCCTTCGCCTCGATAATCCGAATCGATAAATTTGAAGCGAGTTGTGCCGGAGAATAGAAAGGAATCGTCATGAAAAATACGCTGAGCAGCCGAGGCGTTTTTGGGAGTAAGCGGTGGAAGACGTTGAACGTGGTGGTTCTGCTCGTCGCATCCTTCCTCTGGGGGGCTCCCGCAGCCGATTCCAACAACCTGCTGGCGAGCACGGAAAATATTCGCCTTCCTCCCAAGAATTCCCTGATTTCCAATGTCACATTCGTGGTCTTCGATACCGAAACGACGGGCTTCAGTCCTAAAACCGATCGGTTGGTCGAGTTGGGGGCGGTCAAATTCCGAAACGGCAAGGTCATTGAAAGCAAAACCTGGCTGATCAACCCCAAGCGCAGCATTCCCTCGTACGTTCAGAAGGTTCACGGCATTACGCCTGAGATGGTGGCCAACAGCCCGACGTTCAAAGATGTTTATCCTGAATTCGAGACGTTTATCGAAGGCTGCGTTTTGTTTGCCCACAATGCCAATTTCGATGTCTCGTTCATGCGGGCCGAAATGGCGCGCAACGGCATTACGCCTCCGCGCAATCTCACCATCGACAGCCTTAAACTCTTTCGGAATTGGTATCCCGATTTGAAGTCCTACAAATTGGGGGATTTGGCCGAATATGCACAAGTCACCGGCGGAACGTTTCATCGGGCCGAAGCGGACTCCCTCTACGTGTTTCTGATCTTCGACAAGGAACTCCAAAAACGCAACGTAAAGGTCAAGCTGGACGACATTTACACCGAAGCTAATGGCCCGCTGCGCTTCTGATTTTTGCTTTCGTTTCCTTGAACGGGGTCCGCGGGGCCACGGACCCTCCGCATAGTGGCATCTCTCCTGCTATTTCTTCCATAGGGAAGAAACGACCTTTCGCATCCTATTATGACGGCAACAACCGAAAGCTCTGGCTTACCGCCAAAGCGCCCTGTGCGCTTTTCGGTGGGCATGATTGTGTTTAACGCCGAGCTGTTTCTCGAAGCGTGCCTGGAAGCCATTTACGATTTTGCCCATCAAATCCTGATCGTCGAGGGCTCCGTTCCGCAGGCGCGCTGGGATGCCGATCCCTCCGGCCGATCCCGCGACCGCACGTTGGAGATCCTCCGCGCCTTTCCCGATCCGCAGCATAAAATTAAGCTGGTCGCCTCACAAGCCTGGAACCACAAAGACGACATGGTCAATGCCTGCCTTCCCGAGGTTACAGGCGATTACCTGATGCATCTGGATGCCGACGAGATTTGGACTTCCGAGGCGCTTTCGCGCTTGCGCGAGGAGTTGCAGAAAGATCCGTCCATTACGTGCGTTGAATTCGCGCCCCATCATTTCTGGCATCGTTTCGAGACCGTGCTGGTCGACGGGCATTGGGATGCGCCCTTCATGCGGGTCTTCAAATTCGAGCCGGGCGCCCGCTGGAAAAGCCACGAGCCGCCGGTGTTGCTGAATCCGCAGGGGCAGGCCTATAACGACATCCGGCGAGTCAACGGCGCACGGGAGTGGGGGATCACATTCCATCATTACAATTATCTGACCGAAGAGCAGGCGCGCTGGAAGAACGAGTTTTTCAAGCGGTATTACCGGATGGAAAACGTGCCGTCCAGCGACGAATCGCGCCGGATCGGCATGACGCGCGACTGGTTTGAAAAAGTCTGGCTGGCCTGGAAATCCGACCCCCGGGGCGTCGAGGCGAAATATGGCACCACGCCCGGCGGAGGACCGGCCTGGAGGCCGGTGGGCCGAACCGCTCCGTATGCCGGCGAGCATCCCGCGCCCATCCAAAAGCATCCGCTGTTTTTGAACCCGGCCTATCATTCGAGTCGTCCGGTTCGGCCCGCCTGCCTGGAGTTCAAGCCGGCCGCGGGAAATAGCAAGCGAGCTTTGGTATCCTACATCACGTCGCCGTTTTTCCTGCCGCCGGACTATCATCTGGAATTCAGCAATCCCGGCATCGCCCGCGGCATGGTGCGGGTGCTGCTGGCGATGGGCTACGAAGTCGATGTCGTCGAATATACCAACACGGCCTTTCGCAGCGATAAAACCTATGACCTGTTCATCGGACACGGCGGCATCAATTGGGAGCACCTGAGTCGTAACGTCATCCGAGACGCCATACGAATCTACTTCTCCACCGGCCTCTACTGGAAAGCCTTCAACGAAGCGGAGGCGGAACGCTTTGCGGATCTGGAGCGGCGGCGGGGCATCAAGCTGCCGTATGACCGCTGGATCCAGCACAGCGAGGATTTTGCCTGCGAAGACGCCGATGGAATTGTCACGCTGGGCAATCAATGGGTGGCGGATTCCTACCGCCGCTTTCCCTGTTGCCTGCATCTCAATAACGGCGTCTATGCCGACGACCGGTTCGATCCGCTCCGGAAAGATTTCGAGGCGGGGCGCAAACGATTTCTCTTTTTCAGCGGCTTGGGCAACGTGCACAAAGGATTGGACCGCTTGATCGAAGCCTTTGCCGCGCTTGATGCAGAGCTGTATTGCTGCACCGGTTTCGATCCGGCATTCTTGAAAGCCTATCAAGCCGACCTGGCCGCGCATCCCAACATCCGATTGATGGGCTTGGTGCAACCGCGGACCGAGGCGTTTTACAAGTTGATGGATTCCTGCAACTGCCTGATTTTTCCATCGTGCGCCGAAGGATCGCCTGGGAGCGTCGCCGTGGGTATGAATCAGGGGCTGATTCCTATCGTCAGTCAGGCCTCGGGCATCGATACCAAGGACTTTGGAATTACGCTCAAGACCGCCTCGCCCCAGGAGATTGCGGAAACGGTGCGGTGGGTGATGGCTCAACCCGCCGACTGGCATGCCGAGCATGCGGCCCGGACGCGCCAGGAAGCCCTGGAGCAGTATTCGGAAGAGCGTTTCCTCGTCAATTTTCATGCCGCCGTGGAGGTCATCGTCAAAAATGCGCCGCGCCTGCGGGCCGCCAAAAAGCGAGTTGCGTTGCCGGCCAAGACGAAGAAACGGCTGGCGATCGACGGGGTGGTGTTCCAGACGCAGGCCCGGCGTCCCGTCGGCATTTCCAGGGTTTGGAAAAATCTGACCCCGGAACTTGCGAAGCAGTTGCCGGATTATGAAATCGTATGGCTGCAGCGGCAGGGCTTCCCCTCCGGCCTTTCCGGAATCCAGACGGTCGATATCCCGCCGTATCAACTCAGCTCCGAAGCCGCGCTGGAGGCCGACGACGCTTTGCTCGCCAAGGTCTGCGGCGAACTACAGGCCGATGTCTTCATGAGCACGTATTACACCCGCGCACCCGGCGTTCGAAATGTGCAAACGATCTACGACATGATCCCCGAGCTGTTTCGATATAATCCGAATCATCCCGAATTCATCTCCAAGCGCCGCGCCATAGCTAATGCCGAGTCGTTTGTGTGCATCTCGCACTCCACGCGAAACGATCTGATCCGCCTGGACTCCATATCTGCCGATCGCTGCACGGTGGCTCCCTGCGGCGTTTCCGAAGCCTTTAAGCCGGCCGATCCCGAAGCGGTGGCCGCCTTCCGGGAAAAATATGGGCTTCATCAGCCGTACCTTGTGCTGGCGGGCAGCCGGGGGTTCTACAAAAACAGCGTTCCGTTTTTCCAAGCTTTGGCTTCGATGCCGGAGCGTCTCCAATGGCAGGTATTCGCCTTCGGCAGCGAGAAGGAATTCTGGCCGGAGGAGCTTCCCTTTGCGAAACAATGTAATGTGGTTTCGGCGCCCTGGCTGCCTGACGAGGACTTGGCCGCGGCTTATTCCGGCGCCTGGGCGCTGGTCTATCCTTCCCGATACGAAGGCTTCGGCTTGCCGGTTGCCGAGGCGATGGCGTGCGGCTGTCCCGTGATCACGACTTCCCGAGCCTCCTTGCCCGAAGTTGGCGGGGAAGCAGCGCTTTATATCGATCCCGACTCGGCGCCCCATATCGCCCAAGCGTTGCGCGCGCTGGCTGCTCCGGACCTCCGCGAGCGCCTGCGCGCAAAAGGCCTTCAGCAGGCCGCGCGATTCACATGGCGCTTCATGGCGGAAAAGATGGCGGCCGCCGTGCGTAGAAGGCCCCAGGGCGATCGACCTCTCGTGACCGCCATCGTCTCCACCTATAAGGCGGAACGATTCATGCGCGGGTGTCTCGAAGATCTTGAAGCGCAAACCATCGCCGATCGGCTGGAAATTATCGTCATCGACAGCGCCTCGCCGGAAAACGAAAAGGCCATCGTGGAGGAGTTCCAGCAAAGGTATTCCAACATCCGTTACGAACGGACCGCCGAACGCGAAACGGTGTATGCCGCGTGGAATCGGGCCGTCAAGCTGGCGCGCGGAAAATACCTGACCAACGCCAACACCGACGACCGGCACGCGCCCGAGGCGCTGGAAAAAATGGTTCGGGCTTTGGAAGCGCATCCGGAAGCCGGCGTGGCGTATGCCGATACCGCTTTGACGAACCGGGAAAACGACACGCTCGCCGGGAAAGTCGTCGCCCAACCCAGCGTCCAACAGAATCCTTCCCGCGAGCTGCTGTTCAGAGGCTGCTTTGTCGGCTCGCAACCGCTATGGCGGAAATCGTTGCACGATCGATTCGGGTTTTTCGATGCCGACATGGTCTCCGCCGGCGACTACGAGTTTTGGCTGCGGATCTCGAACGATACGGGCTTCCTGCATCTCCCGGAAGTCCTCGGCCTCTATCTGGAATCGCCGACCAGCGTCGAGCACAGCAACCTCGGTACGGCCAAATGGGAACAGGAGCAGGCGAGGGTGCGTTACTGGCAGCCGCAGTGGGGCGGACGGCCGATTCGGGAGGAGCGATTTCTGATCCGGCAGCGTCCGCTGGTTTCCGTCGTGATCGTGACGCAGAACCGCCCCCGGGAGCTGCGCCGCGCCTTGCAATCCCTGCTGCAGCAGACCTATCCGTTCTTCGAAGCCATTATCGTCAATAACGGCGGACGGAATATCGATCCGGTCGTTTCGAGCTTTCGATCCTCGTTGCGCCCGCCCGCCGCCTGCACGTATCTGCAACATCCCGGCGCGCAAGGCATCGAGGCCGTTCGCGGGGAGGTCATGGCCTATCTGGACGACACGGCTCTCTGGAGACCCGAACACTTGGAGATGCTGGTCATGGCGCTTCAGCCGCCTTCCGCATCCAGGGCCTATGCGCGGTCTCCGTTGCAAAAGGAATCTCAGGCCTTTTTGCCGCGGCAGCTCATGCACCGGGCCGGCAAAATAGACGGAGAAACCGTCTTGCTGCCCATCACGACCAGCTCCACGCAAGGGAGTTGAGGGGAGGGCGGATGATCGTTCGCCAAAAAGGATCTCAACGATTTTGGAGGGTTCCGCTCTGTCGGAACCTTCTTCTTCCGGTCGCGACGGAGCGCGCCCCTCCAAAAAGCATATTAAAGACAGGCGGCTCGCCGAAATAAACTCTTACAAAGCCCTATTCGCAATTTGCGATGGGTTTGCCGTCTTCGATCGTCAACGTGACCGTGGAGATTTCCGTCAGCTTCAAATGAGCCCATTCGACCGACGTGCCTTCGCCGTCCGTTATTTTCAGATCCCAGAAATCGGCATCTTCGTCCGGTGAAAACGTAATGTCCACTTTTTCGCCGAGCGAACGACATAATATTAGAGTTTCACGCCCAACGCCAGCGTGCCTTTGACTTGCCGGCTCTTGATTTCGTGATAAATCTCCCAGGTGTCGCCCTGGTCTTCGCCGGCGTACACGATGTCTTTTTCGGTCCCGTCGACTTTGAAGCCCATGCCCATCACTTCGGCTTGGACAAAGATGTTTTTCGTGAGGTCATAAGTAGCCAAAACGTTGCCGAGGACGCCCGCGCCATCCGCGTCGGTATCGGCGCGAATCGAACGCAGAACGTGGTCGTCCATGTCGGTCACGGTCATGTAGGGCGCCACGCCGATGCGCGCTTCCGCCGACAGCTTCTTATGCTGGAAACGCACGGCGGCTTCGAGGTACGGCATGTTGACTTCGGCTTCGTAATGCACGGCCAAACCCACGATGGGACCGGAATAGTTGAAAGGATTCAGGCTGCTTTGATAGCCGTCCTTGGCGTCCCATTCGAAATTCTGGTGCAGGTAGCCGACGCCGGCGCCGGCATGAAAGCGGGCGGCCGGTTTGCCGAAGGACAGGAACCAGTAACGCAGGCTGCCGTCGAGTTCCCAGTAATCGAGCGTGGCGTCCGTTTCGGAATAGGTGGTTTTCAGGTTCGGATTGGGAATGTATTCGCCCCAGTCGGAATCTTCCATTTTACCGGCCTTGTCGGTGACGCTGAGGGCGTACCGTCCGCGCAGTTCCAGGCGTTGGATGGCGATCGAGCCGTCGAAGGCGACGACGGCCACATTGATGGGCCATTTCAATTCGCTGATGGGAAATCTCAAGCGTTCAATGCGACCGTCCGAACGGGCTTCCTTGCCGATCTGATAAGTTACATCGCCGCCCATGTACCCGCCGCCGGCGGACAACTGCAATTTGAACGGTTTGAATTCCTGGCGAGGCGCGGACGGGGATGCCTTCGATTCCACCGTTACCGAGGCCTTTTTCGAGGCGGAGGGCTTCGTGGAATTGCTGCTTTCGAGTTCGACGCCTGAGGCGAGCAGGGCTCCACTGCTTAGCAGCGACATGGCCAGCGTGACTGAACGGACATTAAGATTCATTAATATATACTCCTTTGTGTTTTGGATGAGGGGATTCTCTTCTGTTGGGCGCGGATAGTAATACGGCGATAATCGAAATGGCAATGAAGAAGTGAGGAGGGATTTCTTGCACAGATTGCGTCCTGTTCGTACAATCCGCCTCCAATTAACTTATGAAAGACATGCAATACATCAGTACAAGAGGCTTGACCGAACCCATTGGATTTCAACGTTCGGTCATGACCGGTTTGGCCCGCGACGGGGGGCTGTTATTACCGCAAAGCATTCCGACCGCGGCGGCCTCGTTGGCCGGCTGGGCGGCGTTGTCGTACACGGAGCTGGCGTTCGAGATCATGCGGCTTTACGTCGACTTGCCCGACGCCAAGCTGAAGGCGCTTATCGACCGGAGCTATGCGGCCTTCCGGCATCCCGACGTGGCGCCGGTGGTTCCGGTGGGCGACGTGTTTGTGCTGGAACTTTTTCACGGGCCGACGTTGGCCTTTAAGGACATCGCCCTGCAATTTCTGGGCAACCTGTTTTCCGACATCCTGGAACAGACCGGGGAAAAGCTGAACATCGTCGCGGCGACCAGCGGCGACACGGGCAGCGCGGCCATTCACGGCGTCCGGGGGCGTCCCCGCATCCATATTTTCGTCATGCATCCCCACCGCCGGGTCAGCCCGCTGCAAGAGCGGCAGATGACCTCGGTGCTGGACCCGAATGTCTTCAACATCGCCGTAAACGGCAGTTTCGACGACTGCCAGGGCATCATGAAACGGCTGTTCAGCGATCTGCCGTTCAAGGATCGCTATGCGCTGGGCGCGGTTAATTCCGTCAATTGGGCGAGGGTGCTGAGTCAGATCGTTTACTATTTTTATGCCGCCTTCCGGGTCATGGAGAAGACCGGCGCCGGCCAGGTGCAATTTGCCGTGCCGACTGGAAATTTCGGGGACATCCTGGCCGGCTACATCGCCTGGCGCATGGGTTTGCCGATCAGCCGCTTGATCCTGGCGACCAACGAAAACGATATTTTGTCCAGGTTTTTCAACACCGGCGTCTACAGTCTGGGGCAGGTCGTTCCGACCCTCAGCCCCTCGATGGACATCCAGGTGGCGAGCAACTTCGAGCGATATCTTTATTACCGGCTGCACGAAGATGCCGCCGCGCTTCGCGAGACCATGGAACTCTTTGGAGCAACCGGCTCGCTGAGCGTGCCGTTGAACGAAAACGGCAGGGTGGACGATTTGATCGCGGCTGGAGCGGTCAATACGGCGCAGACGCTGGACGTCATCCGTCGTTACCATGCCGAGCACGGCTACCTGCTCGATCCGCATACCGCGGTGGGCGTATTTGTGGGCGAGCGCCATCTGAGTTCGTCCTCGCCAACCATCTGCCTGGCGACCGCGCATCCGGCCAAGTTCGGACAGGCGATCCGGGACGCCACCGGCCAGGATTTGGGGCATCATGAGATTCTGGACCGGCTCCTCGACGCGCCCACCCGCTGCGAAGTCCTGCCGGCCGACGAGCAGGCGATCCGGGATTTTGTTTCGAATCGGGCTCTGTAAAAAACCGCGTTACGGAGAACGCGGCCCACCCAGGATAAAAATGAACGATTTAAATGGTTTTTTGGAGGGTCACGCTCCGTCGTGACCTTGTGTTTTTCCGAGTAAGCGCAAGCTCCGGGCAAATATGTCTTGCCTTGGACACGTGGGGTTTGTTAGACGCCTCTTCCTTTCACCGACTTAAGCGGAGCATAAAATGGATATAAATTTGGTTGCCAATACAATCCGGGGCCTGGCTATGGACGGGGTCCAGAAGGCCAATTCGGGGCATCCGGGCATGCCGATGGGTACGGCCGATTTCGCGTCGATCCTGTTCTTGAAGTTCCTGAAGCACCATCCCATCGTGCCGGCCTGGGCGGACCGGGACCGGTATGTGCAATCCGCCGGGCATGGCTCGATGCTGATGTACAGCCTGCTTCATCTGTCGGGCTACGATCTCTCGCTGGACGAACTGAAGAACTTCCGCCAATGGGGCAGCCGGACGCCGGGGCATCCCGAGTACGGGTTGACGCCCGGCGTCGAAACAACCACCGGCCCGTTGGGGCAGGGATGCGGCAATGCCGTGGGGATGGCGCTGGCCGAGGCCATGCTGGCAGCGAAATTCAACCGGCCCGGTTTCAAGCTGGTGGACCATTATACGTATGTCCTCGCCGGCGACGGCGACCTGATGGAAGGCGTTTCGCACGAGGCTTTTTCCATGGCCGGACATCTCGGCTTGCACAAGCTCGTCGTGTTCTACGACGCCAACCGCATCACGATCGAGGGCTCGACGGATCTGTCCTACAGCGACGATGTCCGCAAACGCTTCCAAGGTTATCGCTGGCGCGTGCTGGAAATTGACGGCCACGATCCCGTCGCCATCGAATACGCCCTGCGCAAGGCCCAGTCGCAGAAAAAACAGCCGACGCTGATCATCGGGCACACGCACATTGCCAAGGGCGCACCGCATGCGCAGGACACCTCGGAAAGCCACGGATCGCCGTTGGGCGCCGACGAGATCAAGGCCGCCAAGCAGGCGCTCGGGCTGCCGGACAACGTCGATTTCAATGTGCCCGAATCGGTTCGCGAATGTTTTGCGGCCCGTCGCGGCGAAATGGAAAAGACTTTTGACGCCTGGCAGGATCTTTTTGCGAAATATGCCGCCGCCTTTCCCGAACTGGCGGACGAGTGGAAGCGCAGCATGGACGGAAACCTTCCCGAGAACTTGGAAGCGCTGCTGCCCTCGTTCGATCCGTCCAAAAAGATGGCCACGCGAAAAGCCTCCGGAGAAACGCTCAAGGCGCTGGCCAAGGCGATTCCGCAATTGATCGGCGGCTCGGCGGATCTGGCGCCCAGCAACAATACCTTCTTGAAGGATTTTGCCTCCGTCGGCCCGGACTCCTATGCCGGGCGCAATCTGCATTTCGGCATTCGCGAACATGCGATGGGGTCGATCCTCAACGGTCTGGCGCTGCATGGCGGCTGGATCGCGTACGGCGGAACCTTCCTGGTCTTTGCGGATTACTTCAAGCCGGCGATCCGGTTGGCGGCTTTGATGGACCTGCCGGTGGTATACGTGCTGACGCACGACAGCATCTTTTTAGGCGAGGATGGCCCGACGCATCAACCCATCGAACATTTGGCGTCCCTGCGCTGCATTCCTAACGTGACGGTCCTGCGTCCGGCGGATGCCGCAGAGACGGCCCTGGCGTGGGTTTTGGCTTTGCAGAATCGCAAGGGTCCCACCGCGCTGGTGCTTACGCGCCAGGATTTGCCGGTGTTCGACCGGACGGCTTATGCGCCCGTATCGAGCATGAAGAAAGGCGCCTATGTCCTTTGGCAGAGCGGCGAGGGCGCGCCTGAATTGATCTTGATGGCCTCGGGCTCCGAAGTGTCGGTTGTGTTGGAGGCGGGACAGACCCTGGCCGCCGCTGGAACGAAAGTCCGCGTGGTCAATATGCCGTCGTGGGAATTGTTCGAGAAGCAGCCGGCCGCCTATCGCGAAGAAGTTTTGCCGGCAACCTGCGCTTGCCGCTTGGCGGTGGAGGCGGCTTCTCCCTTTGGTTGGGAGCGGTATGTGGGCTTGCAGGGGCGGATTCATGCTATCGATCGGTTTGGCGCCTCCGCGCCGGCCAAGGTGCTGGCGGAGAAATTCGGCTTCACGGCGGCCGGAATTGCCGGCATCGCGCAGCAAATGTTGACGAAGTGACCGGTAAAGGACTAGAAGTAAAGGAATCCAGCATCGCCTTGAACGGCGAATGGGACTGAGGTGTTATGGCGGACGTAAAACAGGCTAATGTAACGACCGCGGATATTGCACGACATACGGGCCTTTCGAAAATGACGGTTTCCCGTGTGTTGAACAACCATCCGTATGTCAGCGATCAGACGCGTGAAAAAGTCATGGCGGCTGTCCGTGAATTGGGTTTTCGGCCCAATAGTCTGGCCCGGCGGTTTTTTACCGGCAAGACCCGGCTCATCGGGTTGATCATCCCGCTCGAATACATGATGAGTTCCTTCTACTTCAAGGAAGTCTTTCAAGGCGTACGGGAGGTTCTGGAAGAAAAGGATTACGACATCCTGCTGCACGATTCGAATTCGCCCAAGACATCGCCCTTTAACAAGTGCCTCGAGCTGGTCAAAGGCAAACTGGCGGAAGGCTTGCTGATGGCCACTCCGATGGCCTACGACGAATTTCCGGCGCAACTGGTGCGGGAAGGGGTGCCTTTGGTAGTCATGGGGGAAACCGGTTTTGGCGACCAGGTAAACCGGGTGTCGGTGCCCAACCGGCGCAGCTCGGAGAACGCTGTCCAGCGACTTGTAAAGGCCGGGCATCGGCGGATTGCCGTGCTTACCTTCGGCGCCGGCCATGTGGAATCCAGCCTGCGCTACCAGGGCTATGTGGACGCATTGCAAAAGGCAAAGATCGAGGTCGATCCGCTCCTGGCCGGGGTTGGCCGCTATAACCGGGGCGTCGCCTACGAGGAGACCCGCCGCTTGCTGGCCACGTATCCCGACATCACGGCGATGTATGCCCTTAACGCCGATATGGCGCTGGGCGCCGCCGACGCCATTCGGTCCATAGGCTTAAGTATTCCCGAGGACATCAGCCTTCTTTCGTTCGACGATTGCGCCGAACTGGAAATGAACAATCCGCCCATTGCCGCTGTGCGGCAGTTCCCGATTCAAGTGGGACGATTTTCGGCTCAGCGCCTGCTGAATATGCTCGACACCGACACGGCGACCACTATTGCCTGCCGGCTGGTCGATACCGAATTTATCGATCGTCCATCCATAGCGGCCCCATCCCCGGCCCGGAGATCTTCATGATCGATTTACACATGCATTCGACTTTTTCCGACGGCTCTTTGACGCCGGAGGAACTGGTGGCCGAAGCCTGCCGCGTAGGTTTGACCGCCATCGCCCTGACCGATCACGACGGCACGCATGGTCTGCCCCGCTTTCTGGCGGCTTCGCAGAACACCCCCGTGCGGACCATCCCGGGCGTCGAGATCAGCGCCGATTTTCATGGCGGCACCATGCACATGCTCGGTTATTTCATCCGCTTCGAAGATCCCGCGTTGAACGAGCATCTCGAATGGATTCGAAACGGACGCGAGATGCGCAATGCCGAAATCCTGCACAAACTCAATGCCCTCGGCTGTCACATCACCTGGGAGCAAGTCGTTTCTTTCTCCGGCGAGGATGTGGTCGGCCGCCCTCATTTCGCGCAGGCCATGATAGCCTCCGGCTTCGTGAGCAACAAGGACCAGGCTTTCGACAAGTATCTTGGCCGCGGCAAGCCCGCCTACGCCGACCGCCGCCGGCTCTCTCCCGCCGCCTCGGTCAAGCTGATCCGCGACGCGGGCGGCGTGCCCGTCCTGGCGCATCCCTTCACTTTGAATTTGGGTTCCCAACCGCTTCATACCCTGCTGATCGAGCTGCGCGCCGCCGGATTGGAAGGGCTGGAAGCTTATTATCCCGAGCACAATCCGGCCATGCACAAGGAATACCTCAATCTCGCCAAAGACATGAATCTGGTCGCCACCGGCGGCTCGGACTTCCACGGCAGCATGTCCCCCGACATCCGCATGGGATTTGGCTTTGGCGGTTTGCGCGTCCCCGACGACATCGTCGAGCGCCTCGAAGCCCGGCGCCCGCAGGCGTAGCCGCGGCCGTAAGGCCGTGGAGGAGGGAAGCAGGCCACCGGCTCACGCCGGCGGCTACGGGAGGGATCGAAATGGTGGCGGAGATAAGAAGGCCGGCTAATGTAGCCGCCGCCGTGAGGCGGTGGTTTGAAGTAGGGGAGTAGAGGAAATGACAATCGATCACGTTCTTCACCGCCACCTCCCGCGCTTGTCTCCCTCCCACTACCAAGGCTTCTCCTTCATTCACTGGACCATGGCCATGAACGACCGGACTACGGGCTGGCTGACGCCGGCTCTTCACGCCCAGGTGCGCGAATTCATGCTTCATGCCTTTGTACGATACGACTTGGTTTGCCCCACGTATTGCCTGATGCCCGATCACCTGCATCTTCTTTGGTTGGGCGTAGCCCCGAAAAGCAATCAGCGATTGGCTGCCGCTTTTTTCCGCAAACAAGTAAACGAGCTTCTTCAGCCTCACAAACTCCAAAAACAAGCCTATGATCATGTCCTGAGAGAATCCGAACGGGAACGAGGCGCCTTTCAATCCACGGCGTTTTATATCTTGGAAAATCCGGTGCGGGCCGGTTTAGTCGCGCATGCGCAGGATTATGCCTATTCTGGAAATGTAGTCCCCGGCTATCCAAGTTTGGACGTTTGGGATAATGATTACTGGGACAAATTTTGGAAGCTTTACGAAGTGCTTCGGAAGCGCAATCCGTAACCACCGCCTCACGGCGGCGGCTACGAGGGGAGACGGAGCTGTAGCCGCGGCCGTAAGGCCGTGGTGGAGAGAAAAAGGCCACCGGCTCACGCCGGCGGCTACGAAGAAAATAAGATCCCATGACGACAAAAGAGGTCATTCAGCGCCTTCGATCGATGGCGAACCCCGACAACGTGGCTGGCATGGCGCGATTCGGCATCAGCGCCCGGAATACCTTGGGCGTTCCCATGCCGGCGCTGCGCAGCCTGGCCAGGCAACTGGGGCGCGACCACGGATTGGCGCTGGAGCTATGGGCTTCCGGCATCCACGAAGCCCGCATTCTGGCCGCCTTGGTGGACGACCCGGCGCAGGTCGCCGACGCCCAAATGGAGCAATGGGTGCTGGATCTCGATTCCTGGGACGTCTGCGATCAGTTGTGCAGCAACTTGCTGGATCGAACCCCGATGGCCATCTCGAAAGCCAAAGTCTGGAGCCGGCGCCCCGAGACGTTCGTCAAGCGCGCCGGTTTCGTGCTCATGGCCGCCCTTTCGGTCCATGACAAAAAAAGCCCCGACCGCGTATTCCTTGCCTTTCTGCCCCTGATCGAGCGTGCAGCGAAGGACGACCGGAATTTCGTTAAGAAAGCCGTAAATTGGGCTCTGCGCCAGATCGGCAAACGCAATATGGCCTTGAATCGCGCCGCCGTGGCCGCCGCCGAGATAATTGCCCGCATTGATGCGCCTTCCGCCCGCTGGATTGCCGCGGACGCGCTACGAGAACTAAAAACCCTCAAGATCGTTCGACGCATAAAGGCCAAAAAATCATGAGCGACAAATTAACCCCCAAGATCATCATCGAAGGCACCCGCCTGACCTTCAAAACGGATATTGCCTTTGCCCTGAACGAGCATCCGCGCATCGTGGGCGCTCGCAAATACCGATATCATTCGCCCCTGGTGTCCGGCGAATGGTGCGCCTTCACGAATTATCCGTGGGGGCGGGGCATGATCAATTTCGAGCCGCAGGAGGAGAGTCTGGCGATGGAAACCTATGCCACCTGGGTGCGTCTGTTCGAGTTGCAGCGGTATTATTCGTGGATCGTCGACCGGTTTCACATCTCGACCCGGATGTACCAACTCATGACCTACGGGAAAAATCACGACTTTCGCTGGCTCGAAGAGCGATTGAAGCCCCTGAATTTCCGAATCGTATTCTGTACCCGGACGCCCAGCTCTTTTGAATCGGCGCGCGCCGAACGCCTGAAGGTTTCCGGAAAACCTTCGCAATACGCCGACTTAAACGTGTTCGTCAGCGAGCAGGATTTCCTCCGGCGCCTGATCGACGAATCGATTCTCCCCGTCCTGAAACTGGACGTCTCCGACAACAACATTCCCGCAGCCGTCGAACGCATTGCCGACTGGATGGAAGCCACGGGCGGATTGTCGATGAAGGAGTGAGCGGGCTGTCGCCCGTAGAGATCCGGCTCTTGATCGTTTTTGGAGTCGGGGCCGCCTGGCCCCGAGTCTTCGAGTGGTCCTGAAGCCCTCCCCGATATTGACTTTGCTCGCCGAAACGAACATATTGACTGCATGAATTCCAATGACCGCCAGCCGACGCGGCGGTGAAGGAGGAATTTGGAACGAGGAGAATTATTCATGAAAATGCGTAGAGCGATCCCTGTCCTGCTGTTGCAAGCGTTGTTGGCTGTTCCTGTGTTGGCGGCGGATGTTTCCTCGTTCCGGGTCGGCGAATCCTTGTTGAAAACGGAGCGTCCGGAAAGATGGAGCATCGGTGTGCAGGGCTTGTATATCGACCGGGATGTGGAACTCGATTCCGCCAATAGTCCTGTTGTGGCCTTGAAAGCCAAGCATGGCGCCTTATCGGTCGGCTATGATTTTCTGCCTTGGCTGACCGCCTCCCTGTCGGCCGGCGCCACCGATGGCAAGGTCGAATCTCGGACCGACTTCGACGAATACAACTTTTCCTGGGGCGCCAATATCCAAGCCAATGTGTGGAGCGTCGAAGTGGCGCCCGTCCGATTTACCCTGAAAGGTTTGGGCGACTACACGTATTACCGCATGGGCAGCGGCAACTTGGATTGGTACGAACTGATGGGCGCCGGCACGATTAACGTGGAGTTCTTCGTCAGCGAAGAAGAAATGGAAATGGCGGACATCGTCTCCATGGTTTGCTACGTCGGCCCGGCGATTTCGACCATCAGCGGTTCCTACGAAAACGGCGCCGGCAACAACATCGACTTCAGCGAAGACCAATCCTTCGGCGCTCTGGCCGGCGTCGATATCTACCTGACCAAGTCTATATCCATCGGCGGCAACGTTCAGTATTTCAGCGCTCCGAGCTGGGGCGGCCGGTTTAGTTGGCACTTCTAAGCGTTTGGAGTGATGGAAGAGTTTCTCTTTCATTTCGCCAGGACTCTCCTCGACCGGATGCCGCATTTAAGAGCCTATTTCGGTAGGCTCGAGCGTGCACGTTTTCATTCATAACGCATCGACTCGCGTCAGCCCCTTTTTATCTTCCTCATAATCATAATCCTAATGCGGGCTTACGCCCACAACCCAAAATCTATTCTACAGGGATTTCTTGATGGGGTCCTCCTTTGCGGACGTTCCCCCGCACGGGCCGCGTGGCGATGAAGTACAAGACGGGGAGGAAGATT
>Ga0154562_149_pt1 | contig 30067 bp, 22 predicted proteins | sample RifGroF2_FD_105705 | JGI IMG/M metagenome (GOLD analysis project Ga0154562, IMG submission 105705) | Lentisphaerae bacterium GWF2_57_35 | reverse complement strand
CGACAGCGACGAGGACGGCTTGAGCGACGACCTCGAAACCGTCCTGGGCTCCGATCCGGATTCCGCCGACACGGATTTGGATTGGGCCTCGGATGGCTACGAACAGACCAAGGGAACCGATCCGCTCAATTGCTCCAACACTCCGGCCTTGTACTTTAAGCTTAACAACGGAGCTTTATATGTCTGCGACACGAATCTCTCCGTGACTTTCACGGGCATCGTTGCTCACCTGGTCAGCTTTTCGGAAACAACCAACTTCACCGGCGAGAGCCTGGACTATTCCAATGCTATGGCTTGTTCCCTTCAAAGCTTGTCCAACGGTTGGCGTCAGGTTTACGCACGATTGGAGCGCATTCCTTACGCACAGACGTTGCTTTTAAGCGAAGGCGTGGTTCTGGATACGGTGTCCCCGGCGTTGGGCGCTTTTTCGCCAACGAATGGCATTACCAGCCGCCGTTGAGTCAAGATCGAAGGCATGGCCACCGATTCCGTCTGCGCCGCCGTGCAGGTGAGGGTGGCAGGCCAATGGGCCGATGGTGTATCGAATACAACTTTCCGATACGACCGATATCCCCTGGTGGCCGGGACTAACCGCATCGAAGTGACGGGGCGGGACACAGCCGGGAATTGCGCCACTCAATTCCTGGAAGTGGTGCAGGATACCTCGGGTGATGTCACGGCCCCGACTCTGCATCTGGATGTTCCACGCGATTTCATCCTGACCAATGGAGTGACCAACTTGCTGAACGTCACCACCTTTGGTTCGAACGAAGTTCTTTATCTTCGAAGCAACACCGACGACGAGACCGCCGAGGTCTTGTTCTGGGTCGAGACCCCCGCAGCCACCAATGGGCCATACATGGGGAGCTTGGTAGAAACCCAGGTGTTAGCGGAAGTGCGGCTATTCCCTGGAACCAATCTCCTGACGGCCATTGCTTCCGATGCAGCGGGCAACGCCACGACTTGTCTGGTGAACGTCGTTCGGGAAACCAACTTCTTCTTTGCCATCACCGACCCGAGCGCGTTTCAGACAATGAACTGTCGCTCGACCACCGTTCACGGCGCAGCTTCTCTTTTCTTGCTCAACGCCTCCATCACGGTCAACGGGGTCGCCACGACGATTTCCAACGCCGGAGACCATGTCGAGTTTACGACCGTTTTCCCCGTGCCCCTGAACCCGGAATGGACCTATCTGCGGGCGGAAGCGATCCTTGACGGTCGAAGCTACCATGCCGATCCACCCATCAAAGGCTATGAAATCCTTCAATGGAGCAGTTCCGGCGATTGGAAGTGGACGGAGCACTATTTTTATAAAAATCCTTCCTCTCAGCCCTACGTTCAGCATCTGGTCTGGCACGACATCTTCGAGACGTCGTGGGATTCTCTGACTTGTATTCGACGACAAGATAAAACGGAAACGTGCGATCAGACCGATACGGACTACCATTACACTCCGCCGGTGGTGACTCATTCTACATCTTTCACCTCCTGGACTTCGACAGCGTATTCCCCTCAACCATTTCCCGAGGTGAGAATGGGGGAGGCCCGTGATTCGTGGACATGGGACTCAGAGGCCGAGGTTGTTGATTACAGTTTTAATGATCAATACAGCGGAGAATTGATTTTCATCAAGCACTGGCCCACTCAGGAAACCCAACTGGTCGTCTTTCAGTTCCCTGGCCTGAACCGCATGTATTTGGATTCGTTGGACCCTTCGACCATCACCTACCGTGGAGCAGAAGGCTTCTGGTACAACGGAAATATTGCCTTTCTCCTGAGCATCCGGACCGGTCTTCGCTATTCGATCAGCGAATCTGATTTTACCTGGCCCGAGAGTTCTTACTACGGTCCGGCCTGGATGTCGCCCTATTTTGGCAGTTCTTCGGAAGTGCTTAAGGATCACACCTTGTTCATTGGAGGGGTGACTAACGAACAGATAATCACCACTATGAAGCGCCCAGACGACGCGGCTAATAGACGATATTTTCACTATAACTTTAATGATGCCAATCCGGGTGTTTGTGAAGTGCCGTGTTTTGCCACGGTTCAGCCTAATACTCCCGAAATTCAGGAAGAGTTAAGGGGGAAGATCAACTGGACAATCGATAGTGTTGAAGAATCTTCTCTTTCCTGGCAAAACGGAGCAGAGGGCGGTGGAGTCGGTGAATATGATTCATTGAATGCCGATTGGCGTGAGCGGGCTATTTTTACAGGTCTTCCATCGGATAATGATCAATTCGGCGTTAAAAATGTCACGGTTTCAAATGTGAAGGGATCATCGCAATGTGGCTCCGCCAAGCTTTTCTTTGCAAGAGATGAATATAATCATCCCGGAGCGGATTCTGGGGTAACTCCAAATTGGTATTATTATTGGCAACAAGGTGCTGTTGGCGGGGGGCTTGGCGATTTTCATTATGGCGGCACATATGGCGATGTGCGCGGGAAATACGACTCCAATACGGATACGCTTTACATCTATTTTCTCGCGCCAGGTTCAAAAGTCGCGGTAAGCGTCACCCACAAATATACGAACTTGAATTTTAATATTGGTATCGATGCCGACGGAATTGATGCTGTTGCAGGCACCGTACGTCATGAAAAAAAGCATCGTTGGATTTTTCAGAATTGGTCAACTCAAGCTGACTCTGACGGAGATTCGGTTCCTGATGCGCAGGAGGGGATAGCTCCGTACTACTTTAGGAATGGGGATCCGGACACCTATAACTTGGCAAGTAGTATTCATGGCAGCTATTCTTCGTATGGAGATCAAGAATTTTTGTGCCGGATGGATGAGAAGTCTTTTGTTTCGGATCGCACCAAGGATTGGGCTTATCCTGGCAAACAGTATGAAAGTAGTTCAACTGAGTATTAGCATTGGATGGAGAGGAAAATATGAACAAACTCGGATTCTTTTTTTTGTCGGTTCTATTGCTTGGTTTGGCAGAGACCGTTTTCGCTCAAGCTGCAGAGCAACCCATGACTTCACCGGAAGCAATCAAGTCGTTTCTTGTTAATCCCAGCATCACGCATTCCCAAAAATGGGCCTATGCCCGCGCTGTTTCTCCCGTGACTCCTCCGGAAAGGATTGTGCTTCAGGGCCTCATTCAAGATGTTGGTGAAGGCGATGGCTGGTATTACGCCCTTGCCCGATTAGTGTCAGCTAACGATTATGAGTCTGGTGCTGTGATGGGGCCTGTATTGTGCGAAAAAACGAATCGCTATTATGCCCTGGCGCTAGGCTTGTTGGGATATAAGGATGGAGCAAAGTATTTGAGGCAAACGCTTCTAAATAGCCCACCTTCTTTCGTTGCACATGCATGCCAGTTTGCCCTGCGTTTGCTTGGCGAAAAGGACAAGCCGTTGATGGCGGATGAGCCGAAAACATTAGATACTTCTTTTCCCGTCGCGTTATCGGCATCGAAAACCAATTTGTTTTTGGGAGATTCCTTTTATCTTCAATCCGAAATCGAAAACAAATCCAGCCATGTTATTCGCTTGGTTGAGGGCCGCCAGTTCTTTAATCAATACTTAAAAGTCAAATCTATCGACGGCGAGTTTGTGCTGCCAATTACCTTGGCGGTTTTTGATTATGATCCTGATGTAAGCATGTTCCCCCTGATCGAGATGGGCTCTGCCCTTTCCATTACAAACGCATGCGTCGTACAAGTTCTGGAACCTAAAAGAACCGAATGGGTAGATATGATTCCATCGAGGAAGACGGTTTGCCTCATGAGCGAAGATCAAAGCTGGTGTTACGACATCGGCTTTTATGAGCCACAAAAAACTTTTGATGTGGAATTAACCATCGTTTATGAACCGGTTGTTCCGGCAAATGCATTAAAACGTCTTGGAATGGCGGAAAACACAGTTCTTCAGGAACGAATTGTTTCTAATCCTCTACGTCTCCACATTCTGGAGCCTGGAGTTCGCAAAGACTGATTGTTTGATTCAGCTTGCACCACATCGCAAGGGGTTGCGGCTCCTACAGGAAATGCTCTTTGCTGTTATCTGTGGGACCGCTTTGCCATCTGTGGGGCAACTTTTCCCAGGTTAAAGCCTGAGTCATAGGGAGCTTGTTAAAGGACTGCGGCCATTCCTGGCCGCGAGAGCGGGCAGGAAGGCCCGCCCTCCCATGAAGAATCTCGCGTCAATGTAGATTTTCTCCTATCTTCCTCATAATCATAATTTTAATCGTAATCTTAATCTCTTTCCGGATGAAAAATGAAGATTACGATTAAGATTATGATTACGATTATGAGGTGGAATCAGAACGGCATTCTATCGAAATAGACTCTAGCGAAATGAGCCATTCGATGCGTTTTGAGTCATACGTACAATGGCTGGGTGCTCCTATTTCCCGTGTACTCGGAGAACGATTTTCGCTATGTTGAGGGGGAATTACATGAAAACTCAGCTTAAAACGACAGAGCAGATAGCGCAATTACTGGACCGGGGCGTTCAAATTCCGTGTCCGGAAGCCGTTGAAATCGATGTAACGGTGAATCCGGATCGGATTGCGCCGGGCACGGTGATTCATGCGGGGAGTCGGATTCTGGGGGCGGAAACGTCGATAGGGCCGGGGTGCGAGATTGGGGCGGAGGCGCCTGCGACGGTGGAGAATTGCCAGTTGGGCCGCGGGGTTTCGTTGAAGGGCGGATTTTTTTCGGGAGCGACGTTTCTTGATGGATCTTCGATGGGCAGCGGGGCTCATGTGCGTCCCGGCACGCTGCTCGAAGAAGAGGCCAGCGGCGCTCATGCGGTAGGTTTTAAGCAGACCATTCTTTTTCCATATGTCACGGCCGGCAGTCTGATTAATTTCTGCGACGGCTTGATGGCCGGCGGCACAAGCCGGAAGAATCACAGCGAGATTGGGTCGTCCTACGTTCATTTCAATTTCACTCCGCATCAAGACAAGGCCACGGCCTCGTTGATGGGCGATGTGCCGCATGGCGTCATGTTGGATCGCGCGCCTATTTTTCTGGGAGGGCAGGGCGGGTTGGTCGGGCCGGTTCGAATTGCTTTCGGGACGGTGATTCCGGCGGGGATCGTTCAACGGCAAGATGTGCTGACGGAGAATCAGTTGGTTTCGCCGAATCCGGCGCTCGGAGACGCAGCGACGCACGAATTCAAGTCGGGCCGTTACCGGGCTATTCGCCGGGTGGTGACGAATAATCTGATTTATTTGGGCAATCTGTTTGCGTTGAAGGCTTGGTATGAAACTGTGCGAAAACCTCGTACGGGGGGAGCTGCTTGGGCTGAGGCTTGTTGTGTCGGTGCGATTCAGAAACTGGAACTCGTGATCGACGAGCGGATCAAGCGCCTGAAAGAGCTGGCCGGAAAGATGCCGTATTCGTTGGAGCTGGCGCGGCAGGATAAGACGATGGATCTTCCTGAACACGTGCTGGCCCAGCAACGGGCGTTGATGGATCAATGGCCAACCCTTGAAGAAACCTTGAGCAAAGGATCGGCTTTAGAAACGGGCGCCGCGTATCGCGATCAATTTCTGGCCGAATGGGAAACGGTGGAGACCTCTGTTTCTCATTTGGAGGCGATGGGGCGGCTGAGTGTGGACGCCAAAAAGGCGGGGACGCTCTGGCTTCAGGCGATCGTGGACGAGACGGCGGTGCTGGGAAAAGGAATTTAAGAGCTTGGCTTCAGGTTCTGATCCGGATGGAGCCGGGGCGACCTCGCCCCGGGGGGGAGACTGAACGGGGCCAGGTGGCCCCGGCTCCAAGTTGATTTTTTAGGAGGTCATGATGTCGCGTTTATTTGGAACGGATGGGGTGCGAGGGGTTGCGAATGTGCCGCCGATGACGGCGGAGATGGTGCTGGAAATCGGCCGCGCAACGGCGTTTGTCTGCAAGCAGCACAAGAACCGGCGGCATCGGATCGTGATCGGCAAGGACACGCGCATCAGCGGCTACATGTTCGAAAGCGCCCTCACGGCCGGGATTTGTTCGATGGGGGTGGATGTATTGCTGGTTGGGCCCATGCCGACGCCGGGCATTGCCTTCATCACGCACAGCATGCGGGCGGATGCCGGCCTGGTCATTTCGGCTTCCCACAATCCGTACCAGGACAACGGCATCAAGATTTTCTCTCGCGACGGGTACAAGCTGCCGGACGCCGAGGAGGATGAGATCGAGCGGTTAATCACCACGGGCCACATCAAGGATATCCGGCCTACCGCCGGCGAAATCGGCAAGGCCAAACGCATTGACGATGCGATGGGGCGCTACATCGTTTTCTGCAAGAATACCTTTCCCGAAGACCTCAGCCTGGAAGGCATGAAGCTGGTGCTCGATTGCGCCAACGGCGCGACTTACAAAGTGGCTCCGATCATTTTTTCGGAACTCGGCGCCGACATCAAAACAATCTGCTGCGAACCCAATGGGCTCAATATCAACGATGGCTGCGGCTCTCAACACACGCAGGCTTTGACGAAGAAAATGCGCGAGAACGGCGCCGATGTCGGGCTGGCTTTCGACGGCGACGGCGACCGGTTGATTGCTGTCGACGAAAAAGGCCGCGAGCTGACGGGCGACCACATCATGGCCATTTGCGCGCAGATGTACAAGGAGCGCGGCTGGCTGAAGAACAATCTGCTCATCACGACCGTCATGAGCAATTTCGGTTTGAGCCTGGCCTTGAAGAAAATGAATATTGAGCAGGGTTCCTGCAAGGTCGGGGACCGCTACGTTTTGGAAATGATGAAAGCTCGCGACGCCGTGGTGGGCGGCGAAGCTTCCGGGCACATGATTTTCCTGAATCACCACACCACCGGAGACGGAATTCTTACCGCCCTGCAATTGCTGGCGGCCATGCGCTACTACGATAAGCCGTTGTCCGAGCTGGCGGAGATCATGCAGTCGGCGCCGCAAAAAATGATCAACATCGATGTAAAAACCAAGCCGCCATTGGAGAGTTTGACTTCCGTGCAGGACGCGATTCAAGCGGCGGAATCCGAGCTCAAGGGGAAGGGTCGCGTGCTGGTCCGTTATTCCGGCACGCAATCGATGTGCCGCGTAATGGTGGAGAGCGCGGACGAAGAAACGACGCACCGCTTGTGCGACTCGATCTCCGCCGTGGTCCGCCAAGCCATCGGATGAAGGCTTCGGCCGACAGCCGTCCGGATCGTTGCTCGTCCATTTGGATCTTGTTGTTGGGGCTGCCTATTTGATCCCCGCGATTCCCCTCGGACTTTTTCGATTCTTTGTGTTGCCCTGTTTGAATGTCCCAATAAACGGCAATATATTGCAGCCTGAGGAAGGCAATTCGCAAAACAGGTAAGGGGGCATTCCATGCAAGTGGGTTTCTATGGTCATGTGAGGCAGTATCACAACATCAAAAGCGAGATTGACGCGAACATCGCCAAGGTGCTTGAGAGCGGCGAGTATGTTCACGGCCCGATGAACAAGCAATTCGAGAAGGAATTCGCGGCCTTCTCCGGTATGAAGTATGCCATTCCGTGCGGCAACGGCACGGATGCCATCTGGCTGACGCTCATGGCCCTGGGCATCGGTCCGGGCGATGAAGTCATCACCCACGCCAACACGTTCTTCGCCACGGCTGAGGCCATTTGGATCGCGGGCGCGACGGCCGTATTGGTCGACTGCGATTCCAAAACAAAGTGCATCGATCCGGCCCAAATCGAAGCGGCGATTACGGCCAGAACCCGATGCCTCCTCCCGGTGCATCTCTACGGCCAATGCGCGGACATGCCGGCCATCAAAAAAATTGCGGATCAGCACAAGCTGTGGGTGGTCGAAGACAACGCTCAGGGCGTCGATGCGGCCGGCGATACGTTCAAGGTAGGCGAGCTGTCCAACGCCGTGGCCACCAGCTTCATCAGCCAGAAGAATCTTGGCTGCTTCGGCGACGGCGGCGCTATCGTTACCAACAACGAGCACGTCAACCAGATCACGCGTCTGCTGCGCGCCCACGGCTCGCCGGCCCGCAACGTGCACAGCTTCGGCTTTAACAGCCGTTTGGACGACCTTCAAGCCGGCGTGTTGAGCGCCAAGCTCAAACACCTTCACGCCTGGAACGACGAGCGCATCAAGTGGGCGGCCCGCTACTCGGCTGGATTGCGGGACGCGAAGTCCATCGACCTGCCCTACGCCAAGCCCGGCTACCGGCACGTCTGGCACCTGTACGTCATCGAGGTCAAGAACCCGGCCAAGCGCGACTCGCTGCTGGAATTCCTGAACAAGAACGGCATCGATGCCAAAACGCATTATTCCATTGCCATCCATCAGCAAGCCGGGTTTCCGTGGGGCAAGGGCGCCCGGGTCGTAGGGGCTTTGACTAATGTTGAAAAGAACGCAGCCTGCTGCGTCAGCTTGCCGATGTTCCCGGAACTGACCGCTGACGAAGTGGATTACGTGATTTCCAAGGTCATGGAATGGGACAAGGCAAACGGTTAAAGCAACATTCCCATAGCCCGGAGGACCTTCATGTCAAAGCAATATAGAGTGATGGTGGTGGGGATGGGCAAACGGGGGCGGCATCATGCCGATGCCTTCCTTGCCAATTCCCGGTTCCAACTGGTTGGTCTCTGCGACATCGATGAAGCGCGATTGAAAACCGCCGCGGTGGAGCTGAGAAATCCGGCGACGAGTACGGATGCGGCCAGTCTGGCGGCGGCAGTGAAACCGGACATCTTCTGTTTCTGCACGCTGCCTTCTCTTCGGATCAACCTGATTCGCGTGGGCATCGAAAGCGGCGCCCAGCTTATTGCCTTCGAGAAGCCGGTGGCGATGTCGAGCCAAGAGGGGATGGATATCAAACGGCTATTGGATCAGAGCGGCGTCAAGGCCGTGGTCAGCCATCAGCATCGCTACGGCGATCACTACCGGAAAGTGGGCGAGATCATCGCCAGTGGGCAACTGGGACGGATTCACACCGTCTACGGAACGGCCACGGGCTGGATGACGCATATGCTTTCGCACCTGGTTGACTACATGCGTTGGTACAATGGCCAGGTGGATGCCGAATGGGTCATGGCCCAGGCGGCGGGGAGGGGAAAGCTTGCGGATAATCATCCGTCGCCGGACTATCTGGCAGGATTCATCCAGTTTGCCAACGGAGTTCGTGGGATCGTCGAGGTTGGCGCGGGGGCGCCGGACGTGCCGGAAGTCGACTATTGGTGGCGCAAGTGCCGTATCGGCGCACAGGGAACCGAAGGCTTTGCGGAAGTGTATACGGGCAACGGGTGGAAGGCGGTTACCAGCAAAGGCGTTTTGTCGGGTCCCGGCTGCATGAATTACGCGCTCGATATGCCACCCTATGTGGAAGACATGGTCCGCTGGCTGGATGATCCCTCGCAAGTGCATCCGTGCAATTTCCAAGAGGCTTATAAAGGCTTTGAAATCGCGATGGCGCTTTGCCGCTCCGTGATCGAGCGGGGACAGATCGCCTTGCCGTTAAAATCGGGAATGGACGAATTGAATGCCCTCAAGGAAGTTTTGCCGGAGCGGAAGGTTTTGGTTTCAATGGCTAAAAACACGGAGCTGTACGGATAAGCAGACATGGAAGTAATCGTTCAGCCGGATACCCAAACGGCATCTAAGCTTGTCTCATGATCACACTTTGCAAAGTGTGATCATGAGTTTTTAGCGCTGGTGACCAGGCTAATCTGCAATAGAAGGTGGCCCGGCTTCTCCTGCCCGCAACGCTTCGCGTAGCGATGCGCAGGCGGGCGAAGACGAGCTCTTCGGGTCCTGAAGCCGCGTTACGCCCGCCTGCATCGCTACGCAATGTTGCGGGCAGGGAGAACGCGGCCTACCTACAGAATCCAGCCCTTCATATGCTTACAGATGAATTCCTTGCCATCAATTTGTGTATAAGAGACAGGCTTACGCCGGCGGCTTCGTAATGGGGTGCATCCAGATACTGCCGCGGATTGTATGGGAAAAAGAAGGCGCTCAGCGTCCGCCTGCAGCGCTATGCGCAGCATTGCGGGCAGGGAGTGAGCGCCCTACCCACGGCAAAGAAAGGTCGGGACGGCGCTCCGTCGCCGTCCGTTGTTGCGGCCGCGTCAAGATGCACCTTACATAATGCGCCCAGCGGTATCCGGCTTGCCATTCCAGGCGTGAGTCGGCATAGTTTGCCCTCGATTTAACGACAATAAAACGGAGCACATCATGGAAGCATTAAAACGAGCGGACGATTTCCGGGGGCCGAAGGGGCCGGTGGTGTTGGTGATTATGGATGGGGTCGGAATTGGGAAATATGTCGAAGGCGACATGGTCCTGGCGGCCAATACGCCGAATTTGAACTGGCTGAAGGAACATGCCGTGGCCGGCCAGCTCAAGGCGCACGGAAAAGCGGTCGGCATGCCGAGCGACGAGGACATGGGCAATAGCGAAATCGGGCACAACGCGATCGGTTGCGGCCGGGTTTTCGATCAGGGCGCCAGCCTGGTGAGCAAGGCGATCGAGTCGCGCTCGCTGTTCGAAGGCGAAACGTGGAAGATGCTGGTGAAGAATTGCCTGGAGCATCAGTCGGCCTTGCATTTCCTCGGTTTGTTTTCCGACGGCAACGTGCATAGTCACATCGATCATCTGGAGGCTATGCTGAAAGAGGCGAAGGCCGCCGGAGTCAAAAAGGCCCGCGTGCATCTTCTGCTCGACGGGCGCGATGTGCCGCCGACGTCCGCGTTGGAGTATGTCGACCGGTTTGAAGCGTTTCTTAAGGATTTGAACGCGGATGGAACGGTGGATTTCGTGGTGGCTTCGGGCGGCGGCCGCATGAAAATCACGATGGATCGGTATGAAGCCGATTGGAGCATGGTCAAGCTGGGTTGGGAGATCCATGTGAAGGGCGAGGGACGCCTGTTCGCCTCGGCGCGCGCGGCGATCGAGGCCCATCGCGCTGAAAATCCGGGCGTACTCGATCAGGATCTGCCGCCTTTCGTGATTGCCCGCGATGGGAAGCCGGTTGGCGCGATGGCCGACAACGACAGCGTGATTTTCTATAACTTCCGCGGCGACCGCGCCATCGAGATCAGCCGGGCCTTCGAGGAGGACGCCTTCGACAAGTTCGACCGAGGCGCGCGTCCGAATGTGCTGTTCGCCGGGATGATGCAATACGACGGCGATCTGAAGATTCCCAAGAACTTTCTTGTGCCGCCTCCGGGCATTGACCGGACGATGGGCGAATACCTGGCGATGTCCGGCGTACGTCAACTGGCGGTCAGCGAGACGCAGAAATTCGGGCACGTGACCTATTTCTTCAACGGCAACCGCTCGGGCAAGTTCAACGAGAAGCTGGAAGATTACATCGAAGTGCCATCGGATCGCATCGCGTTCGAATTCCGGCCTTGGATGAAGGCCGGTGAAGTGACGGACAAGGTGCTGCAAGGCATCGAGCGCAAACGCAACAAATACGGCTTTATCCGCGTCAATTTCGCCAACGGCGACATGGTGGGGCACACGGGCGTTTGCCCGGCGGTGCGTATTGCCGTGGAATCGGTCGATCTGTGCCTGGGACGCATCATGAAAGCCGTCAAAGCGGCCGAGGGTATTTTGGTGGTATCGGCGGATCACGGCAATGCGGACGACATGTACGAGCACAACAAGAAGACCGGGGAAGTTTCCCTGGATTCCGTGACCGGCGAGCCGAAAACAAAGACGAGCCATTCGCTCAATCCCGTGCCGGTTTGCGTGTACGATCCGTCCGGAAAGGCGAATCTCCGTTTGACGGCGAAGACCGATTTGGGCATCAGCAGCCTGGCCGCCACTTGCATCAAACTGCTGGGCTTTGAGCCGCCCGCAGATTACGACCCCAGCGTGGTCGATGTGGGGTGATAAGAGAGTCCAAGGTCCAAAGTCCAAGGAGTCCAAAGTTGTGAGAGTCAAAAGTCCTAAATCCGCGACCTTGGACTATTTGGACTTTGGGCCTTGGACTGTATTAAGGTCCAAAGTCTTGAATCCTTAACTTTGGACTCTTTGGACTTTGGACCTTGGACTTTTTTGCAGGTATGAAGATCGTTCGATCCATAGGTTGGTCCATACGGATGTTCATCTTGCTGGCGATTCTGGCTTGGACGGTTGTTTTGTATCGCTGGAGCCGGCGGGAAGATCCGCGCTTTTATGAATTTGTGGAGAGCCCTCCGGGACGCGTCATCGCGCAAGTTTTCCAATGGAATCAGTCCGAATTGGATGTGCCGGTCAAAGAAAAAAACGAAGCGCAAATGACGGATGAAGAGCGGGCAACGAAGCGGCTTCTGGAGGAAGAGCTTCAGCAAGAGGCTCCGGCATACAAGTTGATATTCGATGACGACCGGATCATGACCGGAAGTTTGCTGGCCGAGACTCCCGAGGCGGTCGAATTTTCCGAATCCTATGCCGGAAACGGCTCCATTTCATTGTGGATCAATCGGAGCCGCATTCAATCGCTGGTGCGGTTGACCAACGGCATCCCCGATGTTTCCTATCGGGATGTGCGCTTTAAAATGGATCATCCGGCCATGAGTTTCTATCGCCGGCCGCCGTACACGATTCTTACCGACGAGTCGTTTTTCCAAGTCGAGAAGACCGTTCGCGTTCTTCAGCATTTATTCCAACAGTTGGTGGAAACTTTTGAGCCGCTGATTCGGCGTCCGGATCGCGAAGACGGCATCCAGGTTTTATTTTTTTCACAGGAATCGGCTTACAAGGAGTATCAACAGCGATACGCTCCTCATATGCCGGACAGCTCGGGTTTTTACAGCCCCCGGATCGACCGGCTGATCGTTTACAACCAAAGCGCCTCGGACCGCATTCACAAGCTTCAGGAGAAGGTCGAGGACGAGTACAATCGGCATCGGCCGGATATCTCTTCGCCCGAGGGCCTTGCCCACTTGAACGAGTGGCGCAGCCAGTCCAGCCGGCGGATTGCACAATATGCCGAGGAACAGACCCTGGCTTCCATTCGTCACGAGGGGGCTCATCAACTTTTTTTCACCCTCGGGGTGCATTCGAGCAACCGGATGGAAAACGAGTGGCTGGTGGAGGGTCTGGCAACCTATTGCGAACCGCCGGAGATCGGAGGCTTTGACTCCTCACGTGCGACCGTATTGAAGACGGCTCTGGACGAAGGCACGCTGATTCAGTTGGAGGAACTGGTAAATATGCGCAGCGCCGAAGGGCTGATGGTGTTTGGCACGTACGAACGCGTGGCCTTGTCCTATTGCGAATCGTGGGCGCTGGCCCGCATGCTGATGCAGGACGAATATCGTCCGGCTTTCTTCGACTACATTCGATACATCCGTGAGACAGATAACTTAAGCGAGATCAACAAGGAGACGCAGTTCGGCGTACTCTGCCGTTTCCTCGGCCTCAAGCCGGAGGTGTTGTGGGAACGCTGGCTAAGTTATGTGTACCAGTTGTCGGCAAAGCTGTCTCCCTGATTCCGATTTGTGCGTTAGGGCAAGTCCCGCTTGGCGCATGGGGCAAAACGGGGGCGCGCCATCTTGGTCCATTGGCTGCGTTGGCGCAGGCCGGGCGGACAAAAGTCCTGCCCGGCCTGCGCCGCCTTGCCACTGAACCAAGCTGACGCGCCCCCGTTTTGAGGCCGATCAGAATCGGCCCGACCCCATGCGCCAAGCGATAGCACCCCCATGCCAGTAAACTGGACATGGGGGGCCCATTGCGGTATGGTTTTTTAGTTTAGTGGAGCCGGGGCGACTCGCCTGTCTCTTATACATAAATTGATGGCACGGAATTCATCTGTAAGCATCGATAAGAGAAGTGAAGAGCTAGATTCTGTAGGTGGGCCGCGTTCTCCGTAACGCGGCTTCCAGACCCGAAGAGCCCGTCTTCGCCCGCCTGCGCATCGCTACGCGAAGCGTTGCGGGCAGGGAGAAGCCGGGCCACCTGTTTCATCCGAACGGTTTCATCCGAAGGCTTTGCAGAAAATGACCGCCTCAAATCTGTGTATAAGAGACAGGCGACTCGCCCCGGTTTTTGCCGGTCAAAATAAGGAGCGATGAGCTAAAGGCGCCTTGGGCTGCCGGTATGGGCTCTAATGGGTAAGCGACGTCTTTTCTGCCCACGCCATGAATCGTTCAGCCAGCGCCTCGGCGCCGAGGATCATGCGGGGGCCGGAGCGCAGGAGAAAATCGGGGTTGATGTCGGCAATGAGTTGGTTTTCTTTGATGGCTTGAAGGCCGGACCAGCCGGGGCGGCGGGCGATGCCCGCCAGCGAGGGCGAACCGCTTTTCATCCAGGCCAGGACAATGAGCTCGGGATTTTGCTGAATGATCCATTCGGCGCTGACGTGGGGATATTGTTGCTTCAGCTCTGCGCCGATGTTCTGTCCGCCGGCGAGGCGGATCATGTCGTTCATGAAGGTGGCGCCTCCGGCGGTTGTGACGGGATCGCCCCAGATTTCCACATAGACCCGCGGCCGGCGGCGATCCTGAAAGCAGGCTTCGACTTTCGTTTCCAGCGCTGCGCGACGGGCGTTCATGCGGCCGATCCAATTCGTGCCGGCTTCCGGAGCATGGCAAAGCTGCGCGATTTCCTGGGCGGCGCCGATGAGCGAATTCCAGCTTTCGCACGGCAGGACTTTCACTTCGATGCCGACGGTTTGCATCTGCTGGACGAGGCCTGGTTTTTCCAGATCGGTGACCAGCAAAGCATCGGGCTTCAATCGTTGCACTTGCTCGATATTGGGCCGCCCGAAATCGCCGGCCACCGGCAGGGCTTTGGCGGCCGGCGGCTCGTCGCAGGCGCTGGAGCGTCCGACCAGATGAGCTTCAAGGCCCATCGAATAGACCAGCTCCGTCAGGTTGGGCGAGAGGCTGACGAGTCGGGGCGAAGCGGGATCGGCTATCGCCGCGGAGGCGGCGAAAAACAGGGCGCAGGCAAGTTTTCCAATCATTGGAAAAAATACGCGGGCTTTTTCCAATGATTGGAAAAACTTCCGTAGGCGTGTGCCGGCGCGTGGGTGGGCCGCGTTCTCCGTAACGCGGCCGGTCCGTCTTCGGAGAAGCCGGACCACCTGAAGGAGCTGCTTCATGACGGCGGAGCGACCGGTGCGGGTTCGGGGATCTGCTCGCCCAAATCTTCGTCGGGCGTCGAGTCCTGTCCGACGAGTTTCCGCCGCTTGAGGAATTCGCGGGCGAGCTGCCGGTAGGCGGCGGAGCCGGTGCAATGCTTGTCGTAGGCAATGATGGGCTTGCCGAAGCTGGGGGCCTCGCTCAGGCGGATGGTCCGGGGGATCAGGGTCTCGAAGAGTTTGTCGCCGAAGTGATGGGTGACTTCTTGTACGACTTGCTGGGAGAGATTGGTGCGCATGTCGTACATGGTCATCACAATGCCTTCGATGTCGAGAGCCGGATTGGCGCCGCTTTCGCGAAGCTGCTGGACGAGGCGGGTGATGACGCTGAGCCCTTCCAGCGCGTAATATTCGCATTGAATCGGGATTAGGATGGACTGGGCGGCGGTCAGGGCGTTCATGGTCAGGATGCCCAAGGACGGCGGGCAGTCGACGAAGATGTAGTCGTAGCGGCCGGCGTCGCGGAGCGGGGTGACGGCTTCCTTGAAGCGGTGCAGGTACCGATCCGAGCGGGCGACGTCGATTTCCGCGCCGGCCAGGTCGACTTCGGAAGCCACCAAGTCCAGCCGGTCGAAGCTGGTGGTTTGAATGAGTTCTTCCAAACGGCCTTCGCCGAGCAGGACGTTATAAATGCTGTAGCCGGATTTCTTTTCCATGCCGACGCCGCTGGTGGCATTGGCTTGTGGGTCCAGGTCGATCAGCAGGACTTTTTTACGGCGTTCCGCCACGCAGGCGGACAGGTTCACGGCGGTAGTGGTTTTGCCCACGCCGCCTTTTTGATTGGCAATGACGATTACAGGAGTTTGCATGTTCGATCCACTATGACAAATTGGCTTTTCTATGCAACATTGAACCCGGGGAGTTTTATGTGTCCGGCGGGAAGTTTCAAGTTTAAAGCATTTCGAGGCGAAGCAGGGCGGTCAGGTCCGGGGGAAGCGGCGCCTGGAAGGCGACGATGCGAAGGCTGGTCGGATGGCGAAGCTCAAGCTTTTCGGCGTGCAGAAAGTGGCGCGGTGCGGCTTGATCTATCGGCGTGCGCTTTCCATAAACCCGGTCGCCAACAATGGGATATCCGGCGTCGGCCAATTGGCAGCGGATTTGATGCGTTACGCCGGTGGGAATGTCGATTTCCAAGAGCGTGAACTTGGGAAATTGCCGGATGGGTTTGTAATGCGTGATGGCCTTGAAGGTGTCGGCCCTGGATGGGTCGGCGAAATCCTTGAGGACTTGCATCTTGCAGTAAGGTCCGTCCTGATGCGTCAGGTATCCTTCCAGGGTTCCGCTTTCGGTAATGGCGCCATGAACCAATGCCGTATAGATTTTCGTCACGCGTTGCTCGCGGAATTGCTGGCGGAGATGGGCATAGGCGCTTTGGGTTTTGGCTGCGATGACCAGGCCGGACGTGTCGGTGTCGATCCGATGAATCAGGGCGGGAAACAGGGGATCGCTGCCGATCTCGGCCAGGCTCGGATGGCGCGCCAGCAAGCCGTTGGCGAGCGTGCCGGTTTCGTCGGATTTGAGCGGATGCACCGCCATGCCCGCGGGTTTGTTCAGTACGATCAGGTCGGCATCCTCGTAAACGATATCCAGCGCAACGGAGGGATCGGCGAGTACCGTCCGGTCGGACGTTTCCTGCAACTGCTCGACGTTCACGACTTCGCCCGGGAGCATCTTTCGGCCTTTGGCGGCCCGGCGTCCTTCGACCCGGATATGGCCTTCCGTCAGCGCTTCCAAAATCATGGTGCGGCTGGCGTTGGGAACGCGCAGGGCCAGGAAGCGATCGAGGCGAAGGCCTGCTTCGGCGGTGTCAACCTGCATAGTCAGGTTCCGGATCATGGGAATTCTCCTCGATTTCACCGACGATGGATTGAATGACTTCCCGGGCGGCCATCAGGCCAAAGATGCCGGTCATGTAAGAAAGGCTGCCCAGCGTGCGCCGGGGTCTGCCGCGATCGATGACGCGAGGCCCTTCGGCCTCGTGCGGATCCTGGATCGCATGCTTTTTCGGCGGTTCAACGGAGTAAACGCAGCGAATGCCGTCTTCTACGCCAAAACGGCGCAGCCGCTTGCGCGTCAGACGGGCCAGGGGGCAATGCTGCGATTCGAACAAGTCGCCCGTTCGGATATCGAGCGGGTTGGTCCGGGTGGCGGCGCCCATGCTCGAAACGATGGTCCTTACGCCCCGGCGCCGCGCCGACGCCAACAAAGCAACTTTGGAACTCAGGCTGTCGATGGCATCGATAAGGATGCCGCCGGCTTCCGGCAGGATCGTCGCGGCCGTTTCGGCGTCTACAAAAACTTTAAAGGTTTCGACCTGGGCGTTGGGGTTGATGTCCAGAACGCGCTCGCGGGCCACGTCGGCCTTTGGCCGGCCGAGCGTGGAATTCAAGGCGAAGATCTGGCGGTTGACGTTGCTCTCGCGAATTTCGTCGAAGTCCACCAGTCGGAAATGACCGATGCCGGCCCGGGCCAGCGCTTCGATGGCAAACGAACCCACGGCGCCGAGACCGACTACCGTCACGGAGGCTTCCTTCAATCTTTGCGCCGCGCGCGGCCCCAGTAAAATTTCGGTGCGATGAAAACGGCTCATGTGGTTTTGACTCCAAAAAATGTGCATGAATTATTCCAGACCCGGGCGGCCAGGGTCTCTTCGGCGACATTCCGGACGAGCGCCGCCTGGCGCAAGATCAAGGGGAGATTGGCCGGTTCGTTGGGAGTGAAGGGCTCCGGCGTCTTTTCGTCGGGGCAGGGGAGGATATCCGGCGCATCGGTTTCGAGCAGCAGCCGATCCTCCGGAACGACGGCCAAGGCTTGGCGGCCCCGGCGGTTGTTCGGAAACGTGATAGAGCCGGAGAACGAGAAGTAGGCATTCCAGCGAACCAGGGCGGGAATCAAATCCGCCGCACCCGAATACGAGTGGATCATCAGCCCGGCGGGAAGCCGTCCGAACGAGGCGAGCAATTCGGTCAGCCGTCCCCAGGCTTTGCGGCAGTGAACGCAAACCGGGCGGTCGAGCTGTCGGCCCAAGTCCAGTTGCGCCAGAAACACTTCTTCTTGCGCGGCATCGTCCCGGTCGTCGAGGGCATGATCCAGGCCGATTTCTCCCACGACAGCGGAGGTTGAGCGAAGCATCGACGAGAGTCGATCGAGCCAGCCGGTCGACCGCTCCCGCACATACCAGGGATGCAGGCCGACGGCCGGAACGACGGAAACGGGAAACTCGGCGGCGATTTCCAAAACCTGAGCCCAATCGGTTTCGGCGCTGCCGCAACAGACCATGCGGATCACGCCGGCATCGCCGGCCCGTTTCATCAGCCCGTGCCGGTCGGCCAGGAGTTGGTCGTCCTGCAAATGACAGTGTGCATCGAACAAATTCATGCCGTGATAATCGTCTTCTTTCGCTTGAGATTCCTGCGCTCGCTGTGTACGTTATCCGTCAAAGCCGATTTTCAGGCAAACACAAATCAACAGGAGGTAGTGAATGAGAGGTTCCATGCGTTGTTTTTACGGCGCCTTGGTATTGTCTGTTGGGTTGATGGCCGGCGATGCGCTGGCTCTCTGGGGCAAAGCGACCACCAAGACCGAATCGTCCAATGCCGACATGAAGCTCGGCGAATACAAGGGCTTGAAGCACGCGATAGGCTGTAAAGATTTCGAAAATCAGGCCGGCTGGAGCGGCTCCTGGGATTTAGGGAAGAATCTTTCCATCATGCTGGAATCGGCTCTCTACGATTCCGGACGCTTTGTGGTAGTGGAACGCGAAAAACTCACCGACGTCATTGCCGAACAGGATTTGGCCGCCAGCGGCCGCGCGGCGAAGAGCAAGGTAGCGCAAACCGGAAAGATCCGTTCCGCTCGCTATATCGGCTCCGGCGCGGTCACCGGCGTTGAAGAATCCCAGTCCGGCGGGGGCGGCGGCGTTTCGTTCGGCGGATTCCGGGTTGGCGGGAGCAAATCCGAAGCCCAGATTAACTTGATTGTGAAACTCATCGATACAACCACCGGCGAAATTGTGGCCAAGGAATCCATTGTGGGCAAGGCCGGCAACACCGGATTGAGCGTCGGGATGTCCAAGTTTGGCATCGATACCGATCTGGGCGGGTTCAAGAAGACGCCGATCGGACAAGCGGCGCAGGATTGCATCAATCAGGCTGCGATCTTTATCGCCAAGAAAATGGAAGAATTTCCGTTTGAAGGCAGCGTGATCAAGGTATCGAAGAGCGGCCAGGTGATCATCAACCGCGGCTCCGAATTCGGCATGGAAGTTGGACAGGAACTGGTCATGACGGAAGAGGGCGAAACCCTGATGGACCCCGACTCCGGCGCCATTCTGGGCCAGGAAGAAGGCGCTGTGATCGGTAAGATCAAAGTGGCCAAGGTCGACGAGAAAATGTCCTATGCCGACGTGCTGGACGGTGAAAAGCAGCCGGCCTCGGGCACCGTGGTCAAGGGAGAATAAATCCCGGGGTTTCCACGAAGGAGGAGTGCGTTTGAGCGCACTCCTCTTTTTTTTGGAATTCATGGAGTTGCGCTCTGTCGTAACGGAAAAAAGCCGGTCGCGACCCTCCAAAAAACATTTTTCGGGGTGGGCTTTTGGGCGAGTCATTTCGTGCTCCAAGGCAAGTCCCGTTTGGCCCTTCGAGAAGCTTGGGGCTGAGCGGACATGAGGTTCCATTGCGGTATTTGTTTTTGGAGCCGGGGCGACTCGCCCCGGTTTTGGCCGATGCAAGACGTGTTCAAAAAGACATGGGTTGCATAACCAATGAGTTGCGGAGTCAGGGCTCTTAGCGAAATAGGCTCTTGATCGTAAGTTCTCTTTATTTGTCTAAGAGAAAAGAGATCATTAGCATCCCACAGGATGCGGAGTATGATTAAGATTACGATTAAGATTAGGAAGGGGAACGGAGGCCTTGGTTATTGCGGTTGGCCGGTGGCCGGCGTGTCGAGGCCGGGGATTTCATCGACTTCCTGAAGCGGAAAGGGCAATTCGCTGATCTGGGGCGGGGGCAGTTCGTCGGCTGAAGAGTCCTTCTTCTTTTCCTGCTGCTGTTGGATGGCTTCCTTGCGGAGCGGCTCCAAATCTATGCCGCGCGTTTTCAGCTTTTCGGCGGCTTTTTCGTTTTCCGGGTCATGTACAAAAGCCTTTTTCCAGGCCTCCACGGCGTCTCCTTCGCGGTCCATCTTCAAGTAGACATCGCCCAAGTGTTCCGAGATCGTGGAGTCGTCCGGGAGCTGTTGAAGTGCTTTCTTGATTTCGATCAGAGCTTTTTCGTATTGGCCCTGCATGTAGTAAATCCAGCCGAGTGTATCGAGAAACGCGCCGCTGTCGGGGGTGATGGCCAGAGCTTTTTGGATGTAGTCCAGAGCCTGGTCGAGGCGGATGCCTTTTTCGGCCCACATATAGGCGAGATAATTATAGGCTTCGGGGTTCTTGGGATCCAATTCGATGCTTTTTTCAAAGCAAGCAACCGCCTTGTCAAAGTGGCCTTCGCGCTCGGAGGCGGCTCCGAACCAGAAATAGAAGAAGGCCTGTAAATCTACATCTTTGCCCGAGGCGTCGTCTTGTAGGAGGAGGGGTTCGGCTTTTTCGAAAGCCTCAATGGCCTGGGCGTATTTCTTAAGACCGCTGTACAATGTTCCCTGATGGATGAAGATGTTGGCATTGGTCGGCATTTGCCCGGCGATGCTATTTAAAACCTGAATGGCGGTTTCCTGTTGGCGCTCGTCCATTTGCCGCAGGATATATTGTATATAAGCTTCCAGAATGCCCGGATGGGTCTCCATGGATTTCGCCAGGAGGGAGGCGGTTTCGTTGCTGTGACCGGCCATTTGCGCGGCAATGGCGTAATTGAAATAGAGGCTGGGGGAGACGGGGGCGCTATCCTTTGAATTGAAGAACTTGAGGGCGAGGGCAAAGTGCTCTTCTGCCTCGGCGTATTGCTTCTGGCTAAGGTAGACATAGGCGAGCATTTCCGTCAGGCGGGGGTTGTCCGGCATCTGCGCCAGCCCCTCTTTCAAGACCGCGATGGCGTCATCGGGGTTGCTCTCCAGTTTCAGGAGGGCCAGCTTCAGGTAGGGGGCCGGCTCGTTCGAGCCCGCTTTGGCTGCGAACTGGTAGTTCATGGCGGCCTTGTCCTTATCGCCCGTTTCCTCGTAAAGTTCTCCCAGATAAAAGAAGACGCGGGGATTGTCGGGCCGCTTGGCCGCGATTTGCTCGAGCTGCTCGATGGCTTTTTCCTTGTTGCCGCTGGCGACGAAGCTTAAGGCGAGCTTCTGTTTGACCTGGAGATTGTTGGGGTAGCGCGTCTCGATTTTTTCGAAGCACTCGATGGCCTTTTCGAGCTGCTGATCGAGGATATAGAGATCGCCCAATTGGTAGAGAACGGCAATGTCATCGGGATAGTCGTGCGTGAGCCGCTCGAAGATGCGAATGGCCGCCTGGCGGTTTTTCCGTTCCTCGTCCGGTCGGCCTTGGGTGATGGAACGCTGAAGATAGATGCTGCCCAAGGCCCGCAATACGTCCAGCGGTTCGCTGACGTTTCGCGCAGCCTTTTCGAGCAAATCGATGGCCTTTTGGTCCTGGCCCTGGCTGCTATAGAGGGCGGCCAATTCCACATAGCCGGTGGAGTCCTTTGGAAACCGCCGGATAAATTGCGTGTAAAGCTGCTCGACTTTTTCCTGCTGTCCGGTGGCGCGATAAATCAACGCCAGCCAAAGCAGGGCTTTTTTGGAGTCGGGCTTTCGCTTTGTAAGGGTTTCAATGGTATCGATAGCCTCCTGGTTTCGCTTCTGTTGCAGGAGGCCCATCGCCATGCGAAGGGCTAATTCCTCGTTATCGGGATCGCGTCGAACCGCTTCCTGATAATTCGAAAAAGCAGCATCGAACTCATCGTTGAATTCGCGAATGAGCCCTTCACTGTAATAAGCGAGTGCTTCGGCGCGGGCCTGGCCTTCCTTGGAGATGGTCAGGGTTCCCCCTGGCTCCTGGACCGGCAGATCAGGCCCTTGCGCCGTCTGGCACCCGCCGCTTATCCATGCGGCGCCACACCACAATATACCTACGACGAAACTGGATGTCCGCATGAACGTTCCTCGCGTGGCTATAGGCTATACTATACGCCGTATTAGTCGCGATTACTTCTTTTTATGGCGATCAGCGCGTAGACGTTTTCTGCGTTTATGCTTGGCCATTTTCTTGCGGCGTTTTTTCTTAACGGAACCCATGTATCCTCCTGCATTATGCCCAGGTATTTGCGGCCGGAATCCGCTCTCGCGGGTGTTCCGTCCGACAGGCTCCTAGGGAACCACCTTGTTTAAAGCGATCTCAATGATACCTTCCGCACCCGCGGTTTTCAATTGCGGGATAATTTCCCGCACGACAGATTCTTCTACGACAGATTCGATCGAATACCAGCCTTCGGTGCTCAGGCCGTTGACCGTCGGCGCATGCAAGGCCGGCAGAATGGCCGTGACGGAGTCGAGCCGATCCTTCTGCACGTTCATTTTGATCAGCACCTTGGTCTCGGCCATGAGCGCTCCTTTAAGGAGCATGGAGAGCTGCTCGATCTTGGCGCGTTTGCCGTCATTTGCCCACGCCGCGCGGTTGGCGATCAGGCGCGTGGTCGATTCCATGACGGTCTCGACGATGCGCAGATTGTTGGCGCGCAGCGAAGAGCCCGTTTCGGTAATTTCGACGATGGCGTCGACCAGTTCGGGGGCCTTGACTTCCGTGGCGCCCCAGGAAAATTCCACTTCCGCGTTGACGTTATGCTGTTTAAGAAATCGTTTGGTGAGCCCGACGCCTTCGGTGGCGATGCGTTTGCCTTCCAAGTCCTGGATGGTGCGGATGGGCGAATCGTTCGGCACGGCGACGACCCAACGGACGGGGCGCAGGCCCTGCTTGGCATAGATCAATTCCGCGACTTCCACGACGTCCGAGCCGTTTTCGAGAATCCAATCGTGGCCGGTGATGCCGACGTCCAGCATGCCGTGCTCTACATAGCGGCTGATTTCCTGGGCGCGGATCAATCGAGCGTCAATTTCCGGGTCGTCCACGCGGGGAATATAGGAACGGGATCCCACCGTAACGGTGAACCCGGCCTTTTTCATCATGGTGAAGGTTGCGTCCTGAAGACTGCCCTTCGGCAAACCCAATACAATCTTGCTCATTGGCTCAATACCTTTCCGCTCTGGTTAAAAACGCGGATCATAATCAAATCAGGCCTGATCGTCTACAAATGCTTTTGATTTTTATGTGCTTGGTTCCGCCGCTGCACCGCCGGTTTGCAGAACCGGCCTGCACCAGAAGGCCAAATCGTATTGGCCGGCATGAATCGGCGGCTATCGGCGGGTCATGCCTTTATGCCGGCCAAGGCTTCGTCCAGAATCCGATCGGCGGCCACGCTTTTGGGCAGCAGGGGCAGGGGAATGGACTGGCCGTCTTTTCGATATATAGTGATCCGATTGGTCTCTTGATCGAAGCCGCTGCCGGGCTCGCTTACGTCGTTGGCGCAAAGCAGGTCGCAGTGCTTGCGTTGCAGTTTCTCCCGGGCATTGCGTTCGACCGAATCGGTTTCTGCCGCAAAGCCCACCAAAAACGGTTTTTTCTCCAGGGCGCCCACGGATGCCAGGATGTCCGGCGTACGTTTCAACTGGAGGCAGGCGAGGTCGTCCGTTTCCTTTTTGAGTTTGCGGTCGGCTTGGACAACGGGCGTAAAATCGGCCACGGCAGCGCAGAGAATGGCCATTTGAACGCCGGCGACGCGCGTCATGACGGCTTCATACATTTCCTGGGCGCTGCGCACGGGCACGGGTTCGATGCCGGGCTGCTGGGGCACGGGGATTTTCAACGGCCCATGCACCAGGACCACTTGGGCTCCACGGCGTGCGGCGGCCACAGCCAGGGCTGCGCCCATTTTTCCGCTGGAGCGGTTTGAAAGAAAACGGATCGGATCGATGTCTTCCACCGTCGGCCCGGCTGTGATGAGCACTCGTTGGCCTGAAAGGTCCGGCGCTACTTTTTGCGCCGAACTTTCGCGGATCAGCACGCGGCGGTTTTGGATGGTCGTCCGGCCTTCGGAGATCCATTGAAGCGCAAGGGGATAGGCGATGAGTTCCTGTTCCTGGATGCGCGCATGCAGGCTTTCCGGGGTGTCGTCGTCGAGCACCGGGACGGTTCGTTGAAGAATGATCGGACCGGTATCCATGCCCTCGTCGACAAAATGGACCGTACAGCCGGCTACCTTCGCGCCGTAATCCAGGGCCTGCTTCCAGGATGCGAGCCCGGGAAAGGCGGGCAACAGGGCGGGATGGATATTGATAATGCGCCCCGCATAGGCCCTGAGCAACCCGCTCTTGACCATGCGCATGAAGCCGGCCAGCACGAGGACCTGGGCGCCGTAGTGTTCGAGCCGCTCGATCGTGCGTCGTTCGGCCTCGCCGTCGAGCTTGGTTTTGAAGGGGGCGGGATCGACGTATTCGGCCGGGATGCCATGATCTCGGGCCCGCTGTAAAATATAGGCATCGGGCGCGTCGGAAAGAACGCACACCACGCGAGCGTTCAGTTGGCCCGACTGAATCGCATCCAGTATCGATTGAAAATTACTGCCTTTACCCGAACCCAGGACGGCAATTGAAAGCATCCCGTTCTCCTCGCGCGTTGGATTTTCTGACGGCGTTTTCTTGTTGGTGGGCGGTACAGGATTTGAACCTGTGACATCCACGGTGTAAACGTGGCGCTCTGCCAATTGAGCTAACCGCCCGCAAGAAATTCTGCCGTAGCTTACCCGGTGAAGGATGCAAGTCAAGGCTCGTGTGAATGTCGCCTCAGAGAAATAGAAGCCTGAAATCAGGGTTTGCTCCATAGATTCCATTTCGTCAGCAGTCTATCGTGAACCACGGGCGAGTAGGGCTTTGAATCGATGAAGGCCCCAACGCGGGCGGAAGGAGTACATCAGATGAACACAACAATGGTAAAGATAAGCATGGCCATTCTGATGGCCGTGGTCTTGAGCGTGACGCTTAGTTCGACCTGGTCGGCGACGGAATCGCAGGCGCAACGCGGCGTTGAACTGACCGGCATCTATCAGGCCGGCGCTTTGCTTGGCGCCAAAGTTTACGATCGGCAGGGTGAGCTGCTGGGTAAAGTGGATGACCTGGCGATCGTTCCAAGCGGAGAAATCGTTTATGCCATCATCCGTAGCGGCGGCTTCGCCTGGATAGGCCAGTCCCGCACTCCTGTGCCTTTGCAGGCTTTTTATACGGACACGGCCGGTAAAAAACTGTTTCTGGACGTATCGAGAGAGACGCTGAAGAAGGCGCCGGCTTTCGACGTTAAACGGGCCAACGTTTTCGATCGGCGGTGGCTGGACGACATGCATGAGTTCTTTTTGCAGGAATCCGCCTCATTCAGGCATTGGAACGACACGTATGCTCGTCAAGCCTCATCGGCCGCGACCCCGGAACCAAGAGCCGTCGGCACAGGCCGCTTCGCTCAGGCCCAGCCACAATATGCACGTCGAATAATTGGAACTTCCGTTCAGAATCGGAGCGACGAATGGATCGGCGGCGTTCATGATTTGGTTCTCGACGCAAATCAGGGGAAGATTGTCTATGTGTTGATCCAAATTGAAAACATCCCCGACAAAAATGGTCAATTGGCCGTAGCGCCTTGGGGCGTCCTTGACCTCATTCCCCAAGCTCGGGCCGCCATACTCCAAGCCGACAACGAGACGCTGACGGCCGAGGCGTATAGTCCCGACGAACTGCCCAATCTGAGTAATCGGACCTATGCCGAACAGCTCTACAAGCAATACGATCGAGAGCCGTATTGGACGACTTATGGGTACCGGGGCGAGGGCGAACCGGATTCGTGGACAAGGGATCAAAGAGTGTTACCTCCGTACGAACGGCAGCCACGCCGGATCTTTCGGGAGCCGACCGGGCAGGAATCCAATCCGTGGTGACGTCCCGTTGGTACATTTATTAGCTCCATTTTATGGAGGGTTGCGCTCCGTCTCAACCCTCCATAATCTCAATCCGAACGCATCGATTCCTGTGGCGTAGGTCTTTCTTATCTCCCTCCTAATCATAATCTTAATCGTAATCTATTCATCGATACAACAAAGAGATTACGATTACGATTAAGATTATGAATAGGAATTCAGGACGCCATCCTGCCGACAATGTCTCCAAATTGACCTCTCTGCCTTCTGCAGGATTCCCATGACGGGAAAAGTTCGGTATAAGCGAACGTGCGGGAGGAAAAACGATGGCGAACGATACATTTCAAGAACGATTGGAGGCCGTGCAGGCACGGGTTAAGCAGGCTTGCGCACGGTGCGGACGGTCGCCGGCTGAAGTCCGGCTGGTGGCCGTTTCCAAGACGATGGGGCCGGAGCAAATCCGCGAGGCGGCGGCTTGCGGGCTGACGCTGTTCGGCGAGAACAAGGTGCAGGAAGCCTATGCAAAAATTCCGGAGTGCCCGGGTTGCCTCGCCTGGCATATGATCGGGCATTTGCAGCGCAACAAGGTCGCTGTGGCGGTCGAACTCTTCGATATGATTCATTCCGTGGATTCGTTGCGCCTGCTGGAGGCCGTGGATCGCGCGGCCGGCGAGGCCGGCAAGACGATGCCGGTGCTGCTCGAAGTGAATGTGTCCGGCGAGCGCTCGAAATTCGGGCTGACCCCGGACGCTGCGCCGGAATTGCTGGCGGCGGCGAACCTGTTGTCCCATATCCAACTGGCAGGACTGATGACGATGCCGCCGTTTGCGGAGGAGCCCGAGAAGGCTCGTCCTTACTTTCGGCGGCTGCGCGAACTGCGCGACCAGTGGAATGCAGAGCATCGGCTGGCCCTTTCGGAGCTGTCGATGGGCATGACGCACGATTTTGAAGTGGCAATCGAAGAAGGATCGACGATGATTCGCGTGGGTACGGCGCTTTTTGGATCGCGCCCCAAACCCGCCGTTCAGCAGGAGATGGAATGAAATTAGAAAAAATTGTTTTTTTAGGCGCGGGCAACATGGCCGAGGCGTTGGCGAAGGGCTTGATGGCCGGAGGGCTGTGTCCTGCGGATCGCATCCGGGTGACGGATGTCAGCGAAGAACGTCTGGCGCATTTTCGAAAGGAATATGGAATTGAAAGTCTGACGTCGAACGTGCAGGCGTTGCATGGCGCCACGGTGGTGGTGCTTTCCGTGAAGCCCCAAGTGATGGGCGCGTTGCTCGCGGAAATTGCACCCGTGCTGGACAAGCAAACGCTGGTGATCAGCATTGCGGCCGGCGTGCCGGTTTCCCGGATGGAAGCGGCTCTGGGCGAGGGGACGCGGGTGGTGCGCGTAATGCCCAACATGCCCTCGCTGGTGCGCATGAGTGCTTCGGCCTTGTGCGGGGGGCACTGGGTGGGCGAAACCGATTTCGAAATGGCCGAGACGATTCTGCGGGCCGTCGGCATCACCGTCCGGGTTTCCGAGACGGACATGGACGCCGTGACGGCGCTCAGCGGGAGCGGCCCGGCGTATGTGTTTTATTTGATGGAATGCATGCTGGAAGCCGCGCGCAAGCTGCACTTGGACGACGACGTGGCCCGGCAACTGGTCTATGCGACCATCGAAGGCGCCGCTCGCTTGACTCAGGAAACCGGCGTCGAGGCGTCCGTGCTGCGCCAGCGTGTGACCTCGAAGGGCGGCACCACTGCGGCGGCGTTGGATGTTTTTGAAAAGCGGGGTGTGCGCGAGGCTCTGATCGATGCCGTAACCGCAGCTCATGACCGGTCTCGGGAGCTGTCCAAATCATGAGCAATAAACGTCGTAACGCGGCGAGAAGAAATTCAGTCGAAATAGACGAACCTGCTCCCCCGCCCAAAACCAGCGGCCTCAACGGCTTTCTGTGGTCGGCGATCGCGATCTTCATAATCGGATATGTCGGATTCTATCTCGTGGCCCGCACGGACGGATTCCGTTCGTTTGTGGAAGATAAATTATCTACGCACTTGGGCCTGAAGTTGAAGGTCCAGAAGACGAGTTGCGATCTGGCTTTGAATCTGATCGTAAAAGGCGTCGCCAGCGAAGGTATCAGCCAGCGGGGAAAGGCCGGCCTGCATTTTGGCGAGGCACGGATCGGGTGGTCGTTGATGAATTTGCTGCGTCCCGGGATATCGGCTGTTACCGGGTTGAAAGTCTACGATTCCTATCTTTCGTTCGCGCCGGACGGGCAGGGTGGGTGGGCCCCGGCGGTTTTCAAGCCGGTGAGTTCAATCCTGGAAAAATGGAGCGGCGCGCAACTTATGCTGTCGATGCCGACCTCCACGGAGGCGCCCGCCGTTGTCGAAAAACCGAAGGTGGTGGAGCCGTCTGCAAAACCAACCCCTGATTTGGCGTTGGAAGCCTTGCGCGTAGCCGTGCGCAACGGCCGCGTAACCTGGTGGATGCCGGATGGCAACGAGATGGCGGTGGTCGAAGGCGTTCGCCTCGACGTTCAACCCATCGCGGTCCCGGATCGCCAGATGATGTTTTATCGTTTTGACGCGCATTCGATCGCCCTGCGGCGCGGTTTCCATGCCGAGAATCTGCGTTTCGAGCTGCTCCGTACCGAAGGCCAGGATTTGATCCTGAGTTTCACGGCCGACTGGGGGGCGCCTCCGAAAGCCGCCGAACCCAGCGACGACCGCTACGAAGGCCTTTTCCGCCGATCCGAATCCGACAACTTTACCGACGCCTTGAAGAAAGGCCTTCAAAAGTCTGTCAAGGAGCCGTAGAGGGTGGTCAGCAATTGTAATTATGAACCCCAAGGTGGCCCGGCTTCTCCCTGCCCGCAACGCTTCGCGTAGCGATGCGCAGGCGGGCGAAGACGGGCTCTTTTTCGCGTCAAACCGCGTTCGCCCGCCTGCGCACCTGCCCGCAATGCTGCGCATAGCGTTGCAGGCGGGTCGCTACGCGAAGCGTTGCGGGCAGGGAGAACGCGGTCCACCTCTTGAGGAGTGTTATAATTACCATTGCTGATTTTCAGGAGCCGGCACTTGACTTTTTTTGCGCGATTCCTATAGTGGCGGACGCTCGCTATAGCCAACGTAGCTCAGCTGGCAGAGCAGGTCATTCGTAATGATCAGGTCGTCGGTTCGAATCCGACCGTTGGCTCCAGTATTTGTCCAAAGTCCAAGGAGTCCAAAGTCCAAGAAGTGCCTGTGTATTAAAATGTTGACTGTGTTGTGCTTTGTATTTTCTTTGAAATCAGGAGAACACGCGTTTTGTTGGATTGCTTCGAATATAACGACATTGCTTCCGGTCAATAAATACAGGGGTTTGACAAGGGCATCTAAGGAAATTCCTTATCGAACGCGCTCGACTTCTTGCAAAATTTATTCGCATTTCTTCTGGCGTTATCGTGGACGATATGCAGAATGTGTCCATCGTCTGGATAGCTAAACCCTGTTGACCCTTTGTCAATTTTAAGGGTTATGCGTGTTCCGGAAATGGAGCAGATGCGAGATCGAATTTGTTTTCGGCGTATCAGCGCTTTGGATCGTGAGGATTTTAAATTCGAGATTAAACAAAACAAAGAGGGAGATGAGGAATGAGGAGGTCATGGGGTTGGGGGTTGGGTTGTTTATTGGTCATCCTGTCGGTATCCGCAAGGGCGCAAGAGGGCTTTCTCTGTGAAGCTGTTTCCAAGACTACGAATGGCATTCGGCTGGTGGTTTTTGACCCGCCTACGAATCGGATGGACGTTTACTCCTGCAGCGATTTGATGGGTGAGGTGTGGTCGATTTCCGCCCGGGACCTGCCTACTGGCGGCTCGAACATCCTCTCCTGGACCGATCTTGGCGCCGGAAGCGGCCTGCCGGTAAAAATTTACAGCTTCTCCGATCCAACGATCGACTTGGACAGTGATGGATATCCAGATGCAAGAGAGTCACTTATATTTAAAACGGACGCCTCGAATCCCAACTCCCGACCCATGCGGGTGTCGGGCTTGGTTGGCTACAACGGCGCCGAGCAAAACGGCACGATTTACGTGCTGAGCGTC
>Ga0154562_129_pt1 | contig 32386 bp, 22 predicted proteins | sample RifGroF2_FD_105705 | JGI IMG/M metagenome (GOLD analysis project Ga0154562, IMG submission 105705) | Lentisphaerae bacterium GWF2_57_35 | reverse complement strand
CCAGAATCCATCTATAAATCTTCTTCGCGCGGACGCGCTCGTGTGAGTATAGTCAGGGGGGTGTCGTCGACTTTTTCAGCAGAATCGAATCTTGAGACGTGACCCCATTTGTCTATTGACCCCAATTGCCTTTCTCTATGCTTCACCGGCTTTCATCGGCGCTTTCGGACTAACCCCGCTTTTCCCAACGCGACCTCTCCGACAAAAAGTGCAAGTTAGGCTTTCCACCGGCATCTCGATTACGTACGATTTAGCGCTAGAAGCACTAGCAATACCGCGGCGCTTCCCCTGGAGTTGCCGCAAGGAGGTATAGGTCATGAAGCTGTGTCGCATCGCTGGGTCGTCTCTTGTTTTCGCGCTTGTCGTTCTTCTCTCGCTCCATGGGCAGGGGCAGACCATTCCGGAACTGATCAACTACCAAGGTCGCTTGGTGAACGGCACCAACCTGTATAGCGGAACGGTCGAGATGACCTTCCGTTTGTGGGATGCTCCCACGGGGAGCGGCTCGGGTTGGCCGTTCTGCGAGGACTCCGGGACCGTCAGCGTCGTGGATGGGTTGTACTCCACCTATATCGGAGACAACGTGACCTGGGGCTCGCTGGACAACGCGCTTTTTCAGACGCAGGTGTGGGTGGAAGTCGTCATCGGCGCCCATGCGCTTGCGCCTCGCGAGCGACTTGCAACCGTGGGCTTCGCCCGCTTTGCGTCGGGCGTGCCCGAGGGCGCGATACGCTCCATCCACATTGCCGACAACCAAATCTACGACCATCACATCGTGGACGGCGAGGTGGCGGAGAGCAAACTGGCCAACGGTTCCGTGACGGGTAATAAGATCGGCGCGGGCATCGTACAGGCTCAGCATATCGCCAACAACGTCATCGATGCCTCCAAGCTGGCCGATAACGCGGTCTCCAACGCAGAGCTGGCCGTGAACGCGGTCACCGGCGACAAGATTGTCGACGGGACCATCTCCAACGCGGACGTCGCGACCAACACGTTTTGGGCGACCGACGGCAACGCGGGGACGACGCCCGGCGCGCATTTTGTGGGTACCACGGACTTGAGGCCGTTCGACCTGTACGCGAACAGTCAACGTGTCGTTCGGCTGGATGGAACCTATACCTCGCCGAGCATTACCGGCGGCGCCCGGAGTAACGAGGTAAACCCGTTGGCCGTGGGAGGTACGATCGCCGGCGGCGGCGGATTGTGGGACGAGAATCCCAACCGGGTCACCGACAACTATGGAACGATCGGCGGTGGCTTGGGTAACCTGGCGGGCAACGACTCAGGCAACGCAATGGACGCCGAAGCGGCGGCCGTCGGCGGCGGGGCATTCAATCAAGCGCAGCCCGCGTATGCGACGGTCGCCGGCGGACGAAGCAATCTGGTGCTTTCTCGGGCCGGCTTCATTGGCGGCGGCATGGCGAATCGCGTGGCCGACGGGGCCACCAACTCCGTCATCGCCGGCGGCCAAAACAATTGCGTCGCCGAGGCCGCAAAGTCCTCGGCCATCGGCGGCGGCGATAGCAATCGTGTGGAAAACGTCGCTCTCTATGCCGTCATCGCCGGCGGCCGCAACAACACCATCGGCACCAACACGCAGGATGTGGTCATCGGCGGCGGTCGGGACAACCGGGTGGGGGCAAACGTCTGGCGGTCGACCATTGCCGGCGGCTTCATGAACGCGATTCACGACGACGCGTGCGGCAGCATTGCCGGTGGAGAGGGCAACATCATTTACATGGATGCCGTCAGCGCGACCATCGGCGGAGGGTTGTACAACGCTATTCGAGAAGAAGCCTCGTTCGGTACCATTGCCGGCGGCAATGCCAACGAAATCGGCGCCGATTCGTGGCAGTGCAGCATTGGCGGCGGACTTGGCAACGAGCTGGGAACGAACGCTCACTATTCCGTTATCGGCGGAGGAATTAAAAATGGGGTGGGCGATTGGGCCCATTCCTGCGTCGTGGGCGGCGGGGACTCGAATTGGATCGGCAGGGCAAGCACCAACTCCGTCATCGCCGGCGGCAAAGGCAACCGCATTGGGGCTCGATCCTCCGATGCCACGATTGGCGGAGGCAATATGTCCAGGATCGGCGACGACTCTTCGTGGGCCGCCATCGGCGGTGGGCACAACGGCATCATTGGAACAAATAGCATTTGCGCTACCGTTGGCGGCGGTCGTTGGTGTTGGATTCTGGATAACGCGGAATACGCGGTCATCGGAGGCGGTTTCGGAAATGTCGTTGGCGACAATGCCGCCTACGCCTCGGCCGCCGGCCGTCGCGCGCATGCGATGCACGCCGGCGCGCACGTTTGGGCCGACTCCAACGACTTCGATTTCCCCTCCGAGAGCAATAATCAGTTCAATGCCAGGGCTACCGGCGGCTTCCGCTTCGTGACCGCCATAGACGGCGCCGGCAACGCCACCGCGGGCGTTCGGCTGCATTCCGGTTCCGGGTCCTGGAATACGCTCAGCGACCGCGACATGAAGACCGGGTTCGAACCCGTGAACAGCCGGGCGGTTTTGGAGAAAGTGGCGGCCTTGCCCGTCGCCACCTGGCGCTACAAGGCGCAGGATGCCTCCATCCGACATATCGGCCCCATCGCGCAGGATTTTCACGCGGCCTTCGGCGTGGGGGAAGATCCCAAGGGCATTGCCACGGTCGATGCCGACGGCGTGGCGTTCTCCGCGATCCAGGGCCTTTACGAAATGGTCCAGGAACTGCGGACGGAAAATGCCGAACTCCGACAAGAGCTCGACGCGCTTAAGGCCCAGTTGAAGTAGCGCAAGGCTTGATCGAAGGGGCTTCTGCAACGTAAGATCGTGGGCCAGGCCCTCACAGATCGACTCCGTTCGATCCGCCATGCGCGGATTCCAGGGTCAGCCCTTAAGATAAAAGATAGCGGCAAGGCACGTCCTGTGATAGATTCCATCCATGGCACGAAAACTGAGAATTGAATATGCGGGGGCGATCTATCACGTGACGGTGAGGATGCTGGGGGATTGGAAGCGAGAGGAGAACCTGCTTTTCGAGGATGATGCGGATCGGGAGCGGTTCTTGGGGGTGCTGGCGGATCGGGTGGAGCAGTTTGGAATCCGGTTGTACCTGTTTGTATTGATGAGCAATCACTTCCACCTGGTCCTGGAGACGCCGAAAGGAAACTGTGGCCGGTTTATGCAATCGTTGACGACGGCCTACACGGTTTACTTCAATTTACGTCACCATCGGCATGGGCATTTGGTGGATGGGAGGTACAAGGCCAAACTGGTTGATGGGGAGGAGTATTTGCTGAAGCTCTCGCGATATGTGCATTTGAATCCGGTGTGGGTGGGGCCGGTAAAGGATTTGCCGGTACAGGAGAAGCTCGAGTACCTGCGCTCGTACCGATGGAGCAGTTACGGCGGCTACATGGGGAAGGAAAAGCCCTTGGAGTATGTCGAGTATGGCCCGGTGCTCTCTGAAATGAGTGGGAAACGGCGGGCATGGCCGCGGCGCTATCGCGAGTATGTGGAGAGCGATTTGGCCGAGGACGACGAGGAATTGAAGGCGGTCTTGAAGGCTTCGCCAGGCTGTATTGGAGGGGAGGGCTTTCGAACCTGGGTGAATGAGCGATACGACGAACTGCTCAAGAAGCACAAGAAGCCGGAGGATGTCTCCTTTCGGCGAACCACCCGGCTATTGGAGCCGGAAACCGTATTAAGGACCTTGGCGGAGGTGCTGGAAGTCCCGAAGGAGGAATTCAGGAAGCGCCGCCGGAACTGTGCTCTACGTGGAGTGGCGGCGAAGCTCCTGGGGCAGTATGCGGGCGTGACACAGCGCGAAGTGGCTGGCCTATTGAAGGTCGGCAGCGGTGCGGCGATTAGCCAGAATGTTCGGCGGATGTCTGCCAAGTTGGCCGGCGACAAGAAATTGGCCCGGCGGGTGAGCCTGGTCCGCACAAGGCTGGAAGGGATGCTCAAGCCGACAGAAAGCCGGAAGAGGGCGGCTCGTTAAGTTTTATCTTAAGGGCTGACCCCGATTTCGGACCCGATTTCGGACCAGGCGATGTTGAAGAAATAAGCGGTCTTACAAATCGAAGCGTTCGGTATGCAGTTTTGCGGGCGGCGTCCCGGCTCGATTCAGTTGACTCGCCAGACTATCGATCATGGCGGGAGGTCCGCAAATATAGAAGGCCGCACCGTCGGCGAATGACGGCGCGTAACGACGAATCAACTCCAGATCTACGCGGCCTCGCTCGCCTTTCCAGGCTGGGCCGGGCCGGCTCAGAACGTGAACGACGCGTAAAGCGGGCTGCACGGCGGCCGCCATGCCGTCCAGTTCCTCGCGAAACAGGATGTCCTCTTCGGTTCTATTGCCCCAGAGCAGGATCGCCTTTTTACGGGCGGCCGTATCGCGCATGTGCCGGAGCATGCCGATCAGCGGCGTAATGCCAATGCCTCCGCCAATAAAGACCAAATCCTCTTCGTCGGGATAAAGGAGATACGAAAAACGTCCGAACGGACCCTGCACGCCAACCGAATCGCCAACCTGCAGCCGGCCGATTCCGGAAGTGAAATCGCCGGATTCCTTGATGGTGGCGCTGTGCCCTCCCGTCGTTGTAGGACTGGAGGAGATGGTGAAGGGGTGCTCCTCGGATCGAAAGGTCAGAAACTGAAACTGACCGGGCAAATAGTCCAAACCCTCAACGCCGGGCGCGGGAGCCAGCGTCAAGGTCCAGACCTGGCGATTCTCGCGGGAAACCCCGGCTATCCGGAACGGATGGGCCCGTCGTTGCCGCGGACCGATCAACTTGTGACAGGCATAGGCCGCCGCCGTCAGCACGGCCAGCAGCATCCAGAGCGTTCTCATGGGCCAACGCTGAAGGTCCGAACCGGCGTAGAAGCTGTGGATAAATCCTCCGGCAAGAACGACGACCGCCAGTGCGTTATGCGCCGACCGCCACCGCTCGTAACTTAGATGGAGTTCCTTGCGAAGAAGCGATGTCACAAGGAGGGCCGCCAGCGCCAGCAGGCTGACTTGGCCCAGGAGGATGAACCACGGGTGTTTGACGCTCGTCAGCAAATTCCATCCAATAGCGGGATCGGCCGCGAGAAGGAACGGATGCGCGATCAAGAGGCAACCGGCGAGCATCGCCATCGTCTTGTGAAAGACGTAGAGGGTATTCAAGCCGAAGGCCCGGTCAGCCGCGCGGACCCGGCTTGCGAGAACCGGCTGCAGGGCCAGGACGGGAAAGCCAAGCAGGCCCAGGGCCAGGCCCATCTCCCGAGCCGGCGAAAACGAGTGAGTCTTCATAAGCAAGGCGAGAAGAAACGGGCCCGTCGCTATCAGCGCATACGAGCAGGCCAGCAAACATCCGACAACCCTGGACGGTAAGGCAGTTCGCATTTGAATCACTCCGGCTTAACGACGAGTGCAGCAATTAACATATGAGCCTCCCTTCGATCTCTCGTTGAATTCCTCGCCCTTTAATTTATGCAGATGACCAATTTCTAATTATAAGTCAGTTTTTGCTCTTATCAATGGCTGCGCCTGCGAGGCGACTATGCACAACCCACTCCTTCCACCGCTGCGAAGCGGCCGTTCTTGTTCCTCATAATTACAATGGGTTGGGTCTCTGCGAAACTCGGTTGACTCTTCCGGCCTCTTCCCCTAGGCTCCCTAGCGAAACAAGCATGGCAAGCCCGTAGGGCTAAGAGGCTTGCCCATGATTTTTCGAAACGAAGACCAACGAATTTTCAAATGGCGGCTTGCCGGAAAGCTTCCGTGGGAAGCTTTTCCGGTCGCCCACGGCATAATGATATGGGGCGTTATGTTTCACGGAAGACAATGGGCGGAAAAACGGCAGAATAGGCGGTTGTTAAGCGGATCCCTGATCGACGTGGTCGTGCTTCGAAATGCATGGTCAGGGCTTTTCGGACTCCATCGAATTCAGGCCAAGGTGTGTGATAAATCGATGGTGGGGTTACAGGTCCAAACGACGATCCCCTTGGCGGTCGACACCGCCCTTAAGATTTGGATCAATCCCTACAACGGCTCGCACAAACGTCATCTTGTACTGCGGGGCGATGTGGTCTGGTGCAAGCCATCGAAAGACGAGAGCGACAGTTATCGCGTGGGCATTCGGCTTCGCGACTATCCGGTGAGAGCCATGCAATCGTGGGTTTCGTGTATGAGCGATGAATTGCGCCTCTTAACCTAACGCCCACTTCACTACAGCCTGGGTGCACCTTGACACGGCCCCTCCTCAACGTCTGGCACTGGAAAGAAACCACCGGCTTACGCCGGCGGCTACGTAGCCGCGTCCGTAAGGACGTGGATTCTTATTCATATGCGCGGAGGCCGTGTCAAGATGCACCCTTACAGCCGCTTCATTTGCTTTTCCCGATGGCGTGCAGCGCCCTTGAGCAGGTGGATGCTCATTTTTTCACGGGCTATATTTCGATGAGTGTAATCTCTGGTCTGCAGAAAAATCGGAGCGGCAAGAAAAACGTTCCCAAGCCGGAACTCACATGGAGTCGTCCAGCCGGCGTCGCGTAGACGCCCATTTGATACCCATCGACGCCAAAGGGCACGATCAACGACCCAATAAAAGGCAGGCGCACCTGTCCTCCATGTGCGTGCCCGGATAGAATGAGATCGTATTTCTCGTTCTTGATGTTTTTGACCTCGAGGGGATAATGCGCCAGCAGAATGCGTTTGGCCCTTGGCGCAATCGTTGAGGAGTTCCCCTTCTCGGCAATGGAGTTGTCTATCGTGCTGTGAAAAACGGAAGGAGCTGAAATCGCGGCTGGCACAAGATCCCACTCTATCCTCTGACCCGGCATGGCCAGCTCAGAGGCGGCATGTCGAATATTAATGTCTTTTCCTGAACGTCCTGCCAACAGCAGTCTTCCCTTTAAGCTGATGGCAGAGCGGTCCACAAGCCATTCCCCGCCCGTCTTTCTGAAGCAGTCGCCGATTCGGTCGAATGAAGCCCCGCTCCAATATTCGTGATTACCAGGAACTCCGTAAAGCGGCACGTTGATATGGCCAAGTGCGTCAAGTGCCTCATCGAGATATTGCACATCCTCAACAAGGTCTCCCGTGAAGCACACGACATCCGGCGCCAGTTGATTGATGGTCGCGACGATGCGCATGAGATAGGACCGGTTGCCCTTGTGGTGGAGGTCGCTGATGTGCACAACCCGTACGGACGGATGGTCGCCGAAGGAGAGCCGGGTGATGTTGATCCAATGGGGTTCAATAAGGAAGGCATCCACCATGCAGCAAACCAGCCCTCCGTAGATCAACACGCGCAACCATAGTTTTCGGATACCCGTCTTCATCTTGATATCTTCGGTGGACGACGCGCCTAGGCAGACCCGGAGGACGCGTTTGCGCGTCTGTCGGGATATGCTGCCGGCGATGGTTGCGCCGCTTCACTTTCCTTCACACACAGGTATTTGCCTATCACGCCTTCGAGTATCTCCTTTGACTGGATCTTGAATCCTGCCCTGGTGAGCAGGCCATCCATTATCCAGTCGAAAGTGGAGTATTCTTCTCTAACGTGGGTAGCGACCTCGTCTCCAAGTTTCGTTCCGCCTATTTCGGCAAGATGAGTGATCCATCGTGAGATGTTGGCGGCGACATTTGTATCTTCGAATATGACGTCGTTGATGTACAACTGCCCGCCGAGCTTGAGCATGTTGTTCATGCGGCGAAGGGCGATTCCCTTCCAGAAGTCCGGCAGATGATGGAAAGCCATGCCGGTCGCCATGGCGTCGACGGGCCCGTATGCATGATCATAAGTAAGAAAGCCGCCGTGGCAGAACACGATGTTGCCCAGTCCGGCGCCGACCGCCTTTTGGCGGGCGAACTCAAGCATTTGTCGCGAAACGTCGATCGCATACACCGTCGCACACCGGCGGGCCGCATGGATGGCAAGAGTCCCCGTGCCTGTGCCCATCTCAATCAGCGCCGACTGCGGCGTGACTCCGAGTCTGTCGAGCGTCTCGCTGCACTCGGCATCAATGTCCCGGAATTGGGCGTGACGAGTGTCGTAAGCTTCGACTTGCGCCGGATCGTCGTAGTCGGTCCCCACCTGCCTGAACTCATTGTATTGCCATGATGGTGCTTCTTTCATTCTTTAAATCGCTTAATCGACCTGGCCGCTATTCCTGATGGCATATGCCGCCCTTGAGCCGGTTAACTTTTGTTCACTATGGCTGCCATGAAGGTCGCGTATCAAGATCAGAATGCACTGAACGGGAAACGGGCGCATCCCGACACGGCCGCAAATTCATTCCGTTCAATAAGAATCGGGCTTGCGAAATGGAGCCGGGGCGACCTCGCCTGTCTCTTATACGCAAATCCTCCTTCATGTAGAGCTGGGCCAAGAAGGATTGCCGCAAAGCGTTGCCGCTGCAAGAAGACTTGTGTTTTGGAGGGGCGCGCTCCGTCGCGACCGAAAGAAGACGGTTCCGACAGAGCGGAACCCTCCAAAAGCTTTGAGATCTTTTCGGATTGGGCAACGAATAAAGAGCCGTTCCATCCGCGTCTTTCATTTGTTGCTTATCCTATTCGTTGCCCATGATCCCTGTCTTATTCAAATGGCAAAGCGGTCCCACGGATAAAAGAATGTTCAGAAGAGTCGTCCTTTCATCGCTATCGAGCTCCTTTGGATGGCAAAACGGGTTCGGCACGCCTTCGAGCCATCCAAGTACATGATTCCTGGAGGGTTCCGCTCTGTCGGAACCGTCTTCTTTCGGTCGCGACGGAGCGCGACCCTCCAAAATGCGGATCTACCGGCAAAACAATAAATTATCGTTTCACATAAAAAGACCGTGGGCGGCTGCATGACCCTTAAGGCTCAGACTTGACGATCCGTGGGACCGCTTTGCCATCCGTGGGGCTCCTTCTTCTCCTGAAAGAGTTGTCCCACGGATAAGGAATTATGACTCGTTTGGATGCCGAACTCTCTTGGAAAATTGTGTGTGTAAAAGACAGGCGACCTCGCCCCGGCAGCGGGGCCATGTGGCCCCGCCTCCAGCCGTCATGGGCCCGCTTATCCCAGGCGCCTGTTTTCTGCGGCACTGTCGGGATGCACCCAGGCAAAACATAGGAGCTTGATTGAATGCCGACCTGCGGACAATTTTTTGACCGTTGGCTGCGGGAAGCATCGCTCCGCAGACTCTTCTTTACTTGCGATGCATTAACTAGTATTTAGTTACATAAAGATTTCCAGGGTCACGCTGATGAAGAGGGCAACGATGAATATGAGGGTGGGTTTGCGCGGAAGAATTTTATCGCTTTCGGCTTCCGCATCACGCGGGGCCGCGGACAGAGGGGTTCGTGCGGGATGCGTCTGGGCTCTGATCTTGTTCATTTTCGGTTCGCCGCTGACGCGGGCTCAATCGTCGGCGGTCATCACGCAGGCGGGCGCCGGAAGATTGGAGTGGCAAGCGCCAAGCAACGCGAGTTGCACCATCGAGTGGGCGGAGAGCCCTACATCGACCTGGCACAGCTCCTGGGCCGGCCTTAGTCGGGTCGTCACAACCAACGGCTTCGGCGGAGTCCTGCTCCCCATGTTCTTCCGGGTCTGCTATAGCTCCGCGGAGCTTTCGGAGTATCGTTTCGTCGAAAGCCTGATTTCGCCGTACGGGTTAGTCGCCAGCCGTCCGGGGGAGTGCTATACCACGGTGTACAAGAACGCTCTTGCCGCCCTGGTATTCATCCATTATGCGAAGCCCGACCGCGCCGAGCGGATCTTCAGCGTGTTTCAGGCGTATGCCGATGCGACAACGCCTTTCACCGGACTGCCCCAGTGCTGGAATCCGTGTACGGGGAGCCCGTTTCCATCCGGGTCCAACGTGGGCGACGATTCGTTTCTGCTGCTGGCGCTGAGCTGCTATATGACGGAATATCCTGCGTCGACCGCCTGCACGTCCCTTCTGCAAAAGGTCAAGCTGTCGCTGCGGGACCGCGCGGTCACGAACATGATCGCCGAAGGCGCGGCCAACGCCTACGCCGCCCTCAAGCCCTATGCCGGGGAAGACGGCATCTCGCAGGCCATGTCGAAATATCGTCAGTCGTTTCTCAACGACGTTTGCTACTCGAACGTTCTGGATCATACCGTGCGCGGCGCGCTTGTGTTTGGCGACGTCGCCGGATTCCGACAGATGCACCGGTTTGCCGCGACGAATACCTGGGCGTATGACGGGACCACGATCGTTCGGGGTTTCGCCGACTCGCAGTGGGACACCGGGCACGAGACGAATATCAACGTAGAGATCACGGTGCAACTCCTGCTCGCATGGAGCCTGTGGCGATCGGAGCTGGACGACGATTTATCGTGGATCGAGGGTGAGACGGCCAGGCTCAGCCTGCCCCAAGGTCCCGACTGCGCCGGCCTGCCCTACTTCGTCTCCGCAAGGATATCCGAATGGACGCCGCCCGCCTATGCGACCCCGATCGTCGATCCCGTCGTCTTCATGCTCTTTTATCGCTGGGGCTTCAACCCTTTCTCGCCCGGCCAAAGATGCGCCGCCTTCGGATTCCAGTGACTCACAGCGCCGGATGCCAGGATTGCACCCTATTCCTGCTTGGTCCAGATCGTCATCAGGGGATACATCTTTCTGCAATCAATCTGGCAACCGGTCACGAATCCATTGAACCCATGAGTGGTCTTGAAGATACCCATGCAGTCGATGGTGTTGGAACACAGCATGGGGTCAAAAGACTCGCGCGTCATGCATTTCAGACCGCAACCGTTTTGATCGAAGACGGCGGCCAGATCGCATTCAACCGAGCCCTGCCAGTGATCGCTCGTCATCTGCAAGACCGACGCAAGCAACGCTTCCTTGTCTGAGGACTTCGCCAGGTCGTCGCTGTTCACCACGAGAGAAAGATCGATGTCTGAATCGCGGCGTGGGCGATTAGCCGGCCCGCGTGAGCCATGAAGTACGATGCGGCTAACGGAATCGTGCGCCACCAGCTGTGACGCAAGAAGCAGTTCGTGTGTCTTGGGGAGTCGCGCGGCAAGCGTAGGATTGAATTGTGTGATCAGGGGCATATAAGAGGTCAGGTTAGATAAACCGGCAGTGGAAGACAAGGTCGAAGCCGCGAACTGAAACGGGCTCGTATGGGGAGGGCGGGCCTTCTTGCCCGCCATCGCGGCCAGGAATGGCCGCGGTCCTTTAAGAACTTTCCTTAACCGCTCTTGCCACGGTATGCTCTCGGCCCTGCTTGACCTTGTCGTAGTTGCCGAAAGACGCTTTGAAATTCCATTTGATGAACTCCCTGAGTCCCGAAATCGTTACGACAACCAGTTGGCCCCCTGGCCGCAAGCGGTCTTTGGCATCGCTTAGGATGATGTACAGCAATTCCTTTCCCACCTTGGCCGGCAAATTCGCGACGATCGTGTCAAAAAGGACGTTGCCCACAGCGCTGAACGCATTGCTGAGATAGGCTTTGCTGTTGGTCAACCCGTTCGCGTCTGCATTCTTGTTTGCAAAATCTACCGCCACAAAATTGGTGTCTACCATCTGTACCTTGCCGCTGGGGCATGCCTTCGCAATCGCCACGCCGATTGCGCCATAGCCGCAGCCGAGATCGAGCGTATCTTGCCCGTCTTTGACGTCGATGTGCTCGAGCAGCAAGGAAGACCCGTCGTCAATACAGCGGGGACTGAAGAGCCCCCAAGTGCTGTGAAACGTCAGCCGACATCCACGCAGAACGGCGTCGAACACAATGTCTTCTTTGAGTTGTTCAGAGGTTTTCATTTCTACTTGAAGGTTCTCGTCAAATTCCCCACTGGACTTTTTCCATTCATGGGCAAGTCCCCGAACCAGGCGGCGACGGCGGCGATCTGGCTGTCGTCCGACGAGGAGTGCGCGTTGATCAAATTGGGCAGGGCGCTGAATTGACGCAAATGGTACGGAGAGCCGAACGAGGTAAAGACGACGTTCGGTTGTTCCATGTAAAATCCGAACATGAACATTCGATTATGCACTCCGACCGACCGGACGGAATTGACTCCCCAGGATGCTTTGTAGGCAAAGTTCACAAAAATCGCGTCGTAGCCCGCGGCGATTTGTGAAAATTCGAAACCCGGATTGTCGAAATGGTCGACTTGAAAACCTCGGGCGCGGAGCGCCTCGTCCACTTGGGGCAGTCCGACCGGCTCGATGAAAAGGGTGACGGTTGCGACGCGGGCGCCGGCTTTGAGGTTGCGCAGCGGCAAGAACGAATCCACGTCCCGGACTTTCACCAGGGCGCCCTCGGCGATTAACCTGGCGGTCCGTTGGAATTCCTTCACTTGAACGTCGGAGGGCTCTTCGTATTCCAGTTGGCCTTCGTGCAAGCTCAACCGCGCCTTGAATTCCAGGATGCGTCGGACGGCGTCGTTAAGCCGTTCCTCGGAAAGACGGCCATTCTTTACGGCGGCGAGCAGCACGTGGCAGTCCTCGGGCAATTGGGGAAAGAGCAGCATGTCGCAGCCGGCGGCGATGCAGGCGACGGTGCGATCCGCGTGGTTCATGTAGCCGGCCACGCCGCCCATGTTCATGTCGTCGGTGACGATCAACCCTTCGTACCCCATTTCCTGGCGCAGCAGGTCGGTGACGATCCGCCGGTTCACGGAGGCCGGGCAAAACGCGCCGCGACGGTCCGTGGCCGGATCCCAGGCCGGCAGGGCGATATGCCCGATCATCACGCTCATGACATCGGCGGCAAAGGCCGCGCTGAAGGCCCGGGCCGAGATGCGCTTCCAGTCCTCCAGCGAAAGCGAATTGACCGAGGTCACGACGTGCTGGTCAAAGTCGTCGATGCCGTCGCCCGGAAAATGCTTCGCGCAGGTGGCCAAGCCATGCTCCTGGGCGCCCTCAATGATGGCGGCGGCCAGACGGCTGACCCGTTCCGGATCGTCGCCGAGCGAGCGTGTATTGGCGATGGGGTTGTCGGGGTTGACATTCACGTCGACAACCGGCGCAAACGTCCAATGGATGCCGACGGACCGGCCTTGCAGCGCGGCCGCGCGGCCCATCTGCCAGGCGAGGTCGTCGCGGTCGGTTGCGGCCACGGCCAGCGGATCGGGAAACGGCACGCCGCCGCGCACGACATGCCCGGCGCCGGCTTCCAAATCGGCCGCGACCACCAGCGGCACGCGGGAAAGCCCCTGCAGGGTATGGATGCGTTCGCGATGCTCTTCCGGCCGCGCGCCAAAAACAAACACGCCGCCCAGCCGAAGGTCCGGCAGCAGCCGGCGGATCGTTTCGTATTGTTCCGGGTTGGCGCACATCGGCAGGAGCAACTGGCCGACGCGCTCTTCCAGCGTAAGGCTGGCCAGGGTTTTTTCGACCCAGGCGGTCTGTTCGGGACAGAGTGATTTCATAGGGTTTCCAATGGTTGGAAAATCGGGACGACTATTTTCCAATGGTTGGAAAATCCGGGTAATTTTTTTCCAATCATTGGAAAAATCCGTTTTAGCCCTTGATGCCCGTCATCGAGATGCCCTCGATGAAGGTCTTTTGGGTGAAGAAGAACAACACGATGACGGGCAGCACGACGAGCGTACTGGCGGCCATGAGGTAATGCCATTCGGTGCCGCCGTGCTGGCTCTGGAAAAACTGCAAGCCGAGCGCGAGGGTAAAATCTTTTTGATTGGTCAGGTAGATCAACGGGCCGAGGAAGTCGTTCCAGGAGGCCATGAACTGGAAGAGGCCGATCACCATCAGCGCGGGTTTGCACAACGGCAGGATGATCTGCAAAAAGATCCGGAATTCGCCGCAGCCGTCGATGCGGGCGGCATCCGACAGGTCCTTGGGAATGGTCATGAAGAACTGGCGCAGGAGAAAGACGTTGAAGGCCGCCGCGCAGAAGGACCCGACCCAGAGGGGCTTGAGCGTGCCGATCCAGCCGAGGGTGCGGAAGAGGGAATAAATGGGCACCATGACCACGGGGAAGGGGACCATCATGGTAGCCAGGGCGATGACAAACACCTTGTTGCGGCCGCGCCAGGGAATGCGGGCAAAGCCGTAGGCGGCCAGTGCGCTGGAGGAGACCGTGCCGATGATCGTCAGGAAGCAGAGGATCAGCGTGTTCTTGAGGTACATGGGGAAGTACTTCATGGCTTTGACGGCCTTGGTGAAGTTGTCCCAGCGGAAGGAAGTCTTGTGAATCAATGTCGAGGCGGGCACTACGTCCCAATCCTTGGCGGCAACGTGGGTTTCGCCCTCATGGTCGTCCGCCGCGACGTCCACCACGGCAATCCGGCTCCAGGGATTTTCGCGGGTGGCCGGGATTTCCTTGATGATTTTGACGGGCACGAGGATTTCCGCGCCGAGCGCATCGGTGGACTTCAGCTGGCCGTCCTGCATGCGTTGGAGGGGAATCACGGTTAGCGCGCCGGCGTCCGGCAATTGGATCAGCGCCGAAGGCGACTCGATGGCTTCGAGGCTCTTCACTTCGACCAGGCCGCCTGCTTGTTGTTGATAAAGCCGGTAGGGGAGCCAGGTGGGGGGCATGGACATGGTCTGGTCGATCGGTTTGAGGGCGGTGGAGAGCATCCACAACAGGGGCACCAGGAAAATGGCCGAGCCGCCGATTAAAAGAAGGTATATGGCAATGCGTCCTAAAAAGTGTTTCATGTCTATTCTCCGGCGTAGTAAACGTGTTTACGGGTTGAACTCGTGGCCGCCCAGGTGAGGAAGAGGATGATCAGGAAGAGCACCCAAGCCATCGCGCAGGCGTAGCCCATCTGGAAGTAGCTGAAGGCATTTTCATAAAGATAAACCGCGTAGAACAGCGCGGACCGGTTGGGACCGCCGCCGCCGAACATGATGTAGGGACCGGAGAACACTTGCAGGGCGCCGATGATGCCCATGATCAGGTTGAAATAAATCACGGGGGATATCATCGGAATGGTAATGTGCCACAGCTTGGTGAAGGCCGACGCGCCGTCGATCTCGGCCGATTCGTACAGCTCCCGGGAGACGTCTTGCAGGGCGGCCAGATAGATGACCACCGAGCCGCCGACGCCCCAGAGGGAGGTCAGCACCAGCGAAGGTTTGGTCCAGTTTTCGTCCGCCAGCCAGTTGGGACCGTCGAGGCCGAACCATTTCAACGCGTAGTTGAGCAGGCCGAACTTGCCGTTGAAGATCCAGAGCCATATCATCGCAATGGCCACCTGCGGCACCAGCGACGGCAGGAAGAAGAAAGTCCGGAAGGCCGGCCGGCCGACGACGGGGTTGTTCAGCAGCACGGCAATGAGCAAGGCCACGATCAGGGAGAGCGGCAGGGAGAGCGCCGCAAAGTAGAACGTATTGCCGAGAGATTTCCAGAAGACCGAATCGGTAACCATGTCCTTGTAGTTCAAGGCGCCGATCCAGACGGGCTTGGAGATCACGTCGTAGTCGCAAAACGAATAGTAAATCGATGCGGCCAGCGGATAGAGGGTAAAGACCAAAAATCCGATGATCCAAGGGCTGATAAAGGCCAGGCCCAGCCATAAAGTTTTTCGTTCGCCGCGCGTCATTGGCTCCACTCCTTCATCCGGTCTTCTTTCACTAGGTCCCAGCGCCGCATGACGCGGTCGAATTTCCACTGGGTGCGTCGCTGCACGTCGTCCAGCGCTGCCTGAGGGGTCGTTAAAAGGGTCCCGACCTGTCCAAAGGCCACGCCCATTTCGTCGGAATAAATGAGCCACACCGACATGCGGGGAACGGTCCGGGCGTTGGGGCTTTTGGCCAGCTCGATAAAGGTCTTGATGTAGGGATTGGGATGCTTCCGGATGAAGTCGTCGCTCATGGTCGCCAACGGCGAGAACTTGCGCTGGCCGAGGCACAGTTTTTCCATGGGCCCTTGCGTATTGACATACTTGATGAATTCGAAGGCTTCCTCGGGATGCCGGGCGCCGCGGGGAATGACCAGCACGTCGCCTTCCGCGACGGTCACGTTGGGCAATTTTTCGGCGTCCACGGAGGGAAACGCGGCCGCGCCCCATTCCATTTCCGGCGAATACTTATCGATGAAGTTGTACATCCACACCCCTTGCAGCACCATGGCAATCTGACCGGCCAGGAAGGGACTTTGGGGCGATGAGGGATTGCCGAAGGACGAGCCGAAGGTCTGGATGTTATTCAGGCCGTATTTCAACGGATAGCTTTGAAACCAAGTCATGGCCGCCACGTTTTCGGGGCTGTTGGCGGTCAGGGTGCGGTCGCCGTCCCAGATGGAGCCGCCGAACCAATATCCCCACAGGGCATTCCACCATCCCGGCTCGCTGGGAACGTAACCCAGTTGCAGGAGGTCGAAATCCTTCTTTTCCTTCTCTTCGGGGGTCAAATCGGGATAGTGAACGCGGATCTTTTTGCCGTTGCGAGTTACGCTGACCACCGTCAGTTTTTCGGCCATTGCGTCAAGTTCGGCGATCGTGCGGGGAGGCCGTTCGGGATCGAGGCCGGCGTCGCGGAACATCTTTTTGTTCCAATGCAGGGCCAGGGAGGCCGGCGTGGATGGAAGCGCCCACATGTGGCCGTGCATTTCGCACAAATCCCAATAGACCGGAATGTAGTGATCGCGCGTGATGCCCGCTTTTTCCAGCATCTTGTCCAGCGGGGTCAAGGCGCTTTTTTCGGCGTAATTGTTGACGCTGAAAGCCCAGAGCCCCGCAATATCCGGCGGATTGCCGCCCGCGGTGGCCAGCATCATCTTGCGGTCGATCGCGCTGACCGTCAGCTTTTCAACCCAAATCTTATCTTGCGAGGCGTTAAAATCGTCCACAATCGCCTGCATGGCATCGCTTTCAAAGCCGGTCCACTTTTCCCAATATTGGACAATGATGCGTCCATCCGGCGTTCGATCGTTGGGTTGCTTGGAGCATCCAGCAGAGAATGTGGCCACTGCAACCGCGGCCAATAAAGCACAAAATAAAATCGGCAGCCGTGTTTTAGAAATCATCATTACGCTCTTTTTTTATGACTACGAGGTCCCAAACTAAACATGCATCTTATAGCGAAGCCCGCTTCGATAAGCAAATAATTTACTCGGTAACAATCAACTCGCATGCTGACTCGCCAAATAAGCCTTCACTTCGTTGATGCGTCCCAACCGCAACATGGCGTCGGCTTGGGCCTTGGCTTGGGTCATGCTGAGGCCGCTGACAATGGTTTGCACCGACGGAATATGGCTGGCATCCAGACTGAGGATGTTGATGCCGATGCCCAGCAGAAAGGGGATCATTTGCGGGTCGCGCGCCATGTCGCCGCACAGGGACAGCTCCTTTTTTCGGGCCAGGACCGCATCGGCCACCCGCTTGAGGGACCGCAGAACGGCGGGATGCTGCGACAGGTACATGTCGGACACATGCGCATTGGTCCGATCCACGGCCAGGATATACTGCACCAGATCGTTGGTGCCGATACTAAGAAAATCCGCCTCCTGAGCCAATTCGCCGGCCACCTCGACCGCGGAGGGCAACTCGACCATGACGCCCAGCAACGGCTGGCCGTTGTGCGGCACGCCTTCCTGAGTCAACTGCCGGATGCACTCCTGAACCACATGGCGGGCATCGACAAAATCGTCCACCGACGACACCAGGGGGAACATGATTTTCAGTTCATATCCATGCCCCGCGCGCAGCAACGCGCGCAATTGCTGGCAGAAGATATCCTTGTTTCGCAGCGAAAACCGGATGGCGCGAAGCCCGAGAAAGGGATTGGCCTCGTTGACGCTCGGGAAATAGGAAAGCATCTTGTCGCCGCCGATGTCCAGCGTACGAAAAGTTACCGGCCGGCCTTCCATGGTTTCGAGAATCCGCCGGTAAATGCGATGCTGCTCTTCCTCCGACGGGAAATCGTTTCTTACGATGAACGGCAATTCGCTGCGATAAAGGCCGATGCCCTCAGCTTTCATCCGCAAAACGACCGGCAAGTCGCTCAACAAATTGACGTTCGCCATCAAACGAATCGTATGGCCGTCGTCGGTCGCCGTCGTGGGCCTGACTTGCGCCTCCAGGTCGTGCGCTTTTTGATTGGCCTCTTCGATGGCCTCATAGCTGCAAACGACATTGGCCGCGGGATTGACGATCACATGGCCCTGATAGGCGTCGAGCAGCACCGGCGTATCCTCCGGCAGCTTCAGCAGTCGTTCCTCCCGCGTGATGACCAGCGGAATCTTCAGGGAGCGCGCCAGTATCGTTACGTGGGAACTCACGCCGCTTTCTATCAGGATCAAGCCCTGCGCCTTTTGGGCGGCCAGCTTGAAAATATCCGAGGGCAGCAATTCCTTGGCGATCACGATCTGCCCTTTGTAGTCCGAGGCGGAATCGGTCTTCGGATGCAAATTGTGCAGCAGGCGATGTCCCAAATCTTTTACATCCTGCACTTTTTCCCGCAACATCGGATTGGCGCTTCTCGAAAACAGCTCGATGAACCGGTCAACCACTTGTACGATCGCCGTCTGGGGCGACAGGCCCTTCCGGATCAGCCGAAGGATATCGCCCGAGAAGGCATCGTCCTTCAGCATTAGTAAGTGGGCGCTAAAAATCAGCGAAGCCACGTCTTCCAGGCGGGTTTCCATCTCCTTCTGAATATCGTTGATCTGGAGTTCCGTCCGTTCCAGCGCATGCCGGAAATCGTCCTCGGTTTGATGCAACGCCTTCAATTCCTCGGCGAGCAACCGATCGGTTTGAACATGGCCGAGCGAGGTGGATTTGGCAAAAATGATGCCTTGTGAAGCGGCCGTGCCGCGGATAAAACCCAGCTCCGGTTCCAGCCGGATCTCGTCCGGCTGCGCAGAGGTTTGGATGCGGTGCAAATCCATCAAGAGCCGCGCATTTTCGATCGTGCTGCCCAACTGGGTGGCAATCGCCCGCAAGGCTTTGGTGTCGTTCTCGTCGAAATAGTCCTTTTGGGCATCCTGCACCACCAGAACGCCCACCCGCGTCAGCCCGCGAAGGATCGGCACGGCCAGGAAAGCATGGTAACGATCCTCGAAACTGCCGGGAATGAACTTGTAGAATTTGCTGGAAGGACCCGAGGCTTCGCGAATGGCCCGCAATTCCTGCAACGCCTTTCCGGTGATGCCCTCGCCCAATTTCAGCCGGAGTTTACCGATCAGCTCGGGATTCAAGCCCTGATTGGCCACCAGGACCAGCTCCTGGCTGGAGTCGTCGAGCAGATAAACCGAACAGACCGCCGCTTTCATATGCCAGGCGACCACACTGACTACCTTTTGAAGAAAGCTCTCCACACTGGTGCTTTTTTCAAACAGCCCCGCCAACTCGGCTACGCTGCAAATCAAATCGACGTTGCTTTCTTTCTTCATACAGCTTCAACTTTACAATGCGGTCACGAGCCGGGGCGGAAGGAAAGCCTTCAATTCGCCTCGCAACGGTTCCATCGACACGATGTCGACTTCCATGCAAGCCGCCTTTTTAAAATCCAACTTCAAGGCGCCATTCGCCGTGATTTCCGAAACCAAGTCGCTAAAATCGGGATCGTGGCCCACTACCGCCACCCATTCGATCTTGTTATCCAATTGACCGAGCATCTTCTGGAATTTAGCCATATTGCAGCCGGGATTCAACTCCTCCGTCTGTTTAACGCCTTTTACCCCCCAAGCCTGCGCCAAAAGCTCCGCCGTATCCACCGCTCGAACCGCTTGCGAAGAAAGAATAACGTCGGGCTTGGAATACATTTTGGCTACCCGCTTGAAGGCCTTGCGAGCTTCCTTGCTGCCGACCGGCGTCAACGGTCGCAATAAGTCGTTTTTCCCTTTGAACTCCGCCCGTGTCTGGGCCCGCGCATGTCGAACAAACAGTATTTTCATTTCTCAACCCTCCTGTGTGGCAGAAAGTGAGCAGGGGGCAGTAGGAAGTGATCAGTGAACAGTGATCAGTAAACAGTAGTTCTCTTACTGATTACTGACAACTGATCACTGATTACTTTCCCCTTCCCCTTCCCTTTCCCCGCTCTCCCTACATGCTCTGTCTTGACTTTATGCCCGAATTCCCTAAATTCATCCCGTATTGAATGCCCGATGGTGTAATGGTAGCACAACTGCCTCTGGAGCAGTTTGTCTAGGTTCAAATCCTAGTCGGGCAACCACTCTTTCGGAACCTTCTTCTTCCGGTCGCGACGAAGCCCTCCAAACAACAAAGCCCTTCGTCTTCTCTCTTGGAGGGTTCCGCTCCGTCGGAACCTCTTCTCCCCAGCTCTTTCTACATAAAAAGACCGTAGATTTTCTCGTAAGTCAAGCGTTTTACCTGGACGTTTTACGATCCTTTGGGTAGGATAAGTCTAAATTTCACCAAGAGGACTGCATGAATAAGCTTCTTGTCGGCTGGTTATTTTCTTTCTGGTCTCTCGCCGCTTTCGGCGCCCCTGCCAATCAGGCCCTTCTGGATGGCCGGCCCACAGAATACGATTCCACGGATCTTCGCGCCGTGTTCAGCGGCGCGAATGCGTGGGGGATCGATAACGTGATCACCAATTTTTACGTCACCTGGGACACGAACTATCTCTACGTGGCGCTGCAAGGCTGGGAGAACAACAACAAGCTGACGATCCTGCTGGACGTCGATCCCGGCCACGGCACCGGAGCCAGCGCCACCACCAATTGGAGCCGCGTCCTGCCGGATTACATTCGGTACAACGATGTCGGCTGGTTGGCCTCCACAAACGAAGGCGCTACGCCTTACGGCCTGGATTACCTGATCTCGAGCGAAGGCTTCTACAACAATTTCCTTCGCATTCTCTACGACGGCGACGCCACGCCGGACAGCAATACCGTAGTGACCCTGTTCGACAGCGGCAACGGCGACGTCCCCCTCGGCACGCCGGTGGACATGGTTGTCAAAGCCGACGCCACCGCCTGCATCCTGAAAGGATTCGAGGCGAAAATTCCCTGGCTCGAACTCTACAACACCAATCTGAATCGCTTCGGCCAGGTGGAAATCGGCGAAATCGTTCCGCGCGGCGCGGCGCTTCGCCTGTTTGCCAATCTCCACAACAACGATCCGACCATTTCCTACAGCTCGCCGGATGCCCTTCCCATGCAGACCAGCCCGCATGCGTTTTATACCAACGGCATCCTGATGACCGATACTTATCTCGAAATTCCCGTGGACCAGGACAACGACGGCATTCCGGATGTGGCCGTCGGCGACGTGAACGCGCCGTTTCTGCGCTACGTCGCCGGAGCCGCCGGCCAGCCTACGGTCTACGTACAATTCAATGAGCCGGTCACCGCTTTCAGCGCCGCCGACACCAACAACTGGCGCGTGGACGGCGAAATGCCCGGCGCCGTAAACCTCGTAGCCACCAACGCCGCCTTGCTTCAGTTGACCAACAGCCTCCCCGCCGAAGGCGCCCTGGTGCGGATCGCGGCTGACCATGTGTACGACAACAACGGCAATGCCAAGCTGACGACCCTGTGCCTTTTTCCCTCCTCCAACGGCTTGCCCGAAAGCGTCACTGTGCGTTTCGTACTGCAAACCGCCTCCGGCCTGGGCGCCAATCCCGGTTCCAGCAACTTTTTCCTGAACGGCTCCGCCTTCCCGCTGGATTGGGGATATCCGCCGTCCACCTCCACTCCGCTTCAGCGGCTGAGCGGCTCGCTGTATTATGCCGACGTTACTTTTCCGCCTACGACTCCCCAAACGTTGAATTACAAATTCAGCGGCATTCTCTACAACACGCGCACAAACAACTATGAAGCCGTCCGCCTGACGGACTTCGCCGGCGCCACGCGCGTGCTGACGCTTCAAACCAACCTCCTTTCCCTGACGATAACCGATTGCCTCGGCGCCGCCGCCCATCCCTGGCGCGATCCCAACAACACGAATCAGACGGCCCACGCCAATCTCTTCATCGATACCCGCCGCGGCGACGCCGGCGTGCGCGAGCGCCGGACTATGCTCTTTAAGCTGGATCTTTCCGGCCGCGACACCCGGAACCTCACCCGTGTGCTGCTGCAAGGCTCCGATCCTTTGCGCGGCTTCAACTCCGATGGAGGAAAGCCCAACGCCATTGTGGATTTTGCAGGCGCTCCCGGCATCGGCTGGTCGCGCGGCGGCGTCTCGCTCTATGACGACGGCTCCCACGGCGATCAAGTTTCCGGCGACAAGATTTATTCGCGCCTCTGGAGCTTTACCCCCGACGGCCTGGACAGCGCGATCGAAACGACCTTTCCCTATTCCCTGGTAGGCGGCGGCTACGGAACCCTGCCGTATGACGGCGACAGCTATTGGGTGGATCGACGCAGTCCGCGCAGCTTCATTTACAAATACTATGTCGTACGTTCCTCGGGCGATTCGCTCGAAAGCCCCGGCTACAACCTTGAGTACTATATCGAAACCACCAATACCGCCATCGAGTTGCCGACCTTTGTATGGGACAACGAAGCGCTGCCGCTGCCCCCGGCGTCCAATAGCCCCATCCTGTCCAGCCTGGTCTTTACGGGCGGCGTAACCACGCTGTTATTCGAGAACACCCCCAACGAACTCCAGCATGGAGTGGAAATCTCAACCAACCTGCTCTCGCCCTGGCTCGACTTCGGCCAGCGCGCCGCGACCAATACGGCCGGCGAATGGGTGGCCATTATTCAAGGCGCCGCCGGCATGGAATCCTATCGGGCATTCGCCGGGCCTGCAAAACCGTACACCGGCGTCCGCTGGGAACCCAACCCCCTGCCGCCTACCGGCGGAACCCTGCGAGTATATTTCACGCAGCACAGCCGGGCCCTGGCCGGAGATCGAAACGTGCAAATCGCCGGCTCCTTCAATGGGTGGTCGCCCGCCCCCATGACCTTCCTGGGCGACGGACTGTGGTATGTCGATGCCCTCGTCGGAGAAGCGGCCAGCAGCAATATCGAATTCAAGATTCGCAATCTTGGCGGTTCAACCTGGCTGGGTATGGGCGGCGACGAAAACTGGCGGCCGAACTACCTGGCCTACAAAGGAGTCCTGCGCGCCTCCTGGAGCCCCAGCATGGCCACCAATGGACAGTTGTTGAACGTTTCCTACGATGCGGACGGCGGCCCTCTGGCGGGCGCCACCAACGTCAATGCCTATGTGGGTTTCGACGAAAACTGGGCCGCCGCCAATACACGGCGCATGACAAACCTGGGAGGAACTGTTTGGGATCTGGCTTTTCCTGTGCCTTCCAACTATTCTCTCAGCGTGAATTTCGTGTTTAACGGCAATACGAATGCAACCGCCACGGTGTGGGACAGCGAAAGCGGCAGTCCTATCGCCGGCCGGCAATGGCGCGTCTTTATTGCCCAACCGCAGTAAAAAGGAAAAACATCATGGATAAGCTTCGTTCGCTCAAGCGCCTGGGGTTCACCTTAATCGAACTGCTCGTCGTCATTGCCATCATCGCTCTACTCGCGGCCATTCTCTTTCCCACCGTCAACGTCGCCGTCGAACGCAGCCGTCGCAGCAGTTGCCGCAGCAACCTGCGCCAAATCGGTCTGGCTCTCATCCAATACGCCGACGATCATAAAGGCTGGCTGGTCCTGGCAGGCTCAACGACGCCGACCTATGAAGACGGTACTCTGGGAAACCAGTGGCCTTTTCGGCAGCACATTACCAATCTCGCGGCCCGCGGCTATATTAAAGATCCCCGCATATGGTGGTGCCCCAGCGATAAAACCGATGGTTCAACGTCGGTGCGCAATGCGGGACCTGCCACCGATTTTTCCACGTTCAATTCTGTCGGCAATTGCAGTTACATGTACGTGGCCGGCTACAACATCAACAAGACCGTGGAAAAATCTGTGTCTGCACCTGTTATAGCGGATGAGGCGAATGCTCAGGAAAACGGCGCCGCTACACCGGCCGACATGCCCGATATCGGACCAAACGACAACCACGGCGCAGACTATCGCAATGTGCTTTATCTGGATGGCCACGTCGTCAGCGTTGAAGGCAACGACACCGCTAATGCCATTTTCAATACGCTGGCCAACCCTGTTATATTGCAAAGCGTGGATTAAAAAATAAGCCATTCCGTCAAGGAATCAAAATCCCTTAAGGTGGCCCGGCTTCTCCGAAGGCGGGCTCTTTTGATCTCCTGAAGCCGCGTTACGCCCGCCTGCATGGCTATGCCATATTGCGGGCAGGGAGAACGCGGCCCACCTACAGAATTCAGCCCTTCACTTCTGCGCTGTTATCTTCTTTTGCACAGAATAAGCCCCACGGATGGCAAATAGATTGACGCCTATGCGCAACACCCCCGGGAGGGACGGCGGCCTCGCCGTCCACTTGATTTTACCTACCCGCTTTAACTCGTCCGCATCGGCATCAGCACGTAGAGGAACGGGATATTGGATTTCACCACGCCCGGACTGAGATCGTCGGTCAATTCCACAAACACTTCGTCGGAAACCAGATTTTTCAGGGGATCCATCATGAATTCCGGATTGAACGCGATCGTGATTTGCTTGCCGGCGTAGTTGATCGGCAGGGTTTCCCGCGCTTCGCCGATTTCCGGAGTCACCACGGTGATCTCCAGCTTGTTCTTCGTGAAGCTGAGTTTGACGGAATTGGATTTTTCGTTGGCCAGCAACGCCACGCGGCGCAGGGAGGTCAGCAGCGCATCGCGCTCGATGCTCACCCGCTCGTCGCATTGCGAGGGAATTACCTGCCGGAAATTGGGATATACGCCCTCAACCAGCTTCGATACCACCAACATATTGCCGAATTCGAAGGCAATCTGGTTGTCCGTCGCCTGAATCTTCAGGCTGCCCTCGCTCTGCAAGGTGCGCATCAACTCGTCAACCGTCTTGAACGGAAGCACCATGTCCGCTTCGCATTCCTTGGGGAACTCCAATTCCTGCTCCATAAGGGCCATGCGGCGGCCGTCGGTGGCCACCACGGTCAGTTTGTCGCCCTTGAAGCTTAGCAGCACGCCATTGAGCAGATGACGGGCTTCGTCGGTCGAAGCGGCATAACTGGTGTGCCGGAGCATTTCGCGGAAAATCGTCTGGTCGATCGTATACACCCGGCCGCCTTCAAACTTGGGCAGGGGCGGGAATTCCTCTTCCGACATGCCGATAATTTTGAAATACGACGCCCCGCAACGAATGGAGGCCGCATCCTTCTCGTCCACCTCGATCTCGATCTCGTTGACCGGCAACTCGCGGAAGATGCTCAGAATACGCTTCGCCGGCATCGTCGTGGCCCCGGTCTTGATCACATCGGCTTCCAATCCAATGCGGACGCTGACGTCCAGATCGGTCGCGGAAAGCCAGAGCTTTTCCTTTTCCGCGGTAAAGAGCACGTTGGAAAGGATTGGAAGCGTGGTACGCGTATTGATGACCGTTTGAACTTTCTGCAAGCTTTCGAGGATTACATCTTTGTTTACCTTGAGCTTCATCCTTCTTCCTCCAGATCGTTGCTAACCGAGGTGTTAATAATTCATAAGTTAATAGGCATCTAATTTCTTAGTACTATGCCCTGTTAATATGTTGAACAACAAGATTACATGAATGAAACCGGGCTGAAAAGCGATTTCGAGCCTGTTAATACATTTGTGCATAGCTATTCATAACCCGCCCCGCCTGCGGATAACTTCCAGTTGTGCCCTGTTCCATCATTCCACCCACAGAGTTACTCACTGGGTTGTACACAGGCGGAAGAAATGCCGAAGAAATGCCGAATGCCGATTTCCAATTGCCGAATGGATGGGAATTAAGGAAGGATCTGACTCTGACTATTCTTATGGGAGGGCGGACATTCCTGTCCGCCATGATCAAAAAAAGCGGACAAGAATGTCCGCCCTCCGTTAATAAAGCCGAAGCTCTTCTACCGCTGCCCCAACTTCTGCTTCAACGTGGAAACCGCTTGGCGGAAGGACGGATCTTCCTTCATCCGCCCGTCGATCTGCTTGCAGGCGTGCATGACCGTCGCATGATTGCGTCCAAACGCATTCCCGATCGCCGGCAGGGAGTTCTGGGTCAACGTGCGGCACAGATACATGGCCACCTGGCGAGGAAAAGCGACGGATTGAGGGCGCTGCTTGCTGGTCATATCGCCCAAACGGATGTCGTAGTACTCCGCCACGACGCGTTGCACCGCCACGATGGTCAGCGCCTCGCTCTGTTCCTGGTCGAGCGTATCCCGCAGCAGATATTCCACCATGTCGACCGTGACGTCCTTCTGATTCAACGACGCATAAGACGCCACGCGAATCAGGCCGCCCTCCAGCCGGCGAATGTTCGAACGAATCCGCTCGGCCATGTACAGAATCACGTCGTCCGGAAGACGCAAATGGAGCTGTTCCTGTTTCTTTCGCAGAATGGCGATGCGCGTCTCGACGTCCGGCATCTCCAGTTCGGTCACCAGGCCCCACTCAAAACGCGATACCAGCCGCGCATCCAGGCCGGCCAGCTCGCTCGCCGGACGGTCCGACGTCAGCACGATCTGCCGGTGATTTTCGTGCAAAGCATTGAAGGTGTGAAAAAATTCCTCCTGCATGCGCTCTTTGCCGGCCAGAAACTGGATATCGTCGATCAGCAGCATGCCCATCCCGCGGTATTTCTTGCGGAATTGCGTCACGCCATGATTCTGAAGGGCCTCGACATAATCGTTCAGGAGCGTTTCGCTGGAGATGTAACAAATGTCCAGCTTGCTGTGCACGTTGGCATATTGGCCGATCGCCTGCATCAAATGGGTTTTTCCCAAACCCACGCCGCCATAAATGAAAAGAGGATTGTAGGCGCGCGCCGGCGACTGGGCCACCGCCAGCGACGCGGCATGCGCGAAGTTGTTCGAGGCGCCCACCACAAAATTCTCAAAAGAATACTTGGGATTCAGCGCGATCGTGTTCCGAGCTTTTCCGCCGCCGGATTTTCGTTCCGACTTTTTCGGGGCTTCCGGCTGAGACGCGGCGGGCGCCGGAGCAGGCTGCGAAGAATCCACTTGCAGCTCAATCGCGTATTCGCGACCCGTTACCGTGGCAATGGCCTTGCGGATCAACGGCAGATAATTTTCTTCCAGCCAGGACTGATAAAAATCGTTCGCGACGCTGAGCGAAAGCGTGTCTTCCGTCATCCCGCGTGCGTCGATTACGGCGATCCAACGATCATAAACATCTTTTGAAAGCGTGCCGGCGAGATAGGTGCAGGCTTCTTTCCATAAGGCTATGCTCTTTGTTTCCACAACGGCCCTCCCAGGCAACCACTACTCTATATCATTCCACGCCGGCTGCCGAAGGTTATACAAATTATTTTGAAGCCGAACCGATACCGAAAATCATATCTCATGCAGCTCGTAACCCCGGGCGCTTTCCTTTGACAAACGCTCTTCTCCCCTTATACTTCGCTAGGCGATATTTTTCAGTACGTTACAACGAATTTAAACGGCTGATCGAAAAAGTTATTAACATCTTATTAACAACTGTTCACTTTTCCCCTTGGCGCTCTTACGCTGCCCAACCGTAGGGAAAGAGAAAAAGATGAACAAGGTAAAATATTTTGGAATCGTTAAAAAATTCCAAGGCCACCACCGATAGTGGAGCCAAGGACGGCAACTCACTAAATGTGGGTTGCAGAAAGCAAAACCCAAACGTTATTCTAATGTGACTTGACAAGCCAAAACGATGGCGCGCACCCTTGATTTTTAGGGTTTTTCCAACCCCTAGCGAGGGTCTGAAAAAGCGCTTTTACGGAGCAAAAATGAAGAAATTAACAGGCCCGCGGCTGATGGTGAATTCGTCGTTCGAGGCCACGGATATTCTCTACGCCACCGGCTTTTCCGCGGTGGATCCGTTCCTCTTTCTGCACGACGGCCAGGAAAAAACCCTCGTGGTGTCCATTCTGGAGGCCGGCCGCGCCGCCGCCGGAGGCCGCGGCTTGGAGGTGCTGACGCCGGGCGATTTGAAGTTGCCGAAAAAAATGCGGCGCAACCTGGGCGGTTGGGCGGTCGGCTTGTTGCGCCGGCGCCAAATCCGCCGCGTAGAAGTCAGCGCCGGCTTTCCTTTAGGCATGGCCGAAAAAATACGGCGCGCCGGCATCGCCGTGAAAGTCTCGCGAGAAGCTCCCTATCCGGAGCGCGAAACGAAGAGCGAGGAGGAGATTCGCCGGCTGCAACAAGCGCAGACCGCCGCCGTGCAAGCAATGAAGGCGGCGGTCGACTCGATCCGGCGCGCCAAAATTTCCGCGCGCGGAGAACTGATGCTGGATCAGCGCCTGCTCACGTCCGAGACGGTCCGGCAGGCCATCGATGTGGAACTGATGAAATGCGACTGCAGCGCGCGCGAAACCATCGTGGCCTGCGGCCCGGCATCGGCGCAGCCGCACGAACGCGGAGCCGGTCCGTTGCGCGCGGGCGAACCGATCGTGATCGACATCTTTCCGCAACACCGCGGGCACGGCTACTGGGGCGACCTGACGCGGACGGTCGTCAAGGGTCGCGCGCCCGAACGCCTGCGCGCCCTGTACGCCGCCGTGAAGGCCGCGCAGACCGCCGCGCTCAAAAAGGTTCGCGCCGGCGCGGCCGCAGACCGTATTCACGAAGAGGTGGAAGCGGTGTTCGAGCAGCATGGTTTTGTGACGACGATCAAGGACGGGGTCGCGGAAGGCTTCATTCACAGCACCGGGCACGGCGTGGGACTGGACATTCACGAAGCGCCGTCGATCGGCATCCTGCCGAAGCCGCTGAAAAAAGGAAACGTGATCACCATCGAACCGGGCTTGTATTATCCCGACATCGGCGGCGTGCGCATGGAAGACACCGTCGTCGTAACGGCCAAAGGCTGGGAGCCGCTGGCGGTCTGCCGGGTTCCCTTTGAGGTGGACTAATATGCATCTGGGCTGGCTGGAACTGTGGAAGGGAAGCTGGATCTTTGTCGTCCTCGCGTTGGCGTGGGCGTACATCCGGTATTTCGAGTGGAGCCATTTTTTCGTCCCGCGCCGCGCTATCGTCCTGACGCCCGCGGATGTGGGGTTGGAATTTGAGGACGTATCTTTTGTGGCCGAGGACGGCTGCGTGCTGAACGGGTGGTGGATTCCCTATCCCGAAGCGCGCGGCACGCTCATCTATTGCCACGGCAACGCCTCCAACCTGGGCGATCTGACCGGCGTGATCGCCGATCTGCGCCGCCTGCGCGTGAATCTGTTTGCCTTCGACTACCGCGGCTATGGCAAGAGCCGCGGGCTGCCGACGGAGAAGGGCCTCTACCGCGATGCGCGCGCCGCCTACGAAGTGGTGCGCGCCCGCTATGCCGATGTCGACGCCCCGCCGGTCGTCGTCTATGGCCACTCCCTGGGCGGAGCCGTGGCCGTTCAACTCGCCTCCGACAAACCGGTGCGCGGCGTGATGGTCGAAGGCACGTTCTCCTCGTCGGCCGACATGAGCCGCTCCATCTATTCGACGATCCCGGTCCATTGGATCCTGCATTACCGCTTCGACTCCCTTTCGAAAGTCGGCGCCCTGCGCATGCCGAAGCTCTTCGGACATACCCGCCAGGACGAAACCGTTCCTTACGCCCTCGGCCGGAAATTATTCGAAGCCGCCGCCGAACCCAAACGTTTTGTCGAACTGCCCGGCGACCACAACACCGCCAACTGGGCCATGAGTCGCGAAACCTGGCAGGCCTTGGAATCGTTCGTGATGGAAGTGCTGGGGTGAAGGACCGCAGGCATTCCTGCCTGCGATCCTAAAACATTTGAACCTTGCGACGATGCAATAAATCCGCTTCCAAATCGTTCTATGGACGAACGAATGAACCAAACGAAAGGAAGACGATCATGAAGAAAAATCTGTTGATGGCAGCCTTGTTGGGCTCGTGTTGGATGGCCGGCGGAGCGCTCGCCGAACCGCCGATGGACTGCCCTCAGGGAGGCCCCGGTAAAATGCTGCGGCAGGGTGGTGGTGGCCACGGAATGGGCGTTCATATCGGCTGGCTGCTGCATAATAAGGAGCAGGCCCAAAAAGCCGGCCTGACCGACGAACAAATCGCCGCACTGCAAACCGTGTTCGATGCGCATCGCGAAGAGATGATCGACTTGCGGGCCAACCAGGAAAAAGCCCGGCTCGGCGTCGAAAAAATCATGGCGTCGGACACACCCGACGAAGCCGCCTTGATGCAGGCCGTCGAGCAGTTGGGCCAGGCCGACACGCAACTCAAAAAAGCGCAGCTCCTGATGCAACTAAAAACACGCCAAACCCTCGGCCGCGAAAAATATGACGAATTGCTGAACAAACAGCAGCAGCAATTCAAGCAAAGACGCGAAAGCAAACACGGGCGCAACCCGGAAGAACAATAACCCGCAACTCATTCCGTTTCTTGGAGCCGGGGCGACCTCGCCCCGGTTTTTTATACACAATTTTCCAACCAACCCGAAAAGATTGGCCCCACGGATGGCAAAGCGTCCCACGGATGAAGGGAGAGTCTATTTTGGCAGGCAGGTCTCTTTTGGTTGCGGCGATTTAAGCTTAGCCGAACACAAAGTGCAAAAACCCGATCTCAAAGTTTTTGGAGGGTTCCGCTCTGTCGGAACCTTCTTCTTCCGGTCGCAACAGAGCGCGCCCATCCAAAAAAAATACGATCGACATGCCCTACAAATTTGGATTCTTGAAAAAAGTTAAAACAAGCCCCCTAAAAAAGTCTGTTTTGTATAGGTCCTTTTCATTGCGTAATTAAAAAAAATAGCGCGTGTAGGTAAAAAACCTACAAAACGCTGCTGCTTAAGCGATAAAGAAAAAAAATGTTTGGACAGGTGATTCTTTCTTCCTGTAATTTGCGCCCATTCGCATAATACAGGGAGGGTTATATGGTTCGAATTTCTTCGGGGTCGTCACGTCAACTGATTACCGATCACTGTTTACTGATAACTTCTTTCTTCCTTCTCTTCTCCCTAAGCGCCTCGGCGCAGCTCATCCAATCCAACCGCTGGATCGAAGGCGTCTCCGACGTCCAAGGCTCGGACGTTTTGCGCGCGACAGGCCAAGTGGAAGTAGTGGAAGCCGCCGTCGAAATCGGCCGAAGCACCCAACTCGAAACGCCCGCCGCAGAAGCCGACGCCTGCCTGCGCCGCATCCAAAAGGTCACGACGGTTTTCCTGAGCGACGGGTCGCGGCAGCAGACCGTGTTGTCCCACTACACCGAACTCGGCGGCGGGCTTCATTACAAAGGCGACTCCGGAAAATGGCAAACCTCCGTCGTGGAAGCCGAAGCGACGCCCGGCGGCGGCCTGCGATTCGATAAGTTGCCGGTGAAATACGATTTTGCCCCCAGCGCGCATCAGCGCACGGTGCTGACCGAACGGCACGCCGGCGGCACGGCCCGCTCCGCCGTGGCGGGGATGAGCTACTACGATGCCAAGAGCGGCCAAAGCGTGGTCTTCGCCTGGGCAAAAAATGCCAAGGCCCAGGCGATTCCCGGCGGGGTGGTGTATCCCGACGCTTTCAAGGGCGTAGACGGAGATGTTATTTTCAAGTTGCATATCTATGGCATAGAGCAAGATATAGCTATATACGGCGACCTGCCGCGTCCGTCCGATTTGGGCCTCGATAACGACTCCTCCGTGCTCTGCGTGTTGACCGAACTGCTGGACCTCGAAGGCTTCAGCGTCGAGCGGCCCGCTTCGGTCCGCGCCTGGGAATCGAGTCCGGAGCCCGTGCGGATTTTTCAGGATCGCGGCAGTTGCCTCTACAACCTTCAGCGCTGCTACGCCTATGCGGAAGACACCGAAAGCCTGACCCTGGGCGGAGCGGGCCGAACCGCCGAACAACTCGTCTCCATGCGGGTCTTTAGCGCCGAAGGGCGCACGTTCCTGTCCGAAGAAATCCCGGTCGCCTCTCTCTGGAAGAACTTTCAATATCTTTTTGTCTCCAAGCCGCCCTCGCGGCTGCCGACCGTAAACGTCCCCCCGCTTCGACCCGACCTCTTCGCAGGTAGGGACGGCGCTCCGTCGCCGTCCGAAGAGGCGCTCAGCGGAGTGAGCGCCCTACCTACAAGACTCGGCCAAAACGGTTCGCCCCTGGCCTCCCTTCGCCGCCGCAACGCCGGCTCCCGTTACGTCATCGACTACATCAACTACAGCAGCACCCAGACCAACTCCGTTACCTTCCGCAGCAATATCACGCACTTCGTAAGTGCCCCGATTACCTTCGACGGGAGCAATGCCGTGCTGACGGTTGAGCCGGGCTGCTTCGTCAAATTCGCCCCGAGCGCGCAAATCAGTTTCATTAACGGCGCGCGCCTGGTCTCCAAATGCAACGCCATGACCCCGGCCCTGTTCACCAGCGTCTACGACACCAACCGGGCCGGGGAGGTTATCGGCGGCTATACGGGAAATCCCAATACCAACCGCTATCCCGCCGCCCTGGTCTTCCAGACCGGCTCCAACAGCGTCGAAGGCATCCACGTCAAGTACGCCCAAAAAGGCATCGTCTT
>Ga0154562_113_pt1 | contig 32522 bp, 29 predicted proteins | sample RifGroF2_FD_105705 | JGI IMG/M metagenome (GOLD analysis project Ga0154562, IMG submission 105705) | Lentisphaerae bacterium GWF2_57_35 | reverse complement strand
GGGAGAAATGGGGAGAGTTTCACAATCGATACGCAGACCGGGGCCGAGAAATCGCGTTCTGGATTGCCCAACGCCGAGGCGGCATGTCGCTCAAGGATATCGCCCAAAAAGCCGGCAGAATGGATTATTCCGCCGTGAGCGAAGCCATTCGCTACTTTGAACGCAAACACCGAATGAAGCCCGAAGTTCAGCAGATGGCTAATGCGGTAATGAGATTCTTGAATCTTGATTCTGCTGAAAAACCATAACGCTAGGCCTATTCCAGAACCAGTCTACGCCGATTGTTATTTAGTCGTCTTTGTTTTTTTCGTCACTCTACCTGCATGGCCGCCCTCCTTTGAGCTAAGTCGGTGTACGCATAGCGAGTCTCTGTCCGTCAGAGACCATTGGAACTCCTCTCCGGCCTCCATGACCTGCCCGCCGCGAAAAGCCGCGAAAATCCACCTGGACTTTTCGCCGACTCAGACCTTGAAACTCAAATTCGTTCTGGCTACAGTCTGTCATGACGAGGGTTGCCTCCGTGTGTTGTGTATCTAATTTGTTATAAACGTGTTGTACAACAACGCAACCCTCGTCAACTATCTTTGTGAGAAATGCGGGTTAGCGCCAGAGTGAATAATGACAAGTCCCTCTGCAACTGAAATCGCCTTTGGAGTCGCCGGATGGTCCTATCCGGATTGGAAAGGCTATGTCTATAATCCCGGCGAGAAGGACGCCTTGGGTTTTGTCGCGCGTCATGTCGACATGATTGAAATCAACAGTACGTTTTATCGGCCGCCGGAAGCGCGGTTGTCCGCGTCGTGGGTCCAGCGCACGGCCTTTCGCCCCGGGTTCTTTTTCTCGGCCAAGCTGCATCAGGAAATTACTCATCAAGGCCTTTTGGAGGAGGGGATGAAGAAGGCTTTCCGGGAGGGCCTCGCGCCCTTGGTCGAAGCCGGACGTCTTCATCAAGTGCTGGCGCAATTTCGCTATGATTTTCGCGACCATCAGACGGCCCGCGAGCTGCTCTCGGGCATTGCCGATTTTGCGCGGGATTGGGTCGATGTGGTGGTCGAAGTCCGGCATGTCTCCTGGCAGGAGCCGGAAGCTTTGCAATTTCTGGCGGGCCTGGGCGTTTCCGTGGCCAATCTGGATTATCCGATGAGCCGCGATTCGTTCAACCTGCCTGTTTGCCGGGTTGGCGATCACGGATATTTCCGTCTGCACGGGCGGAACCGGAAAGCCTGGTTCGACAAGGAAGCCGGCCGGGGCGAAACCTACAACTACTTCTACACCTTGAAAGAGCTTTCCGAGATCAAGGATCGCGTCGTAAAGATTGCGAAAGCCCGCAAGTCGATGACCGTGGTGGGCAACAATCATTATCAGGGCAAGGAATTGGGCAACATCCTCCAGCTCAAATCGCTCGTCACCGGCCAGAAAGTGCCGGTGCCGGAGCGTTTGCTGGAGCACTACCCGGAGTTGGCGGAGATCGCCGAACCCCCGCCTCCCGATTCTTCCCAAGAGGGACGGTATGTCGGAACGCTTTTCTAAAAGGCATTCTACAGCGCGCCTATTCCTTCGCCGCTATTGCCTTGAACCACGTATAGAAAAAAGTGCCGTCGGGCGTTTGGCCGGAGCGGGAAAGCTCGGCAATGCCTTGGTCCCATGCAGCCTGGTCGATCGTTCCACTTCTAAGAGTGGTCGCTTGGGCGGTTTCCACCATGGGGACGATGATCTTGTTGACCATGCCGTCCAGCAGGGCCGGGCGGAGAGCATCGGCATAGAGCCAGCGCGGGGCAACTTCCTGCACCTGGTAGCCGGCGTGGGCCAGTAGGGGATAGAGTTCCCGGCCGATCGACGGATTGTGTCCCAGCTCCTGCTGGGCCTCGATCAAGGCCCGCCAGACTTTCACCGACAACGGCGTCTCGGGATGCCAGAAGCACGAACCGTGATCGCCTTCGATGACCGTCAACGTGCCGCCGGGTTTAAGCACTCGCTTCAGTTCGAGCAACGCCTTTGACGGATCGTCGAGATGCTCGAGCACAAAACAGACAAATACATGATCGAACGAAGAATCGCCGAAAGGCAGCGCATACAAACTGGCTTGCTGAAACACGACCTGATCGCATCCGAGCCGCTGAATCCGCTCCCGGGCCAGCGCCAGCGATTCGTTGGAAATATCGACGGAGGTGAACCGCGCCCCAGGACTGCGGCGCACAAGAATCTCGGTCTGGGCGCCGACGCCGCAACCGGCCTCCAGGACGTTCGCCCCGTCGGCGAAACGGGTGCCGCTGTGAAGAAATTCCTCCAGGATGCTCGACTGATCCAGCAATCGGCCGGCTTCTTCTTTCGTATAGCCATGGACATATTTGTTTTGCATGGCGGCTTTATAACAAAACATTAAACATCTGCAAAGTCGTATCAAGTAGGGACAGCGCGCAGCGCTGCATGGCGGGCAAAGCGTGTGCGCGTTGGCGCAAAGCCAGAACCAAAAACAGGTGGCCCGGCTTCTCCCTGCCCGCAACGCTTCGCGTAGCGATGCGCAGGCGGGCGAAGACGGGCTCTTCCATGAACTCTCTTGACAGCGCAACATGTTAAACGTTCAGCTTGAACGTCCAAAAGGTTCTGCAGTACATTGATCGCAAAAGCCTGGCCATTGAAGTTCCGGATTTCGAGGAGCGGCGCGAATCCATTGTATCCATCATGATGCAAGGATTGGCGACGGCAAAGCCGCCGCGAGGCCAACGAAAACAAAATTCAATGAGGCTTAAATAGAATGAGGAGATTGAGCATGAACCAAAACATGGCGGCGAGTATCGTCGCGTTGGCGCTGCTGTGCGGCTGCGGCCTGCACAAGGAACGTCCGGATGGCTCCGGCGCGATCGAATGCACGCAGGTGTCCGTGGCCCCTCAGGTGGCCGGTCTTCTGCTCAAGCTGCCCCCGCAGGAAGGCGATCTCCTGAAGAAAGGAGAGCTGGTGGCGCAGTTGGATGCACGGGATTACGAGATCCGCCGGGCCGAGGCGCAAGGAGCGGTTCAGGCCGCGCAGGCTCGCCTGGATTTGATGCTGGCCGGCAGCCGCGACGAGGACATCCAGCGGGCAAAGGACCAGGCGGCGGAAGCGGAAGCGATGTCCAAAGCCGCGGACGCGGACTTGCAGCGTATTCGAAAAGTTTATGAAAGCGGAAGCGGCACCCAGAAGCAAATGGACGATGCCCGCGCGCAAGCGGATCGAACCGCGGCCGCTCTGTCTGCAGCCCAGCAGATGTTTCAACGCTTAAAGCAGGGAAACCGCGAAGAGGAAGTTCGTCTCGCCCGCGCGGAGTTGGAGCAGGTCCAAGCCCGGTTGGCCGCGGTCGAAAAGGCGGTGAGCGATTGTACTGTAACGGCGCCGATGGAGGGCGTGGTGACGACGCGCGTACGGGAGGAAGGCGAGTATGCCGGGGTGGGAACCCCGTTGCTGACGATTTCCCGGCTGGATGAGGTGTGGCTGTCGGTCTATGTGCCCGAAGCACGGATAGCCGGCGTCAAAATCGGGCAGTCGGCGCGGGTAAAAGTGGACGGCGATCCGACGATGTATGAAGGTCGGGTGACGTTCATTTCGCCGGAGGCGGAATTCACGCCGCGCAATGTGCAAACCCCGGACGAGCGGGCGAAGCTGGTCTATCGGGTGAAGGTTACGCTGAAAAATACCGAAGGCGTTTTCAAGCCGGGGATGCCGGCCGATGGCTATCTATGAAATCGCCCGCGACAGATCGTCCCATCATTACAACCGAAAAACTCTCCCGACATTTTGATAAAGCCGTGGCGGTCGAGTCATTGGATTTATCGGTGGATCGGGGCGAGATGTACGGCTTGGTCGGGCCGGACGGCGCCGGCAAGAGCACCGCAATCCGGCTGTTGTGCGGCATTCTCAAGCCAACCGGCGGAAGCGGGACGGTGTTGGGGTTCGATCTGGTCCGGGAAACCGAGCAAATCAAAGGGCGCATGGGATATCTTTCGCAGAACTTCACGCTCTATGGGGATTTGACGGTGGACGAAAACATCGAATTTTTTGCCGATCTGCACGGGGTGAAGGGCTTTCAGAAGCGGCGCGACGAGCTTTTGGATTTTACGCGTCTCACTCCGTTTCGCCGGCGGCTGGCGCAATCGTTATCGGGCGGCATGAAAAAGAAGCTGGCGCTGGCCTGCACGTTGATCCATACGCCCGATCTCATTTTTCTGGATGAGCCTTCGACGGGCGTCGATCCGGTGTCCCGGGGCGAGTTTTGGAACATTCTCAGCGGCATCATGGAGCAGGGCGTGACGATCTTCATGACGACGCCTTATCTCGATGAAGCGGAGCGGTGTCATCGAATCGGTCTAATGCACAAGGGGCGGATCTTCATGACCGGCTCGCCGGAGGAAGTCAAAGCCGCCATGCCTGGACAGATTTATAACATAGAGTGCCCGACGCCTCCCGCCGCCTACAAAGCCTTGCGGGAATTCTGGCCGTCCACGCGGTTGGTGCTGTATGGGGATCGGCTGCATTTTTGGACGCCGGAAGGCGCCAACGAATTGGACAAAGCCAGGGCTTGTCTTGAGGAGCGCGGGCTGGGGCCAGTGCGCCATTCGAAAGTGGCGCCTTCGCTGGAAGATGCTTTTATCGCCCTTTTGGGGCAGGGAGAATCGGCATGAATAGACGAATCTGGATAATTCTAACGACGATGATGTGCGCGGGCGTTGCGATGGGAGAAGACGCAGTGCTTTCGCCTGGGCAGGTCGTCATCAACGCCTTGGCCTACAGCCTCGACTTGAAAACGCTGGATCAGGAGAACCAGGCCGCGGAAGCCCGAGTGCAACAAGCCAAGGCCTTGGGCTTGCCTTCGATCGATCTGGAGGGTCACGCTTTCCGCTATGAGGGCTTGGAGGATTCCTCCTTCGGCCCTAATTCGATTATTCCTGCCATCGATTCACGCTATGGCGCTTCGATCGGCTTAACCCAGCCGTTGTTTACCGGCGGGCGGATTTCAGGGCAGAAGGAGGGAGCTCGTTTTTCCAGGGACGCCAGCGCGTTAGGCCGGCAAAGCGCGACGGCGGACGTGATGTTGCAAGCGTTGTCGGTCTATTGGAATTGGTCCAAAGCGTATTATTCCGTGAAATCGTCCGAGGCCGCCGTGGCGTGGATGGAAGCGCATTATGCCGATATGCAGGTCCAGCAAAACGCGGGTTTGGTTACGGAAAACGATGCCTTATCGACCGAAGTTCGCCTGGAACAGGCGCGATTGAGCTTGGAGAATGTCCGGGGAGCGGTCCGCTTGGCTCAAGCGCAAATCACCTGGCTGACGGGCATCGAGTGGGCCTCGAATAACATTCCGCAGGAAGCCCCTCTGCCGGTTGAACAAGCCTTGGACTTGGGTACGGACGTGGTAACAGAAGCCCTGAGCAATCGGTTGGAACGAGCCGCGCGGCGGCTGGAGCTGAAGAGCGCGGAAGAGCAGCTCCAGGTGCAGCGCGCGGGCTATTATCCTCAACTTTACCTGACGGCAAAATACGAGCAAGCCCGTCCGAATATGATGAACATTCCTCCGCAGGACGAATGGCAGGACGATGCCTTTGCCGGAGTTGCGGTTTCGTGGAACATTTTGGACTGGGGCTTGACTCGCTCGAAAGTGGCCGAGGCCGGAGCGCGGGCCGAACAAGCTAGAATCCGAACCCGCCAGACTGACGACGCCATCGCGTTGGAAGCCCGGCAAAGCCGCATTAATCTTGAGGTGGCTTTGCGGCGGCTGAGCGTCGCTCTTCGCGCCGAGGACAGTGCGAAGCTGAACCTGCGTTCGGCTTCCGATCTTTGGCAGAATGGAATGGCGCGGCATTCGGATGTGCTGGACGCCCGAGCCCGCCTGACCGAAGCGGAATATGAGGTAGTGGCGGCCCGATCGGATGTGGCGCTGACGCGCGCGATGTTGGAAAAAGCCATGGGAACCTTGGCTTCATCGGATGAATGAAGAAGGCCGACATGTATAGCAAATTACAACTGTATTACATGAGTGGGACGGGTAATTCCTTTCGTGCCGCGGAATGGATGGCCGATACGACCCAATCCCAAGGCCTCCACCTATCCGTCCAGGCCATGGATGCGATCCGTCCTGCTCAGGTGCAATCGGAAGCCGGGACCTTAACCGGCTTATTCCTGCCCACCCACGCCTTTACGGCGCCGTGGGGGATGATCCGTTTTGTCTTGCAATGGCCGCGCGTGAAAACGGCAGAGGCTTTCGTTCTGGTGACTCGCGGCGGATTGGAGTTCGGGCGGTTTCATATGCCGGGCATGGAAGGCACGGCGGGTTATTTGATGGCGCTGCTCCTGCGTTGGAAAGGCTATCGAATACGAGGCGTGATGGGCTTGGACATGCCGTCGAATTGGTTGACCGTGCATCCGAGCCTGTCTCCGCAAAGCGTCGAGAGCATGGAAAGCCGGGCCCAGCCTAAAGCGGAGGGCTACATCCTGGATCTGCTGGCGGGAAAGTCCCGATGGCATGGATGGATCTGCCTGCTCTTGGGCTTGTTGCTGGCGCCGGCGTCCCTGGGCTATTTGCTCTATGGCCGCTTCTTTCTGGCAAAGATGTTTTTTGCGAATGAACAGTGCAATCGATGCGGACTCTGCGCGCAGAACTGTCCGTTCGGTGCGATTCGCATGCGAGGAAGCCCTTACTGGACGTATTCCTGCGAAAGCTGCATGCGATGCATGGCCTACTGCCCGAAAGAGGCGATTGAAGCCGGCCATTCCTGGGCCATCGTCCTTTATTATTTGGCGTCGATACCGGTTGGCGTGTACATGGCTCGATGGTTGGGGGGTGGGGCGCGTGTCGTTCAATATGGATATTATCTGTTGAGCATCTTATTGGCTTATGGAATATTCTGGCGGCTGATCCGAATCCGGTGGATCAATCGACTGTTCACCTGGACAACCTTAACCCATGTTTTCCGCCGCTATCATGAACCCTCGACGCCGCTCGGCGCCTGGACCCGGAGGCCGGATTCATGACCGCAACGAGCGACATCGTGATCGAGGTTAAGGAGCTGACCAAAGCCTTCGGTCATTTCAAGGCCGTCGACCGGCTTTCGCTGAGCGTTCGGCGAGGGGAAATCTTTGGCTTCCTGGGCCCCAATGGCGCCGGAAAATCGACCACCATCCGCATGCTGTGCGGATTGTTGAGTTCCTCTTCCGGTACGGCGACCGTTGGCGGCTTCGACATTAACCGCGCGCCGGAACAGGTGCGGCAAAGCATCGGCTACATGTCGCAGCGGTTCAGTCTTTATCGCGATTTGACGGTCTCCGAAAACATCGCCTTTTTCGGGGGCATATATGGTTTGCAGGGCGAACGCTTGCGCGAGCGCACTAAGGCGATCGTTGAGATGGCCGGTTTGGAGGGGCTCGGCGATCGGTTGACCGGAACTCTTTCGGGGGCGCTTCAGCAACGGCTCGCGCTGGGTTGTGCGGTGTTGCACGAACCGCCCATTCTGTTTCTCGACGAACCGACCAGCGGCGTCGATCCGATTTCCCGGCGTATGTTCTGGGATCTGATTCAAGGCCTGGCGGTCCGCGGCGTCACGATCTTGATTACAACGCATTTCATGGACGAGGCGGAATTTTGCGGACGGATCGGGTTCATCAGCGCCGGTCGGCTGGTGGCGCTGGATACGCCTTCCGCCATCAAGACGGAAGCCGTCCAGGAGGATTTGTTCGAAGTGAATTTGGCGTCCTTCAGGGGCGCGCGCGAAACCGTGGTCGACCTTGAAGGCTTGATGGCCAGTTCCTACTTCGGTCCGCGGCTGCACCTGTTTTGCCGGAAGGGGCGCTACACGGAAGAAACACTGCGAAAGGCGCTGCAGGATAAAGCGCTTGTTCCCTTGTCGGTCTCCAGGGCGTCCGTTTCTTTGGAGGACGCCTTCATTCGGCTGGCGGGATAAAGTATGAAACGATTCTGGGCCATATTCAAAAAGGAGTTCCGGCAGATTCTGCGCGATCCGTTGTCGCTTGGCATGCTGATCTTTGTGCCTGCCATGTTGCTGGTGCTTTATGGATACGCCTTGTCGTTCGACGTGAAACACATCCGTATCGCCGTGTTGGACGAGGATCGCAGTCAGGAAAGCCGGCGGCTGCTGGACAGCATGTTTCAGAATCCGTACTTCGACCGGGCCGGAACCCTGACGAGGCGGGCCGATGCCGATGGACTGCTGAGCCGGGGCTTGGTGCGCGCGGTGCTGGTGATTCCTCACGACTACTCGAAGAAGCTTGCCCGGGGAGAAGAAATCGAGATCCAGGCGCTCATCGATGGCGCCGACGCCACGACGGCGTCCACCACAGTCGGCTACCTCGATGCGCTTGCCGACCGGCTGACGCTTGAAGTTCAGGCGACGCCTTCCGCGGCGCAGGCGGTAAGACTCGGAGCGCCTGCCGTCGTGCCGGAACCCCGAATTTGGTTTAATCCCAGCCTCGACAGCGCTCATTTTCTCGTGCCGGGTTTGATCGGGATGCTCTTGATGCTGTCGGCGGTCGTCGCGACCTCGTTGTCCATCGTGAAGGAAAAGGAACGGGAAACCATGGAGCAGATTATGGTCTCTCCGATTAAACCCGAGGAATTGATTTTGGGAAAGACGCTGCCCTATGTGGCAATCTGCCTGATCACGGTGGCGATGATTCTCCTGCTGGGCTATCTGCTGTTTGGAATTGTCGTGCAAGGGTCCTGGTTCTTGCTTGGCCTTTCTACGTTGCTGTTTCTGTTTGCCGCGCTGGGGATGGGGGTGCTGATCTCGTCCGCTACGCGGTCCCAGCAAATCGCTTTCCAAGTGGCGATTATTTCGTCGTTGCTGCCTTCGATTATCCTGTCGGGGTTGATCTTTCCGATCAAGAACATGCCCTTGATTGTGCAGGGGATGTCGTTCTTGGTGGCGCCCCGGTATTATGTGGCGGCGTTGCGGGGCATCATTCTTAAAGACGCCCCGTTTTCGGCCATCTGGCCGGAACTGTTGGGCCTGCTGATTCTAGGTATCGCGTTCAATCTGCTCGCAGCGCGAAAGACGAGGAAGGCCCTCTAAATGAATGCTCCTGCCCAACATCTATCGGCACGTTCGTCCTGGCGAATGTTTTTTTATCGGGTTCATTGCCTGCTGGTCAAGGAATTGGCGCAGATTCGACGAGACCCCCGGATATTCGGTCTTCTCGTGGCCGCGCCGCTGATTCAATTGTTGGTGATGGGCTATGCCGCCACGACTGACGTGCGGGACGTCAACGTGGCGGTCCGCGACAACGACCACTCCTATCACAGCCGCGAATATATTCGCTCGATTTCTTCGTCCGGTTACTTAAAGACCACCCTGCTGACGGGGTCGGCGGCGGACGATGTTTCCGTGCTGGCAGCCGGGCGGGCGGGGCTGATCATCGATATTCCGCCGCAGTTCGGCCGCCGGTTGATCGCCCAACAACCCGTGCGCGTGCAGGTGCTCGTGGATGGCGCCGACAGCAATTTCGCCGTACAGGGCTTGAACTATCTGATGAAAGCCACGCGCCTTTATGCCGGGACTTTAATCAACGTGATCAAGACCGTCCGGCCTCCGGCGCTCGGGCTGCCGCAGGTGAGCGTGGTGAGTCGTGTTTGGTACAACCCTGATCTGCGTTCGACGCTGTACATGGTCCCGGGCATCATGGGCGTGCTGTTGCTGGTGACCACCATGATGGTCAGCAGCATGGCGCTGGTGAAAGAACGCGAAGACGGCACCATGGAGCAGCTCATCGTGACGCCGTTGCGCCCGGTCGAATTGGTTACAGGCAAATTGCTGCCGTTTGTTGTGGTTGGGTTTGTGGAGGTGTCGCTGGCGTTGCCGGTCATCCTGTTTATCTTCGGGGTCCCATTGCGTGGGAATCTCCTGTTGCTTTACCTCTTTTCGGGTCTGTTTTTGTTGAATACGTTGGGCTTTGGGTTGCTGGTTTCGACGCTGGTCAAAACCCAGCAGCAGGCCATGATGGTTTCCGCGTTCTTCGTGATGATGCCGTTTGTGCTGCTCTCCGGCTTCATTTTCCCCGTGGAGAACATGCCAAAAGCCATTCAGTATATCGCCTATTTCATCCCGCTGAAATACTACCTGACCGCCGTCCGCGGCGTGTTCCTCAAAGGCGCCGGTTGGGCCGAGCTGTGGCCCCAGGCGGCCGTGCTGCTGGGCATGGGAACCGCCGTGCTCGGCCTGGCCGTCACGAAATTTCACAAGCGGTTGGATTAAGAGCCAATTCCCGTGGGTCGGCCCTCTGATTCTTGCTCCCATTCATAATCCTAATCTTAATCTTAATCGTAATCTCTCTTTGCATTTTTCGAGGGAGTAGGGTTTTTGAACGGGTCGATTAGCGCTCCAACGCAAGTCCCGCTTGGCCCTTCGACCCGCTCAGGCCGGGCTGCATGGGGCAAAACGGGGGCGCGTCATTTGGGTCCGTCTGCGGCGTTGGCGCAAACCGGGCGGACAAGAGTCCTGCCCGGCTTGCGCCGCCTTGCAGCCGAACCCAACTGACGCGCCCCCGTTTTGGGCTCACTGCGTTCGCCGACCCCATGCGCCCTGGCCTGAGCGGGTCGAAGGGCCAAGCGACAGCCACCCCATGCCGCTAAAGCGGACATGGGGTTCCATTGCGGTAGTTTTTATTTTGAACTGGGGCGAGGTCGCCTGTCTTTTATACGCAAATTTTCCTTCATGAAGAGTTGGGCCAAGAAGGATCGTCGCAAAGAGTTGCCGTTGCACGAAGACTTGTTTTTTGGAGGGGCGCGCTCCGTCGCGACCGTAAAAAGAAGGTTCCGACAGAGCGGAACCCTCCAGAAATCTTTGAGATCGCGTTTTTTGCAAACGATAGATCCATAGGATTTATGTATAAAAGTCAGGCGCCCTCGCCCCGGCAGCGGGGCCATGTGGCCCCGCCTCCAACCGTCACTGGCCAGTTTATCCCCAGATACGTGTTTTCTGCGGCCGTGCCGGGATGCACGCCCTTAAGTCTCAGACTTGACGATCCGCTTTTAGAAAAGCTTTTCATGTTGTATAGTTTTCTTATGTTACAACTTTGAATAACGGAGGATCGAAAATGACTTCATTTATGCGCCTGGCGATTGCGATTTTATTCGTTGGATTTTCCGGTTGCTCGAGCATGTACTACAACACCATGGAAAAAGTGGGCATTCACAAGCGCGACATCATGGTCGATCGCGTCAAGGAGGCCCGCGACTCGCAGCACGAAGCCAAGGAAACCATCACCAATGCCCTGGATCAATTTCGGTCCATCGTGAAGTTTCAGGGCGGGAATCTGGAGTCTCAATACAACAAGCTGAACCGGATTCTTGAGCACAGCGAAGCGCGTGCAGACGAGGTTCACGAGCGGATCGCCGCGGTGGAAGACGTTTCGGATGCCTTATTCCGCGAATGGAAATCCGAGCTGCGGCAGTATTCCAGCAAGGCGTTGCGACGGTCCAGCGAACAGAAGTATAACGAGACCCGCGACAAATATGAAAATATGATCGCCGCCATGAAAAATGCCGAGTCGAAAATTGCGCCCGTCTTGGAGCCCTTGAAAGATCAGGTGCTATACCTGAAGCACAATCTGAACGCGCGCGCCATTGCCGCCTTGTCCGATGAATTGCTCAGCGTTCAGACCAATGTAGATGCCTTGATCCGGGACATGGAAGCCGCCATCGCGGAGGCGGATACTTTCATTGCCGCGTTGAGCACGGAGTAAAAGCTGTGATCGCGTCAACCCAGCTCGAAGCTGGTTACGCCAAAGATGCGGCCCATCGGCAATTCCGGAAAAGCCTTGTTGTACATGCGAGCGGTTTTGAATACCGGCTGCATTTGCCAGCCGCCGACGAGTTCGACGGCGGCTTCATTGACGCCGGGGATATCCAGATAAAACGCCGCACCGGCAGGGACGCGGCTGGTCAGGCCCGACAGCAACTGCCGAGCGGTCGCCGGCTCGTCCGCAAAGAGCGGCCCGATCTTGTAACCGGCCCGGCAGGGACGAATGACCCCGTACCCGCCGATTCGATCGTCCTGTACGGACGCCAGCGCAACGGCTGCGGGTTGTCGAAGCCAGGCAGCAAGAAATCCGGCTCGAGCCGTCGGGAAAAACTGCCGGTCGAATTCCTCCAACCGGCCGAAATCCAAGGACGCGGCTTCGACGAGGCCCTGGCCGTCGTTGCACGGACGGCAGACGCCTTCGTAGCGGATATTGTTATAGGCCAGCTTGAAGCCGACGGTTTCGTAATTCGAAATTTTTGCTTCGACGCCGTCCACGCCTATGTTGCGCGAGCCCAGATATTCGAAAGCCCGTTTGCCCAACTCCACGCCGACGCGATGCCCGCGGAACAGCGGCTTCACGATGAATAACCCAATGAACCCGAAGGTGAGATCGTAGGCCACCGCCGAAATGCTGCCGATCGCCTCGCTGTTGGAGAAGGCCATGAAGAAGCCGTGCGGATCGGCCGCAAAAAAGCTTTCCGCGTCATGCAGCCCCGGATTCCATCCCTCCTGCGCCGCCCATTCCACCGCCAGATCCAAGTCCTGACGCCTCATCTGCCGAATTTCGAAACCATCGTTCGATGACATAGGTTTGCTCCCAAGGGGTTGATGACCTGACCGTCATTTTTTCCAATGATTGGAAAAATTTCGAGCTAATTTTCCAAGGATTGGAAAACTTCTTGAGATCGGTGGGAATGGGAAAGGCAAAGATTTTCAACGCAAAGGACGCCAAGCAGGAGGGCTCAAAGCTCGCGAAGAAAAATATAGCACGGCTATGTAGCGCCGACGTAAGCCGGTCGTTTATACACAAATTCTGCAAGAACTCGGAATTCCTTATCCGTGGGGCGTCTTCTAACCCTGGAAGATCAGCCCCACGGATGGCAAAGCTGCCCCACGGATCGTCAAGTCTGCGACTTAAGGGTCATGCCGCCGGCCCGAAATGGACCTGAAGGTGGCCTGGCTTTTTCCGCCTTCGTTTCGCTACCGCGGGACAAGCCGAAGATGCTTCTGAATACTCGTTTATCCGTGGGACCGCTTTTCTGCCGACTTGCCTTACGCCATGCATTTTTGTATAAGCATCAACGCTTTGCTTCGGCAGTTTCTGACGCGCTCTAGAGGAGGGATTGCGGCTTGAATGAATGATCGTCGCCATGAGGGAGCTTTTACGCTCCGCTGTACCTTGTTTCCTTTTCTCTCCTTGTGGTCATCCCCATAGAGATTTGAGTCTGCTGAAAAAACCGCCGGTTCACAGAACCGGCCTACAAAAAGAGATGAAAGCGTTGGCCGTTGTCGAAGGGGACGAATCGCATGAATGCACCACTAGTACAGGGAAGAACCAAGGCGGTATGGAGTCCTAAAGCTCTCGTTATTTTTGGGCTTCTTTTTTCCTTCATTCCGGCGGGGATCATGTTCTCCATCAATTATGGGCGTTATGGCTTGCGCAAGAAGCAGGCGCTGTGGCTGGTTATCACGTTCTTGCTTGTTGCTATTCTTATTGCCGGGGATCTGGGGTCGCCCGATTGGTCTTTTCATCGATGGTGCTTGGTTTCGATTGCTTTGTTGTGGGTGTTTTACCTGAAGCAGGCGGCACTCTTCCGGGAGTGGATCGCTCATGGCGGTCGGAAGGCTTCCATCTGGAGCGGGCTGCTTGTTTGCCTTGGTTGTCTCATCGTGTATTTCGGCATCGCATTTGCGATTTCTGTCTTCGAATTCGATTACCTTGCTTATGATCTTCTGGTCGAAGAGAAGTATGAGAAGGCGGAGCATGTATTGCTTCAGTCGCGACGGGATCACCCGAACGATTTGAACGTTCGATACAACCTTGCCGTGCTCTATGCCCAAACGCACCGGGAACCCGAGGCCAAGCAGGAGTTGCGCGCCATCATCGAGGCAGATCCGTCAAAAGCAGATGCGAAAGATTTCCTGCAGGAACTCGACGATCGACAAGCGGTGGAGGATCGGAGCAGCAGCGAACCATGAGAAGCAACAGCCTGAGGCATAACCGCTGGCAGGAGAAATGATGGACTTTACTGACTTCACAAGCAAGGAGTGGCATGCCGAAGTCGCCACGGGATTCCCTCTCATGCGATCTTTACCCGCCTCCTGCGTACAAGCTTTTCTCGCTGTTACAATGGAACAAAATCGTGATCCGGATTTTCTTGTGAGCTTTGCCCAACAGGGCTTAACCAGGGATGAATCATTTTGGGCCGACGTAATGCAGAAGATGACCATGCCGCGCTTCATGGGCTTCAGAGAAGCCCAGCGGCTAATTGGACATGAGCACGATCCTCAATTCGGCCCTGTGCTCAAAGATTATATTGAGGAGGCAAGAGCGCTGACATCAGGGCTTGTCATCCCCTCGGCAAAGGAGATGCGAAAGCATCTGTTTCCTCTCCTGACTCACACTTTCTCGACGCGCCCGGAGAACTTTGGCGGGGGGAACTGGCGTTTCTCGATCCAACACAATCGAAGCGCCCTTTGGCTCCATCTGGACTTTGGTGGAATGCATTCAGGGTTCAGGTGGTATCTAGATCTTCGCGGCACGGCCTTTCAGCATGCACAAGGGTTCTGGATAGCATACGAAGGCCTCATGGGCATGGGGCAGCCCCACTGGGACCAAATTTCCACTCAGAATCTAGAAGCCTCGGGTAATCTGTTATGCTCCTTAGTGAAGAAGACTCTTGATCAGATAAAATAAAGGAATTCTGTCAACCATTGGCCCCGAATCGTGTTCTACATAACATGGAGATACCTCATGAAAAAAGTAATCGCATCCCTGCTTCTGACACTGGTAACCAGCGCCTGCTACGGCCACGACAATCCGGCATTGGTTGAGCGGATCGCAGAATTGGAAAAGGAAGTGGCGGACTTGAAGGCTGCCGTGGCTCCGGTCATGGCCAACGCGAAGGCGGAGCAAAGGCTGGAAGGACAGCGCAAGAAGGCCAAAGAGCGCATGCGAAAAGATTCGGAGCATTATTCGCGAAACGAGCTGATGGACATCGAGAGTCTTTATCAGGTGGCCAACAAGCAATGGCGAACGCAGGAGGGCAAGGACAGCCTGGAGAAGCTCATTAAGAAATACGACCATGCGAATCGGACCGGTTGCGCGCTGCTTTACCTCGGACAAATGAGCACGGGCAAAGAAAGAGAAGATTACCTGAAAAGGGCTATCGCCGATTTTGGCGACTGTTTTTATGGGGACGGGGTTCAAGTGGGCGCCTATGCCCGTTACTATCTTGCATGCCACTACAAAGAGGAAGGCCAAACCGGCGAAGCCAAAGAGCTGTTTGAGGAGATCGCCGAAAAATATCCGGATGCCATCGATCACAAGGGCAAGTTTCTGGCCGAGCATATGGATAAGTAAGCCATCGCGGAACATTGCTTGAGGGATTATTTCAGAAGGCCGCAAAGCCAAGCCGCGCAGAGGTCGCAAAGGAGAGGAAGAGCTGGAGTTTCTTTTAAAAGTTTATCGCGTTTTCTGTAGGAATCGCACCTCCTTGCGACGAACAGCAGGACTTCTTTGCGGATCGGCCGCGTAAAAGCTTTCCGCGTCATGCAGCCCCGGATTCCATCCCTACTGCGCCGCCCATTCCACCGCCAGATCCAAGTCCTGACGCCTCATCTGTCGAATTTCGAAACCATCGTTCGATGACATAGGTTTGCTCCCAAGGGGTTGATGACATGACTGTCATTTTTTCCAATGATTGGAAAGATTTCGAGCTAATTTTCCAAGGATTGGAAAACTTCCTGAGATCGGCGGGAATGGGAAAGGCGTAACTGCTCAGGTAACTTGCCGCAAGGTTTTGCTATGCTATTTGATACAGCTTAACTTCGTGCCATTCCCCCTGACCCGGACATAGTGTCGAGCCTTCTTTAGGTCAGGAAAAAATGCCTTTCGTCTCCGCAAATCCCCGATGGTTTGGAGGGCATCCTTGTGCTATTAGCATACGAAAGTTGGTGGTGCTTACAACAAGGAGAAACGGTATGAGCTACGTGGATGGATTCGTGATTGCGGCGCCGAAAAAGAACATGCCGGCGTACATTCGCATGGCGCGCGTGGCGGCGCGGGTATGGCGGGATCACGGCGCACTCGACTACAAGGAGTGCGTGGGTGACGATCTCGACGTCAAGATGGGGCTTCCATTCTCACGACTGGCGAATATCAAGCCAGACGAAACCGTTGTGTTCTCCTACATCGTTTTCAAGTCGCGCGCGCATCGCGATCGCGTCAACGCAAAGGTCATGAAGGATCCTCGCATTGCGGCCTCCTGCGACGAAAAGAGCATGCCTTTTGATATACAACGCATGGCGTACGGCGGATTTAAAGTCGTAGTGGACGGCGGCGCCAAATAGTCATTCGTCTCTAATCAATGGAGTAATGGAGGAAAAAGATGAAAACCGAAGTCAAAGCCATTCCTGAAGGATTCCACACGGTCACGCCATGCCTGACACTGAAAAACTCACTGGAGGCCATTGCGTTCTATAAAGCGGCGTTTGGGGCAAAGGAATTGGGCGTATTTCCGTCTCCAGACGGCAAGAGCACCATGCACGCCTTGATCCGGATCGGCGATTCGTTCCTGATGATGGGGGACGAAGCACCCGAACCAGAATGCCGGAGCGCCGAGTCCCTGGGCGCTTCACCCATCGGACTGTACGTCTATGTGAAGGATGCGGACGCGGCATTCAAGCAGGCGGTTGACGCCGGCGCCGCGGTTGTGATGCCCATAGACGACATGTTTTGGGGTGACCGGTGCGGAACCGTAAAGGACCCCTTTGGCTATGTGTGGAACATTGCGACCCATACCCGCGAACTGAGCGACAAAAAGGTGCAAGAGGGCGCCAAGGCGTTCTTTGCCAAGGCCAGCACAGGGAACCCCTGAAGTGGAAGAGCTGTAAGCCGTCCGAAAATAAGTTGTCGTAATCCTAATCTATTTCAGAAGAAAAAATTACGATTATGATTAAGATTACGATTAGGAGGGGGGGATTGGGAGATCGGCGGTGCAAGAATCTTGCGCGGCGTTTGTTGGGAGTGTAAGGTTGCCGCGGAGAACAAAGATTTATGTCGAGCACATTAGGCACAATTTTCAAGGTTACGACGTTTGGGGAATCGCATTGCAAGGGGGTGGGGGCGGTGGTGGATGGGTGCCCTTCGCGCATTGCGCTTTGCGAGGCGGATATTCAGACGCAACTGGATCGTCGGCGTCCCGGCCAGAGCCGGGTGACGACGGCGCGCGCCGAGGCCGATCAGGTGACGATTCTGTCAGGGGTGGAGAACGGGCTGACGCTGGGCACGCCGATCGGGTTGCTGGTGGGCAACAAAGACCAACGCCCGGGCGATTACGCCGAGCTGCAGGCGATTCCGCGGCCGTCGCACGCCGATTTTACATATCAATCCAAGTATGGCATTCGCGCGTCGAGCGGCGGCGGGCGGTCGAGCGCCCGGGAGACGATCGGGCGCGTGGCCGCCGGAGCGATTGCGGAAAAATACCTTCGCGAGACCTTTGGGACGGACATCGTGGCCTGGGTCAGTTCGGTTGGAACGGTGGACATGACGGAGGCGGTGGAGACGGCGCTTACGCGTAAGCAGATCGATGCCTCGGAGGTCCGCTGTCCGGATTTGGACGCCGGGAAAAAGATGTTGGAGGCCATTCTGGCGGCGCGTGAGGAGAACGATTCGCTGGGTGGAATTGTTACCTGCGTTTGCTGCGGCATTCCGGCGGGTTGGGGGGAGCCGGTGTTCGACAAGCTGGAGGCGGCGCTGGCGCAGGCGATGCTCTCTATTCCGGCCACGAAGGGCTTCGAGATCGGTTCCGGTTTTGCGGGTACGCGGTTGCGGGGATCGGCGCATAACGATCGATTTGTCTTGAAGGATGGACGCCTGGGCACGACGACGAACAACAGCGGCGGCGTACAAGGCGGGATCTCGAATGGCGAACCTATTTTCTTTCGCGTGGCTTTCAAGCCTCCGGCGACGATCGGTCAGCCGCAACCGACGGTCGATTTCGACGGGAATGAAGTGATTCTCGAGGCGAAGGGCCGTCACGATCCGTGCGTGGTGTCGCGGGCGGTTCCGATTGTCGAGGCGATGGCGGCGCTGGTTTTGGCGGATGCGGCGTTACGGCAGAAGACGAGGTTGTAAAGATGGTCCAAAGTCCAAAGAGTCCAAAGTCCAAAGAGTCCAAAGTCCAAAGAGTCCAAAGTCCAAAGTTGGAGAATAAAGAGGGGATTTTTTTAGTAGATTTTTTTGGGGGAGAAGATTTGGGTTAGGGCTTCGCGGATGGTTTTGTTTTTCAGCATGAGTTCCCAGATCAGGCCGGTGCGGTGGTTTTCGATCATGAGCAGCATGGGGCCGTGATTGATGCCGTGGATTTCCTGCGAAAACCAGTTTTTGTCCAGGTTGTAGGCGTCAATAAGGCCGTAGCCGCCTTCGAATTCGTCTTTCCAGAGCAACTTGCGGCCGGTTTCGTCTTTTAAGGTGTAGTAATGCTTCAAGGCGGCGATGGCGTCGTCGGGGATGAAGGGAACGGCCATGCCGGCGCCGTAGAGGGCCAGCGTTCCTTCTCCGGTTTCAATGCCGCCGCCGCTGGGCGGCGCTCCGCAAACCATGTACCGGTCGCCGGGGCCCGAACAGGCGGTGAGCCCCCAGGCGTTTTCTCCGAAGGTCTTGAACTGATTGGTCAGGGACATGCAAAAGGCTTTGTTGGCCAGCGCGGCTTTGACGGAGTTGCTCCACCAGTTCACTTGCAGATCCGCCGGCATGCCGGCCTTTTCAGGCTGGTCGGGGCCGAGCGCTTGGAAGTCGATCCAGGCATGTGCGAAGGAGTAGGTGAAGAAAGCGCCCGGCCAGGTGCAGACGATATCGTCGATGTTCTGATAGCTCTTCCGGTCGCGCTTGAAGGTGTAGAAGTAGGAGGGATCGATCCGGTACGCGGGATTGGGCGCGCCGATGCCCAGCACAGCGATGAGCAGGGCCTCGTCGGTGTAATAATCCCAGGCGCCGTCGAAGCGTCCGTTCAAGGGATGATAGGCCATGGCGAGCAGGCGGCGCTCGGAGTCTGCAAAGAATTTCCAGTTCATCCGGGCGACCATCAAGGCGGCTTCGTCTTCGATCCGTCCGCCAAAATATTCCCCGGCGGCGAGGGCGCCCCAGGCCAGCAGGGCGGCGTCGACGGTGGAGGCGACATCCTCGTAGCCTCCGCCTCCGCGAGAGCCGTCGCCTTGCAGGTAATGAAAGAAGATGCCGTTGGATTGATTGTTCGTCATGCCGTTCAATGCCCGTAATGTCAGGTAGGCCCGCCGTTCGGCTTCTTCGCGGACGATCCACTGCCGTTCGGCGCCGATGCACAGGGCGGTGAGGCCGAAGCCGGTGGCGGCCACGCTGATGGTGTTGGCAGTGTTTTTATCTTTCGTGAGGAAGGTCTTGGGGTCGTGTTCGCGCAGGAAAAATTCGAAGGCCCCGCGGGAGACGAGGTCCAGGAGTTCGTCGTCGGAGGGAAAATGCGGCAAGGCCTCGACGAAGTCCGACGGAGCGCTTGTATTGCCGGAGGCATCGTACGCCGCCACTCGATAGAAGTATTTCTCCCCGTTCAGCACCTGGCGATCGACCCATCGGTTCACGCCTGTCCAGCCGTTGGAGAGGGGCTGGAAGCGGTCGGGTTGGCCGACGGCCCGCAACACTTGATAGCCGACAACATCGGTTTCCGGCGAAGGGGTCCAATCCACGCAAACGACTTCGTCGCGCGCGGCTATTTTTTGGATGACGGGCGTTTGGGGCGCCTCCTGATCCGTTTCGGCCGGTGCAGCGTAAATGAAAGAGAGGAGCGGACCTCCAAGGTCGGGTTTGAGGCTGATTTCGAGTCCATTGGTTTTTACCAGGAACACGCGCTGCACTTCGGCGGGGAGGCGGCTGCCGTACTGCTCGAACAGGTCGAATCGATCCAGTGCCCGGAATTCGTTAAAGAAAACGCTGAAAACGCGAAGCCGGCTTTCGCGGCTGTAGGGATCGAAGAAGCCCAGAGTTACTTGGTAGGGGCCGGGCGGCAGATCCAAACGATATGCCAGGGGCCCCTCCCGGAAGGATCGATAGGGCTCTGCGGCGGTTCCCTGAGGCGCCGACAGTTCCGTCCCGGGAGTTACAAAGCCGAAGGCATTGGCCGGATTGTATTCGCGATCTGCCAGGAAGCGACGCCCGCGTTCGTCAGTCAGGCTGGCGCCGCCTACATTGATGCCATAGGTTGGAATGCCATTCGTGAAACTTGGCGCTGCTTCGACCGGCGCGCTAAGTACGCTTTCATTGCCGAAAAAGTCGACGGTCGATAGCGCATAAAAATAAGCGCCGGTGTTTTCCGTTTCCCGGTCGATCCAGAATGCATCCTGTACGGGAGTTGTCGTTGCCTTTTCAAAATCGCCGGTCGGCGAGAAACTCCGATAAACGTGATAACCGAACATGTCCTCCTCTGCGACCGGACTCCAATCGAGGCCGATCTCGGCGTCGCGGACGTAGGCAACCAAGTTAGAGGGCGCAGCCGGCGGAATTTGCTCGGGGGTTGCCGGCTCAATGGCGATCGCCGAAAACTTTGCTTTGTCCTTCAGGTCTTGAACGGCGACGACGACTTTTCCGTCGTCAGTGGAGACCAGCCGTGAAATGACCAACGCTTTGCCTTGGCCTCCCGCGGCCGCGAAAATGTCCAGCCGCGAGAGAATTTTGCGGTGGTTGATCCATACATCGAAGACTCTTTGCAGAGGCGCGGAGAAATGGGCTTCGCTGAAGTACATCGCGACCCGGTAGATGCCGGGCTGAAGTTGAAAGCAATATTTCTCGAGGCCCCATCGATCCGTCAGGAAAAGATCGTTGGCTGTTGCCACAGAACCCTTCGGAGCTGAACCCGTGCGACCGCCCACATAGCCCCAGGTCTGGTCGCCGGTGAATTCCTGATCCGCAACGAAGGATACGCCCGAGGTGGTGGTGTAGGCCGGGCCGCCGCAGTTGACGCGAATCGTGTTGGACGTTTGGGCCGGAGTTGAGGCAGGCAGCGATAAGAAAAGAGTTCCAACGAGAGCGACGATTAAGATTCTCCAAAAAGCGAATGAATTCACAAATAACCCCAGTCGTCCCATAGGAGTGTTGGAGTAATGGAGCGATGGAGTAATGGAATTGGGGTCCAATAGCGGCTGAGTCGGTTTATAAGATTCGAAAAACGACCCCGTTGGCGTTTCAACTTTCATCTGCGCAAGTCCTCGATTCACAACACTCCAACTCTCCAGTACTCCGCAACCTGTGGGAGGCTACTGAAAAATATCCTCTTCCGGCTAACCCGCATTTCTCACCGCCCGGTGAGAAATGCGCCCCGATAAAATCGGGACGCAAACGGGATAGCCACGTTCGCGGTGTCGGAAGACACTGCGTCCGGGCTAAAGGTGCTGACCAGTTAAAGCGGTTAATATCACTAATTGAGAGCGTTTGCAATGAGGATTTTCAGCTTGCGATGAAGTAATTGAATGAAATGACGGGCTACAAATAATTTTCGGAATGCAATTGATCTAGGAAGTCGTGGGCATCGACGCGCGGGGGCAGTTGGATGTCGGGGGCCTCATCGGCCATTTTTTGGAGTTTCTGACGCTTGATCCAGAAGTAGGGTTGTTTTTCGGTTAGTGCGATCATCTTGGCATGCTTGACGATTCGATCGAGCGCGGCGGTGTACTCGCTGAAGTAGACGCCGATGATGGCTGGAACTTCATGGCTGGCGACTTTGTCCATCATGGCGGACTTGGCGTTCAAACTCTTTTCGGTGTACTCGTCGCGCGCTTTCAGGATGGATTGGGCCAGGGCTTGAAAATCGGAATGTTCCGGATCGAGAGACTCGATCACGAGATGCAGCACCTTGGCAGCTCCTTCATAGAGATCAACGAGCAGTTGGAGGATATCGCGGCTGAATCGACCGTTGGGATTTTTATGCCGGCGTGTGGTGATGTCGCACAGCTCGTCGATATGATCGCCGATGCGTTCAATATCGGCCATGCACCGGTTGAGGTTCTGGATCAGGATGGCCTGCCGCCGGGACAGCGCACGGGTGGTCAAAGCGGAGACGTAATCCTTCATGGACCGCTTGATTTCATCGACGACGTTCTCGTTCACTTTGATGGTTTTGATGTCGCGACGGCTCTTGGTGAAGATCACTTCCAGCGTTAGTTTTAAGCTTCGAGCACAAATACGGGAGACCCGCTGAAGTTCCATGATGGCGGCATACAAGGCTTTTTCCGGGAAATCGATCAGTTGCTTATCGAGAAAACTCGGTTGAGGCTGCTGGATTTTTGAAGGCGTAAGGAGCGTTATGAAGCGGGCATAGAGCGGGCTGAAAAGAAGAAACGGGATGGCGCCGATCGCCGCCACCGCAGTATTCACATTGGCGGCCTGATGAATCAGATCGTGAGAAGACCATTCGGCGAAGCGAATAAGCAAAGGGGCCATCGCGATGGCGGCCGCGGTCGTGAGGATATTGTACAGCAAATGAGATAGGGCAGACCGACGGGCGTCGGTAATGGCTCCGATGGAGCCCAGCAGCGCCGTTGCGCACGTGCCAATTCGGGCGCCAAGAATGATCGGGTAGGCTTGTTCAACGGAGGTGAACACGCCGGCGGAAAACAAGGCGAAGCACATACCGACCACCGCGCCGCTGCTTTGGATGATAGCGGTGATGGCCGTAGCCATTAAAGTGCCCATGATCAAGCCAGAAAGGCTGTTGCCTTGGATGCTGGTCAGAATCTTGGCGAATAGTTCACGATGAGGTTTGATCGCATCGCTCATGGTATTCATGCCCAGAAAAATCAGACCAAACCCCATGAGGGAACGTCCGATGTTTTTTATCTTGGTGTTGGTGCTTACCATGTCGAGAATAAAGCCGGCAGAGATGATCAAAAAGCAATAATCGCCCAGTTTGAACGAAACCAACTGCATGGAAAGAGTTGTGCCGAGGTTGGCGCCCAACATTGGCGGCACGGATTCGGCCAGCGTCATCAGTCCGGCGTTGATAAAGCCGACGAGCATGACCGTGGTGGCGCTGCTTTGAACGAGCGTTCCCAGGATGGAGCCCATCACAATGCCCGAAAAGCGATTGCGGGTGGCCTTCGAGAGCACGGCCCGCAAACTGCTGCCGGCCGCCAGGCGAAGCCCGTCGGACATCACGTTCATGCCGAAAATAAAGAGGGCCAAGCCGCCGGCAATGGAGAAAACGAGGAACATCAGAGTGGAAGCCGTCATGCTGAAAATCCTTCCTGCATTCGATGGTGGCGTTTCATAATCGCATGGGGCAGATGCGGGATTTCCGTCCGCCCGTTCTTATAGATACGATTCCGACTGAAGTTTGTCGAGGAAGTCGCGGGGGTCCGCAAGGGGCGGCGGCGTATAATCCGGCGCTTCGTTGCCCAGATAGCGAAGCTTCTTCCTCTTGATCCAGAAAAACGGCTGCTTTTCCACGAGGGCGATGGTTTTGGCATGTTTGACGATCCGGTCCAGGCAGGCCAGATATTCGTGGAAGTAGATGCCTTGGATGGGCGGGCACTGATGCTCGGCGAGGCGCTCCATGAAAGAGGCCCGGGCATTCAGGCTCTTCTCCATGTAGTCGTTTCGGGCGTTGAGGATGGTTTCGGCCAGCATCTGGAAGTCCGGCTGATCCGGCTTCAGGGAGTCGATCACCAACCGCAGGACTTTTTCGGCTGCTTTGTACAAATCGAAAATGACCTCGAGGGTCGCATGGTCGAAGCGGGCGGCGACGACCCGGCTGCGACGGATGGAAATGTCGCAGAGTTCGTCGATGTGGTCGCCGATTCGCTCGATATCGGTGATGCATCGGGTCAGGTAGACGAGCAGGATGGCCTGGCGGCGGGAAAGGTGGAGCAGGGTGAGCTTTTCGAGGTACGCCTTCATGGCTTTCTTGATGTCGTCGATGACGTTTTCGTTAAGCTTTACCGTCAATACCTTGCGGCGTTCGGGTTCGAAGAAGATCTCGGCGGTGAGCCGGAAGCTTTTCGCACAAATCTGCATGACGCGCTGCAACTCCTGGATGGCGGCGGCCAGCGCCTGCTCGGGGAAGGGAATAAGTTTTTCATCCAGAAAGCTGGGTTTCGGCGGCGGAAGCTTCGAGCGGATCGTCCAGCGAACCAACCCGGCAAACCAGGAGCTGACCGGCAGGATCAACACGGCGGCGACGATCATGACCGCGGTGTGGAGATTGGCGGTTTGATGCACCAGATCGGCGGCGGAGCGCTCGATCGCTCGGATGAACCAGGGCGCTGCCGCGATGGCAACGAGAACGCCGAAAACATTGAAATACAAATGGCTGAAGGCGACCCGTCGGGCTTCGATGCTGGCGCCGATAGAGCCCAGCAGCGCCGTGGTGCAGGTGCCTATGTGCGCCCCCAGGACGATGGGATAGACTTGCTCCAGATGAACAAACACTCCGGCTTGCGTCAGTACAAAACACATGCCGATTACCGCGCCGCTGCTTTGAACCGCGATCGTCAGCAAGGTGGAAATCAATACTCCGGTCAACAGGCCGCGCAGCGTATCGCCATGCACGTGGGACAGCCAAGGTGCGATCAAATCCCGATGGGGAGCGATGGCCCGGCTCATGGCGTCCATGCCCAGGAATAGCATGCCAAAGCCCAATAAGGCTTGGCCGGCGTACTTCTGCCAGGTTTTCCGGGCGGTGCAGCGGAGCAGGAAGCCGACGGCCATGATGAAGTAACTGTAGTCGTTCAGATGAAAGGAAATCATCTGCATGGACAAGGTGGTGCCCACGTTTGCACCGAGCATGGGTGCGATGGCCTCGGGCAACGTAATCAGGCCGGCGTTGACGAATCCAATCAGCATGACCAGGGTGGGACCGCTGTGGGCTACAAAACCCAACACCGTGCCCAGCAGCAATCCGGCTGGGCGGCTGCGCGTGGTATGGGAGAGAATGGCCCGCAAGCGTGCACCCGCCGCGAGGCGAAGGCCTTCGGTCATGACGGACATGCCGTACATGAAGAGGGTCAAGCCGCCAAAGATGGCAAAGACAAGAAAGAAGATTTCTTTATACGGCATGATGAAATCCTAACACAATGCTAACAATAGATTACCCTGAAATAGTGCGATGTCATCACAAAAACGGAGCCTCCCGTGCAATCTACGGAAGCGGCTCTTCGTCATGGACAGGGGCGCTCGTCCTGGTCGGCCCGTCCGCGTGCGTGACAAGCGGCGTCGGCGGCTGTTATAGTGCCAGGCAAAGAACAGCATGAAATCGACAGCAAGAGGTAAACCGATGAATCGAATGTGGCGGTGGTTTTCAGCTTGGATGGGCCTGTGGGCGATATGCAGCGCAGGGAACGGCCTGGCCGTCACCGTGGAAAGCCCGGGACCCAAAGGCGCGACCTTGGCGTTATACGACACGGGAATCGGCTTGGTAAGCGAGCAACGGCGGGTTGTCCTGGCCCGTGGCGAAAACTTGGTTCGTTTCTTGGAGATTCCGGTTCGGATCGATCCCTCGTCCGTATCCTTTTCGACGGTATCGGGAGGCCGTCCTATTCAGGTTCTGGATCAACGTTTCGAGTACGATTTGACCGGAGTCGAGCGCCTGCTGCAGCGGTATATTGGACAAACCATCGAGATTCGCGACGGAGCGGACGTCCGCCAAGGCGTCTTGTTATCGGCTCCGGCAGGAAACGCCGGACCGTCCTCCATCGCCTTGTTGGACGCTCATGGCGAAGCCTGTGTATATCCTGATTTTCACCGTTTGAATCAGATTCTTTTTCCTCATGTGGACGAGCTGACCTACGTTCATCCCACTTTATTGGCGCGGATGACCGCGCAACAGGATGGCCCGCAGAATTTACGCTTGAACTATATCCTGGAAGGACTGTCTTGGAACGTTTCCTACGAAGCCATTCAAACCGATTCGCCCTCCGAAACGTATTTGGGCGTGCGCATCAGTCTGAAAAACGAGACGGGAGGGGCTTTCAAGGACGCCCGAGTGAGATTGGTTGCCACCGAAAAGGGAGGCGTCTCGGAAGGGGGTTTTGCCGGAAGCATGACGGAGGATCCGCAACGTTACGCCTATGGCCGGGAAGCGCCATCGAGGGAGCAAGTCGTGGCCAGTGCGGCGGCATTGCAGACGTACGAAATGCCCGGCACGATCACGCTCGAAAACGGAGCCCAGCTGTTTGTCCAGTTGGCCCAGGTCGAGAAACTGCCGGTCAGCCGGTTTTATGTCTATGACGGGGTGAAATTCGACCGTTTTCAACGCAATCGCCGCAACGACTGGAATTACGGAACGGAGTTCAGGAAGACGATCGATACCTATCTTCAATTCAGCAATTCCACCACCGAAGGCCTGGGCTTCAATCTGCCGCCGGGACGGTTCCGTCTCTATCGGCAAACGGAATCCGGGGCGTTGGATTTGGTCGGGCACGACTATATCGAAGGAACTCCCCTGGGCGGTTCCGGCTATGTGGCGCTGGGTCCCGCGAAGGATCTGCAAGGAGAGCGGGAACGAATCGGTTACAGCGAAATCGTTCCGCTTCACGAGTACGAGGAAAGCTTCGAGATCCGGCTCGAAAACGGATCGCCGGAAAACGTGGAGGTCCGCGTGGTCGAGCACTTGTATCGCTGGAGCGATTTTGAAGTCGTCAAATCCGATGCCGAATATGTTCTGACGGCGCCGCAGACGATCGAATTCAGGATCGCCCTCAAGGCCGGCGGGAAACGGGCGGTCCATTATACCGTGCATTATCGCTGGTAGAACTTCACTTTCAGGCTCTACATGGTTCCAGCATCCATTCGAACAACAGCGTCCTTCCGACGGAGAAGAGGCTTGATCCTTCTTGGCCGATGGATGGGCCTGCTTCTGTCGCTGTTTTGCTGGCCGACCCTGCTGTGGGCCGCGGGTGGATTTGAAGTGGACAAGGTTTATCTTACCGTGGGACATGGATGGGCCGTCGTACGCGAAATTCGCATCAATCGTTCGGGCCTTGACGGCCAGGAAATCGAATTGGCCGACATTCCTCCGGAAGCCGATCTTTCCACCTTGACGGTTCGAGCCCGCCGCCTGCCGGTCGAGATGGGCCGTTGGAGTCGCGTTTCCGTGGAGGAGACGAACCAAGTCCCGTCCCGCGCGGACAAGGCCCTGGTCTGGTCGCCGCGCGAAGGCTTTCAAGGCTCGCCCTCCGAAAAAACGCCGCCGGTTTCCCAGGTCCTTCGCTGTCGTTTCCCCCAACCGCAGGCCTGGGGCAGAATGATCCTGGAGATTTCTTATTGGGTTCGCAATTTCGATTGGGAAGCGCAATATCAAGTGGCCGTTCGCGGCGAGCGGGAAGACGAAAAAGAACCGGTATCCGTGGATCTGACCGCCATCGCCCGGATCTACAACGGGTGCTCCCGGACCTATACGCGGGCCGTCGTTCAATTGGCCGGCGCCGATGCCCTGGCCTCCAAGGCGCCGGCCAAGGAACCGGGCTTTCTGGTGTTGAACGAAGAAACTCCGTTGTCCGATCTTTGGCTGCAACCGGAAATAGCAACGCCCGTGGAGCATCTCTACCCGTTGCCCGGCACGGTCGATTTGCCGGCTCATTCCGATGCGCAACTGTATTTTGCCGGCGTCGCCCGCAAACCGGCGGAGCGACTCTATGTCATGATGGCGGAGGATTTTCCCGTGGATTCCTTTAAGACCGGACGTCCGCTGAAAAAGGCCATTGTCTTTAAAAACGACGAAGAACATGGATTGGGGCTGAATCTTCCGGCGGGTTCCGTGCGGATTTTTTTGGGAGGAATGCGCACTCATCTGCTGCAGGACGCCTGGCTGCCGCACACGCCGGCCGGAGGCGACCTGCGCATGGATCTCGGTTGGGCGGACAATGTCAGAGGCCTGCGGAAAACGCTTAGTGAAATCGAAACGGCCGACGGATTCCAGGAATCGATCTATGAGCTGGGCATGGCCAACCTGAGCGGCCGGGATATCCGGGTGGAAGTCAGGGAAAAACCTCCGATCATGCTCGAATGGGCGGTCGTGCGATCCAGCAAACCCTATCGCACGGAATCGCAGCGCATCGTTTTCCTGGCGGACATCCCGTCGGCGAGCGAGGAGCGAATCGAGTACCGCCTGCGAATCCGCAAGCCGAAGCTCTAGGGAAGGCTCCATGAAAATCGTAGGTCATCGTGGTTCGTCCCATACCGCCCCTGAAAATACCATGGCCGCGTTTCGCCTGGCTTGGGAGGAGGGCGTCGATGCCGTGGAATTCGACGTCCATCTGACGCGCGACGGACGCATTGCCGTGATTCATGACGACAACACGCTTCGGACGACCGGCTGCGACCGGCGCGTGGGCCTTATGACCCTGGACGAATTGAAGGTCTTGGATGCGGGTCGTTGGAAGGACCCAAGGTGGCGCGGCGAGTCGATCCCCGAGCTGGCCGAGGTGTTGGCCTCGGGTCCGACGAACACGCGATTTTTCATTGAAGTAAAGTGCGGCCCGGAGATTCTTCCGGAGCTGGAACGGACGCTTCGCATAACCGGCGCCCGGGACGAGTTTCGCTATGTCGTGCTTTCGTTCGATCTCGAAGTTCTGCGCCGCGCCCGGTCCTTCCTTCCTCATTTGGAATTGTTATGGAATGTGGAGCTTCAGCCGGAAGGGAACGGCTGGCGTCCGACCGCTGACGAGCTTATCGGGAAAGCGCGGGAGGCTTCGGCAGATACGATCGGGATCGGCTATGGCCCGGGCGTGGAGGCGCCGTTGATTCGCGCTCTGCAGCAGGCCAGGTTGAAGGTGTTTGTCTGGACCGTCGACGAGCCTCTGGCGGCCTGCCGGCTGGCAGAGCAAAACGTCGATTACCTGGCTTCCAATCGTCCGGGTTTCATCCGGGAGCAACTGCGCTTGTAGCGGCGGAGGATCAAAGCTTTTCGCGAAAACGGGCAATCAGCCGCAGCATTTCCTCGCGGATCTCGAACAACTGCCGGCGGAAATCGTTCAGGTCGGCGACGTCGATCAACTGTTTTCTGCGGACTTTTTCCGAGGCGGCAATGGAACGATCGAAGTACTGCAAGGCTCGTTTCAGGCAGGCCACAACAAAACCGCCTTCGACAAAATGATCGTACCCGATGCTGTCCAAGGCGCCGGCCAGCTTGGCGCTCAACGTTTGCGCCTGAAACACCATCTCGTGAAAATCGGAGTCGGCAGGGGCTTCGTTCAGGCCCAGTTGTTCGCCGCGGCGGCGCATTCTTATCGCCAGTTGAAAGGCCCGCTCGGTGAGCGGATGCGTGATCCGGTCGCGCTTGCTTCGTATCCAATCGACGCCTTCTGTCAACGGGTTTGGTTCCGGCGGCGGAGTGTCGGCTATCTCCATCGCGTCGGCCTGGGCTTCGGAAAAAGCGGATTCCGACAGCGTGTCCTCGATCCAGTCCCATCCCATTTCCTGCGCGATGAGTTGGTCTCGGTCCGGATGATCGATATACTTCTCGAGAACTTCGCCAAATTTTTCCGTGAGCGCATCGGATTCCTTCAGGCTTCGTTCCCACTCGAATTCGTCCATGGGGCCGTCGTCGAAATCGTCGGGAGCCTCGTCCTGGGCCGATGGATTCATGGCGGCTGTCAGGTCGGCCATCCATCGATGTATGGCCTTCTGGCTGTCGCGGATTTGGTCTACTTCTTCTTCCTGGGACATGGTCCATTCCGGCGCGGAAATGCTGACGCGATAATGGACGCTTTCGATCACTACCCGTCCATTGCATTCGCTGAACCATTCGAAGTAGACGCAGTTGCCCATGTGTTCCGGAAATTTCTGGCCCGCCTTGGCCATGCTCATGGCTTCCTCCGCCGGCACATCCAGCACCCGTACTTTTCGGGAAGCGGTCATGTCGCCTACCGTACCGATTTGAACGGCATTCAGCTCGATCATATCGCCGGATTCGGGGGTGGGATTTTCGAAGGAGACCAGGCAGCCGGCCATATCGCGATGACAATTGCCCTTGAGGGAGAGTACGATCGGATCGGCGCGCCCCAAAAGCCAGAAGCGTCCCTTGACGATCCCGTGAATACGGTTGTCAATTTCGCCTTTGACCACGCTGTTGTCCAATCGCCATGCCATAAGAAAACCCTGCGGCCATATTGACGAAAACGGCGTGAAGATCAAGTTTTATGATAAAGCGATTAGGGGCTCCGCACGGTCTTTTTATGTGCACTTATAACCTTGTTGGATGGCAAAACGGGTTCAGCACGCCTTCGAGCAATCCAAGTACATGATTCCTGGAGGGTTCCGCTCTGTCGGAACCTTCTTCTTTCGGTCGCGACGGAGCGCGACCATCCAAAATGCGGATCTACCGGCAAATCGATAAGTTATCGTTTCGCATAAAAAGACCGTGAGGGGCTCCGAGGTAGCTGTCTCTTATACACAAATTTCCATCGCGGAAAAGTTGCGGCCAAAAAAACGACAAAGAGTTTTAACGCAAAGATCGCAAAGCCAAGCCGCGCCCGCCCGCACCGCTGCGCGAAGCGCTGCGGGCTGGGAGTCTCGCCCCTTCTACCTGCCGTCAGGCCACCGACTTCAGGGAAACCTCGGCGATGGACTGGCGTATTCGCCACAGGGCCCGGTCCTGAATCTGCTTGATGCGGGCTCTCGTCAATTTGAGGATCCGGCCCGTTTCTTCCAGGGTAAGCCCATCCATATAACGAAGTTGAACGATGAGTTTTTCGCGCGGCGGAAGCTGATCGACGAAGCCCCACAGCTCGGATCGTTGCGTGGCGCTGGCGGCGTCGAGAATGTGCTCGTCCTTCACGAAGTCGTACAGATCGGCGTCGTTATCGTTGCCCAAGACCGCGTCGAGCGAAACGAAAGCCGACGGGAGATGGCGGGTGGAGGCGATGGTGGCCACGAGCTTTTTCACGCGCTCCTCGTCCACGCCGGTCAGGGCGGCCAATTGTCGGTCGGACGGCTTGCCCTTGTTCCGGCCTTTCCAATCCGAAAGGACTTGCTGTACGGCCAGGAGATCCTGCGAAGGCTTGAACGTCACGTTGCCCGCTCGAATGTGGTCGCGCAGGCAATTGCGGAGCCGGTTCTGGACGGCGCGCTGGGCGTAGGCCACGAACGGCGTGCCGCGCCGGAAATCGAATTTCCGGACCGCATGGGCCAGGGAACGGGATCCTTCCTGGAGAAAATCCTCCTGGAGCAGCGGATCGATCCAGCCGTAGTGCTTGACGCATTTGACGATCAGGCGGCGATTGGCAATGTAGAGTTCTTCTTCGGCGGCCTCGATCTCGGACATGAGGCGGCGAGCGGTTTGAATGGCCTGGCGATATTTGAGGGGGGACCGGGTGCGTTGTGCGGCCAGGCGACGTATCTGATAGGCGCACCAGTGGATCTCCTTGAATAGTTCCTGGACTTGCCGATGCTCAAGAATTCCGACAATGCCGCGTTCGTTCAGAAAACGGGGAATGAAAGCCGTTTGGTTTTTTTCGCTCATGAACTGGCGCGGCTGTCGGATTTGCTCCGGCCGGTAGTCCGGCCGTTCGAATTCCCGGCATTTGATGCTGCGAAACGGCAACTGGTTCGCCAGGGCCATAAGCTCCGTTTGCAATCGCGGCGTCTGGGCTGACAAGGTTCCGGTATGTTTTCGTGTTTTCATAGTCGATGCTCTCCATCCTCGCCATGTTTAGACCGTGAACGGACCGCCGCGTTCAAATGCGCGAATGAGATTTGTCGCCGGGCGGCGGTTATCCGCCGGCAACGCATGGGACGCCGCTTTTCATCTCCTGGACGCCTTGATCGTTCGGGAGTGGACGAGCAAAAGGGCTCAGGCGATGCTCGGCGCCTTGAAGGGGCTCCCACAGGAAGCCATCGCCAGGCGGTGGAAGCCGGCCATCCGCCAGCAATCGGTCCGGGACCATTTGCAGGGCGCCGCGTGGGACTCCATCCGCTGGGTTTTGGTTGAATTCGAACGCTGCTATGGCATCAAAAATAATACAGGTCAATAAGCCTGTAATTTGCAAATACAGGTTGTTTAGCCTGCAGGAACACCGGTGTCAAGGAACACCGGTGTCAGGCATAGACAATAAGGAACACCGGTGTCAGGCATAGACAATAGACTTAAAGGAACACCGGTGTCAGGCATAGACAATAGACTTTAAAGCCTTTTGCATCTTTCTAATCTTCTGTTGGAGTCCTGGTTCTTGGTGGAGACGGAGGGCCAGACGCTTGCGCTGTTTGCTCTCGGCATGCGGACTCAACCCTAACCGTTGGCCTACCGCCCGCTGGCTCATCCCACCAACACAGCAGGCCAACTCGACAGCCATTGATTTTGCTTCGCCAATCCCGCGACCATGCCGCAAGAAATCCTCCACTTTCAATCCGTATTCCTTCCCCACGAATTCAAGCACCTGGTCTAGGGGTATCCCATCAGGCCTTGGTTGTTCCCTCGCGCGGTTATGTGATACTTCGCCCCTTCAAACTGCTGTCTCCATGGTCTTGGCATGGTCCGTTTGTACCCCCCGCCCATCGG
>Ga0154562_105_pt1 | contig 40955 bp, 25 predicted proteins | sample RifGroF2_FD_105705 | JGI IMG/M metagenome (GOLD analysis project Ga0154562, IMG submission 105705) | Lentisphaerae bacterium GWF2_57_35 | reverse complement strand
CGGGAGATGGCTTCAAAAACGATATTGGTCGCGGCCTCTTCGGAGCGCATCAGTTGCATGCCCCCGTCCAGGCTTTGGAGACTTGCGGCTTGGGCGCAGAGCCGGTCGGATACGTAAAGCCAAGCTTCGAGGGAATCGGACGGAATGAGTTTGGCCAAAATTTGCACATTGGAGCAAGGCGCCACGGAGGCGTTGCGAAAACGCTCATCCGGGTCGTACCCCAGCGGCAAGGCGTAGAGCCGCTTGCCGGTTAGAGTGGATTGGAAAACAGCTTCCCGGGCAGCCCCATCGACCCGAATCGTGATGGGATAGACTTTGATCGAATTCTCGTACTCCGCAACAAGATTTTTTACGAACTCTGCCGGAAAAACGCTCCACCGCGCAAACGGCAACAGAAAAGGACTGCTCGGTTGCTTGAGGATAAAATCGTCAAAGGGAGGGGTGATGGCCCGGTAAAAATCGAACTCTTCCAAGAGAAGCTGCTGCAATTCACTGAGGTCGGAGACCTCGGCCTCCATCAGCTCTTGATATCGCACAGGATCGACCGGCGCAGGCTTTTCGATCTGTTTCGAAACGGCGGCTAACACAACCAACGAACTCAACGTTGCGGCAAACAACAACCCCAATCTGAACCTTCTTGATTGCTTCATCACTCACCCCTTTGCTTGATTTACTGACAAGTCCCCAGGGCTGGAGTCCGCAAAAAATGATGAGCGCGGACATCCAAGCCCAAGCGCCTATCTCGCCGCCGCAACGCGGTTCACCAGACACAAAGGACTTGAAGCCGCGCCCAATGGGCGCGCTTCACAGTCCCGTTCAGGTGAAAAACAAACGTTGCGGGTTTGAGATAGAACGATTACTGCGTAAAAAACGCTAAAAAATAGAGTTGTAAAGAACTGGTTGCAGATTTTGCATATCCTTTAATGAAAGGCCAGCATAAATCGATGAAGTTTTTGTTAGCACCGAATGAACCTACGAGAGCTATGTCCTGTTTCAGGATCTCGATTTTAGATACTGGGGACGCTGCATCAATGAAGCCGGCGGCCATCATCATCTGATCTTCGGATCCCTGCACGGTTCTTTCATCGGCGGCGCAGACCAGTGCGGCGACTGCACGGTGCGCTGCCTTTCCGAAAAGGACCGCAGGCATTTAAAGGCCGGGAGTCCATATCAATCGCCGCGCCCGGCATGGTCCTCGTCATTTCCTTGACGGCCTTTTCGAAGTTTGACGAGCAATAAAAGCAGGCCTGCGACGATCAAGAGGGCGCCGCATCCTGTGAGGAGAGAGGCTGGGGAGGAGGGGGGCGGTGTTGTGAGAGGGAGCGTGGGCTTCTGTTCTTCCGCGGCCGGGCGATGCCAGGCCTCGTCGGGGATGCCTTGGGAGCGGACAATGAGTTCCGCCAGCCGTTGAAAGTTAATGTCGTCGCGAACGAGATAGCCGGCGCCGCCGAAAATCGCCGGAGTCAGCCGCCTGTATTCGGCGGGCATCTGAAAATCCTCCGCCAATTCGTCGTACCGCATCTTGGCGCGATGGGTGACGATGTCGTGGGTTTCAACCGTTACTCCTGAATACGTGGTTTGCATGAGTTGCAATAGTTCGATGGCTTGAGCGCAATCGTCGCACCCGTGCTCCTCGAAGAAAATCAAATGCACCGGCGGTTCCTCGTTGCTTGGAATTTCGTCCTGGGTCCACTCCGCCGGCTCCGCCGCCGCTTCGCGGAACTCCACGCGGGCCAGGGCGCCGGTCGCCGCAATCATTTGCCCTTCCGTCATGAAGTCTTCTATTTTCCGGCGGATTTTCCGGTTGGAACGCGAATACTTCAAATAGGGCAGTAACGGGGCGTAGCTTCGTCCTAATTTTCGATAGTGATCCCCTAAATAATTGCCGATGCGCTCTCCCACCGCCTTCTGATCGGAGAAGGCGGCCAGCGTGGCCATCAGGTCTTGGGGATCGACCGATTCGCCGCGGGACAATAGGGCCATCATGGCTTCCAATCGGACTTTAGCGGAACGGTCCCGTGTTAGCTGCCGTGTCGCGGCCAGGGCATTTGTGCGGGCTGCACTGCCCATTCGCGCCAGGAAATCGCTTCCTTCCGAGTTGCGCCGGTAACCGTTGACGAAGTGCTGTTCGTCAAAATATAGCGGTTGGTCGGTTTTTTGTTTGGATACGCTCAGCGGAATCAGAATGCGCACCTGTTCCGACGTGTCATCTTTCATCCCTTCCAGTTGCAGGCCGAACTGTTGCGGATCCATGTAGGACAAGGCTTGAAGGGCGGCTCGGCGAGCCCAGGGATCGTCGGCCTTCAGCCAGGGGGAGACTAAGTTTACATCCTGGCGTTGTCCGGTATAGGTCAACAGCAGCAACCCGAACTGACGCAGAAGCGCATCGCGATCGGGCTTTAAAAACTCGGGAAGCCAGCGCCGAATCTGGCGCTGGCCCGAGCCCTGTTGGGCCTGGCTCATCAACGACCAATTGAACACTTCATACGGTTGCAGCGAGGTTCCTTTTCGCAGCAGTTCGGCGAACAGCATGTCCGCCCAAGCGGGCTGGGCCATGTTGTCGATCAATCTTCGGGCGGCGGATTCGCGAACCGATTCCGACGCGTCGCGCAGTAAAAGCTGGAGCAGGGGCAAATACTTCGGCTGTTTGGCCTCGTCCATGCTGTCCGCCAGGCTCTGTCGATCGCCGATGCTTAAATCCGGCAGATGTTGGATCAGGTAATCCACCGAGTCTGTGCGCTTCAACTTGATCAGCGCCAACGCGGCGGCCTGTCGCAACTCCTCGTCTCCTCCGTTTAAGAAGGAGCGGATGGCCTGAATCCAGTCGGCTGTCGCCACCTCGTTGGCGGCCGGCGGAGAGGCGGCGGACGGCGCTTTCTGCTCCGGTTCAAAAGCGGCGAAGAGCTCCTCCATGGACGCGGAGGCCGGTGGATTTGCAGCCGGCGCGGGCGGTTCCGGCGTTGAGTTTTTCACCGCTTCGGAAAAGGCGTCCGCCAAGGCGTCCAGCAAGGATGGCTCGCCGGGCGCGGCGGCCCCGGTCGAATCCGGCGTCAGTACGTCCCAGGCGTCCCACTGATTATACGAATGGGTTTCTGCCAATTGAATGGATTGAAGCGCCGCCCATTGGCGATCCCGGTCTCCCTCCCGCAAGAGCTTCAGCAGTTGCCGTTGGCATTCCGGCTTCTTCATTCCCTGTTCGCCCAGCAGACGGATGGCCGCGCAGGCGACGTCGCTGTCAGGGTGTTCCGCCAGATGCGAAGCCAGGGGCAGTCCGCGTTCCTTGCTTTTTCCGAGTTCCTGAAGCACCGCCAGCAGCAAGCCGGGTTCCTTGCCGTTCAATGCCGTGATGAAGGTTTTCGGAATGTTCAACTCCAGTTCGCCGAAGGCCATGACGATCGGAGCTTTCAAGTTGTCTTCGCGGAGGAACAATTCGGAAAACTTGCCGGCCGAAGATTTGCCTTCGATGCCGACAAGGGCTTGGATCGCCCGGTATCGGACAAACGGTTCCTCGTCTTCGAGCAAAGTTTCCAGCGTGCCCGCCAGTTCCTTCCTCTTCGACTTGCTCGCCGCCTCGGCGGCGGCCGCCCGAACCCGCCAGCGAGGGTCTTTCAGGCAGGCCGCAAACTCGTCCTGCAATTCGCCGCGCTCCAGCGTGGCGGTATTTTGCAGGGCCGCCATGACCACGTCCTCATTCGAGTGGCGGATGTATTTCTTAACGATCGGCAAGGCGTCCGGATCGCCCAAGCTTCCGGCCGCCCGCACGAGAGCGATCATGACATCCGGGTCCGTTTCCCTGGCCGTCCGATCGAGCAAAAGAGGAATGGCCGCCGTTCCGGCGCCGCTCAATGCTTCCAGGGCGGTCTCCCGGATCAAGGCCTGGTCATCCTCCAGGAAGAACTTCAATACCGGAATGGCCGGCCGGCCCATTCGGCCCAGCTCGCGCAGGGCTTGCAGTTGGGCGTCGAGATTCCCGAACACGAGCCGGTGCGCCAGGACCTCGGGCTCCAGGCCTCCTTGCGAAGGGATTAGGAGCGTATATTCCACCTCTCTCAACCGGCGCCGGGCGCTGGGAGACATGTCCGGATGGGCGGACGCGAAAGCTTCGATGGCTCCCTGGACTTGGGGGCCGGCCTGTTCGAGTTGGCGCATGGCCCGTAGATACCGCTCGCGTTTTTCGGCGGTCAGATCCCGCAAATAGGCGTCGATTTGTTCTGTCGTCAAGGCGGCAAATACGCGATGGGCATCGGCCGTTTCCTCCTCCGCCCACCGTTGCCAGGCCCCGAGGGCTTCTTCCCGATCCGGAGCTGCGGCGTCGGTGCTCCAGGGGTCCAGTCCAAAGTCGTCGCCGGCGGCTTCCTCCAGCAATTCCATGACTCCCAGCCGTACCGCGAGCCGGGGGTTCGTCAGGAGTCCGACCAACGCCTTCCGTGGGAAGGGCGACGTGGTCCGCAGGCGCTCGCGTATGGAATCGCGCAGCTCCTTTTGGCCCATGGCGGCCACGAGCGTCGCCCACTGGTCATCCCGGATGGTCTCCTGGTCCAGGAGCGCATCCACGCTCAATTCTTCGGCGGATCGGAAGGCCGACTCTCCTTGTCCCAAAGCCGACAGCAGGATCTTTCTAAGATCGTCGCGCCCGACATAGCCCACGATGCGCTCCCGTTCGCGGCCGTCGGAAGCCAGAATCAGCAGGGCGGGCACGCCTTGCAGTCCGAATTGCCGGCCCATCGCCGGATGACGCTGGACGTCGATTTCCATCAAGGTGAACTGGTGCAACAACTCTTGAATGTCCGGCTCGCTGAAGACCTGATCTTTGAGGCGGCGGCAATATATGCAATTCGGAGCCGTCATGAAGACCAGCACGGACCGGTATTGCGCCGCCGCGTCCACCAGGGCCAGTTCCAGATCGTTTTGCCAGATCAACGGAACGGTCTGGGGGGCGAGCTCCCGTGAAGGCGGGTCCATGGCGATTCGCGTCACAGCTTGCGTTCCGTCCGATCGCGCAGGAGCAACCAAGGTCGCCGGGGCGGAACCGGCCGGCAGGCTCATGCCGGCCAGCAGGATTGCCAAATAACATGTTTTATGCAGATTCATGTCGTCAGTGCATTAACGCATACATCAGAATATTCACGTTCAACTCCTGTGCATTCGCAATTTCGTTTCCGCCGCAACAGCAACAGCCTTCGGAATGGGCCGTGTCGTTCAGGCCGTGGGGCGAATAAACGAGTACGAGTTTGCCGTTGAGTTCCAGCCCTTCCAGATACGCCGGCTCGCCGGGGTGATTCAGCCGGATTTGTTCCACGACGCGCACCGTGCGAAAGAGCGCATGGTCGGACGGGATTTTCTTCAGCGTTCCGGCCCCGAACATTTCCTCGACCTCCTTGCGGAAGGCTCGGTCCCAGTCCTTGCTGGAGCAACCGGCCGAGGCCAGCAGGAATCCGCCATGAGAGAGATATTTCTTCAGATTTGTCCGTTCGCGGCTCGAAAAGAAAAATGTGGATTCGCCGGTGATCAGCACAAAGGGGTACTGGTACAATTCGTCGGAATCGAGTTTGACGCTTTTGAAGCGGCGCTCGGTGGCGATCGTGGTCTCGCGCTGGACGGCGCTGAGGAATTCGTCGCTGAAGCAACGCGAGGTTTGCGTTCCGCCGTACACCAGATTAGCGCATTGGATGGCCCCTTCCTTGGCCGGGGCCCGAGGGACCGCGGCGAAGACGAACAAGGCCAGGCTCCAGACAAGGAACCGCGCACAACGCCGGACACCGCTTTGGAATGACTTCATGGTTGCTTCTCCATCGACTCGTAATACTTTCGCAGGGCGTCGCGATATTTGAGCGGAACCTGCTTTAGATCCATCCCGCCGCGTTCCATATCCGGGCGACGGGGCACGTGCAGGCGTTCTCGCGCATCCGGCGGAAGGTCGCCTTGCGGTTGGCCGTCGGATGCCCCGTTTGCTCCGACCGGCTGGAGCGTGCTTCGCTGCGGTCCATAGGCGGGAAGATTCAGCGGCGAGTAGCCCTGCATGGCATAGCCGTCTCCGACGCCGGCGCTCATGGCCCAGGCCGACATCATTTGTTCGAGGGTGAGTTGCAGATTGCGGGGCACTTTGAATTTCAGTTTGCACTGCGCCATGCCGCCGAAGGCCTCGTTGCAGCAATCCGACAGCAACTGTTCCATCCGCTCCAAGGCCAGGCGGCTGTTGTGCGACATGCGGAGCTTATCGCTGTTTTCCGCGGCGCCGACGGCCTCCGACATCAGCTTCAAAATCTCCAGGTCATCCAGGCGATCGGCGAAATGCTCCGCCGTTTCGCGCAGGGTTTCCTCGGCGTCGTTAAGCTGTCCGGCCTTTTCGCGGATGGCGTCGCGCAGGGCTTTGAGACGCGCAGCGATCTCCGTCTGGCGCTGTTGCAGGTATTGCCGCGTTGAGGCGTCGCGCCAGCCCGTCGTATCCGTTTCGCGCTCCAGCCTTCTCACGAGCTGCTCCTGAGATTGGAGCAATTCCTTGAATCGGAGCGCTTCTTCCATGAGCCGGCTGATCCGCGCCGCGTCTTCCGCCTTGCGTTGTTCGGCCTCCAGTTGCTGGGTTTGCCGTCCGATGCGATGGAGGATGTTGGAAAGCGTGTTTTCCATTCCCTCGTCAAAGGGAGGCCGTCGATCGAGCCAGGCTTGCTGTTCCTCCAGCACGTCCGCCTCTTCCGCCAACTGCTTATGAAAGCTGTTCTCGAGATCGAACAATTCCATATCCCGGGACGAGCGCCGGGCCATTTCGGCGGTGCGGCGATTCCGTTCCGCGAGTTGTTGCCAGCGTTGTTCCTTTTGTTCCGGGCTCAAGGATTCCGACCTCAGGTCCGCTTCAAGGCGCTCGGCCTCGCGTTGGAGTTCCTTCAGGCTCTCCAGCGCCGCCCTATAACGGGCCATAAATTCCTCCGTGTGCAATCGGGCTCGGAGCTGGACGGCGTAGTCCTCTTCGGAAATAATCTGCAAACGCACCGTCTCGGAAACGCCGAGACCGAGTTGATCCGGGTTGGAATCGACCGCTTCGAGGTAAAACTCCAGCTCTTGACCGGGCTCTACGCCCAGCGGGGCCAGGTCGAGTTCCTTTCCAAAAGCCAGTCGTTTCTGTGGGGGGGCTAGTTCCTGCGCGACGGCTCGATCGCGATAGCCCACCAGCGTCCGGACCAAATCCACGCGACGCAATTCCAGATCGTCCTCAACTTCGCCGGCCAGGGGAATGCGGGCCTTGGGCGTGGCCAGGGCAAACGCGGCCGGTTCGGTGAGCCGGGCTCGCGGCGGCTCGTCCGGGAGGACTTCCTGCCGAAGCCGATAGGGCTTCTGGTTGCGGGCGCCGCGCGCGTCATAGACGGTCACCTTGAGTTGCGCGGGTCCGGTCAGGGTCCATCGGAACAGGAGCTGGTGCGGGTTGAGCAGTTCGCCGGTCACGGAGGCCAGGGCGGGCTGGTCCGGCTCGGAATGGAAAGTCAGTTCTCCGCGCGAGAGCGGACGATTACAGGTCGCCTCCAGCTCCACGGCGGCGCCCTTGAGTTCGGCCAAATTTGCCTCGCCGGCTATAAAAGTGCGCGGCGGCTTGCGGCTGTAGGCGGGTGGGCGTACGCGGAGCTGGACGGCGGCGATCTGCGGGTCGAGCAATACGGTCAGGCGATGCCAATGACTGCGGGCCCGGCCCAATGCAAAACAGTATTCCAGCGGCTGCACGACCTTCTCCAGCCGCTGGGAATAGCGGCGTCCGCTCTCCTGAAAGCAGGCGGCGCGTTGTTCGCGTCCGTTCACCCGCGTCACGAGTTGCACGGGCTCCTGAAAGGCGGGGCCGGACACCTCCGCGCCGACTTCCAGGCTGCCGTTGTACAGCACTTCCGGCGCGGCCGGCGACACCGCAAAACGATAACGGCTGTACGGCGGGATATCGCGATCCGGCGTCAGGATGCGCGACAGGACGACGGAGGATATGCGCCAGGGCAGGCCCAGCAATGCGAGCGCGACAGCGAACTGGATCCATAGGCGCCGGCTCTGTTTTTTCAGTGCGGGGAGGGGGCCGTATTGCCGCCAGGGCAATGCTTGCAGAAGGGCCAGCGCCCGTCCAATGGCTTGCTGGACGAGGTACTTTTCCAGCTCAGGGTGCGGCCCGGCCTGCTGGGCGGACGAAGCCATTTCAAAGGCGCCGAGAATTTCCTGCCGCCGTCCGTCCCGCGACCGGTCGCAACTTAGCGCCAGGTCCCGAAGGGATAGGCGCAGGCAGGGCCACAGCCGGACCAGAAATAGGATGGCCAGCCCGGCGAGGAGCAGCGCGTTCAGGACGTTGAGTTCGAGCGGGGAGAACGCCAGAAACAGGTCGGCCAACGCATACGCCGCCAGCACGGTAAACGCCGTGCCCAGTACGCCAAGCATTTCGGCGGCGACCACGCCCAGCCGGACCCGGGTCCGGCGTCGGGACAGTTCCGAAAACAGCATGGAGGCGGAGTCTTTCACAATAAACCGTTCCTTCTGCGGAGGAACCATTCTCCCGTGAGGCAAAGGGCCAACAACAACAAGAGCCCGCCGTGATCCCAGGACGGCTGCCAGGCGGACGTTCCGCTCTCGGTCGCGACTTCCCGCGGGGCGAACGAACGGATTGTTTCTGCCAGTTCTTGTTCCGTCACGACCCGCCCGCCGGACCGCTCCGCCAATCGGGCCAGGAAGTCCGGATCGGCGCTAACGTTTTGCTCCTCGCCCGGAGGGGGGCGGATTTCCAGGACAGCGGTCGTTCGTTCCAACGCCGCCGTCGAGGCGTTCGAGGCTTCCAGGCGATACAGGCCGGGCGTCGTCAGCGTGAACACCGTGGCCCATTCGTTGCTTCGGCCCGGCACGGGTTTGAGCGTCAGCGTCGGCTGCTTCGCGTCCGGGCCTGCCATGTGCAGGTTAGGCGCGGCGTCCAAGCCGATTCCCAGGTCTCTTCCCACCACGACCGCCTTGACCGGCTCGCCCGGACGCACCACGCTGGGGGCCAGGCGCAGGGCCAGCCGGTGGCCCGGCAGGAACTCGCTCTGGGAGGCCGCCCATTGAAAAAGGCTGACCCAAAACTGCCGGTAGAAGGCTCCGGCTTCGGGATGGTTCGGGAAAAAGTCCCACCGCCATAAATCCTCCGCATCGATTGTGATGGAGAGCCCCCGGCCGATGCGGCGGCTAACCAGCAGGGGCAGGCGGCGCGCCGCCGTCTCGTTGAAAACCCCTTCCACCAGCACTTGGGCAAAGGGGTTCAAGCGCAGGCTTTCCCGGGCTTGGGCAAGAGGCGGCAGGTTGGCCCAAAGCGGAGCCTCGCGCGGGGGAAGCAGGACTCCGAAGAGGCCGGCTTGCTCGCCGGCGGCGGTGGGCGTCCAGCGAAAGGCCCGAGCCGTCGGCGCACCCCACTGCAGGGCCTCCAAAGGCTCCAATTCCGGCAAGGCGCCGGAATAGGGCTTGCCGCGGCAGAAGAGGAGGGCGCCGCCGTGATCTTGGACAAAATCCCGGAGAAGGCCGATGCGTTCCGGCGAAAGGAAATATTCGGCGCCTTTGCCGAAGGCTACGATGTCGTACTGATTCAAATCCGGCTGAGTATCGGGAAAATACGATCGCGTTTCCGTTTCGTCGCCGCCGAGCAGATCCACCCGGAAAAAGCGCTCGCTGGTGACCCGGTGCACGGTGGTCGCTTGAAGGTGCGGTTGGCGGCGCAGGAGTTGGAGGAGGAACTTGGAATCCCAATGGGGCAGGCCCTCCACGAAGAGAATCTGGATTTTTTCCGTCAATACGCTGATGGCCACGGGCGTCGTATTGTTCGAAAGGTCGGTTTCCCCCGGCCAGGAATCGGCGACGACTTGCAGGCGACGGGCGCCGGCTTCCGTCGGCGTGAATTGCAGGTCCACGCGCGCAGTCTGGTTGTCCGGCAAAGCCGCGTTCTGCGCGTCCAATTCCTTTCCGTCCTCGTCCAGCAGGCGAACCCGGACCTGGACGTTGCCGAGATGCCGGTTTTCCAGGTGCACGGCCAGGGGTGTCTGGCGTTCGGCAAAGGTGATCTGATGCCGTTGCGCGACGGCGACGATCAAGTCTTTTTGCTCGACCGGCCCGCCCAGGCAGACCGGATAAATGGGCGCGTTCTGCGCACAGGCGCGGAGGGCCGTTTCCTGTTCCGAGCCGGCGGCGATTTGCCGTCCGTCGGACAAGAGAATAATCCCGGCGAGCTTCCGTGTTCCTCCCTCATAGCGGCCGATCAGTTCGTCCAGGGAACGAAGGATATCCGTGGCGGCCCCGTTGGCTTCCAATTTTTCGGCGGCGGCCGCATCCGGCAGGACCTCTTCCAATCGGGCTGAAAAGGGAATGATTTTGGCGCGGCGCGAGAGGTCGCTTTGCACCGCTTGAGCTGCCAGCTCTTGTGCGGCCTGCCAGCGTGACGAGTCCTGCACATCCCGGACTTGCATGCTGGAACTGCGGTCCAGCAGAAGCGCCCAGTCGCTATTTTCGTTTCGGGTTTCGCGGAACCAGGCGCCGGGATTCAAGGCCGCGACGGCCAGGATCGACCAGGCTCCGAACCGACAGGCGAGCAGCGCCAGACGCAACGGCAAGGAGCTGCGCAGGGTTGAACGCCAGGCCGGGAACAGGCTGCCGGCCAGCGTCAGGAGCAGCAGGGGAACGAGAAGGTCGATGGGCAGAATGGGGTTCATGTTTTAGACGCCCCCCAGACCGCCACGGATTCCATCAGCAGAAACAGCCCGGCCAGGGCCACGAGCCCAGGCCAGAGGTTGAGCCCCGTCTGCGCTTGGCGAACCTCGCGACCGCTGGACATCGCGGGCGATCCCGTGGTTGGAGAAGACGCTGCTCCGCCGCGCAGGTCGGATTCGACGATCGGAAAATTCACAACGCTCCAGCCCAGCGTTTCGTCGCCCGCCTTCCAGCGGTACAGGCCTGTTTCCTTCACGGGACCTGCCGCGAGGTAAACCTTGGCGTTCGATTCCCTCGCTTCGACGAGCAATTTTCCGCCTTGCTCGTCCTCGAGCGTGAACGCGGTATTGAGCGGGGCTTGTTCGGCGGGCAGACTTGCCATTTGCCCCGGATATAATGTGCCCGACCCGGCGCCGGACGAGGCAAAGGTTCTTCCGCTCAGCAGCAGTTCCGCCAGTAAGGGAAGAAATTCGGGGCGTGCGGCCCAGTCGCCGGCCGCCGATTGCAGGGGCAGATTCCACAAATATAGCACGCCTGGGAAACGGAAGCGGATCAGCGCCGGCACTTGATCCCGGTACGCCAACAGCAGGTCGGAGGACGGCTGATCCAAACGGGGCAATCGCAAACGCCCCAGGAACGAGCCGCCGGCGGGGTCGCCGTATTCTCCATGACCGAACAGGGCAAAGCAGGGGTCGTCCGGGCTCGCGACGGTAAGGCGATAAGGCTCGCGCGCGGTTTCCCAGGACAGGACTCCGTTCGTGGCCAGGCCGGGTCCTGCGATGCCCAAGGCCGCCAACCGCTCCTGCGGCGTTTCCGGCGCCGGTTGCCAAATCGTCATTCGTCCGGCTTGCAAGCGCTTCGCCACGGTCTCCGCGCCGGCTCCATCCCAGCCGGACAGGAGCAGGATGTCGTCGGCTTCTTCCGCCGGCCATTGGTTGGAGGCCAGCATCGTGACCTGCGCCCAGGGGAGGGTTTCCAACGCGCGACGCCAATAACCGGCGGTTTCCGGTTCGGAGGCCAGGATTTTGATCGGCAGGCGATCCCGCACGCGCAACAGCAGCTGGCGGACGTTATCGCCGGCAAAGGCGTCTTCGCTCAGGCGGACGGTCACGGGGAAGCTTCCCGCCTGGCCGGCCCGCAACGTGAACACGGCCGCGGCTTGGCCCCACGCTTCGAGGGACACTTCCTGTTGCTCATGCCGTTCGTCGAAATTCAGATAGACGGTCGCCTTGCGCGGGGACGGCGAGAAATTTCGCACTTCGGCATAGAGCGTCAGTGTTTCGCCGGCCAGCGGCTCCACCGGCTGGGCGGTCAGGCGGGCCAGGGCCCGGTTGTCGCCGTCGGACGCGCCGACCCGGACGGTAAACAATTTGTATTCCGGCGGCAGCTTGAAATCGACGCCCTCCCAATTGGTTTTCTGGAAGTCGGAGAGAATGCAGATTTCTTTGCGGCCTGGCAGCCCGGACAACAAGTCCACGCCGAGCTTCAACGCGGAGGCGACATCGGCGGCTTCGCTGGTGACCCGCGCCCGCCGCAGGCTGTCGCGCAGATACGAAAAATTGATGCCCGACGACGGAAAAACGGCTTCCGGTTTTGCTTTCATCCAGACGACATTCGCCGTATCGCCGGCGCCGAGCCCGCCCAGGATTTCGGCGGCCTCCGAACAGGCCGACGAAAACCGCGATTGGGCGTTTTCCACGCTGGACATGGAAGCGGAGGCATCCACCACCAGCACGACATGCCGCGCCGTGTGGACATCGCCGCCGCCGCGGACGAACAGCAACGGACGAAGAAACATCAGGACCGCTGCGGCGATCGCCAGCGTCCGCAGGAGCCAAATCAGCCAATCCTGCGGCCGTTCGATCCGGCGGGTGCGGCGGACGATGCGGCGGATGAACTCCAGGGAACTGAATCGATAGGCCGGCGGCCGCGTCAAGGCAAAGAGATGGATGAGCAGGGGCGCCGCAATCAGCGCCAGCCAGGGCCACAAAGCAAAATGTTGCCAAAGCATGTTCATGGGATCAGCCGGTCATACAGCGCGATATGCGGGGCATCCGTGCGCGCCAGGGTATAGCGCACATGGCGACGCCGGGCCAGTTCCCGCAGGTTTCGAATGTGATCCGCCATGGCTTGTTCGTACAGCTTGCGAATGGACGGAGTGTGCGCCACGACGCGCCCGTTCGTTTCGAGATCCACAAAAGTGGCGAGCCCTCGTTCCGGAAGCTGGAGTTCCTCCGGGTCGAGCACATGGAACAGGTGGATTTCGAAGCCGCGGTGAAGATACGGATTGAGCGCATCGAAGATCGCGCCGGCGTCGTCGAAAAAATCGGAGACCAAGACCAGCGTGCCGCGCCGCCGCAGGCGGCCGAGCGAATGTTGCAGCGCGACCGCCAGCGAAGTGCGGGCGCCGGGCGGGTTGGCCTCGAGCGCGCGCAGGAGCGTGTGCAAGTGCCGCGTGGTGCTGCCGGCGGGGAAAAACGCCCGCACGGCGTCGTCGAACAGGTGCAGCGAAATGGCGTCATGGCGGCGGGCAACCAGATAGGCCAGGCCCGCGACGAAGAAGGAACCGTAGTCCAATTTGGATGCGGGCGCGCCGAAGCCCATCGACGCACTGCTGTCGAGGAAGACATGGCACGCCGCGTTGGTTTCCTGGTTGTGCGTGCGCAGATAGAAACGATCCGTGCGCGCCAGCACGCGCCAATCCACGCGCCGCAGATCGTCGCCCGGCACATACGGGCGATAGTCGCGAAATTCCGTGGACGAGCCGATGGCCGTGGACCGGTGTCGCCCGGCCAGGTGACCCTCGACCAGCGAACGCGGCTCGAAGGCCAGCCGTTGCAGCGCCCGGATGTCTTCCGCTCTGAGGTACTTGAATTTCATGTCGTGCGCGGCACGGAGTCCAAAAGATTTTTGACGATGTCTTCCACGCTCACGCCTTCGCCGGTCGCGTTGTAATTGGGGATGATCCGATGCCGGAGAACCGGCAGGGCGACGGCTTGCACCTCCTCGACCGACGCTCCCGGATGCCCGCGCAGGGCCGCCAGCGCCTTGGCGGAGCGGGTGAAGGTTTGCGAGGCCCGCGGTCCTGCGCCCCAGGCGACATACTTTTTGATGTAGTCCGTCGCCGCCTGCGAATCCGGGCGCGAGGCCTGCACCAGCCGGACGATATAGGCCAGCACATGCTCCGGCAGGGGAACGTCGAGTACGGCCTCCTGCAAGGCGAGCAGGGCTCCGTCTTCCAGAATCTGTTCGCTCGCCGGCGCTTCGCGCGCGGTGGTGCGCAGGACAATCTGGCGTTCTTCCTCGGAGCTGGGGTAGGCGATGTTCAGGCAGAAAAAGAAACGGTCGAGTTGGGCTTCCGGCAGGGGATAGGTGCCTTCGTGCTCGATGGGATTCTGTGTGGCAAACACCATGAACGGCTCTTTAAGCGCCAGGCTTTTGCCGCTGACGGTTACCTGCTTTTCCTGCATGGCTTCGAGCAACGCCGCCTGCGTTTTGGGCGGAGTGCGGTTGATCTCGTCCGCCAGGATCAGGTTTGCGAAGACGGGGCCCGGAACAAACTGAAAACGCCGGTGGCCCGTCTCCGGGTCCTCCTGCAAAATTTCACTGCCGAGGATGTCGGTGGGCATCAAGTCCGGCGTGAACTGAATGCGGTGGAAGGTCAGGCCCAGGATTCGGCCCAGCGTGCTGACGAGAAGCGTCTTGGCCAGGCCGGGCACGCCGACGATCAGGCAGTGGCCCTTGCACAGCAGGGCCACCAACATTTCCTCGATCAAATCCTCCTGGCCGACGATCACGCGGCCGATCTCTTTTTTCAGGGCGGCAATGCGGGTTTGAGTCTGGGTCCAAACGGTTTCACTGGTCGTCATTTTTGCTCTCCTTCGCGGGTGACAGTCGATCGGCGGCGGGTACGCCGACGAAGCGGATGGAAGCCATGCGGGTGGCCTTGGCCTGGCCTTCAACCAACGCATGGATTTGGCTCCAAAAATCGATTTGTTGCCGGTCCTCGCCTTGGCGCAGTTCCTGGGCGGCCTCGTTCAGAGCCGTGGCGAGCAGTTCGTCTTCAAGCGACTTTTCGGCGGTTTTTCCTGTCGGGCTTTCTACGGAGGGGGCGGGCAGCATCCAGACGGCTTTCGCGTTGGCCAGACTGGAGACCTGGCACCAGCCGACCACCGATCGCTCTTCTTCGTTGAGGCGGATGCCGTAAGGGTACAAGGCCTTTGCGTCCGGAGGCGGGCCAATCTGTATCCGGATGCCGTCCAGGCAAGACGGATGCAGGATTTGAACCAACACGCCCTGCCCGGCGCCGACCTCTTGCTTGCTGTACTCCAATAAATCTTCTACGACCTTTCGATCCAGCGGGCGGCCCTTCAGCGCCGTGAAGCGGTCTGCGGCGGAGGAATGGGCGGGCGTTTCCACTTGCACAATCTGCAGGGACAGCGGTTGTAATTTGCGGTTCAGCGCCTCGTTCTTTTCCAGCTCGTTGTCCAGGGCCAGCCATTCGTCGAGCGAGATCGCCGACACCGCCTGTTGCACGTCTTCCGTTTTGGCCTGCTCCAGCCTTTCCATCAGGGACTCGCGTTGTTCCTTGCTGACCTTGTCGGCGCTTGGATAGGGCGGCAGTTCCGCTTCGGTTTTTCCGGCGACTCGGAGACGGGCTCGTTCCTGCGTCAGGGCCGTGGCGCGACGGCCCAACAGTTGAAGGGCTTTGGCTTCCTCACGGCTCTGTACAGGCCCGTACACCTTCTCGATCGTCCAAGCGGCGATATCCGCCACGGTCACGGGTTGTGCCTCGAAGGGCGTTTCGGGCAATGCGCGCTGGTCATTCGCCAGTATCGTCCACGACTCCGCATGGAGCCCCATATCCGGCGCTGCTTCCGGGGTTTCGCCGGTCATGCGGGCCATGATTTTTCGATTCAGGGCTGGTACGTGCAGGGGCAGATACAGTAGTTGCCGTCGGATGGCTGGCTCCTGGGCCTTTACGACCGCGCCCAGGATCGCGGTCAGGGCGGCAGGGGCATCCATTTTTTTCAAGCGCTGGGAAATGAGCAGGGTATTGGCTTCCAGGTCTTCCCGCCCCTCGGCCACCGCCATCAGCATTTCATCCGTCGACCGGCCGGTCACAGCGGCCAGCAATTGCCGCACTTCGTTGCTGCTGCTTTGTTGCATGCGGGCGCGGGCATCCGCGTCCAGGCTGTCGTATTCGGCCATTTCGCTCTCTTTGGCCTGCCAGTATTTTTCGACATACCCCTGAACGAAGGCCTCGGCCTCCTTGCCGCGGGCCGCGGCATATTCCATCACCGCACTCATACTGCGTTCGGGTCTTTCGTCGTCGACGATGTGGCGTTCCAGGAGGGGCAGCTCTTCCGGCTTGGAATGCTCGATGAGATATTGGAGCGCGGCGGTCTTCTGCTCCGATTGGCCCTCTTCCATATATTTTTTCGCCCATTCGTTTACCGTGTTGGTCCGATTTGCGTCATACCAACTCCGGGCTTCCGCGCGAAACTCGTCGTCGTTCATTCCGTCCAGCCGTCGGGCTTCGTCCGAGCCCATGAGCAGCAAGGGACTCAGCAGAATTCTGGCGATGTCCCCCCGGGTGGCCGGCCGTTCCATGTTGCGGAAAAGCTGATCGGTCATCTCCTCGGACATCGAATCCACGCTGGAGAAGCTGAAGGAGTGCGACAGTCCCTGGGCGTCCTGGATCGACCATTCGGTCAGGTACGAATCGTCCAGCAGGGCCATCAGCAAGGGCAGGGACGACGGGCCCCGGGCCTTGATGCGCTCAAGCGTCGACGGGGTGGGGGGTGTCGGCAGGTTGGGGGCCGGTTTGATGGGCAGAATCCAGAGGGGACTGGAAGCGGTGTAATAAGGTTGCCGCTCTTTGGGCTTGCTCGCCAATTCTGCGGCCAGGCTTTGATCCTCGTCGGTCAGGCCCTCTCCGGCCGCTTTCGGCGCAGGGCCGGCCTGGAGATGAGTCTCCAATAGGCCGATCAATCGCTGAACGGCGCCTCTCTTCTGCCAGCCGATGGGGAACTTGGCGCCGAGCGTGCGGAGTGCGTCATGATAGGCTTGCCAGTCCCGGGTGCGCCGAAAAGCGGCATAGGCATCGGCATACTGGCCGTCAGCAAGATGGTTGATCCCCTGGGCAATCACCCTCTTGCGGTCGCCGGCCTTCTCGAAAACAATCTTCACCAGACGGGAGGCTTCCTGACCATAGCCCTTGCGGTTGGCTTGGGCGGCAAAAAGAAAAATCTGTCCGGCCGCTCCCGAGGAAAACTGCCATTCGAAATTGCGGCTATCTTCCTTTTCGAGATACTCGGCGATCTTCTGCAGGTCGCGCGCCAGGTCGGCGGTCCGCCATTGCCCGCTCATTCGGTCGTCCGCGCCGTACCCGAAGTACACGCCGGACGCTTTCTTTTTTTTCGGGCCTTTCTGGGTTTGAGCCTCCTGCTGCCGCAGCTTCTCCAGCTCCGCAGGTTTGTACACCTCCAGTTGCCGAGACTGCTCGACAATGAATGTCGAGGGCGCGGCGTTCGTCGCGGCCGGTAGTTTCCACGCATTGCCGGTCAGCTTCATCTGCCGAAAGAAATAGGAATTGTCGGAATACGGTCCGTGGAGGGTCAGGTTGACGTATTCCGCCTCCGCGACATCGGGCAATCCCAATTCACGGAGCATGGCGAACCCGCGGTCGAATTCCCCGGTTTGCCCGAAGGCGCTCGCCGCCGCCAGAACCCCCGTCCACAAGCCCCATAGACCTTTTCTCATGAGTGCCATCCCTTATTTGAAGTCGATCCTGATTTCCCGGTTGGTTTCTATTTGGGCGCCCGGCTGGTTGATGAACATCGCCAGGACGTCTTCCTCATCGCCGTTGCCGCTGAATATTTCCCGGCCTTGGCCGCCGGTCATGATTTTTCCAAACTCCAGGTCGTAAAGTACAAACCGCTGGGCCTTGTCCGGAACCGGATAGGCGGCCGTGGAGGCCAGCACCTGGCCTTTGATCTCCACCGAGAGCTGGATGCGCAGTTCCTTGGCCATTCTTTGGATGGCTTCCTCCTCGTTGGCGCCGCCGGAACCGAGTCCTGGGGTGGGCGCCGGCCCCGAGATCGGCGAGGGGGCTCCAGGCATCTCCAAGCCCAGGTCTGCGTTCTCTTCGTCCTCCGCCTCGCTTTCATCCACTATGATGTCCGTCGCGGTTTCATCCGATGAGGCCGGTTCCTGATTCTGCTTGGCCATCTCGACGGCGTCTGCAATCAGCTGCGGCATGTGAATGGTCAGCGTATTGATTTCTCCCGGCGCGAAGGTAAAGGCGACTGTTTTACTGGGGTCCTCCTCTTCCATCATCATATCCATGGCGGCCTCCGGATCGTCCATCTGGCTGGCGTTGATGGCCATGACCGCGCTCTTGTCGGCCATGGGAATCTGGACTTGACGGATGTCTTGGAAGGAATACAGGGTCACCGCGCCGCGAGCGCCTCCCTGGTCAACCTTCTGCGCCTTGACGAACGTTACGCCCGGCCCGAAGCACTGAGCCCGGGCTTTTAGGAATGACTCGTTATGAAATGGATCCGTCTTGCCGACGTTCTCCTGCGACATCCCGGCATCGGAAAAATGCATCTTCACTTGCTTGATCGAATTTTCCACCATGTCCACCAAGTCGCGGGAAAAGGTTTCGGTCAGCAGGATATGGCCGCTGCCGTCCGGTTGGACGATGACGTTGACTTTCTGGTTGAAACAACCCGAAAGGCACAACACGGCAAGAATCAATACGACGGGACGCAAAACGGCTGTCCTCATGGCTAAACCCCTTGTTTGACGGAAGGTGTTTCCTTGGAGTCAGAAGCTTCAGTCTGTCGCATCATGCCTGCCCCAATTCCGAAGGTCAACAAAAGAGGAGGGGAACAGCGAAAAGTTCAACGCAAAGGTCGCGAAGTGAAGAGCGCAACGGCCGCCGGGAAATCCCCATTCTCTGCACAGCCTCTGCATTGAAAATCCTTGCTTCAAACCATGCGTTTCTGTAGTGGATAAACAGAATGGAAGACACAACAAATTACCGGCATACGTGCAAACACTAAGATTGCAGGAAAATATGTACATATGCCGGACCCCAATGGCCTCCGGAATCCGGTGACTTTTGTCGTTGGCAGGAGGAAATATGAAAACACTAATTGCGTGCATGGCAGGGATAATGGCTATTAGTGGATGCGCAAAACAACCCGCGTCTACACCAGAGCAAAATGCCAGCGTCATGCTTACGGCTGACGCGGCGATATTCATGGCCATTTTGAAGGACACAGGCGGATTCCCCGAGATAGCCGCCACCCGCAAGGGAAACCTGCAAAGCGGAATGATGTGCGACCTCAAACCGGCGCGGGAGTATCCATTCAATACATTTTTTCGTTCCGTTATGGAAGATGCACCCGACACGACCTACGGGTTCATTGTGAACAAGGAAAGCCCGTTATCTCCTTGGGTGTTGTCCAAAGTCTGGAAGGAAACCAATGGAGAAAGAACAGACATGGCGCTTCCCTCGGCAGATATGCAGGCTAAGGCAAACGCGGAGTTGCAACGCCGGAAATAATAGGCCATAGAAAGGAGCGCGATGGACACGCTAGACAAGGACATTCGAGAGTTGCGGAAACGCTTGACCGATGGATCGATACAGCGGGCTTACAGAGGAATCGTATCGTACATGGCTCGATTGCGGAAGGAGTTTGCCGACCAGAGAGGCGAGCGTTCCGTATCCGGGTTGTATCAGGGCTATTTCGATATGACCTACTTCGCGCTGTCTTCCGACGCGCTAAAGGAACGCGATCTCAAACTCGCAGTTGTCTTCAACTACGAAACATTCGGCTATGAAGTCTGGCTCGCTGCGAGGAACCGAAAGGTACAGAGACACTACTGGGAACTGCTTTCTAACGCTGGATACAAGAAGCACCGACTCATCGAGCCCTCTGTTGGCACAGATGCTATCGTGACGGTCGTGCTTGCAGCAGACTATTCTATGGAAGAAGAGCATAGCCTCACTAAACAGATCGGCAAAGGCGTCACGGCCTTTGAACGTGACATCGTGTCATTCTTAAACGCAGTGGATGCGCGGTGATGTTCATAAAGCCTGTCGCCTCCATGATGCTATTCCGGAAGAGATGAATGAAGATGCACAACAAGGCGGTGGACCTGTACAGTGAACGCGCGACGGGTTCACTGTAATAAAGAGGAGCGTATGAGCAACGAAGCAAGGACGCTGATGGAGCTGCTCTTTATTCGTTGCTTATCCTATTCGCTGCCGCAGAAAGCCGAAGAGCCCGTCTTCGGCCTGCCCTCCGTAGTCCCGTCCGCGGGACGAAGGTGGAAATCGCTTTTCAAATCAGCCTTTGGGTTGGGTCAAAACAACCGTTGCTTGGCACCCCCAACCGGATTCGAACCGGTGTTACCAGGATGAGAACCTGGCGTCCTAGGCCTCTAGACGATGGGGGTCTGAGGGGAAAAAGAATGCCTCAGGGAATTTGAAAAGGCAATTTGAAAATTTACGTACGTTTATTGAACTTGGCAGGTCCGGCATTCCGGGATAAAGTACGAAGGCGCAGTGCAGGAGGATTAAAGGAATGTCCGAGCGAAAAATCGAATCAGTGGACGATGGCCGTTGGAAGGCGGTGCTTCGGTGCATGATGCTTTCCCGGGCGATCGAGGAGCGTTTGGTGCGACTTTATCACCAGGGGCGCATCTTTGGCGGCGTTTACACGGGGATTGGGCAGGAGGCGATCGGCGCCGCGACGTCGCTGGCCGCCGGCCCTTCGGATCTTTTTGCTCCCTGCATTCGCAACATGACGGTGCATTTGGGGCGCGGCGAGACCTCGCTGAATGTTTTCCGGCAATATTTGGGACGGGCGTCCGGTCCCACGCGCGGCCGCGACGGCAATGTGCATTACGGCTGTACGGCCAATGGGGTTTACGCGATGATTTCGCATCTGGGGGCCATGCTGTCCGTGGTGACCGGCGCGGTGATGGCGCGCCGTCGTCAGGGGCGGGACGCCGTCGGCGTGGCCTATATCGGCGATGGCGCGACCAGCACGGGCGATTTTCACGAGGCGGTCAATTTCGCGGCGGTCTTCGATGTGCCGGTGATCTTCCTGATCGAAAACAACAAATTCGCCTACTCCACGCCCAATGCCGAACAGTTCCGGTGCAAACAATTGGTGGATCGCGCCCAGGGCTATGGCATCGAGGGGCTGTGCGCCGACGGCAACGATGCGGTCGAGCTCTTTTTGCTGGCGCAAGACTTGATGAGCGACATCCGTCAAAAACCCCGGCCCATCCTGCTGGAATGCGATACGATGCGCATGCGGGGACACGGCGAACACGATGACTTTTCCTACGTGCCGCGGGAGTTGCTGGAAAAATACGCCGCCAGAGACCCGATTGCCCAGGCGCGCAGCCGACTGGCGGAGGCGGGCTTGGTCGCGAAAGCCGCGGCGGACGATATCGAACTGCAAGTGCGGAGCGAGGTGGATCAGGCCTATCAGCAGGCCCTGGAGGAGCCCGTTCCCGATCCGGCCGATTTGATGGAGGGTGTGTATGCCGACCGTTGAGATGACGTATCTGGAAGCCATCCGGCAGGGTTTGAGACGGTTGCTGCAGGAACGAAACGAGGTGCTCCTTTACGGCGAGGATGTCGGGGCCTTCGGCGGCGCGTTTAAGGTAACGTTGGGGTTGCAGGAAGAATTCGGCAAAGATCGCGTTTTCAATACGCCGATCAGCGAATCGGCCATGATCGGCGCCGCTATCGGCATGGCCACGCAGGGCTTGCGTCCGGTCGTGGAGCTTCAATTTGTGGATTTTGGGATGACGGCGGTTCATCAGTTGTTGAACAATGCCGGCCCCACGCATTACCGGACGGGTTTGTCCGTGCCGTTGACGATCCGCGCGCCGTGCGGCGGCGGGTTTGGCGGCGGGCCTTTCCACTCGGAGGAACTGGAAAGCCTGTTCTGCCTGATGCCCGGCCTCAAGGTCGTCTATCCGGCCTTTCCGTCGGATGCGCGCGGCTTGATCTATTCGGCGGTGATGGATCCCAATCCGGTGATTTACCTCGAAAACAAATACCTGTACCGCCATGTCAAGGAAGTGATGTCCGACCGCTTCGATCCGATTCCTTTGGGCCTGGCCCGGATTTGCCGCCCGGGACGCGATGCGGTGGTCTTGACCTACGGGGCGATGGTGCACGAAGCCCTGCGCGCGGCGGAACGGTTGTCTGCCGAGAAGCATTATGAGATTATGGTGGTCGATATGCGGACGTTGAAGCCGTACGATGCCGAGACGGTGATCGCCGCCGTGACCGCCACCAACCGGGTCTTGATTGTACACGAAGGCTGGCGTACCTGCGGCTTTGGCGCCGAATTGGCGGCCCTGGTGGCCGAGCGGGCTTTTCATCTGTTGGATGCGCCGATTCGCCGGGTCGCGGCGCCGGATGTGCCGGTGCCGTTCGCTCCGTCCTTGGAGAAAGCCTATCGGCCCGATGCCGATAAAATCGGCGAAGCGCTGGTCGAATTGATTGAGTATTGACGATGAAAGAACGGGATAATGGAGCAATAGAGTGGTGGTGTGATGGAGGCTATGACCTGATGAATTTTCTTATTCCAATACTCCAGTCCTCCAGCACTCCAATTCTCCACTCCTGGGGGGAAATGACATGAAAAAGATTCAAATTGTCATGCCGCAGATGGGGCAAAGCGTTGCGGAGGGGACCGTCATTCAGTGGAAGAAGCAGCTCGGCGAGACCGTGCAGGCCGACGAGGTGCTGCTGGAAGTCGAGACCGATAAGACCACGGTGGATGTCGAAAGTCCCGCGTCGGGACGGCTCGCCAGTTGCCTCAAGCACGCGGGCGAAACGGCGGCCGCCGGGGAAGCGATCGGTTGGCTCGAAGTGGAATCGGAGGAGCGTTCCGATCCTGAACCGCCGGATGCGCTGCCGATTTCCGCGGCGGGCGCCCATCGCCCCCATGCCGCGGTCGCCGGCGACCAAATCACGGTTACCGCCCGGCAAGTTCAATTGGATTTCAATACGGCGCCGATGCCGGATGCCGAGCATGACCGCTATTCCCCTTATGTGCTGCGGCTGGCGATGCTCAACAGCATTTCCTTGCAGGAACTTCAGGCGATCAAAGGCTCAGGCCGGAACGGCCGTACGACCAAGAGCGATGTGCTGCAATATGTGGCGCGCCGCCCCGTGGCTCAGCCCACCGTACAAGCGCTGGCCGGCAAGGAAGATTTGACGCCGGAAGATATGGCCCGGTTGGGTGAAGTTGTACCCATGAATACGGTTCGTCGGACGATCGCCGACCATATGGTTCAATCCATCCGCACCAGCGCGCACGTCACGATGGTGCATGCGGTGGATATGACTCACCTCGTCAATCTGCGCGAACGCATCAAGGACGATTTTCAGAAGAAGTACGACGCCAAGCTGACGTATACCAGCGTCATGCTCTTTGTGACCTCCCGGGTGCTGAAAACCTTTCCCACCATTAATGCCTCGGTCTGCGAGAAGAATCTGATCTTGCGCAAAAACATCCATATCGGCTGCGCCGTGGCGTTGCCGGACGAAAGCTTGGTCGTGCCCGTGGTCAGAAATGCGGACCAGCACAGCTTTCCCGAGATCGCCAAGGAGCTCGACCGGCTCATTGCCGTCGCCCGCAAAAAAGCGCTGACGCGCGCCGACGTCGAGAACGGCACCTTTACCATCTCCAATTTCGGCGCGTTTGGCAGCTTGATCGGCACGCCCTTGATCAATCAGCCCCAGGTGGCCATTCTGGGCATGGGCGCCGTATTTAAAACGCCGGTGGTCGTCGACAACCAAATCTGCATTCGCGACCAGCTCTACTTGAGTTTTTCGTTCGATCATCGCGTCATTGACGGGGCGATGGGCGGCCGCTTCCTCAATGCCATCCAGAAGGCGACGGAAGCGCTGACGGAAGAAGTTCTCAACCTCAAGGCCTTGTAAGAACCTATTTCGGCAGGCGGGCCTCTTTTTGTTGTGTATGCCGATTGCTTGAGAGCCTTTGGCTCGTTTCATTCCTGAGGTTCGACACGCGAAATGCCGGCAGGGCGGTTTCGCTGGCGCAACTATTTCAAAGATTTTCAAATGTGCTTCTTGACGCGGTGGCAATTGGTTTGATACATATCCGGCCCCATGGGACAACAACTACGAGTTAGAGTAAAAAGAAAAGCGCTCGCGCGCCGCAAGAAACGACTGAAGATCAAGGCCAGAACCGGCAAAACGAAGCCGGCGGCCAAAGCCGCGGCCAAACAGCCGTCGGCTTAACGATTCACAACTCCTGATTCCTTTCCGGTTAATTTCAAGAAACCGGAAGGAATCCGGGTGAGGGTTTTTGAGCGGAACTGCCCGAGTGCTGAACTGTTCGTTTCGATTTATCTATTCGAGACGTGACAAGTATCCGGCCTTGAGCTAATCTGCATCAACAATTCAAGGGATGGGGCAATGATCCTGGTTGTAGATGACGACAAAGTTTTGACGCAGCTTCTAAGAAGCTTGTTGGAAGACGCGGGCTATGAAGTGCGTGTAGTGCACGATGGCGAATCGGCCTACAAGCATTTACGCGACCCCAAATGCAAGGGGATGCTTCTCGATATCCGCATGCCGGGCTTGAATGGCGCCGAATTGCTGATGCTGATGGCCGCAGAAGATATTTCCATCCCGGTCATTGTCATGGCAGGTTTTCCGGATTTCGACGAAGAGGAAATGAAACAATTCCCCAACGTCCGCAAATTCTTCCACAAGCCGCTTTATCCCGAGGACGTGCTCTCTGCCGTCCGTGAACACGCCAGCAAATAGCGGTTGTTCGAATTCAATCTCGCGCTCCTCACTCTTCGCATTTCCTGTTTTGCGCTTTTTCGCGGCTACAAACAAAAGAACTTTAGCCGCGAAAAAGCGCAAAAGACGCAAAAAAGGAGGGATGATGAGGGATATTATGGCTTTATGCGATGTCGTGAGGGAGACGGCATTTGCCATTCATGAACTTCGGCGCCCTGAAATTTGAAATTCGTAAGTATGCGCTAAGTCAAAATGCCGACAAGCCTCGTTCTACGGGAATCGGAAGCATACTCTCTTCCTGTTTTGCGCTTTTTCGCGGCTGAGCTTCTTTCTTTATTTTTTGCCCCTCATTCGATACAAGCAAGGGATATGACAAAACGATGCTGTTTTCGTTGGCTTTCCTGGGTCTGCCTTTTGGCCTTGGCCGGGTGTCAGAGTTATTCCCACGGCCGCAGTTCCAGCTTGTATCGACCCGATAAATCGATGAAACCCGTCATGGCCGTGATGGATTTCGAAAATCAGGCGGGCTTTTCCGGGCAATGGAATCTGGGCGGCGGAATGGCGGATGTGCTTGTGACGACTTTGTTGGAAACGGACCGGATCGTCGTGCTGGAGCGCAAGAATATCGGCGACGTCATGGGCGAGATCGTACGGCAAGGGGGCGACTTTTTCCGCAACGAAGGCCGGGTCGAAAAGGGCCGCCTGAAAAATGCGAAGTATCTGGTGCGCGGGGTCGTGACCGATTTTACGGTGACCGGCGATGCCTCCGGATGGTTCGGCGTGCCGCGAGCGCGCTTGTTCGGCCGCGGATCGACGGCGCGCGTGGCCGTCAACATCAAGGTTTCCGATGTGGAATCCGGCGAAATCGTAACCTCCATCAAGACCGAAGGCTCCGCTTCGTCCGGCGGTCTGGGCGGAGAAGTCAATTACAAGAAGGTTTCTTTTGGCGGCGATGCGTTTTTCCGCACGCCGTTGGGGAAGGCCACGGATACCGCCATGCGCCGGGCGGTAAAATTGATCCTGAAGAATCTGCCGATCCAATACTGGCAGCCTCGCGTGGCGGAAGGCGGGCTCGACCTGGTGGTGATCAATGGCGGCAAGAATGTTCGCGTGCGGGAAGGCGATATTTTCCGGGTTCGCGAAGAGGCTCGCGAGATCAAAGACCCGGTGACCGGCAATGTGATCGAGAAGGCGCCCGGCCGCGTCGTCGGACGGATTAAAGTCCGGGACGTCAAATCGGCCTCCGCCCATGCGACGATTCTCGAAGGCGAAGCCCGGCGGGGGCAAGTGCTGGAGGCGGTGGAGTGAGCGGGGAGTGGGGAGTGGGGAGTGGGGAGCAAGTAATCAGTGGTCAGTAATCAGTAAGATGGAAGAAGTGATCAGCAACCAGTGGTCAGTAGTTAGTAAGAAAGATGAGGTTCTCTATTTTACTGACCACTAATCACTGATCACTGATCACTGATCACTGATTACTGATCACTGTTTACTGTTTACTGCCCCCTCCCCCTCAAAAAAATACGACAAGGCAACACATGATTACATTTCTCGAAGGCTTGCTGGTGGAAAAAGAACCGACGCGCGTGGTCGTCAACGTTCATGGCGTTGGGTATGAAGTATTCATTTCGTTGAACAGTTACGACCGGTTGCCCCGGGAGGAAACGTCTTTTCGCATTCTGACGTGGGACTATGTCCGTGAGGATGCTCATCTGTTGTATGGATTCATGACGGCAGAAGAACGGCGCATGTTCATCCGGCTGATGACCGTCAGCGGCATTGGCCCCAAGCTGGCGCTGACGGCGCTCAGCGGGCTTTCCGTTCGCGATATCAAGGCCGCCGTCGTGCAAGGCGACATCAAGCGGCTTAGTTCCATCTCGGGCATCGGCAAAAAAACGGCGGAGCGGATCATTGTGGAACTGCGCGACAAACTCAGCGACGGCGAGGCCTTGGAGGCGGTGGCCGGCGTGGAAGAATTGTCCGAGGGCGGCGTCCGCATGCGCGATTCCATCCTCGCGCTGATTTCGCTCGGGTTCAAACAGGCCGACGCTCAGAAATTGGTCAAGGAAGTTTCCCTGGCGTTGGGCCCGGAGGCGCCGGTCGAAGAGATCATCCGCAAATCATTGGCCAGCCGTTGAGCTTGTGCGTCCTGTCTCCTGCAATACTACATACGGCAGCCGTTCTGGAAAATAAAGGCGGCTGGAATTAATCGGGTAGGGCGGGCGTCGCCCCGGTAAAACTTACCCCCCGGCAGAATCTGCAACATTTGGGCCTTTTAGGCTTAACTGGATGGGTGGGCAACCGATGAACAAAGCATGCGGTTATTCCAGTGGCCGCATGAATGCCAGTCAAAGAAAAAATGGGATCAGGTGCGGGAGGTCTCTAGTATGAGATAGCCGACGTTGGATGATTTGCCATGACCACGGATGAGCTTATTGACTATGCCAAGGACGGCCGGTTGGTTGGAGCACGCCTCCAATTCGCCAACTTTAAGGGCATTGTATTGGCCAAAGCGAATCTCTCCCGTGTGGATCTTTTTATGGCGGATCTCAGCGGCGCCGACCTGCAATTGGCCAATTTTTCCGGATCCGACCTCTCCGAAGCCAATCTTTCCTGGACCACGCTGATCAAGGCGGATCTGCGCCGGGCTTCTCTCTTGCATGCCAACCTGCAAGGAGCGGATTTGAGTCACGCGATCCTCGATAATACCGAGATGGCTTGCGCCGATTTGAGTTGGGCCCGGCTGGAGCTGGCCCGCATGGTAGGGGCCTGTTTAAGCCGTGCCGATTTCACCCGGGCCAACATGGCCATGTCCAACCTGCAAGGGGCCAATCTGCGGGAGGCGAATCTCCAAGGGGTGGATTTGCGCGGGGCCAATTTGCGGGGCAGCAACCTGTTCCGGGCCACCTTGACCAATGCCAACCTGAGCGAGGCCAATCTGGCCGATGCCAATCTCATCAGCGCCAACTTACAGGGCGCCGACCTGAGTTATGCCGATTTGAAGGACGCCATTCTGAAAGACGCCGATCTGCGCTGCGCCCGCCTGATTTGGGCCAATCTTCACGGCGCGATCCTGAGTTCCGCCAACCTGACCGATGCCGACCTGCGCAATGCCAACCTGAAATGGGCCAACCTGGATCAGGCGCTCATGTCCAAAGTCTAGAAGCCGAAGATCAACCGACTTTGGACCTTGGCCCTTGGACTTTGCCCCCCCATATAACCAATAATCTTCTTGCGGGGCAGCCGGTTCTTCATAAAGAATACCCCTTTGTTGCAGGGTGTAGCAAATTAGGTCTGTGGAGAGGGTTGATTTCGACTATTTATGCTGTATAGGCTCATATTTTTAAATACGGACGCCAAAGGGCAACGGGTTACGGTGGACATGGCGCCCATGACCATCGGCCGCGATTCGGATTGTACGATCGTGGTGAAGGACGACGAAATTTCCCGCAAGCATGCGGTGCTGGAGCATAAGCCGGAAGGCTTGTTCATTCGAGATCTGGGTTCGATGAACCGGATTCTGGTCAATGGCCGGGAAGTACGCGAAAAGCGCTTGAAGCACGGCGACCGAATTGAGCTGGGGCGGACGCAGTTGCTGGTTCAAGCGGTGGTCCAGGCTGAAGTGGAGTTGGTGGAATCCAAGGAGCTGGTCTCGCCCAAGAAGGAATTCGCTTTAACGACGACCATTTTTGTCATCCTTTTGGCGACGGTGCTGGCGGGGGGCCTGGTCTTCTGGCGCAAGCTGACGGCCTCCCGAAGCCGTTCGGCGGCTGCCCAGGCCGCAGCCCATCAGGTTGCAGCCGTCCGTCCGGCGACGGGGCGGGGGGAGAAGGCCGCGGTTGTCCTTGCGACCAACCGGACGCAGGCCGTTTCCGAAGAATTAAAGTATATGCGCAAGGCTCTCACGGACATTCGGACGACCGTCGATACGCTGGCTCAAAACCGGGCGGCGGAAGGTTCGGCTCAAACGAACGCAGCGGCTTGGGCGGAACGGGCCTTGCGGGCCAAGGCGGAAGGCAAGCTGAAGGAAGCCCATACGAAAATCTCGTCCAACGAATTTGAGGAAGCCGACCGCATCTTGTCCGGCATTCAATTGATGTTGCCTGACTTTCTTCCGGCCTATGAAGAACGCGCCCAGTTATTCGAAAAACAGGGCCAGCTCGAAAAAGCCATCGGACAATGGGCTCAGATGGTTCAACGCAGTTCGGATACCAATCTTCATAGAAAAGCGTTGTCCGAGCGCGCCCGGCTGGGGCAGGTCGAAAGCGCCGTGACTCCGGAGGCCTCCCGGGAAATCCGAATCGTCTCCATCGAGCAGCATAAATTTTTGGAAAGCAGCGATTTTGACGAGATGCGGATTTTGAACATCGCCTTGTCGCCGACGAGCCATTTTTCGTCCTCGAATGCCGGCGCCGTGCGGGTGGAGGTGGTTTTCTACGATGAGGACCGCCAAACCGGGCTCATTGCTTCCACGACCGCGGTGTCTCCGAAAGAGGCACTGCGCATGGATGGACCCTGGGACGGACAGGAGCCGAAAATGATCACCGCTACCTACGTGGCGCCCCGGGTCTCGAGTCCTCAGGGGCTGTCGACGAGCCGGACGGCCCGTTTTTATGGATATGCCGTCAGGGTCTATTGCGGGGAGCGGCTGGAGGATCAGGATGCGCGACCTCGCAGCCTGCTGAACTTCCGGGCGGAAATTTCTGGGAACGACGATGGGCGCACCCAAGCGCCGGGCCTCGATAAGTAAGACGATGGACGGGGTTTTTCGACCTGCCCTCCGAAGAGGATACGAAGATGCGAGAAAAAATATCGGCGTGTGTGATCTGCTTTAACGAAGAGGACAAGATTGGGCGCTGCCTGCAAAGTCTGCGGTGGTGCGACGAAATCGTGGTTATGGACAGTTTTAGCACGGACCGCACGGTTGAAATCTGCCGCGAGTATACGGACCGGGTGTATCAGCACGAATGGCTAGGCTATGTCGGTCAGCGCAATACCGTTCGCGAACTGTCGCGGCATCCCTGGATTCTATTTCTTGATTCCGACGAGGAAGTCTCCCCGGCCTTGCGCGACGAGATCCTGGGTGAGTTTGGGCGGGGAACGGGGCCTTATCTGGGATATGAATTTCCCCGGCAGGTGTATTATCTCGGCCAGTGGATTTGCCACGGCGAATGGTATCCGGACATCAAGCTCCGCCTGTTCAAGAAGGAGCATGGGCGTACGGAAGGGCAGGAACCGCACGACAAGGTTGTCGTCAGCGGAGCGGTGAAACGCCTGAAAAGCCCGGTGTGGCATTATACCTACGACGATCTGCGGGATCATCTGGATACCTTGAACCGCTTCTCGACCATTACGGCCCAGCAAAAGTTTGTCCAGGAAACGCCCTTCCGTTGGACGGATCTGCTCTTTCGTCCGTTTTTTCATTTCTTCAAAGGCTATATCTTGCGGCTGGGCTTTCTCGACGGGTCCAGGGGGTTTTTGATCGCGATGCTCTGTTCGTTCGGCGCCTACATGAAGTATGCTAAACTGTGGGAATTGGCGGTGCGGCAGAAACGCAGTTTTCGGGAATGGCCTGCGACGGAAGGAGACAAAGATGCGTAGCATCGGTCATCTCAACCAGCAGGACGAGGCCGTTTTTTTCAGCGACTATCTGAGTTCGAAGGGCATCGAAAACGAGCTGGAATCGCATAAGGACGGCTCTTGGACTGTGTGGATTTTCAGTGAGGACCAGGTGGCGCCGGCTCACGAGCTGTTGGAGCGCTTTCGACGCGATCCGGAGGATTTGGAGTTTAACCGGACCTCCGTTCAGGAGCGTCTGCGCGAACAACAGAAGGAAGAAGCGGCAACGGAGCAACGCCAACAGGTTTTTACCCGCAAAACTCTTTGGCCCGAACGTCGCACGACTCATCTGACCCTGGCGTTAATTATCGTCAGCTGCGCCGTCAGTTTTTTTTCCGGGTTGGGCGAAAATACCGCTTCGATCCGGTCGCTCTTCATTTCGGATGGTTTTTTCTCGTCGTGGGCCCAGGCTTTTCCGGAGGTTCGCCAGGGCCAGGTCTGGCGGCTGGTGACTCCGATCTTTATCCATTTCGGCTTTATGCACCTGCTTTTCAACATGATGTGGCTGAAAGATCTTGGCGGCATGATCGAACAGCGCAAGGGCACGCTGATGCTGGCCCTTTTAGTTTTGGCCATTGCCGTCAGCTCCAACTCCGCCCAATACGTTCTCAAAGGCAGCAACTTCGGCGGCATGTCGGGCGTGGTCTATGGATTGTTGGGTTACGCCTGGATGAAAGGCAAATTCGATCCGGCCTCCGGGCTGAAGCTGCATTCCTCCACGGTAGTGATGATGATTGTCTGGTTCTTGCTGGGGTTTACCGATCTGATCGGTTCGGTGGCTAACATCGTCCATGCCGGCGGGTTGCTGGTCGGTGTTGCCTGGGGGTATCTTTCGTCGCCGGGCCGCTTCCGGTCTCTTCGATGAAGAGTTTTGCTGCGGAAAGACATATACTTCCTGTCCTATAAACAGGTATTTTACAGGGGTTGAGGTTGGAATCATGCATTTGAAGGGGAGAAACAGCCATGGCTAATGAGGACGATCCGTTTCAAGCCACTATGCGAATCGACATACCGCCCGATTTGCTGGAGCAGATGAGCAATCCGCGGCAAGGGGTGGACCCGGTTAAACGACATGCGCACACCACCGTTATCCGCATCCCAGGCAAAAAAGCGGAGTCGACTTCCATTGGCGGCCAGGATTTTCAGGAACTGCTTCAGAATATTTATGACGGGGCGCTTATCACCGACCTTAACGGGGGCATCGTCAATGCCAACCTTCGGGCCATTCAATTCCTGATCTATACCCGCGAAGAGTTGTGCAAGCTGAATGTAATCAACCTGATTTCAGGCGCCAGCGAGGGGTTGCTCGCAACGATCCTGGAAACTCTCCAAAACGACCGTTTTGTGTTGATTCAGGCCTGCTTGATGCGCAAAGACGGCTCCTATTTTCCTTCGGAGATTTCCGTCAACCGGCTGCACTTGATCGGCAAGGATTACCTGAGCTTTTTTATTCGCGACATCACGCTGCGTAAAGAGGCCGAGGAACGCCTGCGCACCGGCTACAACGCCATTCAAAACGCCGGCAGCGGAATTGCCATTGCCGACATCTCGGCCACGCTTAGCTACTGCAATCCGGCTATTTTGCGGCTGCTGGGCTTCGACGCCCCGGAAGAAACGCAGGGCGAAAACATCCGGCGCTTCATGGCGGAGGAAGGTCGTGCCGACGATATCGTGACGACCGTGCTGCGTGGGGAGCCCTGGAGCGGCGAACTGGAGATGAAACGAAAAGACGACTCCACTGTTTTCGTCCAGGCCTCCGTAGTGCCCAACTTGAATGCCGATGGCGATCTCGTGGGTATGGTGTTTTCCTTGTTGGATATCAGCGTGCTTAAGCAGGCTCAGAAGCAACTGGAGGAATATGCGGGCCAGTTGAAGGAAAAGAACACGCAGATGGTGAACGACCTGAACATGGCTCGGGATATCCAGCAGGCCTTTCTACCCCGGAACTATCCTGTTTTTCCGCGCAATGCGTCGCCCGAGCGGAATGCGCTCAAGTTCAGCCATCTGTATTATCCCAGCGGAACCGTCGGCGGCGATTTCTTCGACATCCTCCGCGTCTCCGATACGCAGGCCGGAATTTTCATCTCCGACGTCATGGGACACGGTTCGCGCGCCGCTTTGGTCGTCGCCACGATCCGCGGCTTGATCGAACAGCTCTCGTCGGTGGCCCACGATCCGGGCGCCTTCCTGACGCAGTTGAATCATGCTTATGGTTCCGTCTTCGGCCAGACCGGCGACTTGATGTTTGCCACCGCCCTGTACCTGGTGGTGGACGTTTCCACCGGGCGCATCGCTTATACCGATGCAGGCCATCCCTTCCCATTCCGGCTGCGCCGCGACATCGGCCAGGTCGAGGAACTGTTTTTCGGGGAGGGGACCAAGGGTCCCGCCATCGGCTTGTTCGAGGATTCCGTCTATAAAAACGCCGAAGCGCAGCTTTCCTTGAATGACCTGCTCGTCTTCTATACCGACGGGCTCTCGGAAGCCAAGGGCGACGAGAAGGAATACTACGAGTCCGGTTTCATGACCGAGCAAATGAGGACCCACATCCTTCTTCCGCCTGCGCAACTGTTGAACGAGCTGGTGGCCGGCGCCCGCTCGCATTCCGGCCGGACGGAGTTCGACGACGATGTGTGCATGTTGGGCATGGAGCTCTTGCGCGTGGGTTTGGACAAATCCTAGGCCGGGGTTCTCTCAAAGCGCTCGAACTATTGTCAGCAACTCGTTCATTCGCTTCGTCGCCTCGGAAGCTTTCAGGCGCGGGAATTTTCCATCCTTCGTCACGTAATCGCCCTGGCGCATCATCATGACCTTGTCTTCCTTCACCTCGATGGACTGGAGCCCCTTTTGGGCGGCGACGATGCGCAGGCGCGCGGCTTTCAACAGGCGGTCCAAGGCGGCAGGAATGGGGCCAAAGCGGTCGCGCGCCTCCTCGTAAAGCGCCTCGACGTCCTGCTCCGTCCCGCAGGACGCAATCTTGCGGTAAAAACCGACGCGCAGATTCTCGTCTTCGATATAGTCCGCAGGAATGATCCCGGCGCGGTCTTCCAGATCCGGCCCCGGCGACAGCTCTAGGAAGTCCAGGCGGACCTCCACCTCGACGATCGGCGGCGGCTGTTCGCCCTTCAGGACCGCCACCGTGCGGCGGAGAAGCTGGCAGTACAGATCGAAGCCGATGGCCGCGATGTGTCCGCTCTGTTGCGCGCCCAGCATGTTGCCTGCGCCGCGGATTTCCAGGTCGCGCAGGGCCAGCTTGAAGCCCGCGCCCAGGCTCGAGTAGCGCTTGATCGCGCCGATGCGCTTTCGCGCGTTATCGAACAAATGCCCGTGGCGCGGCAGGAGCAGATAGGCGTAGGCTTGGTGTTTGTAGCGGCCCACCCGTCCCCGGAGTTGATACAGGTCGGCCATCCCGAACCGGTCCGCGCGGTCGATCAGGATCGTATTCACGTTGGGAATGTCCACGCCGCTTTCGATGATCGTCGTGCAAAGGAGGATGTCGAATTCTCCCCGCACAAACCGGTGCATGACCTCGGCGAGATCGTTTTCGTGCATCTGCCCGTGGCCCACCTCGACGCGGGCCTCCGGCACGATTTTCTTCAGCCGCTCCTGCACGGCATAAATCGACATCACGCGGTTGTGCAGATAAAACACCTGGCCGCCGCGGTTCAACTCCCGCAACGTCGCCTCGCGTACGATTTCGTCGGTGTTTTGCGTGACGATCGTTTCGACCGGCAGGCGCTCTTGCGGCGGGGTTTGAATGGTGCTCATGTCCTTCGCGCCGGTCAGGCTCATGTACAGCGTCCTGGGGATGGGCGTGGCCGTCAGGGTCAGCACGTCGACCAGTTGCCGCAACTCCTTGAGATGTTCTTTGTGCGCCACGCCGAAACGCTGCTCTTCGTCGATGATCACAAGCCCCAGATCGTCGAATTTTACGTCGGCCTGCAGCAGTCGATGCGTCCCGATCACGATATCCGCCGAGCCCTCCCGCAGACGGCGTACGGTTTCCGCCTGCTGGGTGCGCGTGCGAAAGCGGCTGAGCACTTCGATGGCCACGGGGTAGGCCGCCATCCGTTCCGCGAAGGTGTCGTAATGCTGTTGGGCCAGGATCGTCGTCGGCACGAGCACCGCCACTTGCTTGCCGTCCATGACCGCCTTGAACGCCGCGCGCATGGCCACCTCGGTCTTCCCGTAGCCCACGTCGCCGCAGATCAGGCGGTCCATGGGCCGCTTGCTTTCCATGTCCGTTTTCGTGTCCTGGATGGCCCGCCGCTGGTCCTCGGTTTCCTGGTAGGGGAACGAGGCCTCGAATTCGTGCTGCCAGGCGCTGTCCGCGGCAAAGGCATGCCCGTCGAGCGCGTCGCGATGCGCCTGGGTGTCGATCAAAGCCGACGCCAAATCGCGCACCGCTTTTTCGGCGGCGATCTTCTCCTTGATCCAACGCTTGCCGCCCAGGGCGTGCAGTTCCGGCCGATGCCGCCCGACCCCGACATACCGGCTCAATAAATGCGTCTGCGAAACGGGTACGTACAACCGGGCCTTCTCCGCATATTCGATGGCCAGCACTTCCTGTTTGCGTCCGTCGAATTCGATTTCGTAAAGCCCCAAGTACTTCCCGATGCCATGATCCATATGCACCACCAGCTCCCCCGGCTGGATGTCCGTCCACTCGGCGATGCGCGCCCCGGCGACGCGTTCCGGGCCTGCTTTCTTGCCGTGCAATTCGTAGCGCCCCGGCAGCCGCTTCCGGAAGCCGTACAAGTCCGACTCGGCCACCACGGTCAGGCGCGCTCCGGCGCATTCGAAGCCTTCCGAAAGGGGATGCAGATGAATATTGGGATTCCCGATCAGCTCGATGGCCTCGCGATATTGCTCCAAAAATCGGTCGCGTGAGCCCTCGGTGTTGAAAAAGAAATGCACTTTCCTGCCCTTGCCGGACTGCTGGGCCAGCTCCTTCACGAACTGTCGCCGCGCCTCGTCGAGCCTGTCCGGGTGCAGATTCTTGCCCCCGATGTTCGGCAGGCTTTCGCAGGGCTTCAGATCCAGCTCGTAGGCCGGCGCGGCTTGCTGGCTGTCCAGACCCAGGAACAGTTGCCCGCTCTTGAACCGCCGCCCCACCTCCAGCCGCAGCCGGTCGTATCGCGCCGCTTCATGGGCCGGTTGATCCTCGGGAATCAAATGGCGGTACATCTCTGCATGATGATAAATGCTCTCCGGTTCGGCCCAGACCCAAAGCAAGTCGGCGGGCAGGTAGGACAAAAGGCTGTCGCGCTCCGCCTGCTCGCCCAGCAGATCCGCCTCGTCCGCCGGCGACAGCGTGATCGACTCCAGCCGCGCCAGCGAGCGTTGACCCGTCGGATCGAACGTCCGAATCGAATCGAGCGTAGGACCAAAAAACTCCAGCCGTACCGGCCAATCCTCGGTAGGCGGCCAGATGTCGACCACCCCCCCGCGCTTCGAGGCCTGTCCCTTTTGCAGCACCTCCGGCTCGAACTTGTAGCCCGCTTTCGCCAAGTGCTCCACCCACGCTTCGAGGTCCACCTCCTGCGAAAGCTTCAGCGTCTCGCCGTGCCGATCCAACGCCGCCGGCGTCGGGACCGGTTGGAATATCGCCTGGATGCAGGTCGCCAGCACCGTCGGCCCGGACGGACGAAGACAATCCTGCAGCGTCTTCAGCCGATCGCCGACCAAGTCGGCATGAGGAGCGCTGCCTCGCCCCGGCAGCGATTCGCGCGCCGGAAAAAATGCCATTCGCTCCGCCGCGTCCCCGGCCAGTGCGCCCAGATCGCGATAAAACAGATCCAGCGTCTTCGGGCTGTCGACCAGCCACAAAATCGGCCGATTGAAATGACGCCATAAATTCCACGCCAGGAACGCCTGCGCCGACTCCGGCAGGCTCTGGACATAGCACAGCCTTCCCTCGCGGAATTTTTCCGCCAGGTAGTCCAGCTCTTTTTTCCGAACCGATGCCGTTCCAAGTGGTCCGTTCATCTCAACGAACGTACTTCGGGATCGAAGGCCCGTCAATCCACCAGCAAGCCGCTAGTTCTTGAAGGATCATCCTGACACTGCCGCGGATTGTATGGGGAAAAGAAGGCGCTCAGTGGAGTGAGCGCCCTACCCACGGCAATGAAAGGTATGGACGGCGCTCCGTCGCCGTCCGCTGTTGCGGCAGTGTCAGGATGCATCCGCTCTTGAAATAGCCGTCACAAAACTGGTGGCCCGGCTTCTCCGAAGACGGGCTTCCATTTAGGGCGCGCGTGCCCATCCCCCGAAGGATGAAATGCCGATTCGGTTTTTCCAATGGTTGGAAAATTCACTCCAACTTTTTCCAATCATTGGATCGCGGCAAAGAGTTGCCGTTGCACGAAGACGTGTATTTTGGAGGGTCGCGCTCCGTCGCGACCGAAAGAAGATGGTTCCGACCGAGCGGAACCCTCCCAAATCTGAGATATTTTTAAGCTACGATAGGGCCATTTATACAAACACGCCCTCTCTTCTTTCCGTGTCATTCCGTGTATTCCGTGGGCGAACCTCTTTGTTGCAGAAAGAAGAATGGCCCACGGAACACACGGAATGACACGGAAAAGCTCTCTCTACATACTCTTTTATCCGTGGGACCACTTTGCCATCCGTGGGGCCAATCTTCCAGGGTTAGAAAAAGCCCCACAGCAAGGGATTCCGATTCCTTGGAGAATTTGTGTATAAGAGACAGGCGACCTCGCCCCGGCAGCGGGGCCATGTGGCCCCGCCTCCAGCCGTCACGGACAAGTTAATCCCCAGGTACGTGTTTTCTGCGGCCGTGTCCGGATGCACCCACAGCTCCCTGCGGGGTTCGTCCCTTTTTGCCTCCAGCTCATGGCTTGTTCTACTATTCTGAACCGCAGACGTAAAGAACTCCGCCAATCGCTTGCGATAGATGTCGCCATGAGTTGTGAGCGCGTCGGTATGCGCTCCGCCTTCAATCGTCCAAAGCTCTTTGGGTTCGCGCGCTTTCTTGAAGAGCGCCTGGGCGTGACGATAGGGAATGACCTGGTCGGCGGTTCCGTGGATCAAAAGCAATGGAGTGGGGGATATCTTTTGCACCACGGCGCCCGGACTGTATCGGTTGTTTATCACGAGGAAGGATAAGGGCCATTTTGCAATCCAAGCTATCGGCATCTCCCCGATCTTGTCGCGCACGATCGCACGATAGGAGTAAAAGGCGGAATCGATGGCCACCGCCTGCACCCCGTTGTAACGCTTCTCGCCTAGAACGGCAAGCGCATGGGCGCCGCCGAGGCTCTGTCCGAAGATGAGCAAGGCATCGGGATCGACGTCGGGCCTTTGCTGAACATAGGCGATGGCGGCAATGCAATCGTCGTGGAGCCCTTGCCGTTGCGGCGTTCCGCCGGAGCGTCCGTAGCCGCGATAATCGAAAATAAAGATGTTGAAGCCTTCGGCGGGCAGCCAGTCCACAAAGGAAAAATGCGCCGTCATGTTCTGCGCATTGCCGTGAAAATGGATGATCGTGCCGATCGCTTTCCTTGTCGCAGGAACAAACCAGCCCGACAAAGCAGTCCCATCGCTGCTGGAGAAGTCAACTGCTTCGAATCTTAAGCCCTTTTCTTGTGGAGTCTGATAAACCCGATGGTCTGGATAATAGAGGTACCGACTGGCACAGCCGGATGTTACGGTCAGTGCGATAAGTAAAACGATCGTTCTCATGACTCCTTTCGAGCGAACCCTGTATGCCTTGCTGCGCCTTGGCTGCGTTTACTCCACGTATTACCTTCTTCAATACTATGCGGCGGTCCCGGATGAGGGTCAAACAGGATCAAGATGCATCTCACCCATTGAACAAAACTTTTTTGTCTAATCGTCAGAAAGTTCCGGAAAACCAGATGTCCCATTTCTTTATTATAATAGGATGACGTTGTCTCGACTGGGTTATTCGTTCATGGAGGTGCGGTGCTTGAGGGAGTATCCATTTGAACGATAGTGGGCGGAACGAGACCGTCATCCAATCATCACAACCAAGGAGAAAGTCATGAACAGCAAGGGTTCGGCCCGTACGATGAATAGTATCGATCAAAGAGCAGGATGGGGTGAGTCGACTTCAACGAGAGGACCGATTCTTCAATCTGCCCGCCTTAAATGCGGCCAAAAATGTCCCCGATCCCTTGTTTTTGAAGAGCCTCTTCAAATTGAGGCCATATTACGATGTCTGGGACGGAGCAAAGATTGATTCCAACAAATCGGCGCCTTGAATGGCGTCCAATCAGGAACGCACCGTGACCTCTACCTTTTTGCCGTTGGTGGGGCGCTCACTCCGCTGAGCGCCGTGTTTTCCTGACAAACATGCCTGTCCGCATGCACCCCTACGATTTGTAAGGGATAAATAGAAGTGGATATTTGATAAGCCGTTGTGATAAACAAACAAAAATAATAACTCGTAGTGTTTGTTCAGGGAGAGGGGTGAGGGTGGTGCGCTTAATTAAGGGTTGGGGGAATTGTGTTTTACGACGATCTGGATTTTTACTTTTTGTGTTCTTGGCGCCGCTGGCTATTGTAGACGCTCTGGCTTGCGGTTCAGGTCAATCCGGAGGCCATTCTGGCTCTTCTTCTGGATGCCATGAGCATGGCGGCCTGCATCTCTATCCGATTGCTTTATCCGCTCAATCGCTTGAGGGACTGGCGTCGGGTATGGTGATCGACGATATCCTGAATGGAAGCCGTCCGGGCAACTTTGGGTGGTTGACCTGGGCCGGAAGCCCCAGTGTCCCCACGCTGGTGAAAAGCCTGACGCCGCCGGGCGACAGCTACACCTATGTCAATCCGGATCGCCGCAGAGACCATGACGTTTCCGTGGGCGATTGGGTCAATGGCAAAGCCGGCCTTTCCAACAGCCGTCACGTGCGACGAGCCCTGGATGTGCTCAAAACAATCGATATTGCCGTTCCGGTTTGGAATCAGATTCGAGGGCATGGTCATAACCATGACTACCGGGTTGTCGCGTTCGCGCGCCTTCGAATTCTTTCCTATGACCTGAGCGGACAAAATCGGATCACGGCTCGATTTCTCGGTTATGCAGGTTGCGAGCAAACAAATCGGGCGCCTGTCGTAAAGGCGGGCCCCGATCAAGTGATCACGAATCCAAGTCCGGCGCTGTTGTCGGGAACCATGACGGACGATGGCCTGCCGTCGGGCGGGGTGTTGAAGTCTTGGTGGTCCAAGGCGTCGGGCACGGGTGATGTGACCTTTGCGTCAAGCAACGCTCTTCAAACTTTGGCTTCGTTCAGTGCGGCCGGCCACTATATTCTCCAACTGACGGGTTCCGATTCGCAACTTACGAATAGCGATACGGTCGAGATCGTTGCCAATGATCCGAATCACCCTCCTCAGGCTTTGCCTCAGTCCATCACGGTAGACGAAGATGGGATCAGAATCTTCTCATTGCAGGGTATGGATGCCGATGGAGATCCTCTGTCGTATTCGATCGACCTTCCGCCCAGTTACGGGATGCTCGCTGGAGAGTTTCCTCAAATTTCTTATAGGCCGATCGCCGATTATCACGGGCCGGACAGCTTTACGTTTAAAGTCCACGACGGCCAACTCGAATCGGCGCCTGCCCAGGTTGCCATTACTGTTCTTCCGGTTAACGATGCCCCGATGACGGACTCTCAGTCGATTACGAATGTGGAGGATCATCGCTTCCAAATCGTTTTGAGCGGCGCCGATCTTGAAGGCTCTTTCTTAACGTATCGGATTGTGCGCCCGCCGGTTTTTGGCGTGCTGAGCGAAGTCTCGTCCAATCGGGTGCATTATACCCCCGCACCGGACTATGGTGGTCTGGATAGTTTCGACTTTGTTGCATGCGACAACGAGCTTTGTTCAACTACCGCGACCGTTAGTCTCGTCATTCTAGCCGTGAACGACGCGCCCGTTGCGCGTGAACAGACGGTGACGATAAATGAAGATGCGACGGCTATCGTTACCCTTGAGGGGTACGATGTTGAAGGCGATGAACTGGAATACGCCGTGTTGGGCCCGCCTGAAAACGGCGCCTTAAATGGCTCCGTCCCCAATTTGATTTACACGCCTTCCTTAAACTTCTATGGCACAAATATCATTGCCTTTACGGTTAACGATGGGATCTTGTCTTCCCGAACCGCCACGGTGACCGTGACGGTCCATCCCGTGAACGATGCCCCGATGGCTGAAAAACAAGCCCTTGCAACCAGGGAAGACGAAGCCTTGGGGATTGTTTTGACGGCTACAGACGTGGAGCGCGATAACCTGACATTTACAGTCGTTGATACGCCAGCCAACGGATGGCTTATGGGGGCAGCGCCGAATTACGTCTATATTCCGGCAACCAACTTTCATGGGGTGGACAGCTTTACATTTAAAGCTCATGACGAATTTTTGGATTCGGCTCCTACGGCGGTGTCGATCGATGTGCAGTCGGTGAACGACGCCCCCACAGCCGATGCCGGAGCCGACCAACTTGTCGATGAGCCCAGGCAGGCGCTCCTGGCCGGCCGCGGCTCGGACGACGACGGCTCCTCCGAGACGCTCTCTTACGCCTGGAGCAAGCTCTCGGGCCCGGGAGAAGTGGTTTTTGCGGATTCGACGGCTTCCAACACGACGGCGTCCTTCGGCGCGGCCGGGATCTACGTTTTGCTTTTGACCGTCAGCGACGGCGATCTGTCGGCCGCCGATACGCTCACGGTTTCGGTCAACGCCGCGCCCACGGTGCAGGCCGGGCCGGAGCGGATCGTGGAAGCGCCCGCCCTGATCGATCTGAATGCAACGGTGGCCGACGATGGCTTGGGAAGCGCGCTGCAACTGGCCT
>Ga0154562_107_pt1 | contig 42186 bp, 36 predicted proteins | sample RifGroF2_FD_105705 | JGI IMG/M metagenome (GOLD analysis project Ga0154562, IMG submission 105705) | Lentisphaerae bacterium GWF2_57_35 | reverse complement strand
GGCGTCCTTTGGAAATGCTCGAGCCGTGTGAGGGGAAACTCTCACGCACGGTTCTTAGAGGGGAAGGAGGCGGCAACGCCTCCGACCCACTCGGTGACGAAGGAATATGATCGATCGCATCAACCACCAAAATAAAGATGGAAAGATGACACGGTACCAGTAACCCGCTGCTCGGCTCACCGTCCCGTTAGTGCAGTCGTTGGGTCAAAGGAACTTTTATGGATACACTTGTACTTTTGATAGGGCTTCCTGCTGCCGTCACAATACTGTCAATCTTTGGACGTTATTCAATCGTCTTGCGCGTGATGTGTGTCAGCATGTTCCTGCTATTTACCTATGTAGACTGGAACATAACACTTTGCGTCTCCCGCCGAATTGCAATCGAGCAAATGGACAAACGAGAACACTACGGGAACAAAGACTATGTTGATGGGATTGGGCGTGCCTTGGACGCTATAAAAGAGAGGATTCCTTTTCTTATGGTTCCGGCAGTTGTGCTGGGCATCCTGTCGTTTGTCCCCGTAAAGAGAAAAGAGAAGACCCAACAAAATTGGGATTAGTTCCGACTCCGAGTCTGCGAGGGGTCGGGACTAATCCATGGTGCAAGAAGCCGAGGGGCACTCAGCGTTGATTGGAGGCCATAGGGGGCGGGTCTCGACATTCGGTTCTGCTGAAAAAGTCGCCGGTTCACGCCAGCCGCGTGAGTCGCAGAGGCGACAACGCGGCTGGCGAGAGTCGGCGTTTTTTGGACTTTTTCAGCGGAATCGACATTCGACAATTTGGTTATATGACGCTGAGGGCGCCAAGATTTCGGAATGAGGATACGAGCTAAATTGAGACCCTTATGGCTGTCGGCTTTGGGTGGTCATGTTGCTGTCGAGTCTGTCCGGCTTGAATGAAAGCGCAATGGGCATGGTGGTTTTTTCGTGCTGGCAGGAGCCACGCCGTTACCGGCGCGGCTACGAAAACGCGAAGGGGTTATGGCTTTTTGTTGAGCGCGATGTCGGGGGGCGTTAGCTTGTTAAGATGTGGCTTTAGTGACCGCGAGTGGCTGTCTGAGAAGCTCAGAGCCGCAAGATTTCAAAAGAAATGAAAAAAGATAAAGAATGGTATTTGGCGTGGCAACCCGGCAATGCAGCATATGCCAGGGATGATATCATTGTAGCGGTTGGGCTAAGAAGCAGCCAAGACGCGCTCTGTCTACGCGACATCATTTCTTGGCTGGGCGTCCCCGATAAGGTTAACGGAAACGCGGAAACCGGCAGCATCGTTTACTACTTTACAAGCCAAGAGGAAACTGCGGCGCACTTTGATGTTGTCGAGAAACAGGTTAAGAACTTCGGAGTCATTGCCCGCCATCGGGACAATGCTTTGACGCCAGATGGCAAGCCCTTTAACCTATTGGATGCGATGGAAGAATACAATGGGTCTGAAATGAAGAAGGGTTGTAATTCTTAAGTCCGCTGGAAAATGCGCCGGTTCACACGAAGTCCCGTTGGGACAACGTCCCTCACGGGAGAACCGGCCTACAAAAACATCAGAAAGACGTGGCGGGCGGCAGCCGTTTGCAGAGCCACGCCGTTACCGGCGCGGCTACGAAGACACGAAGGGGTTATGGTTGTTTGTTGAGTGCGATGTCGGGGCATGAGCCATGGCGGCGCGTTTCTTTGTTGTGTTTTGCGCAGTACGTCTTGCACAAATTGACGGGGCCGTTTTCCGTGTAGTAGTAGAGGCATTTTCCACAAACGGGGGGGATGGCGGCGTTTTTTTGCCGGTCCCGCTCGGTTCGCAGTTGTTTCACGCGCAGGCGGATGTATTTGGCGATGGTTTTGTCCTTGTCGCCGTTGGCGTCGCTGTAGGCCTTGGACATTAAACCGGGAACCGCCGATTTGTTCAGCACTTCGGATGCGGCTTGCTCGTAGAGTTGTTCTTCTTGCGCATTCATATGGCCCCATCGCTTTCACCCTTCATCAAGGTACTTCAGGATGCGGGGTCGGCAAGTTTGCGCAGGGGCGCCTGACGCAATGTTGGAGACGGGGCCACCTGGCCCCGTTTACTTGTACAGGCTAACCGCGCCCGTCTTCGGAGAAGCCGGGCCACCTTGGTTACGGTCTCCACACGTTCAGGCGGTACATGCGGGCGCCGACGGGTTCCGCATTGGTCAGGGTCATTGTGCTGCCGGAGCCGGCTACGTATTCGACGGCTTGCGACCAGGAGCCGTTGTTGCCGGGCTCGTTGCGGCATTCCATGCTGTAGGCGCAGGAGGCGGAGGACGCGAACGCGATCACGGCCTGGGTGTTGGCGCGATAAATATCCAGGATGTGGAAGTACCGGTTGGGCAGCATGGGGTCGGTATCCGCGATGTATTCCTGGCTGTTGATGTAGGAATCGCCGTCGGTGTCGATGGCGGCGTCGGCGGCGTTGGTGGGATTGAGGGTGTAATAAATTTCCCAGGCATCGCTCATGGCGTCGAGGTCGCTGTCGTAGGTGTTGCCGTTGTATTCGAAAGCGCCCATGTCGCTGCGTGCGCCTTGCGGGCGGGCCATGCCGATGGCGTCGGCGGTCACGTTGGCGAGGGCGATGCCGCTGGTGACGCAGGGCGAGGCGTACTTCATGCGGTAGTCGCTGCCCGCGGGATTGAAGAAGTGGGGCTCGACGTCGAGATTGCCGACGCCGGCGTAGCCGCCCTGGATGTCGCTGAAGATCACTTGCTGGCCGGCGCTGACGGGGGTGGTATGCCCGAGGACCACGCAGTTGGTCAGGGCGGCGGAGCCCGAGCCGACGGAGATGCCCTCGCCGTTGTCGTTGGAGACGATGGTGGCGTGCAAAAAGACGGTGCGGCTCGAGCCGCTGATTCGGACGCCGTCGCCGGACGTGGAGGCTTCATTTTTGGCGATGACCGCATTGACTACCTGCCCGGTGCTGGCGTAGTCCATGTGAAGCCCGCCGCCGCGCACGGCGTGGTTGCTTTGCATCAGCACGTCGTGGATGTCGACCAGGCTATACATGCAGGCGATGGCGCCGCCGTTGCCGGTTGCGGCGTTCGTGGTCCAGTTGGCTTCCATGCGATTGGGCGGCAGGACGGAGGCAAAGGGTTGTGCTTCCTGATCGCCGCCCATCTGCATGGTGGCTCTGGACACCAGCACGCCGCCGCCGCGTCCATAGGCCACGTTGTTGTTGACCCAGCAATTGGTCAGCGAAAGATTGGCGCCGTTCAAGACCGCAACGCCGCCGCCGCCGTGGGCGCCGTCCGAGGAGGTGCACAGGTTGCCCAGGGGACTCACTCCGCAACCGATGCGCGTATTGAGCAGATTGGCCGAAGCCAGGGCGCCGCTCACGCAAATACCTCCGCCGTAATCCGAGGCGATGTTGTAATAAAACGAAGGACAGCCGAACTCGTTGTCGTAAGCCTCGAGCGTGCAACCCGCGCCGACGAAGATGCCGCCGCCTTGATCGGCCATGTTGGCGCCGAGGTTGGCCTTTCCGGAGAGATTCACGACCGAGGCATTGCCTTGCCAGATGCCTCCGCCGTTGCCGGTGGCGTCGTTGACGGTGACGTAGAAATTGCTTTCGCCGCTGATGTAGATCTGGGCCAGGGTGTCGGCCGCGATGCCGGCTCCTTCGTCGGCGTTATTGTAGGTGATATACACGTTGCTGTAGAGCGTCATGCCGTAGAACATGCTGTGGTGGGCATAGACGGCTCCGCCCCTCCGTCCGGCTTCATTGCGCCAGAAGGAGGTGCTGTAGGACATGGTGGCGCTATTGCCTTTCAAGCAGACGCCGCCTCCGTTGGTGTTGGCCCTATTGTCGGTAATGGTCGAATAGATCAAGTTAATGGCGGCGTTGGCGTCGCAGAAGAGTCCGCCGCCGGAATCGGCCGCGACATTATTCGAAACGATCGACCGGTTGAGGTCCAGTTGGCCCGTCGATCTTGAGCCGATGCCTGCGCCGAGGAAGGCGGTGTTGCTGACAATTTGAGCGTACATCAACTCGCCGGCGCTATCGCCGTCAAAGGCGATGCCGCCGCCGTAAAGGTTGGCCGCTTGCAGGGCGGCATTGCCTTTAAACACGCCGCCGGTGGATACGAGGTCGCTGTCGAGCAAATACAGGCCGCCTCCTCCGCCGAGTGCGGCCTGATTGTTGAGCACCGAGCCGTTCACCATCAGATCGCTGTCTACCGCGTAGATCCCGCCGCCTACCCAGGCGGCATTCCGGTATTCCGGGATGAACCATCCGATGCTGCTGTTGCTGGAGATGTTCACGTAGGCGTTGGAGGCATACAGGCCGCCGCCCATGACGGCCATGCCCCGGAAGACCGCTCCGGCGTTGAAGACTTCAACCGTGGACGAGATGGCCGCGATGCCGCCGCCGTAGACGGCGTTGTTGGTGGCGTTGTCGGAGCCGACCAACCCGAAGTTAACGGTCAGCCGGCTGTTGCGCAGGTAAAACGCGCCGCCTTGCGAGGAGGCGTTGTTGTAGCCGGCGATGGCCAGGTTGGAAAAGACGACCGAGGAGTCGATGGCGGCGACGCCGCCGCCGTTGCCGTTGGTCGCCTGGTTCTCGCCCGTTAGTCCGTCGTTCAACCCAATCGTCGTGCCGGGCGCTTGAAACACGCCAAGCGAACCGTTGACTAGGGCCACGCCGCCGCCGAGGGCTTCGGCCGTGTTGCCTCCGATGTCGGCGCCGTTGTTCACCGAGAGATAACCGTCGTCGATGTACAGCCCTCCGCCGTTGGACGCGACGTTGTCGACGATGTAGACGCTGGAGTGGCTGACGAGCGTTGTACCGCCTGAGGAGTAAATGCCGCCGCCCAGACCGTTGGCCTCATTGGTGAAAACGGGGGACGCCGAGGTCAGCCGCAGGGTTCCGTTCAACACGGCGATGCCTCCGCCCCGGCCGGCCATGGTCGACGGAAAAGTTTGCGAGCGGGCCGCATTGCTGTAGACCATCGTGTTCAGCAGCGTTAGGGACGACTCGTCAACGAACACGCCGCCGCCGTAGCCCAGGCAGCGGTTTTCGAAAATGTGGCAGGCATCCGCGGTGACGATGCTGGAGCTGCGGATGTCCAGGCCCCCGCCATAGAAGGAGAGCGAGGCTATGGGGGCGGTTCCATCCGTAATCAGCAAATCGCGCAACGTGACCGTGCTGGAGTCGATGTCGAAGACCGAACCTCTTCCGCCAAAAAGGCCGTACCCGCTGATGCGGCTTTTGCCTCCGGGAACTTTGATGGTGCAATCGTGGTTGTAGCCGCCCTCGATCGTCAGGGTAATGCCGGAAATGTCGATCACCTCGTCGTACGTGCCCGTGCTGACGAGAATCGTGTTCCCGCTGACGGCGTTGGCGACGGCGTTGGTGAGCTGAATCAAGTCCGTGGGATTGCCGGATATTTTAACGGATGCGTGAGCGGAAAGAAGAAGACAGAAAAATACAACCGGAGCGAACCGAACATTGTTCATGAGTTGTCCCCCTTTTGTAAGGGTTAAAGAGTAGCAGAACGTAGGCGGATACAGCAATTTATAATTTGATTCTTATTCGTATGCCGGACGGCAGCAGCGCGGCTTAAAACGCCCGCGGCCACGCGATAAACAGGAGGAAGGCGGCGAAGGCGATCGCGAGGAGGATCAACAGGGCGCGGAGGCGTCCCCGGGTCTGGACGGAGTTGCGGAACCAGATCTGGCCCCACCAGAGAAACGGCAGGACCGCGATCAGGATCAGGATTCCGTTCCATATTTCATGCCAGTTGTCCATGCGCGGGAGTTTTCCAAACATTGGAAAAATTTACGACGTTTTTTCCAATGATTGGAAAATTTCATAAAGGTGGGCCGCGTTCGTCCTGCCCGTGGAAGAGCCCGTCTTCGCCCGCCTGCGCATCGCTATGCGAAGCGTTGCGGGCAGGGAGAAGCCGGGCCGCCTAGCCCGCATTTCTCACCGCCCGGTGAGAAATGCGCCCCTCCGGGGCCGCCGCGTGAGGCCACGTTGCCGTGCCCAACGCGGCTCACGTGGCGCGGTCACGCGATGATGCGTCCCGATAAAATCGGGATGCAAACGGGGCTAGAAGGCGTTGGGGCCGAATTGGTTTGGCCGTACGAAAAAAACAGGTTAGCCACAAGGAGGGGCGGGTGGTATAGTTTCCTGTTTATTCATTACATAAAAAAGTGAGCTTAGATGTCTAGCGATTGGATTATTGTATCGGGGGCGCGGGAACACAACCTGAAGAACATCACGGTGAAGATTCCGCGGAACCAGTTGACGGTGATTACCGGGCTGAGCGGTTCGGGGAAGTCGTCGCTGGCTTTCGACACGCTGTATGCCGAGGGGCAGCGGAAGTACGTCGAGAGCCTGTCGACGTATGCGAGGCAATTCCTCGAGCAGATGCAGAAGCCGGAGGTGGATCATATCGACGGGTTGTCGCCGGCCATCGCGATCGAGCAGCGGACGGCGGGCTCGAATCCTCGTTCGACGGTGGCGACGACGACGGAGATTCACGATTATCTGCGCCTGCTGTACGCAAGCATCGGCCATGTGCATTGCTACAATTGCGGCCGCCCGATCACCCGGCAGAGCGCGGAAGAGATTGTCGAGCAGTTGATGCAACTTCCGGAGGCGACGCGCCTGATGATTCTGGCGCCGCTGGTGCAGGGGCGCAAGGGGGAGCACGCGGATATTTTCGAGACGATCCGCAAGCTGGGCTTTACGCGGGCGCGGGTGGATGGAAAGTTGTACGAGCTCGACGAAGTCCCTTCGCTCGACAAGAAGCGGAAGCATACGGTCGAGGCGGTGATCGACCGGTTGGTGATGTCGGACAAGATTCGTACGCGCATGACGGATTCGGTGGAACTGGCCCTGCGGCAGGGGGAGGGAATTCTGCTGACGCTGATCCAGAGCGGACGGGATACGTGGGAGGAGCGGCTCTATTCCGAGAAGAACGCCTGCGTGCATTGCGGGATCAGCTTCGAGACGCTGACGGCCCGGCATTTTTCGTTCAACAGCCCGTATGGGGCCTGTCCGACGTGCCTGGGGCTGGGCACGATGATGGTGTACGACGAGGATCTTATCGTGCCGGACCCGTCGCTGTCGGTTGAGGACGGCGCGATCCGGGCGTGGCGGGGCACGGGCCGGCGGACGGCGATTTATTACAAGGGGCTGCTGCGGGCCGTCATGAAGCATTTTCAGGCGGAGATGGAAACGCCGTACCAGGAGCTGCCGAAAGAGGTGCGCGATACGCTGATGAACGGCTCCGGCGAGAACGATCTGGAGTTCGGATTCTGGCGGGGCGGGGCGTATCACAAGTATGCCAAGCCGTTCGAAGGGGTTATTCCGAACCTCAAGCGCCGCTACGAGGAGACGGACAGCGACTACATGCGGCAGAAACTTTCGACCTTCATGAGCCGGCAACTGTGCACGACATGCCGCGGGGCGCGCCTGAAGCCGGAAAGCCTGGCCTGTACGGTCGGCGAACGTTCGATCGTCGACGTATCGCGCATGTCCATCCGGCAGGCCTGCGAGTTTTTTTCGAATCTCAACCTGACGCCGCACGAGACGGCCATCACGCGGGAGGTCACGAAGGAGATTTGCCAGCGGCTGCAATTCATGATCGACGTGGGGCTGGAATACCTGACGCTGGACCGGGAAAGCGGGACGCTCTCGGGCGGCGAGGCGCAGCGGATTCGGCTGGCCACGCAGATCGGGGCGGGGCTGGTCGGCGTGCTGTATGTGCTGGACGAACCGAGCATCGGATTGCACCAGCGCGACAATCAGCGGTTGATCAAGACGCTGAAGGGCCTGCGGGATTTGGGCAATACGGTGGTGGTTGTGGAGCACGACGAACAGACCATCCAGGAAGCGGATTACGTGATCGATCTGGGCCCCGGCGCCGGCCGGCACGGCGGCGAGGTGGTCTTCGCCGGCGATGCCAAGGCCTTGCTGGCCGACAATCGCTCGCTGACCGCCCGCTACATGAATCACGAACTGGAAATCGCCATCCCGGAGAAGCGCCACAAGGGCAACGGGGAGGTCTTGCAGATCGTGGGCGCGGCGGAAAACAATTTGAAGAACATCGACGTGAAAATTCCGCTGGGCACGATGGTGTGCATTACCGGCGTTTCCGGCAGCGGCAAGAGCACCTTGGTCGACGAGATTCTCCGGCGGGCGCTGTTCCGGAAGTTTTATAACGCGAAGGATCGGCCCGGGAAGCACAAGAAAATCCTGGGGATGGATTATCTCGACAAGGTGATCGTGATCGACCAGTCGCCGATCGGACGGACGCCGCGGAGCAATCCGGCGACGTATACCGGGGCGTTTTCGCAGATCCGGGACTTGTTCGCGAAGCTGCCGGCGTCGAAGGTGCGCGGCTACGGACCGGGGCGATACAGCTTTAACGTCAAAGGCGGCCGTTGCGAACGCTGCAAGGGCGACGGCATCCTGAAGATCGAAATGCATTTTCTGCCGGATGTCTACGTGACCTGCGAGCAGTGCCGCGGACAGCGCTATAACCGCGAGACGCTGGAAGTGCGCTACAACGGCAAGAACATCGCGGAAGTGCTGGCGATGACCATCGACGAGGCCCTGGACTTTTTCCATGCGGTGCCGGGCATCGAGCGCAAGATCCACACGCTGTCGGACGTCGGACTGGGGTATCTGCAATTGGGCCAGCCGGCCACGACGCTTTCCGGCGGCGAGGCGCAGCGCGTGAAGCTGTCGTCCGAACTCAGCAAGAAGGGCACCGGACGGACGCTGTACCTGCTGGACGAGCCGACCACCGGCCTGCATTTTGCCGATGTGCACCGCCTGCTCCAGGTGCTCGAAAAGCTGCGCGACGCCGGCAACTCGCTGGTGATCATCGAACATAATCTGGATGTGATTAAAACCGCCGATCATTTGATCGACTTGGGGCCCGAAGGCGGGGATGGGGGCGGTCAAATCGTAGCCGTCGGAACGCCGGAGGAAATTGTGGCGTGCAAAAAATCTTTCACCGGGCAATACTTGGCTCAATATATCCATGAGGGAGAGTAAGGGGCCGGAAAGCGGATTCCCGGGAAAATTGCATGAAAATTAGGGGTATTATCGTTATCGGTTGGTGGTTGGCGGCGGCAGGCCTGGGCCTGGCCGATGCGCCGGTTTCCAATCCGCCGCCGGTCGCGTCGCAGGAGTCGCTGCTGATCACCGGCAAGGCGGCGCTGGAAGACGGGCTGTATGATTTGGCGCGCAAGCAATTCGAAGAGTTCTTACGCCAGGCGGATACGCGGGAGGAAAAGGCGGAAGGCACCGTTTGGTTGGCCCGTTTGCTATTTGAGGAAAAGGAGTATGACGAAGTCATCAACCTGCTCAGCCGTCGCCGCCGGTGGGCGGAGCATACGCCCCATGAAGCCGATTTTGCGTTTTTGGGAGCCCGCGCTTTTTATGAGCAGGGACAGTATGCCGATGCATTGAGCTTGTTGAACCTATATGCGCAGAAGCTCGTCAACAGCCCCCACAACACGGCTTCGGCCCGTTTGAAAGCGCGATGCTATCTGAACTTGCAGCAGTACGATCTGGCTTTGATGTCCTTCGACCAGTTCGACCGGGCCCATCCGAAATTGCCGGAGGCCAGCGAAAACATGCTCGATTGGGCGGCGACGTTGATTCGGTTGAAGCGCTGGGACGATGCCCGCAAGATTCTTGTCCGCCTTATCAATGTCCATCCTCAGAGCGAATCGGCCGATCAGGGCCGTCTCTGGCTGGGCGGCCTCTTTCTGGATAACGCACAACTGGAGCAGGCGCGCGACACCCTGCTGGCTCTGGTCTCCCAGGAAACGCTCCGTCCGTCTCTGCGTTCGGAGGCTTGGTTTCGGCTCGCCGGCGTCTACGAGGCCCAAACCAATCTGAGTGCGGCCATCGAGGCCCTGGCCAAAGGGATCGAAGCGACCAAAGATCCCCAGGCGCGGTTTCAAAGCAATATCGCCCGAGGCAAGCTCATGATTCGCAACGGGCAGGCCGAAGAAGGCCTGGCCGTCCTCAAGGAGTCGGTCATGGCCATGTCGGCCGATCCCAAGACGGCGCAAATCCAGTTGGACGTCGCACAGATTCTGTTGGAGCAAGGACTCTACGAACAAGCGGTCGTGGAATTTCAGCATTACCTGGAGGCCTTTTCGGATACGCAAGGCACCGCCCAGGCGTTGATGGGGCGGGGGTGGAGTCTGTGGGGACTCGGACGTTTCGCCGAGGCCGCCTCGTCCTTCGAAAAAGCCTATGGCGCCTTGACCGATTCCAACGCGCGGGCCGAGGCGTTGATGAAGGCGGCGGATTCCCTGTTTGCCAACCGGCAGTACACGGTGGCCGAAGTCAAATACCGGCAGGTGGCGGCGGAGTTTCCCAGCAGTCCGTTGAAAACGCAGGCAACCTATCAGACCGCGGAATGCGCGGCGCGCCTGGGCCAGCCGGTGGAGGCGGAACGGTTGTTGGAAGAGGTGGCCTCGTCCCGTGCCAATGCCGAGATGGCCGGGCAGGCGCTGCTTCGCATGGGGCAACTCGACGAGGAGTCGGGCCATTGGGAAGCCGCCATGGAAAAATATCAGCGGATACTGTCTTCTTTCCCGAAGGGCCCGCATCTGGCTCGCGCGGTTCATGCCTTGGGCCTGATCCGTTACCGTCTGGGGCAATTCCAGGACGCCTTGAACGATTTTATCCGCGTCGTGAACGAGTTCCCGGACAACGAGCTGGCCGAGCAAGCTTTCTATATGAGGGGCTGGTGCCTGTATCTTCAGGGCCGGGACGCCGAAGCGCTGGACCTCTGTCAGCAATTCCTGACGCGCTATCCGCGGTCGCCTTGGGCGGCGGATGTGCTTTTCTGGCTGGGCGAATACGCCTACAACCGCGGGCTTTTCGACGAAGCCGAAAAACGTTTTGCGGAGTTGAGCAACGCCTTTCCGCTGGCGCCGATGGCGGATGCCTCGTTGTTCTGGGCCGGGCGCGCCGCGGCCACGCAAAAGGAATACCTGCGCGCGATGGAATATTTCAACCGCCTTACGCGGGATTATCCGCAAAGCTCGCGCCTGCCCGAGACGCGTTTTGCGCAGGGGGATGTGCTGAGCGAACTCGGCCAGTTCGCCGGCGCCATTCTGACCTTTGAGGAGATCATTTCGAAGTATCCCGGAAGCGGCTTGGTCGATGCCGCCTGGGGCCGAAAAGGCGACTGCCAGTTCACGTTGGGCAAGGACGACCCCAAACGTTATGACGAGGCTTTGACATCCTATCGAATGACCTGCGACAGCCCGACCGCCGGTCTCGACTTAAAGCTCCAGGCCGAGTATAAGATCGGGCGTTGCCGGGAGAAGCTCGGGCAAAACTCCCAGGCCTTGGAAAACTACATGAATGTGGTTTACAAGTATTTGCAGGAAAAGGACAAGGGTGCGGTAGGCAGCTCGGTTTGGTTTACCCGGTCGGCTTTCGGGGCCGCGGGCTTGTGCGAGATCGAAAGCAAGTGGAAAGACGCTTTTAACATCTACAAACGCGTGGTCGATGCCGATGTGCCGGCCGCCCCGGAGGCGCAGCAGCGTCTCGACAAGCTCCGGGTGGATCACGAGGGCGCGATTTGAAGACCGTTTTGTAGCCGCGGCCGTAAGGCCGTGGATTTCCGGGTCGTTGGGCTTGCCGAGACCGCAAGGCCTTGTCGGCAAACCCGGCATAGCCATTTATAAAAGGAGGATATTTTCATGTTCGAGTTGATCGATAAAGGCGGGCCGACCATGTGGTTGATCCTGGCGTGCAGCTTCGTCGCCGTGGTCATTTTTTTCGAGCGGTTGTTCAATCTGCACCGGGCCCAGATCAAGGCCGACGATTTTTTGAAGGGCATCTATAACGTGCTCCGCCAGCGGAATTATGTGGAGGCGGTAAGCCTTTGCGACGAAACCCCGGGCCCCGTGGCGCACATGTGCCGGTCCGCAATTCTCCATCACGACGAGGACCCGGAGCGCATCCGCCGTTCCATCGAGGAAACCGGCTTGGTGGAGATTCCCCGCCTGGAGAAAAACCTGGGCTTGCTGGCCACCATCTCGAAGCTGGCGCCGTTGATCGGCTTGCTGGGGACGGTGTTGGGCATGATGCGCGTGCTGCTGACCGCCCAGCAGAAAGCCCCGTTGATTCAGTCGGGAGACCTGATGGCCGGGCTATGGCAGGCGCTGATCTGCACGGCGGCCGGCTTGCTGGTCGCCATCCTGACGTATGCGGGATACAATCTGCTGGTCATGCGCGTGGAATCCATCGTGCTCGACATGGAAAAGTCCTCGGGCGACATCATGTCGTTTTTGGCCGGCTTGCAGCGACGCGAAAGCATGGGTAGCGAATGATACATCAACTCCAGCCCAGTTCCTATCGGACGAGCTTTCTGCGGCGGCGGTTTAGGTCCCATTACCGGCTGGCCGCCGGGTTTCTCGATGCCATTCCGCTGATCAATATCGGCCTGCTGCTTTTCCTGTTTTTCATGGCGAATTCGCCGTTCGTCCTGCAGCCGGGCATTATCGTGAATCTGCCGGCCTCGCCCTTCAATTCCGGCGTGCCCTACGGCTCCATGGTGGTGACGGTATCGCAGGAAGGCATGATTTTCTTTCGCGACGAACGCGTGTCCATGGATGGCCTGTCCGAGGCTCTAGCCCGCGAGGTGCAGGAACGACCCGAGTCCACCCTGTTGCTGGAAGCCGATGGGCGGGTGTTCAACGATACGCTGGTGCAGGTTTATAATGCAGCGGTTAGCGCCGGGATCGAAAAAGTGGTGCTGGCGACGAGAGTGTCCTCCTCTGGAGGAGGTGGGCCTTGAGAATGGACGTCGAAGCGGATTCGTCGCCTGCCCTTCCTTCGGCGCCGGTTCGGTTGTGGCCGTCCGACGACGACGGCCGCCGGGAAAGTTCGTGGGGTTTTTGGCTGCTGGCCGTGGTGCTGGCGGCGTTGTGGCATTTGGCTTGGGGTTTGTTGCTTCAGCCCGCGTCGGAAGAAATCACCGAACGCGTGCCCCGGTTTCCCCTGGTCTCCTACATTCCGTTTCAACCGACGCTGCCGTCGCAGGACGCCCGCGATGCGGATGTGCGCGTCCTCTGGTCGCCGCATCTTTTTTCGCTGTCCAGTCCGGTGGGCTTCAGTCAGTCCGTCATGAGCGACGAAATCGGCGTGCGGCCGCCGCTGGCGATGCCCTTGCGCACTCATTTTTATGTCGATCGAACGTCGGCTGCGGCTACAGGCTCGGCCATCCGCATGGTTCGAACCCTGCCCGACGCCGCGCTCAACGTTCTGACGGGGCTGGTGCTCACGACCCCTCAAGCGCCGGTGTTTCCCTCGGCGCGGGGCGGACGACATGCCCTGTCCATCGCATGGACCGGCGGTTTGGAGGGCGCCCAGTTCGAAAATCTGGACACGACGCGCCCGCTCCTGCTGGAAGGCGAGCAGGCCTGGGAGACGACGGTTTATGTCGAGTTCAACCGTCACGGCGTGCTGACCCATGCGGTGATGGACCCTCCGACGCCGTACAAAGGCATCAACCGTTTCATTCTCCGCAAGCTCTCGGAAATCCGCTTGCTGGAGCCGGGCGAAGGCCGGCGGGGATGCGTCGTCTTGCGCTACGCCGGCGCCGCGCCCCGACCGCTGGCGCAGGGAGGTGCGCCATGACGCCCCTTCAGCTTCCGCTTCCCGAGTATTACCTGCTGCCCCTCGTGTTGAATCTTGTGGTCTTGACGATTTGCGGGTTATATTATTCCCACAAATTTGGAGGGACGAAGGCTTCGTTAACCGGCCAGAACATCTATCGCTGTTCCGGATGCGGGCATGTGTATGTGGACGATCGCGATGTGCCGCTGGCGCGATGCAATCGGTGCGGCATCATGAATGAAGCGGTAAAACGGTAAGGGCTGCAGCCTCCCCGACAGTTTACAAGGATACTATGAATACGACTCTTGCGGAAAGCATTCGAATTGCAAAATGGTCCCCGCATCGCGAAAGCGAAGTGGTGGATGCCTTTTTGAACCGTCCCGCCTTCGATCCGGAAGCCGAAAGGATCGCCCGCGAAGTGTTGGAAGACATCCGGCAGCGCGGCGACCAAGCCGTGGCCCAGTACGCGAAGAAATTCGACGGCGCCGCCCTGACGGCCGCCAAGTTTGTCGTGACGCGCGAGGAGCGCACCGCCGCCGCCGGGGAAGTGGACATGGTGTTCAAGCGCTCCGCCTCGGAGGTGCACAATCGCATCGCCCGTTTCGGCAAGGCCGGCATGCGCAAGGACTGGACCATCGCCACGCCCAAGGGCGGCGTGCTCGGAGAGCAATTTCTGCCGTTGGACCGGGTCGGCGCTTATATCCCCGCCGGCGCCGCGCCGCTGGCCTCGACGGCCTTGATGACGGTCGCTTTGGCCAAGGTGGCCGGCGTTCCGGAGATTGTCGCCTGCACGCCCTGCGATAAAAGCGGGCTCGTCAATCCCTACCTGCTTTACGCGTTGGAAGTTGCCGGCGCTACGGAGATTTACCGCGTCGGCGGCATCCAGGCGATCGGCGCCATGGCATACGGCACCAAGACGATTCGCAAGGTGCAGAAGATCGTCGGTCCGGGCGGGCCCTATGTCACGGCCGCCAAGCGATTGGTCTACGGCGAAGTGGATCTCGATCTCGTGGCGGGGCCGAGCGAAATAGCCATCCTGGCGGACGACAGCGCCTCGCCGGTGCATGTGGCCGCGGATATGTTGTCCCAGGCGGAACACGGTACCGGCCACGAAAAAGCGATTTTAGTAACGCCCTACATGAAGCTGGCGGAAGCCGTCCGCGATCAATTGGTCATTCAGTCGGCCACCCTGAGCCGCCGGGAGGCTATTGAGGTGGTCTTGCGGAACGGCACCTTGATCGCGGTTGTTGATAACCTGGATATGGGCATGGATTTATGCAATCTTTTTGCCCCAGAGCACATGGAAATCCAAACCAAGGAACCCCGGCGCTGGGTGCGCAAAGTGAAGTCCGCCGGCGCGGTATTTGTCGGTCCCTGGACGCCCGAATGCGCCGGCGATTTTGCCGCCGGTCCGAGCCACGTGTTGCCAACGGGGGGAAAAGCGGCGATATTCTCAGGGTTGACGGTTGAAGCGTTTCGGAAGCGGACGAGCGTCATCTCCTTGACGCGGGCGGATTTGATCGACGTGCTTCCGATTATTGAAACCTTCGGACGCGTGGAGCAGTTGGACGCGCACACGCGTTCGGCAAAAGTGCGGTTTGAGGCCATATGAGCAAGTATTTGCGGCGAAATGTACAAAATTTGAAGAGCTACCAGCCGGGCGAACAGCCCAAGGAAGGCGGCTTCATCAAGCTCAACACCAACGAGAATGCCTATCCTCCCTCGCCGGCCATAGCCAAACTACTGTCGGGCTTATCGCTCGATAGCCTGCGGCTTTATCCGGACCCGGTTTGTTCGAAGCTGCGGGAAGCCCTGGCGCACATTCACAAGTGCCGCCCGGAACAGATTTTTGTGGGCAACGGCTCGGATGAAGTGCTCGCGCTGTGCGTTCGGGCCTTTGTGGAACAGACCGGTTCGGTCGGTTTTTTTGAGCCGTCCTATTCGTTGTATCCCGTGCTGGCCGAGATCGCCGGGGTGATCGGCAGTCCCGTCAGTTTGTGGCCCGATTTCACCTGGAACATGCCGGCGGACTACGGGGCGTCGTTGTTCTTTTTGGCCAATCCGAACGCTCCGACCAGCATTCAATATCCCAAGGAAATCGTTCACGCGTTCTGCAAAAAGTTTCCGGGCGTCGTCCTGATCGACGAGGCCTACGCGGACTTCGCGCGCTACAACTGCATCGATCTGGCGCTTTCGATGGAAAATGTGCTTGTTGGCCGTACGCTCTCGAAAGCCTATTCGCTGGCCGGCCTGCGGGTGGGCTATGTCGTCGGCTCCGAGGCCTTGATCGAAGGTTTTTACAAGATCAAGGATTCCTACAATGTGGATCGCCTCGCGCAGGAAGTCGCCGCGGCCGCCATTCTCGACCAGGCGCACATGCGGGCGAACGTGGAAAAAATCAAAGCCACGCGCACGCGCATCGGCGACGTCCTTGACCGGCTGGACTTCGAGGTCTGCCCGTCGGATACCAATTTCCTCTGGGTCAAACCCCCGAAAATGTCGGCCGCGGACCTGTTCAAACGCCTCCGCGAAAAGAAGATTTTGGTGCGGTATTTCCCCGCGGAATCGACCGCCGACTATCTCCGGATCACGATGGGCACGGACGAACAGATGGACCAATTGATCGCCGTGCTTACGAAGATGCTGGAGTGAAGACGGGCGCATCCTGACACGGTCGCAACAGCGGACGGCGACGGAGCGCCGTCCCTGCCATTTTTTGCCGTGGGTAGGGCGCTCACTCCGCTGAGCGCCTTCTTTTCCCCTTAGGTATAAAAAACAGGCGACCCACCTTAAGGTTGTCTGCGTTCTTCCCGGCCCTGTTTACGTTTAAAAGCGGTTCTGCGAAAACCCTCCGGCTTGCTGCTCACGATGGGTTGGGTCTCATGCTCCCGCATCAACTGCACGAAATATCCCGGCGCCCGGCTTTCGAAGATTTGGGGTTCTCCGCTGTAGGGATGCTTGAATGCCAGCGAGACGGCGTGCAACGCCAGTCTTTTGTTGATGCGGTCTTCCTGGCCGTATTTCTTGTCGCCCACGATCGGATGGCCGCTGTCGGCCAGATGAACGCGAATCTGATGCTTCCGGCCCGTCAGCAATTTGATTTCCAGAAGGCTGAAATCCTTCGTTTCTTGCACGACCTTGTACTCCGTGCTCGATAATTTGCCTTTCGCGCGGTCCGAGGTCGAGTACACGTTATGCGCTGCGTTCTCGGTCAGATACGAGGTGATGACGCCTTCCTTTTTGGCCAGGCGCCCATGAACGATTGCGACATATTTCTTTTCCGCCTCTTCCCAATGGTCCTGCAAGGCGTACTTCGCTTCCTCGGTTTTGGTAAACACGAGCAGTCCCGATGCTTCCCGGTCGAGGCGATGCACGATGAAGATCCGCTTGCTGGACTTGGAATAGCCCTTGCGGATGTAATCCGTAAGAATGTAATACAGCGTCCGGGTTTTTTCCTTGTCCGTTCCCATCGTCAGAAGCCCGGGCGGCTTATCGACCACCAGAATGTCCCGGTCTTCGTAAAGAAGACGGATGGCGTGGGGGAGGCGGTTGTCTGGCTTGTGCGATTTTTTGGGCATCGTCGAATCGTATAGAAAAAATGGTTTGTTGCCAAGGGATCAAAGAATTTTGACTCTACTTCCTCGCCTTCCTCGCCTTTCCTCGCCTTTTCCCGTTGAATCAAAGCCCGAACACGGCTATTTTTAAGCGATTATGAAAAAACGTACGGCCAAAGTGGTCAGGAAAACGAAGGAAACGGATATCACGGTCTCCCTGAACCTGGATGGGGACGGAACCTATCGCATCGAAACCGGGCTGCCCTTTTTCAATCACATGCTCGAACTTTTCTCGAAGCATTCGCTGATCGATTTGAATTTGCAGGCCAAGGGCGATCTGGCGGTGGATTATCATCACACGGTGGAAGACGTCGGACTGGCCTTGGGTGAGGCTTTGAATCAGGCCCTGGGCGACCGCAAAGGGATTGGGCGCTATGGATCGGCCTTGTTGCCGATGGACGAATCGCTCAGCCGCGTGGTGGTCGATTTGGGCGGCCGGCCGTATCTGGTTCTGGAAATGGCCAATAAGAAAAAGAAAATCCTCGATTTCGATCTGGGGTTGATCCACGAGTTCTTCCGGGCGTTTGTCGTGCAAACCCGCATGAACCTGCACATCCGGCACCTGTACGGAGCCGATCCCCATCACGCGTACGAATCCGTGTTCAAGGGGCTGGCGCGGGCACTGCGGACGGCCTGCACGCCCGACCCCCGGGTTCGGGGCGTTCCGTCGAGCAAGGGTAGAATTTAAGATATTGCCCACAGATCACACAGATGGACACAGATGAAAGAAATTCGATATTTCACTGGTTTCAGCTTATCTGTGTCCATCTGTGTGATCTGTGGGCCAAATTTTTTTAGGTGAGAGTTTTATGATCGGCATAATCGACTATGGCATGGGCAACCTCGGCAGCGTCAGCAACGCCTGCCGCTTTCTTGAATTGGATTCCGTCATCGTTTCAAAGCCGGACGAAATGGCCGCTTGTTCAGGGCTGATTCTTCCAGGCGTCGGGGCCTTCGGCGACTGCATGCAGCATCTCGTCGGGCATGGCTTTACAAGCCCGGTCAAACAATGGATCGGCGCCGACAAGCCTTTTCTCGGACTCTGCCTGGGTCTCCAGGTGCTGTTCGAAGGCAGCGAGGAATCGCCCGGCGTGGCCGGGTTGGGCGTCTTGCCCGGCCAGGTGCAGCGGTTCCGGCTTTCCAGGGATTGGAAAGTTCCCCAGATCGGCTGGAACCGGGTGCGGCAGGCCCGAACGGATTGCCCCTTGTTCCACGACGTGCCGGACGAATCCTATTTTTATTTTGTACACTCGTTTTATGCCGGTCGCACCGGGGCGGCTTTCGAAGCGGGACTGACAAACTATGGCTTGGACTACACCTCCGTGGTTTGGCAGGGCCGGATGATGGCCTGCCAGTTTCACCCGGAGAAAAGCCAGAAGATCGGCTTGCAGATGTTGAATAACTTCGGCCGCCTTTGCGCCGGCCGGGAAGTGGGAGCTTTGACATGAGCGTCATTCAGGTGATTCCCGCCATCGATTTGAAGGGCGGAAAATGCGTCCGGCTGCGGCAGGGGAGGGCTGACGAAAGCACGGTCTATTCCGAAGATCCGGTCAGCATGGCCTTGCATTGGGTGCAAGAAGGTGGAGAGTATCTACATGTAGTGGATTTGGATGGAGCGTTCGGCGGACATCCCGTGCATCAGAACCTCATCGAGCAGATCGTAAAATCGATTACCGTTCCGGTGGAGGTCGGCGGCGGGTTGCGGACAGACGAAGACATCGAAGCCATGCTCAAAGCTGGCGTCGCCCGCGTCGTACTCGGCACCCGCGCCTGGGCGGAGCCGAAGGAATTGCAGCGGCTGGTGAAGCGGTTCGGCGCTTCCCTCGTGGTGGGCATCGATGCGCGCGACGGTCGCGTTCAGATCAAAGGTTGGACCGAGACCACCGCCCAAACCGCCGTCGAGCTGGCCCGGCGCGCCGACGAAATGGGCGTGAAGACGTTGATTTATACCGACACCTCCACCGACGGCATGCTGAAAGGTCCGAATATACAGGCCGTCGATGAATTATGCGCCGCCGTGGAGTGCCAGGTGATCGCGTCCGGCGGCATTTCTACCGCTGACGATATGCTGGCGCTGCACAGCATCGGTCGTTCAAATTTGTGCGGCGCCATTGTGGGCAAAGCCCTTTATGAGGGTCGGGTGACGATCGAAGCATTAAAGAAAAACAGTCGTTAATTGATCTGAAACATTCAGATTAGGAGAAATGGTCATGTTATTGAATTTTCAAGAAACCACGCTTTCGAACGGAATCAGAGTGGCGACCGCCGGCATGGGCCATGTGGAAAGCGTCGCGATGGGCGTGTGGGTCGGCGTCGGGGGCCGCTACGAGGACAAGAAGCTCTCCGGCGTCAGCCATTTCATCGAGCATTTGCTGTTCAAGGGAACGGAAAATCGCTCTGCCCGGGACATTTCGCAGTCCATCGAAGGACGCGGCGGCTATTTCAACGCCTTTACCCAGGAGGAATCCACCTGCTACTACGCGCGGATCGCCGCGGAGCACACCTGGAGCACCTTCGACATCCTGTCCGATATGTACCTGCATCCGCGTTTCGCATCCGAGGACATTGAAAAAGAGCGCGGCGTGATCATTGAAGAAATCATGATGTATCGCGACCAGCCCCAACACTGCGTCCAGGAAATGCTTGGCGAAAGCCTGTGGGCGAATCATCCTCTGGGCCGTCCGTTGATCGGCACCGTCGAGAACATCGAACGCGTCAGCCGGGAGGAAATCCTTGGGTTTAAAGCCAAGAAATATGTCCCTTCCAACACGGTCGTGGTTTTTGCGGGCAAGGTCGATCACGCGGAGTGCGTCAAACGCGTCTCGGGCATCCTGTCCGGCGCCCGGAAAAGCGCAAAGCCAAGTTATAAGAAGGTCGAAAAAAGCTGCCTGCAAGAAAAGGTGGCGGTCAGCACGAAGGACATTGAGCAGACCCATATCGCCATGGGCGTGCGCCTCTTTGGCCGGCACGATGCCCGGAAATATTCGTTGAAGGTCATGAGCATCGTCCTGGGCGAGAACATGAGTTCCCGGCTCTTCCAAATCGTCCGCGAAAAACACGGGTTGGCCTATTCGATCCACAGCAGCGTGGAACTCTACGACGAAACCGGCGTTCTATCCATTCAGGCCGGCGTCGACCGCAAGCGCTCCGACAAGGCCTTTGACCTCATCGTTCGCGAGTTGAAGCAAATGAAAACCAAGAAAGTGGGCGCCAGCGAATTGCGTCGCGCCAAGGATTACGCCATCGGCCAGCTTCGCATCGGCATGGAAAGCACGACCAACCAAATGATGTGGGCCGGCGAGAATATCATGAATTTCGGCCGCTTCATTCAACCCGACGAAGTCATCGCCTCCATCGAAAAGGTTACCGACAAGGACATCCACCAAGTCGCCGGCGAAGTCCTCGACGCCGACAAACTCAGCGTGGCCATGGTCACCCCCAACGGCGAAACCGGACACGAAGAGCATCTGCTCGTCAACGGCGCGAAGCTGTAACGTCCTCCGCCGGCCGCCGCCGTCGTAAGACGGCGGGTGCATCTTGACACGGCCTCCGCGCATACGAATAAGAATCCACGTCCTTACGGACGCGGCTACGTAGCTGCCGGCGTAAGCCGGTGGTTTCTTTCCAGTGCCAGACGTTGAGGAGGGGCTGTCAAGATGCACCCTAAAAGACGGCCTCTCTTCGATTAGTATCTTTACTAAAATTTCATATAAGCGTAGCTTTAATCAAGTTGCGTACGTTGGCGTGTGCGGTTTGGCAACGCAGTGAAACAACATAGAAGGATGGTCTAATGCATAGAATACTGACTTCGTATCTTGTCTTGTTATTCATTCTGGTCTCCCAATCACTCCCGGTGAACAACGTCATGGCAGAGGGCCTTGTGCTGGGACAGTCCACAGCCCTGACCGGTCCGGCGAAGGCGTTGGGTCTGGGCATGAAATCGGGTCTCGATGCCTGTTTCGCCAGGCACAACGAGGAGTGCAAAGAACCCAGTTGCAAGATCACGCTGATCAGCAAAGACGACGGCTACGAACCGGAACGAGCCATCGTCAGCACAAAGGAACTGATTGAGCAGGACAAGGTCCTGCTGTTGATTGGCGAGGTGGGTACGCCTACGTCCAAAGCCGTGTTGCCCCTTGTCAATGAGGCCAAAATTCCCTTCGTCGCCCCCTTCACCGGCGCCGAACTTCTTCGGAGTCCTTTCAATCCGTACATTATTAACATTCGTGCCAGCTACTATCAGGAAATGGAACGATTGGCGGCTCTGATCGTGGATAAGAAACAACTGAAGAAAGTGGCGTGTTTCTATCAGAACGACAGTTTTGGTCAAGCCGGGTTTGAAGGCATCAAGATTGCATTGGCCAAGCGAAACCTGGAGCTGATCGGCGTCGGCACGTTCGAACGCAACACGCTGGCCGTGAAAAAAGGCCTGCTGGATATTCGCGCAGCCGCTCCTGAAGCGGTCGTGATGGTCGGCACCTATGAGCCTTGCGCCGAGTTCATCAAGCTGGCCAAGAAGGCCGGAATGAAGGAGGCCCTCTTCTGCAACATATCCTTCGTCGGCACAGACGCGCTTTGCCAGGCGCTGGGAACAGAGGGCGAAGGTTGCGTGATCTCCCAAGTGGTGCCTTTCCCCCATGACGAAAGTATTCCGCTGGTGAAGGAGTACATCGAGGCTTTGAAGAAGAATCAGCCCGATGCCACGCCCGGATTTGTCTCCCTGGAAGGGTATATGGCCGGGAAGTTTTTCTGCTCGGTGGCAAAGCAGTTGAAGGACGGCTTCTCGCGAGAGGACTTCATCAAAGCGGTCGAGACGATCAAGACTTTTGACCTTGGCGGCGTGACTCTTACATTCGGCGAACAGGATCATCAGGGCATGGATCAAGTCTATTTGACGGTAATTAAAGACGGCAAGGTCGCGCCTTTGAAGGAGGACTGATTCGTGCGTTTCTCTGCGCTGGGCGTTCGCCTCAAGTTGCTGGCCGGCTTCACGGTGTGCTCTGTTTTGGCGCTTCTTGCGGCCGGTATCGGCGTGCTGTCTCTTCAGTACAATCAATCGAACCTGATAACCGTCGAAAGCCATGTCAGGACCAACATCGATAAGCTGCTTGAACAGAGCCGTTGTTTGGCCGCCCTGCGCGAACTGAGCGAGAGAGGCCGGGAGTGCAAGAGCGGCCAGGAGTTGCAGCAGGTCCGTGATGCGATTGAGGCCGCCCGCGCGCAGTGGAACGACGATAACGCCGCGATCGTTTTGGACATCATTGCCAACAAGTGCCTTCCGCAAAAAGAGGTGTTGCTGAAGGCCAAAGGCGAGTTTGTGGCCGGACATCGGGATTTGGTCAAAGCCAACGAGTTGTTTCTGGACGCCGTGCAAAGACTGGAGACCGGCACGGCGACCTTGAAGAAGTTCGAGCAATCTTCCAAAGAGAGTATCGAGGAGGCCTCCAAAGTCTCTCTGGGCATTATCGACACGGTGGAATTTGACGCCGTCCTGACCGTGGAGGATTTGGCGACGAAGCTCCATGCGTATGTGGAGAGCGCGGCCGCAACGAAACCGGTCTCCGATGCGGCCGCAGCCGATACCGACGGTCAGGCAGCGTTGCCGGCGCCGCCAAAAACAAATACCCGCCAAACGCTGGAAGAGTTGGTAAGTCTTTCCGCGTCTGTCGCAAAAGCCATTCCATCGATGAAGGCCGCCTTTGCGATGCGCATCAAGACTTTGGAGCTTGGCGCCGCGGTCAAAGATGCGCTTCTTTCTTCGGAACCGGCGAGTGTGGCGTATGCGCGCGATGCTTTATTGACCGTGCTCGACGACGCCAAGGAAGAGTTGCATGCCGCATCGTCAAGTGGAGACACGACCAAGGTGCAGGCCGCTCTCGACCAGATGAAGTCCATGATCGGGCAGATGGTTCAGGCTAAACTCGACGTGTTAAAGTCTGAGGCCGAAATGCGCAAGGCGAACGAAAGGATTGTCGAAGCCGTGGAGGCCATGGGCAGCAGCATTGCCGGCTCGGCGAATGCGGAGCGGATGATGGACGAATCGTTAGCCGAATTGATTCAACGCAGCGGAGCGTTCGAGAAAGCCGCGCTGGCCATGGCGGGCGATATTCGGGACAGTACGCGCGAAAAGATGGAATCCAGCCAGCAGAGCGCTTCCAGATGGAAGAGCCTGTCGATCGTCCTTGGCATCGGCGCTTTCTGTATTGCGCTGATTCTTGGCGTGAGTCTGAGCATGTCCATCAGCAAGAGTCTTCGGCGGATCATTGCCGGCCTGTCTGCGGGCGCAGAGCAGGTCACCGGAGCTTCGGGCCAACTCTCCAGCACCAGCGAACAGATGGCCAGCGGCTCCAGTTCTCAAGCCGCCAGCCTGCAGGAGACCTCGGCGATGCTGGCCGAGATGTCCAGCGTGACCAAACGGAATGCCGATATTGCGGACCAGACCAATCTGCTGATGTCTCAAACCAAGGAATCGGTGAGCGGCGGCATCGATGCCATGGAACGGATGTCGGCGGCTATCATAAAGATAAAATCGTCATCCGTTCAAACGGCCAAGATCATCAAGACGATTGACGAAATAGCGTTTCAGACCAATCTATTGGCGCTCAATGCCGCGGTTGAAGCCGCCCGTGCCGGTGAAGCAGGCAAAGGGTTTGCGGTGGTAGCCGAGGAAGTGCGGAATCTTGCGCGCCGCAGTGCAGAGGCTGCTCGCAATACAGCGGATCTGATCGCGGAATCGCAGAGTAACGCCGACGCCGGAACGAACGTCGCAGATGATGCAGCCAGGAGCCTGGTGGCCATCAAGACCAGTGCGGACAAGGTTGCGACGTTGATCACGGATATCGCACTTTCGTCCAAGGATCAGGCCCAGAGCATCAACCAAGTTAATGCGGCGATGTCTGAAGTCGACCGAGTCGTGCAGCAGAACGCGGCAAATGCAGAGCAGTCCGCCGGTGCAGCGTCCCAGCTCTTCTCCCAAGCTCAGGATCTCAATGGGCTCATCGGGCAGTTGATGGGGATCGTCGACGGGGTGGGAAATAACCGAGGTGCGAGTGCCGGGCAAATGGGCGCAACATCGCAGGAACGTATGTTGGACGCAGGGGTGAACAAGCTGCAGGGCAAAGTCGATTCTCTTCCGTCGGCAGCGACGCGGTCGGAGGGAAAGGCTCGGGCTTCCCTTGCGATGCTGACGCCCGAAGACGAGCAATAGGTTCCGTTCGTTGACAGTCACGACATGGCTTCGTAAGCGGGGGGGAAGGCCGAGATGGCTTCGCGGATCAGGTCGAGGAGTTCCGTTTTTCCGTTTTCCGTGACGGCCTCGTTTTCAAAAGCGTCTCCCAAATTTTTCGCGACCGCGTTCATCGGGTAAATGTAGGGGTATGGGCAGGAAGCGATCCAATTCTTCAACGCGACGATTCCTTCGTCGTTCAGGGCGCTCTGGGTTGCGAGGCCTCTGCAAAGCGCAATGAACTCCTCGGCGCAAGCCTTGATCGCAATCACTTGCTGATGATGGCTGCGGTGAGCCTCGGCCCCTTGGATGCCGAGCACTCTTCTTCTGCGGGGCTTCCGGAAGGGAATGGGCCTCTCCCGAAGTTGCGGCGACAGTTCGCTGCACTTTTGTTGAATCATCTCCAGACACTTGGCCACCGGGGTTTTTCGCGAGAAGGCGGCAATGTTTTCGAAGCCCACGATTCCGGAGCCTTCGAGCCGGGGTTGGAATACGGCTTGAAAAAGACGGACGACCACGAGGACGTCGTTCAGGCCCTTGTGAGAGGGGGCGTCTCCCAGGCGGAAGTGTTTCTTAAGCGTATCCAGCTTGAGGTTCTCGGTTTCGAGGATCACGCGGCGCGCGAGCGTGAGGGCGCAAAATCCTTTTGACCCGGAAATGGGAACGGCCAGACGCTGGTATTCGGGAAAGAGGACCTGATCCCAATCGAAGGAAATATTATAGGCGACAATCGGCAGACCGGCGGCATACTCGTTGAACTCCCGGTGGGCTTGCAAAGGCAGCATGCCGTTTTCTCTCAAATATTTCCGGGAGTACCCATGAACCAACTCGGCAACGGGATCGATGGGTACGTCATGATTGAGCAATCGACGGAACGGCGCTCCCATAGGTTCCCATCCGCACATTCGTTGCGCGGCGATTTCCACGGCATAAATAGGTTTTCTGAGCCCGTTCGTTTCTGTGTCGACAATGAGCCATTGCTCCTGCTTCATGATTCAGCTTTCTCGGCCTGGCGTAAGTTTCGGTTACTTCTTTTGGACGCAATTTAATCAGCGATTGTTTAAAAGATACCATAAAGCCATTTTCCAATCAAATGGCGGGTTTTCCAACCCGCCACAAGTAAACGCGGACAAGAATGTCCGCGTTCGTTATTCAGGCGCGCTTCCCTTCAAATGGCTATTTGTCAGGGCGCTTTCGGATCCGCTTGGACTTGGGCTGGAACCGGCTGCCGATGAGCCTTGCCGTCTGAAGTTGATGGTCATCATGGTGGTCCATTTTCCGTCATCGCCCTGCATGGTCGATGTGAATACTTTGTGATCCTTGTCCTTGAGTTCAATGGTTTCCTTGAACTTGAAGATCTTTCCAGGAGCGATGGGACAGGGACCTTCGGTATCCAGCGTCAGAATTTTTCCGTTCTCGTCGAGCGTGCCTTCATACAGCCAGAGGGTGCTGGACATGGAGTCTACCCAGGCGCCCACGTACTTTGCTTTCATAGGGTCATAGCCGAGCGTGATGATGCCGGTGAAGGGCTTGCCCATATGGGCGCTCTTATTTTCCCCGACGATCCAGAAGCCTCCCAGAGAGCGGGCGCTTTCCGTTCCCTTGAATTTTTCGGGCGGTTTACTCGGAACCATGGTCGCCTCGAGATCCGCTTCCCACTCGCCCTCCAGTTGCATGAGCCAAGCGTGTTCCTTCTGCGGTTCAGGCATTTTGGGCATTTCCTGCTGTGCCAGGCATACGGTGGTTGCGGCCCATAGTGCGACGAAATTTGTCATTGCGATCTTCATGATGCTTTCCCTTTCTTGGTTCTGTTTAACCGCATTCTCTTCCTGATTCACAATATACAAGCTTGCGCAAGAGGCCCGGTCGACGCCATCGGACAAATACTGAGTCGGCGCGTCGTATTGCTTTAGACGCGAGAGACAGCGCTTGCCGGGTTCTTCTTTCTCGTAATAAAATATTCCAGCTTGAGATTGGAGTTGTTGGCATTAGGTTAATCTCATGTTGAAGAAGGAAAAAATCATAAAAACTTCATTCGTGTTCATTCGTGGTTGAACTTCTTAATCGTTAGAATGCGTTTTGAGTGGTAATGATTAGCCATGAAATTTCTGGATTTGGTCAGACAGCGGCAGAGCGAACGGAGCTACGATGCGAGGCCTGTTCCGCGGGAGATTATGGAGCGGTGCCTGGAGGCGGCGCGACTGGCGCCGTCGGCGTGCAATTCGCAGCCGTGGTTCTTTGTCGTAGTGGACGATCCGGCTCTGCGGGACAAGCTGGCCGAAGATGCGTTTTCCGGCATTTATTCGATGAATGCCTTTGCGAAGAAGGCGCCGGTGCTCGTGGCCATTGTCACCGATCGCTCCAAGTGGTTCGCCCATCTGGGCGGGCAATTCCGCGGCGTACAGTACAATTTGCTGGATGTGGGTTGTGCTTGCGAGCATCTGGCCCTTCAAGCGGCCGAGGAAGGCGTGGGCTCCTGCTGGCTGGGCTGGTTCAATGACCGGGCTGTGCGCAAGGCGCTTCGTTTGCCCCGCACGGCCAAGGTTCATGTGATTCTCAGCATGGGCTATCCGGCGGCCGACGCGCTGAGAGAGAAAAAGCGGAAATCGCTGGACGAGATACGGCGGTATAACTTGTGAGCGGATGCGCATGAACGAAGATCGCGACAACATCGCATGGCCGGAACGACTGGGCGAGATTCGTGCGGCGGCCTACCTGGTGCTGCGGGAGGCGGTGGTTTCCTTTTTCCGCAACCGCAATCTGGAGAACGCGGCCACCATGGCCTATTACGGATCGCTGGCCCTTATGCCGTTGCTGCTGCTGGTGATCTTCATGCTGGGCCTGGTGATGCATTCTTCGGAGGCCGTGCTGGAGGCCGTGAGCCGGCTGATGAGGCAAATCTTCCCGTCGTTCAGCGAAGCCATTCTCGGCGACTTGATGCGGTTGTCGAAGGATCGGACGTGGGGCATCGTCAGCCTGATCGTGTTGCTGTGGTCGGTGACGCCGTTTGCCGGGGCGTTGCGCAATGCCCTCAACGCAATCTTTCGCGCTGAAAGCCGGCTGAATGTGGTGCTCGCCAAGTTGCTGGATCTGGCGGCGGTGCTCGCCCTGTTGTTGTTGTTTGTCGTACTGGCGGGCAGCCGCATGATTTTTAGCGGAGCCCTGCGGCACATGATCGACATGCTCCTGCCGTATTTCGAAATGGCGCGCTCGGTGTTGACGTTTGCTTTGACGTTGCTGATCCTCGGTTTTTTTTACCGGGTCTTTTCATCCGTGCGATTGCGTTGGTCGCATTTGCTGGCCGGGGCGTTGACGACGACGCTGCTGATGTGGATCATTCGTCCTCTTTTCGGTTGGGTGCTGCGCTTCAATCCGGACTACGGCTATGTGTTCGGCTCTTTGAAGGCGATTTTTCTGTTGATCATCTGGGTGTATTACACCTTTGCCGTGGTGCTCTTCGGCGCGGAAGTCATCGCGGCGGTTCGACGTCGAAACTCCCTGCTGCTGGGGCGATTGTTGTTGGGCGCATCGCCGCTCAAGCGTTCGGCGTTGCGGTTGATGGCGCGTTTTGTGCGCACGCTCTCCCAGGGCGAAATTCTTTTTGAAGAGGGGTCCTCAGGCCGGGAGATGTTTTATGTGCTTTCCGGCCAGATTGCGATCGTCAAGAAAGGCCGGACGATAAAGGTGTTGAAGCCGGGAGAATACTTTGGGGAAATGTCGATGTTGTTGAATGCCCCACGCACCGCTTCCGCCGTGATCCGGGCGCCGGAAACGCAGGTGGTCGCCATTTCCGAGGAGTATTTCGATTCGATCATGCACGACAATCCCGAGATTGTTCGCCGAATTCTGGTGGAAATGGCCCGCCGCCTGAGTGCGACTAACGAGCAATTGAGTGTAGGGTGAGCGTGAAAAGAGGTCCGCGGCCTCGCGGACCTTTTATATTCATCGGCAGCCCAAATCCGTTCCTGCGCCTTCAGCGGATGGGCTATCCGGGTTCATACTTTTCGAAGGGCAGAATCAGCAATCTCCCGATGACGGAATCCGGGCGACTCTTCTAATATGCGACGCTTCCGATTACAGGAGGAGTGCAAACATTTTGGTTTGGACGAAAAGCGTATGGGTTGAGAAAGGTCATTTTTCATGAATGAATTCAACAGGATTCGGGGCAAATACGATGTCGATGCCATGAAACGCACAAAAGAAATCGTGCTCAAGCATTTGCACAACAACGGCACGCCTTCCACCCAGGAAGTGGAAGATCTGATCCTCGAGCTGGAGGTTCATCAAATAGAACTCGAGATGCAGAACTGGGAACTGCAGCAGGCTAAAAAGGACCTGGAGGCTTTGCGGTCGCGATATGCGGATCTGTATCTGACGGCGCCGGCGGGGTTGCTGGCGATGGACGAAAAGGGCATCATGACGGAACTCAATCTGGCCGCCGCACTGCTTCTCAACAAGGATCGCTCCGAACTCATCGGGCGCCCTTTCCTCGATTTCGTGGCGGAAGCCGATCGTCCGGCCTATCTGCTCCACCTGAAACGCTGCGCCGAAAGCGCCGGCGAAGCGATGGTGGATTTGCATGTGGAGTCCGAGCCTGAACCGGAAAAAGCGGTGCGATTACGGAGCCTCACCCTCGCGCAAACCGCCGGCCGTTCCGCCGCTTACAGCTCGTCGATCCTGGAGTTGAGGGACGCGGCGCAGGCCTCGCAGGCCTTGTGCGACGAGACGGAGAAGTATTTCACGCTCTTCAAGGAATCCCAGGACGGCATCGTATTGATCGAAGCGGAGACCGGGGTTATCTGTGACGGCAATCCTGAGTTCGAAAAACAATCGGGCCTGAAGCTGGCCGATTTAAAGGGCTTGAAAATTTGGGACGTGCAGCCTGTCGCGCAATCGGAGTTCGCCAAAAAGCTGTTTCGCGATGCGTGCCGCCTGGGCTGTGGTTCAACCGTGGTCTTCGATCTGCTGAAAACGGACGAGCGCAAGCTTCCCTTGGAATTCATCTGCAAGGAGATCTCCATCGGCCGGCGACGATACATTCAGTGCCAGTCCCGGGATATTACCGAGAAGGTTCAGGAGGAGGAACTGGCGCGGCAGGCTCGCGAGCAATTGTGGCAAAGCCAGAAGATGGATGCCCTCAGCCGTCTGGCCAGCGGAGTGGCTCATGCCTTGAACAACCTGCTGACCTCAGTGCTGGGCTACAGCCGTCTGGCCTCCGACGAATTGCCCGAGGGTCATCCGGTGCGCGCCTACACGGAAGCCATCATCGAAAGCGGCGATCGGGCCGTAGGGCTGACCCGCCAGCTCACCGCCATTGGGGCCGGGCGACCCGGGGCCCTGCATCCGCTCGATCTCAATATCATGGTGAGACGCATGGACAAGCTGCTGCGTCGAACCCTGGGTGCGGAAATCGAACTGGTCACGCTGCTGGGCGAGGACGTGTCCTGCATTCGCGCCGACGAGCCGGCCATCGAACAGATCATCCTGAATTTGGCGATCAATGCCCGGGAGGCCATGCCGCAGGGGGGAACGTTAACCCTGCAAACGAGTCGCGTCGAACTCGCGACGGTCGATTGTCCCTGCCATTCCGCCATCAAACCCGGAACGTATACGACGATCTCCGTCCGGGATACGGGCTGCGGAATTCGAAAAGACATCCGGGATCTTATTTTCGAGCCCTTTTATACGACCAAACAGCAGCATAGCGGACTCGGCTTGTCCTTGTTGTACGGTATTGTGCACCAGTGCGGCGGTCATATCGTGGTCGGGGACGGCCTGGAGGTCGGAGCGGAATTGCGGATCTATTTTCCTTTTTGCAAGGACAAGCCGTCGGCGGCCGCGACAAAAAACGAGAACGTTCTGGCCCGCGGAAATGAAACCGTCCTTGTGGTGGAAGACGAGGACCGCGTTCGCATGCTGGCGGTCCATTGCCTGACCTCTCTCGGATACCAGGTGCTGAAGGCCAGCAATGGAGTCGATGCCTTGATGCAGGTAATGCAAATGGACAAGCCGGTGGATTTGATTTTTACCGACATGTCGATGCCGCAAATGGGCGGACGGATGCTGGTCGAGAAGCTTCGGAAAATCCGGGGCGACTTCAAAGTGCTGTTTACCACCGGATACATGCAGGACAGTCTGGTAGGTTCCAACAACGGGTTTAATGCTCCGGTGCTGCTGAAGCCGTATACGTTTTCCTCGTTGGCGCAAAAAATTCGAAGCGTGCTGGACGCTTCGTGAGGCGTCGGGACAGGACAGCTAAATCGGATCGGAGCGGTTTTGGCTCGGCGCGCCTGCGCCCGTCTGCGGCGTTGTCCCGCAGGGCTCTCGATTTTTTCTGTTTATTATCCATCGAATCCATCCTTGACGCCGAATAGATCCAAGCGCAATATCAATGCTCGTTTTTGTCAAGGGATGCAAAGGGGCATTTTTTAAAACACGAATTCTCCTTGTTGAATCTTCTTGAGGCACAACCATCCTTGGAATAGGGCAGTCCGGCTCGTGCGGCATAAAGGAAGAGGACTCGGTGGTGAAAAAGATAGTGGAAGCCAGCAGGATTGGCCGGAGGCCATCGCGCATCCGGCGATTTGCCTCCGCCATGCAATCGGCGCACAGGCGCCGTTCCAAGCTTGGACCCATGCCGCTTCCTCCACGTTTCCTTGCTTCCCCCGCCTCCTCTTTCCACTCAGACGCTTCTCGTTCGATGTCTTGCCCTGGCGTACCCAAGGATTCGCTCCCGCCCCGGCAGGACATAAAAAAATGCCAACGGAAGATAGCCGCACTGAAAGACCAGCAGCGTCAGTTACGGGCCCTGGCAGCTCACGCCTTGCTCGCCGAGGAAAAAGAACGCCGGCGATTGGCGGATCGCATGCACGACGAACTTGGCGCTCTGCTGGCCACCAGCTGTATGAAGCTGGGCGATCTTGTAACCGGCGAGTCTTCGCCGCAAACCGTACAGACGATCGCCGGAATCCGGACGATCCTTGAACAGGCCATCAAGGAAACCCAATCGATGACCTTTGAATTGGCGTCGCCGATCCTCTACGAGCTGGGCTTGGGCGATGCCTTGGAACAACTTTGCGAGCAGATGCAGGAAGAATACGGGCTTGCATGGACAGTGGAGTGGGACCAACAAGCCGGCACGGACGACCTGGATTTGCGCAGCGTTCTCTTCCGGGGCGCCCGCGAGTTGCTTTACAACGTCGTCAAGCACTCCCAAGCCCGGCACGTCAAGCTGACGCTCAGGGCCATCGGCCATCAAATGGAATTGACCGTCGAGGATGACGGGATCGGATTCGATGTTGCGAAGGCCGGATGTTCCTTCAGTGCTGCCGGAGGATTCGGCCTGTTCAGTCTTCGTCAACGATTGCAACATTTTGGAGGCCGTCTGCGGTTTGCGGGGGCGCCTGGAAAAGGCGTCCGGGCGAGCATGAGTTGCCCGCTGTCGGTCTCACCAAGCGGCAAAAACCGGGATCCTGACGGGCATCCGGAAGATATTGAGGGATGGGGAGCGCACGAAATTGGGAATGAGCCGACGGGCGTCAGTGGGGAAACGAAAAGGAATAAGCAATGAGCACAAGAATTCTGATTGCGGACGATCATAAAATGGTTCGTGAAGGGCTTCGTGTTCTGATCAGCCGGGAAAGCGAGATGGAGATTCTGGCGGAAGCGGAGACCGGCCAGCAGACGGTGGCTCTGGCGGCGACCAAGATGCCCCACGTCGTGGTGGTGGATGTGGCTATGCCGGATCTTAACGGCATCGAGGCCACGCGGCAGATTGTCAGCATGAATCCCGGCATCAAGATCGTCGCCTTGTCTATGCATTCGAATCGTCGCTTTGTGGCGGAGATGTTCAAGGCCGGTGCGGCCGGCTATGTTCTCAAGAATTCGGCTTTCGAAGAATTGACCCGAGCCATTCGGGCCGTGATGAGCGGGCATACGTACATCAGCCCGGCGGTCGCGGGCGGGGTGGTGGAAGATTTTGTGCGCAATCCGTCGCCTTCCCGGGTATCCTCCGTGTTTACGATCCTGACCGACCGGGAGCGCGAAGTGCTGCAGCTCATGTCCGAAGGCCGCTCCACCAAGGAAACTGCCGGCGCGTTGAAGGTCAGCGTCAAGACGGTGGAAACGCATCGCCGCCATATCATGGATAAACTGAATCTGCACAGCGTAGCCGAGCTGACCAAGTATGCCATCCGGGAAGGCATCACCTCGATGGATTGCTAGCGGACGCCGGACTTCTTCCGGCTTGTTGAATGAGTTCTTCTTCGTTCTCGTGACCTTTCGTGTTCGGCGTGAGCCTCCTCTTTTTTTTCTCAATCAGGAATTCCAGCCGATAAAATACGGGAACCCCCGATTACAGATTTCCACGCTTTCCCACACTCTAAGCCCCGATACGAGGATCTGCGGCTTTCACCGGTCGCAGGAGACAAATACAGAACCGAACACAAGCGATGGGCGATGAGGAGGAGCATTCATGGCTGTCAAATACGACGATAAATCGATCAGGATCTATTTGCACGAAATCGGGCAGGTGCCTCTGTTAACACGTGAAGAGGAAGTCGCGCTGGCCAGGCGCATTCAAAAGGGCGACGACCAAGCGCGCGAATTAATGATCCGGGCCAATCTTCGATTGGTGGTCAAGATCGCACACGATTATGTGCGGCTTGACGTGCCTCTTCTCGACCTGATTTCGGAAGGCAACATTGGGTTGATCAAAGCGGTGGACCGATTCGATCCCGACAATGGCGCCAAGTTCAGCACCTATGCGGCTTGGTGGATCAAGCAGTCCATCAAACGGGCTTTGGTGAACCAAGGCCGGACAATCCGGTTGCCGGCCCATATGGTTGGAAAATTAACGCGGATGTACATGAAAGGACATCGTGTTTCCGAAAGCTTGGGGCGTGAGCCGACCGACGAAGAGTTGGCCAGCGAATTGGGCGTCACGGTGGGCAAGATCGCCCATTGGCGGACCGTGGCGGCACGGCCGGCCTCGTTGAGCGCTCCTTTGCAGGAAGGCCACGAGAGCGTATGCCTGGGCGAAGTGATTGCCGACGAGTCGGCGCGCAAACCGTATGAAGCCATTCAGGATCAGGAACTGCGCGCAGAAGCCGAGCATTTGTTCATGAAGCTCGATCGTCGCGAACGGGAAGTCTTGACTCGGCGCTTCGGCCTGAAGGGTACGAAGAGCGAGACGCTCAATGCCGTGGGCTCCCGGCTGAACATTACCCGCGAAAGAGTTCGCCAGATTCAAGCGACGGCCGTCGGCAAGCTCCGCAAGATGATCGATGGCCATCCGGCTCGGCGCATTGCCATGCCGACTGATCCGGGCATCAAGGGGCCGAACATGCCCCGAAAAGTTCAGTTGCGTCCGATCCCGTTGCGCAATCCGCGGCGAGAATCGGCCAACCGAATGCTGGCCTGAACGTCTGCATCGAAGAATCGCTCCATTCGTTGGAAAATAGCCATTGGAGGCATTTCGGCGGGATTGATCCGCCGGAATGCCTAATCGGACCCGGCTCCCCTGAAAATATCTCCACTTCCGTATTGATCTATCGACCTTCATTCGGCATTAGTCAGGCGCGTGTTTTAACGGAATGCCGAACAAAAGGAATGCAACATGGTCGACTTCAAAATGTATCAGGCGGGAGCGATGAAGACAGCGGTGTATCCGGGGTGCGGAGAGGGGAACTGGACCTATCCGGCCCTGGGGTTGGCCGGCGAAACAGGCGAGATTTGCGAGAAGCTCAAAAAGGCCATCCGCGACGAAGGCGGAAAGGTCGGCCCGGAACGTAAGGAAGCGATCGCGAAGGAACTCGGCGATGTGCTTTGGTATGTCGCGGCCCTGTGCACGGAATTGGGCTTCGAAATGTCCGACGTGGCGGAAAACAATTTGAAGAAGTTGTCCGAACGCAAGGCGGCCAATAAAATTCACGGCGACGGCGATAACCGGTGAGTTTTGCGGTCGGCGCCCGATGTCGGTCCGATGAAAACTTCGAAGTCCATCTTGTTTCTCGACAAGGTATTCCTGAAACGCAAGCGCGAGTCTCTGCGCGGCGTGGAGCTATTCAATCTGAACCTCATTCGCGACCTGCTCCGATTGGGGTATCCCGTGCGGGTGACGGCCGATCGATCCTGGCGCGGGGCTTTGCTGGAATTTGCCGCGCCCTATCGGCCGGAATTCGTTTCGCTGCCTGCGCTGGGATGGGAGTTCATGAACGGGGCCGCGGCCGCGATCCTCTTGTCCTGCCAGCGCTGCGACACCCTGCTGCTAGGCAACGTAGGAAATGGGATCATTCTTTTGGTGTCGTGGCTAAAGCGGATTCGCGTGTTTTCTCGTTGCGTGCTGATCGCTCATCGTGAAGCCTCCGCACGCTTCGTCAGGCAATTCGCCGTGCTGCCCGGACATGTCGTCTGCGTGAACGAAAAAATTGCCGAGCCTTTCCGGAAGGCCGGCTATCGCGGAGTGCATGTCGACTACGGGATATTCGGCGCGGACCGTTTTCAGCCGCGGGAGCGCGCGGATGCGGGTGTCGTGAATTTTTGCGTGCTGGGCATGTTGGACAACGCCTGGAAGGGAGCGGATACGGCGGTAGAGGCGTTTCGCCTGATGCCGGAGGCGATTCGCAACAAATGCGTCCTGCAGCTCGCCTCGTTTACCTCTCCGCCGGACTATTCCGAAAAGAATATCGTCGCGCATGACTGGATGCCGTCGGATAGCATCCCCGAATGGTTGCGGGGGATGGACGTCATGCTGTGCCCTTCGCGAGACGAGGAAGTCATGCGGGAGACTTTTTCGCAGGCAGTGGTGCAGGGCATGTTGACTGCCCTGCCGGTGATTGCGAGCGACCGGCAAATCTTTGTCGAGAAACTCGAGCAGGGCGGGGGCTACATCTTTCGCAATGCACAGGAGCTCTCGCAGTGCATGCAGCAGTTGGCCGTCGATCCGGCCCTGCGCGAAGAATTGGGCCGAAAAGGCCGCCAGACTGCCCTGGAACGATATGTTTGGGATACCGAGCGATTTGCGCAGCGATACATCGATTAAAGCGACAGCCCAAAAATCATGATCAGGAACAAGACCAGCATGACGAGGGCGCCCCAAAGTTTCATGCGCGACTGGGTGGGGGTCGGTTGCGGGAATGCATAGCCGCAAATGGGGCAATTGTTGTTGTTGGCGTCCACCTCGCAGGCGCAGGAGGGGCATTCCCTTTTTTCGAAACGCTTGTCCCCGTCAATTTTCATGGCGTCGTATTTAGCCGGGAGGTTTGAGGTTCGTCGTCGACAAACTTGAAGATGGTTTCGTCCGGCTTGGCATAGCCCAATTCTTCGCGGGCGATTTTTTCGACGAAACGCGGGTCGGAACGTAGGCGTTCCTGTTGCACCTTAAGATGTTTGATCATCTCTTCTTCCAGGCGGATGTCCTCTTCCAGGATGGCTTCCTTCCTTTGCAGCTCCTGCTGCTGACGGATTTGGGGCCAAAACATGGAACTGACGCCAATCACGATCAATACGGCCAGGGCAATCCATCCAATTCGATAAATGAGAACCCAAACATTCATTAAGATACAATCTCGTCGTTAGGCGAAAGGCCAATAAACGACTACTTTAATTCATTCGCTGCAACTCGTCCATTAAAACTCAAAGTCGCACAAAATGCCGGGTGCATCCTGATACGGCCGCAACAGCGGACGGCGACGGAGCGCCGTCCCTACCTTTCTTTGCCGTGGGTAGGGCGCTCACTCCCTGCCCGCAATGCTGCGCATAGCGCTGCAGGCGGACGCTGAGCGCCTTCTTTTCCCCATACGACCTGCGGCCGTGTCGAGCTGCACCCAAAAATGCCGGCCTGTCAAGGAAGGAACTGGCCCTTCTTGAGCTTCTCGGGCAGATAATGCTCGAGAACGAAGTTCAAGCCGTGCTTGGCAAAGGCCTGCTGCTCGATGCGTACGCCCAGCTTGAGCATGTGCTCCAAGGCTTGCTGCCATTCCTTGTGATGCTTGATGAACGGATCGTTCTTGAGCGCGTCCTTGGCGCGCTTGATGTCCGCTTCCTCCAACGGATGCGTGGCGTCCTCCAGCTTATAATCCGAGATATCCTGCGGCGTTACGCCGAGGTAATGCACCTGGGGCACGCAGAAATAGCGGTTGATGTGCGCGGCCTGGCCGGACCCTACCTTCAAGGTTCGGTAAATATTGCAATATCCATAGGGGTCGCCGTCGGTGAAGGCCAGGACGGGAATCTTCTGGTCGTCGGAAAGCCTCCGGATGAACCGACGGCAGGCGCGAGTGGGCACGCCGCTCATGGAAATCAGGATGCAATTGGCTTTCTCGTAATAGCGATGATGCACCAGACGTTGGAACAAGGAGGCGGTCTCGACGACGAGCACCAGCTTGGCCTTGCTCTGGAAGCGCAGGTGCTCAACGCGCGACGGAATGCTCCACGCGCCCGTGCCCAGCTTCGTGCAGTCGATCTTGATGTCCTTGTTGGTTCCGGGATCGAGATCGATGACGGTCAGGGGGCCGCACACGTCGCCGCCGCGTTCTTCGGGAATGTAGCCGAGTTGTTCGCGGTTGATGCTGAGCATCGCTTCGATGTCGTCGAGCAGGGTATCGCTTTCGGGTTGTTCGTCGAAGCGGCACTCGCCCCAGCTTTTGCTGTTGTAATACACCTCGCGTTTGCCGGCGATGTCGTCCTTGTCGAGCAGGTCGTTCTTGGTTGTGGCCAGCAGCCGCATGGATTGCGCGAAAGTCTTGACTGTGTTGTACGAGAGCGTCCGCGTGCTGGTCTTGTTCAGGATTTCGAAATGGCCGCGTTTGACGTCGTATTTCACGTTGGCCAGCGACCGGACCGGGAAGCTCATGGACGGCTTGCGGCCTTTTTTCATGACGTCGCCGTAAATTTCCTCGGCGACTTCCTGGATTTTCTCCGAGGCGGCTTGCTTGCTGACCACTTGGGGAGCGGCATCCGGGGCGGCGGTTTTTACAACTTTTTTCTTCGGCATAGAGGTCTCCTCTTAAACGTCCAAATGGGTGCGTTCGAGCATGTCGCTCAGTTTCGTGACGACCGCCTGTTCCTGTTTATCGTTCAGGGCCAGAATCTCGCGAAGGCCGAGCGCGAGGTGCGGAATGTACATTTCGATGTAGCTGCGCTTGCGATCGGCTTCGGCCTGGCGATGCCGCCGGCTGAGATACACCGATAACTGCCGTCCGCATTCCTGCAGACCGTAGGTGAATTCCTTGATGATCTCGGCATAGTGCGCGATGGCTTCCTTGCTTTCGCTCGTGAACGGCACCCACACGCTCGCGATATGCAGCAGGATCACCATGGGCCCGACGGGCACGGCATCCTTGGGCTGAGCCAATCCGTAAGCTTTCCAATTGACGCCCGTTATGGCGCGCGACATCGCACAGGCCCCGGCCATGTAGAGCAGGGGAACGCGGTTGGCGAAGCGGAGAACGCGCACCGGATCGTCGGCGCCGAGATCCTGGTTTTCGCCGGGCTTGGCATAGGCGAGGCCCACCTCGACCTGAAACGGATTGCCGCGATAAACTTCCGGCTCGCGCGTTACGGCGGTATAGAAATCGGCTTGGATTTCTTTTTTCAAGCCCGCGATGATCTGCTCTTCGCCGATGGGCGAGAGGCAATCGGTCGGAGGCCGCATGAGCTTGGTTTCGCCAAGGGCCTTGAACAACGCCTCGCTCTCCTGGTGGGCGATGCGCGTGGGATTGGCCTTGGGATTCAGCCCTGCCTTTTCGCAAATTTCCAGCGCCGCGCGATCGCTGACGCGCGAGAAATCCTGCGAGAGGGCAGAACGAAGTGTGCGCGCATGAGTGTCCTTCAGCATCTGCATCAGAATGCCCAGCTCCACGCCGTGCGGGTGGGGCTTGATTTCGGCCGGGGCCTTCGGCAGGTGATGGACCGCCCGCTGAAAAGTGTTCCAGTTTCCTTCGGCGGCGGGGGCTCCGTTGGCTCCCTCGGTCTCCTTGCCGTTGTCTGCTTTGGCGTTTTCCTTTTTTAGGACCGCAATCCGGTAATGCAATTGGAGGTGCGGGTTCGCGATGGCGCACTGCTTGAGATATTCGTCCACCGAGAGGCGTCCGCGGATGTAAGCGGCTTCCATCTCGATCGTCACGCAGGTGCCGTGTTTGAAGGAGACCGGTTCGACCGGCGCGGCGCCGTCCGGTTGCGCCGGATAAAATGTGGGCAGCCACTCGATTTCTTCCTCCGCCAGGATCGTCGGCTTGTTGGCCCGTGTATCGATCTGTACGCCGATGCGATGAGCCTTGGGGCCATTCTTGGTCTTCGACAGAATGACAGTCGTGGACCCGGTGGTCAACTGGCCGTACATGCCGGCGGCGCTGATGCCGATGCCCTGCTGGCCGCGGGACATGCGCAAGCGATGGAATTTCGACCCATAGAGCAGCTTCGCAAAGATCTTTGGAATCTGGTTTTTCACGATGCCCGGGCCGTTGTCCGTGATTCCGACGCGGAACCGGTTGTCGCCGGTTTGCTGGATCTCGACGCTGATTTCCGGCAGGATGCCGGCCTCTTCGCAGGCATCGAGGGAATTATCCACCGCCTCCTTGACCGTGGTCATCAAAGCCTTGCGGGGACTGTCGAAACCCAGCAGGTGGCGGTTCTTCAGGAAAAACTCGGAAACGGAAATCTCGCGCTGTTTCTGCGCCATACTTTCCGCGGTTTCCACACGTTGAACTTTCTTCGGCGATCCTTCGGTTGTCTTTGTCATAGGGTTCCTCGAAAAAACACATCTAAATTAGCGGGGGAAGCCGCTCGGGGCAAGATTTTCAAGGCGCCAAGACGATTTTCCAATCATTGGAAAAAGCGCCCAAAAACTTTCCAATGGTTGGAAAACTTTGCGGAATGGTCATCCCGGTGTTTTTTCTTTTGATTCGCCGGAGGCTTTCAGCATACTTCCGGGCTTACGTATTGAATTTATGAGGTTGAAAGGACCTATCTAGCATGAACAAAAATATGCTGTTTGCGCTGTTACTGATTGCCCTGTCGGTCATCATCATGATCATGAATCGAAGTTCCGTGAACATCAACGTGCTGGGATTGGTGATTCATACGATCCAATCCTTTGCGATATTGGCTTTCGTAGCCATCGGCGTCGCGATCGGCGTTATGCTGAAATAAACGGTGCTGGTCGTATTCATGGTGCAGTAAACGGAGGTATCACACTTCACAAAGTGTGATCATCCGTTTTTGCCGATTTTTATCTAAAGGCATCGACGTGAGCAACGTGAATAGCGGTATAAAAGAATTTGCGGATTGTATTCGGCAGAGTCGTCGGTTGGCGGTGCTGACCGGCGCCGGCATGTCGACGGCCTCGGGGATTCCCGACTTTCGGTCGGTCGATGGCTTTTATTCCGACCAACGCAACGCCAATGTGTTCGAGATCGATGCCTTCGAACGCGATCCGTCCTTTTATTACGCCTTCGCGAGACGCTTTTATCCCCTGGTGATTCAGGCCCAGCCGAATCCGGCGCATCGAATCCTGGCCGATTGGGAGCAACGCGGCTGCGACGTGGAGATCGCCACTCAAAACATCGACGATCTGCACCAGCGCGCCGGATCGAAAAAAGTTTATCCGATTCATGGCGCGATGGAGACCAGCTCCTGCCGGCGCTGCGGGCATCGTTGCAAGACGCGGCTGCTCGAAACCCAAATCATGGACGGCAAAATTCCCCGCTGTACGTGCAGCGGCGTGTATAAGCCGGACATCACCTTTTTCGGCGAGGCCCTTCCGGAAGACGCCTGGATGACATCCGTCGCGGCGATGAAACAAGCGGAGCTGGTGCTGGTATTGGGAACGAGCCTGGTGGTTTATCCGGCGGCGTCCCTTCCTCTTCATCGAAATCCGACAGCCAAAATGGTCATTGTGAATCGGGATGAAACGCCTATGGACGATGAAGCCGATTGGGTTTTCCGTCAGGACATTTCGGAGGTCCTGTCGTCTGTCGATGCGGTCATGAAATAAGGGCCTGTTTTGCATTCGACAACAAAGAATGAAGTTTGGGATGCATCTCCACGCTGCCGCAGCAACGGACGGCGACGGAGCTCCATCCCTGCTTTTCTTTTCCGTGGGTAGGGCGCTCACTCCGCTGAGCGCCTTCTTTTACTCATACAATCTGCGGCCGTGTCGAAATGCACCCGAAGTTCGGGAAACCCCGATAACTCCGTGCGAAATACGATAGGCTGTGATAACCATTTGCACGTTTCCATGAGGTGCTACGAACAGAAAATATAGAGAAAAATATAACTAAAATAATTTGCGTAATCGCAGATTCGTTCTTCTTGAAATCCACTACATTTCAGACTTATCGAACGGGACTGACGAGGACGCCGCGCTATGGCGCGGCTTCTCGTCTCATGTTCGATAAGCCGCGTAGTGGCGGTCAAGGAGAGTGTAAGCCTGAAGACGCGCCTTTTTGTCTTCATAGGCTCATGCGATAACGGGAGGGGTGGGGAAAATGGTTCATAAACTGAAACGCATGATGGGGCGGGTGGACGTGCGTGTGTTAGTTCTGCTGACTGCTGGGATTCTGATGGGAAGTCTTGCCTGGGCCACCGTACAATTGAGCGGGGAACAAGCCGAAGATTCCGATGCCCGGACGCTCAACACTTGGCGAGATTTAATAAAAGAATTCGCCGACTTTCGCGATACCTCTTATCCTTTGGTTATTCCGGCCCTGCTGTCCGATGCTTCGCCGATGGATTGGGCCGCACTCCAAATGAACGATTGGTTCTGGGACTTTGAGGCCGGGACGTATTACTTCGATCCCGGCAGCGAAATCTCCAAGCAAATCCCGCACGACACCGACTTGATGGTCTACGAAGACATCGCCCAAAAAGAACTTCTGGTCTTGAGCGTCCCCAAAACCGCAGGTGCACCCTACAAAGAGGAAATGGTTTTTCGCGCCACGGCTTGGCCGCAGCCGTCGAGGTTTGAGCGCCACCAACGTTACCTTGACCGCGAACTCTGCAAGCGCCGGATCGTCTGGCACATTACGCTAAAGTCCCGACGTGTGGCCGAGCGCGAAACCGCCTTGGCCGCGAGCCAACCCGCGATGGCCTTGACCGATAGCGGTGGGTCGATGCAAACGATGTCGATGGAAGCTTTGGAAGAACTCAAAATCACTCACATCAAGAAAGTGACCAACAGCCTTCAACTTGAAATCTCCTATCCCTCTTCCTATTCCGGCTCCGTCTGGTCGGCTTATTCCTACGACATGCCCGCCTGCGTCTACACCAACGGAGGCAGCGGGGACGGAGGAGGCTTTGAACCCCCCACCAACGAAGCGCCCTGCGAAGGCTGCTCGACTTGCTACACCGACCCGGAAAAAAGCTTCGCCGGACTGAACCGCGTCTGGGCGCTGGCCGCGAGCAATCTGGTCCTCACTGGCGAAACCAGCACCGTCTGGCTCGACGCCCGCCCCCTGGGCCTCGACACCAACAACGAGCCCTGCCACCGCATTTACAGCCTCGGAGCCAACGCCGTCGACGAAGACAACGACGGCCTCAACTCCGCCGCCGAACTCTTCGTTCACAAAACCAATCCCACCCTCTCCGACACCGACCTCGACGGCGCCCTGGACGGCGCGGAAGTGGAAGCGGGGACCAATCCCCTGAACCATCCCGGCGACAGCGACGAGGACGGCTTGAGCGACGACCTCGAAACCGTCCTGGGCTCCGATCCGGATTCCGCCGACACGGATTTGG